>Ga0153988_1000497_pt1 | contig 10364 bp, 9 predicted proteins | sample TSNC072MetaG_FD_104742 | JGI IMG/M metagenome (GOLD analysis project Ga0153988, IMG submission 104742) | Attine ant fungus gardens microbial communities from North Carolina, USA - TSNC072 MetaG | ecosystem: Host-associated > Fungi > Mycelium > Unclassified | place: USA: North Carolina, Jones Lake...
GAATCAAAGGACGATTGAATCATCAAATTTGCGATGCCATCGATATCACGAGAGTCAATCTTTTTAGCAAACAAAGCAAACCAATCGCTTGCTATCTTGAGAGCGTCAATGTTATCTGGGAGAGAGGAAATCCCAAGCTTGTTGAAAGTGGGTAAAGACGCCTCGGATGGGTGAGGAGATGAAGAGGACATAGTGTAAGTATGTGAGACAGGTGGGATCTGAGACACAGGTGTGATTATATAAACATCAGATAAGAGATAAGCAAAATAGCATAGAGGACATGCCCTGAAAGATAGCAACTAGCCTACTGAAAGAGACAGCCTTTGTCCAGAGTGCAACAACATCTGAGGCAAAACCCCTCTGGCTTTAATTTTTTGAGGGGCCATCACTTCAGACACACTATGATTTCTCTTTTTTTCACTGTCAAACAAGGGCATGGAACTACTGAAGATAAGTAGCCTACAAAGAAAAGTCAGAACATATCAACATACTGCTTGGAATAGTTCTCTTGAGTCAAGAACAAGCACCAAAATGATGGGGGTAAACTCATTGCAAATGTACAATGAGTCTCTCCTCTACTATGTCTATTTATCTTTACCTAGAACAATAGATGAGACATTTTGATATGAAATGTAACCTATTTTTAGTGTAGCACTCAATATTCCAACAATTTCTTGTAGCTAGGTAGCTAGCTATCTTTGCTAATTTCATATATTTCTGGGTCCCTTCTTTACAGGCTCTACTGCTGTCTTTTTGGAGTGTAAAGGCATCAAAATTGTTTAAATTTAGGCCTGAAATTGTTTCTGGCCTCACAACACTAGTAATTATGTGATCATAGTATAATCTTGGTCACCAGAAAATTTTTCTTTAGCCTAAATTTATTATAACTATTGGTACTATATCTTTAGATTGACCAGATCCTGACATTTTGAGGCTCTATTAGGGTCCACCAAGGGTGACCCTAGGGTAAGTCAGTGACTACCCTTACTCTTACTCCCAGAATGTAGTAACTTAGCCTAGACAACTTAGAAACCCTTCTAGTGCAAGTTAACAAGGAGAACTCCTCATTCAATTGCTGTCTACTACTTATACACATTCTGGTATTTACTACTATATACAAAGTCCTGTATGCTCCTTTTTATCTAACTCTCCTGTATGTCTAATCTTTAGAAAGAAAAAGAATAATAAAAAGAAAAATAAATAATAAGGATTGATTAGATTTGGCTACTTACTATCTACATATTATGAGATGGCTCCTAAAAAGGAAACTATTTCCTTGTCAGAATAGCTAACTCCTGAGCCAGAATAAAGCCAACTGCTCCTTTATCAGCGTTTGACAAGGAGAACTTGATAGAGTTCCCGTTAGATTTGCTACACTATATATGACTTGTGACTTCATTATAACGTGACCATGACATGACCATTCTATGACTGCTATCACATCTTTTGTGACTCTGTGACTGTCACATGATATTTCCCATACTTCACCTTAGTAATAAAATAAAATAAAATAAAAATAAAAGAAATATAAATAATGACTTAGCTGTTTTGCCAAGTTATGACATTCCTGTACATTTATTAATCTGATGGGGAATCTCCAAAAATATAACATAAAAAAGATATAAATAGTGTGGGGAGGATTATGTAAGACATGTATAGTTCTTAATAAGATCATGTGATTGTGGGAGATAGGCACATAGACCAACAAACATTTGTATAAGTAACTACTGAAATCCAATAAGAAACTCTATTGAGTTCTTCCTGAACATCTACCTTGGGTGAACCCTAAGTCTTCATGACCAAGTGTTAACACAAGTATTTTGCATTCTCCAAATTTTCCCTTGGTTTCCATGTGTTTTCTTCTGCCATGTATTTTCACTATCATACCAAATATCTATTCTTTTCCCTAAACTTCTTTTTATTTAGAATTTTCTCTACTTCATATTCTTTTTCTACATTAATTACTACTTAAGAGGCTATTCTTTTCTTTGGCCCTTTACTTGATCTTTGTATATATACACTTGACTGACATTTACTACCAAATGTATTTTTATTGACTCTAGTAGCTCTAATTCTATCACATTTATTGAGACAATTTCCTTGACCTTGTAAGGTCCTACAAAGTGTTCTGTCAGTTTTTCCAAGTATTGTCTATACATTTGGAACTTAAGATCTTTAGTGCTTGATAGCATCTAGTCTCCCACTCTGTACTTCTTTAGCTCACTTCTCTTTCTATCCACATACTTCCTCATTTCCTCTTGACTTTTCTTCGATGCTGTTTCTACCTCCTCATGCAACTCCTTTATTCTTGTCACAAATTCTTTTGCCCTTTTAAACTTCTCCTTTTTCTTATCTTGAAACCTATGTACAGATCTTATTCATTTTGCTTTGAACAGTAATACTTTAGTACTTGTCTGTACTTTGTTGTTATATACAAACCCTGTTATTGCTAACCAATTGGGCCACTGCTCTTGATGATGGTTGATAAAAATTCTCAAATATTGCTCTAATTCTTGGTTCATTCTTTCTATTTGTTCATTTGTCTATGGGTAGTATGCTATTGACAACTTGGTATCAATTCCCAATATCTGGTTCAACTCTATCATCCTAGCTGCAAACTGTACTCCCCTATCTATGATAATACTTTCTGGTAATTTATGTAACTTCCAGAACAGTTTCACTACTCTCTCTATTATGAACATTGAGTGGGACTACAACTACTATCAGCTATGGTCTAATAACAAGTAGTTGACAGACAAGATATTGGTATTGTTGGACAAAGACATAATAATATAGTAATATGTTAAAAGGTTTAAAGACTTGAACAGACATTGGACTTATTGGTATAGATAGGACTCTTTGGAGAAATCTCAGACAATCTCCTTCTATCTTTGGACTCTTAACCAAATAGAACAACATCAGACTCACCTATTTATAGACAATGGCTTAACTTGTCACTTCTGTTACTGGACTATCACTTAACCAGTCACTCATAGTTATAGGTTGTGTTACCAAATTATAGCATTGTCATAGCAACTAGTTAGAATAAATATAGACCAGAAAGAGAAAGGAATCACAAGTTCTCTCTTTTTGTAATCTCTCTGAAATCTTAACTCCTCTGAGGATTTGGTATTTTTCCTTGTCTTAGAACAACCTTAAAGAGTGCTACTCAAAGTCTCACTATGTCTCTTCTCTAATATAACTCTTCTGAAAACCTCAACCAGACCCTTGGTATAAAGGGGCAAAGAGATATCAAGTATTTGACATAGGCTTCAGGTTGAAACATATTCTTCCTTGAGGTTTAGAGTCTTAACATCCTCTGCCAAAGTCTTTTCTGTAGTCAGCACAAAATGCACTATTTTTGCCATTCTGTTACATACTACCAAAATACTATCATATCCCTGTATGAGTGGTAACTTTGTAATAAAATCAGCTGTTATATGGCTCTAGGGTTTCTTTAGCACTACATTTGGCATTAACTTTCTTGCAGGTGCCTCTGTGTGATTCTTATTCCTTTAGTACATATTACAAGACTCTATGTACTTCTTGACTTCCTTTGTAACTCCTAGCTACTAGAAATTCCTGGCAACTAACTCTGTCATTTTTCACTGTCTCTTATGCCCTGCTACTAGTATATCATGGTGCAACTAGATCATTTCTGTTCTTAGCTTTTTGTCTTTCAGCATCTATATTTTGCCACCTCTTAGCATTAAACCTTCCTCTTATCTCCATTCCTTATTTCTTAATACTTTCACTCCTACTTGTTTCATTTTTCAACTCCCTTTATCACCTCATTATCCTTTTCATCTGACTTTCTAATATTCTAATAAATCTACTCCTTCTATTACTACTTCTGTCACTTGTATTGCTCTTACTTCTAGCTATTCCTTTTTTTTTCTTGGTAGGAGGAAAACTGGTTAACCAGCATGGGATCGCTCCCATAGTGTAGGCTTGGCTATACCAACCCACTAAAAACCTCCCTAGGTTCTGAACCCTACCTAAGCTCCTCACCTAGGTAAGGTCAAAAGGGAATGTTGCCCTTTTTCCTTTACTCAGAGTAGGTATGCCATACTGGTAAGACTTTTGTCCTGTTTCATGTGTTATAGTCATTTGATCTTTGGTCATTTGTTATTTTTATCTCCCTTCCCTATTTCTTTTCTAGTTCTACTGTCTCTTTGTCTTTAATACTAAGTCCTTTGACTTTTGTAATATAGATCCATTCTGTTTCTTCTTAGTCCAAAGGGCTTCCTTGTAAAACTTTAGTTAAGATGACTTAAATCCACTCCAAGTCCAAGTTAACAAAAAGAACTCGATAGTTTCCATTAATTTCTATATACTACTTATACAATTACTACCTGGTCTGTGCATTACTTCCCTATAGTTATTATGTGACTACCTCATGTGACATCACATGTCTTGTGACTGTGACTTGTGACCTTGGTCATGTGATACTTTCCTATACTCTCCCTTGTGTAGTAAGTCCAAAGAAAAGAAAAAGAAAAGAAATATAAATAATAACTTAGCTATTTTGCCAAGTCATGACACCACCCCTGTTAAGACTCTAGACCTCACAGTTGAATATGTGTTTCAACTTGAAGCCTATATCTAACACTTGATATCTTCATGCTCCTCACTAGAAGATCTGGTTAAAGTTTTCAGTAAAGTTATATTAGAGAGGATAGATGTCAATGAGACTTTGAGCAGCACCCGTCAAGGCTGTCCTAAGACAAGGAAGAGTACTGATTTTTCAGAGTAAGGTTTTACAGAGGGAATACAGAAAGAGAGAACTTGCTATTCTCTTCTCTTTCTGGTCTGTATTTATCCTAACTAGGTATTGTAACATTGTTACAATGTAATAACACTATCTGTAACTATAAGTGACTAGTTCAGTGACAGTTCAGTGACAGAAGTCATGAAGGTGACAAGTCAAGTCAGAGTTTAAGAATAGGTTAGTCCAATGTTGTTCTATTTAGTATAAGTTCAAAGATAAAAAGAGAATTGTCTGAGATTTCTCTGAAGAGTCTTGTCCATGAGTCCATTGTTCATTTAGAGTCCCTCAGACATTTGATGCATTACTGCATAGTAATGTCTTTGTCTAGCAGTACCAGCATCTTGTCTACTAACCACTCGTTATTAGACCATAGTTGATAATAACCATAGTCTCTGTCACAAACTTCATTCGGCCATATCTCCATCAAATCTTCATCGATTCTCACGGTCTTAATGGCTACGGAAAGCCCTTAAGAAGACCTTTCGATCGATACCAGTCACGTCTCGAAGCGATCAATAATGGCTGAGATATTAGGCAGATCAACTGGTAACCACCATGGTACCGTTTATTAAATTGCCAATATCTCGGAAACCGCCACGATCTAAGCTTTGCTTTTAAACATCAGAGAAGCCCTCTTCATACCGCTCAGAATGAGCCTAAAACGGCACCGAGGCGATTAATATTAGTGGAGATATGAAGACCTCAATGTTTGCACATGGACTTCATTAATTACCCATAGATAGTCATCTGTCCTTTTCTTAGAACAAAGGACAGCCTCCATAAGGTTAAGTTATCGCATTTTCAAGTACAAAGGCACTACCATATGTAGAACAATAGGTAGTAGGATGTGATGCTCTGTCCTAGTGCACAGACCATCACTTTTCTGTATTTAAGGATTCATAGTCTGAGGATTAGACCTCAGACTTAACAACATCTTTGCTGCTTGTCTAAACTTCGCTTTTTTAAGCCTTTTGAATATCAAATTACCCAATCACAAATCAGTAAGTGGCCTTTTGTGATAGTCTCACTCAATATTCATAACAACCCTTCTCTTAAGATTCCTCATCCCAAGGATTTATAGCTTGTAATATGGGTCAACCATGTTACCCATTTCATTTTCATCTTTCTCTGTCTATTCTCTAATTTCTCCTCTTTTTTGCTCACTTTCTTCTTTTTCCTGAATCATCTCCAATATTCTTTTTGTCCCTCTTTCCATTGCTTCCAGTTTTGTTCTAGTCTTCTCCAGTATTCCTTATTGTATCTCTTATCTGACCACCTGAATAATTTCTTTGCCATAAATCTCCCTTGCAATTCTCCTCTCCTAAACATTTCTTCTTCTCTTTCTTGCCAGTTTACTTCTTTTATGTCCTGCTGATATTCTTTCTTGAATTCTTTGATTGCCTCTTTTGCATTTCCTAAATTCTCTCTTCCCTCCCAAGTATCCAATTCTACTGTAAATCCCTTCCACCTTACTAAGTACTTTGTTCCAACCTTAAGGGTTAACTCAGGTTGCAACACTCAAGTAAAGACTTGAGAGTGATGAGAGAGTAGAGGAAGGAAGGGAATGATACAATTGGTAAAGTATAAGGAATACAGAAGAGTATCTACTGTATATATACCTATGTACCATGAGTGTTAGGGTGACTGGGGCACAAGAAAGGCTCCAGAAGAATCCTCAGTGATATTACAGTGTATAACTATGATACAACTCACTTCCAGGAGAATCCTCAGAGATTAGGATAAGGTTCCTAAGGGATCTTCTACATTATATACTAAGTTTACATTCTTTGGTGTCAGAGTCAGCGCGATCAGAGCTATGCTAGTGTGTTTGAGTATTACTTTAGTAATACTTGAACAGGCTAAGGTTACTCCAGAGCATCGTTATATAGTTCAGGGGTGGAAATAGAGGTGTTTCCTTACAATGAGGAGTATGTGAGAAATACATGTGGCAGACATGAGGTCTGCTGAGTAAAGAACATGCCCCACCAGTGAGGTGCTGACTGATCTATTAGATAAATGAGGAAGTCTGAATGAAAGAAGCTGTCCATGCAGTTGTATCATAGTGAACACCTGTATGAAATGAGGTCAATCATAACATACTTATCTTTTCCTTTTGTTTACCGTTTAGTTATGATTCTTTCTACTTCCCACTCCTCTTCTTCTTCAATTATAACTGGAGCTGGTTGCTCCTTTCTCTGCCCCTCTACTTGCCCTATATACTTTCGTATTCTACTAACATTTACTACTGGGTATATTTTTACTGTTCTAGGTAGTTCCAATTCTACTACATTTGATGATATAATTTTCTCTATCTTGTAAGGCCCTACAAACCTCTCTGTCAACTTCTCTGTCCTCCTACTGACCATCTGGTATTTCAGATCCTTAGTACTCAGCATTACTAAGTCTCTTACTTTATACTCATCAATTTCTATCCTTTTTTTATCTATATATTTCTTCATCTCCTCTTGTGCCTTTCCCAGTGCTACTTTTGCTTCCTCTTAAATCTCTTTTATCTTTGTTAAAAATCTTTCTGCTTCCTCATATTTCTCTTTCTTTCTTCCCTCAAATCCCATTCTTGGGTCTTGTCCATAATTTGCCTTGAAAGGTGATGTTTTAGTACTAGAGTGTAAGGGGGCTTAGACACTCAAAGGCAACTTAACCCTAAGCTAGGTAATTGTCCCAGAAGCAAGGTGATATTCAAGTAAGGATATGTCTACCAACACAAGTAGCCTTATATACTAAAGCTAACAGTCCATGTGCACTAGTCACATGTACACTAACTAATAATACCACTGTCCTATTTATAGATCAACAGACACATCAAGGCAGACATAGGAGAGAAGGGAAGGAGAGTGTGGGAAAGCATCTCACAAATACTTAGAATAGCCCTTTAGGTGAGAGCCATACTCACGATCTAGGCTGTTCCCTAGGGTGTCCCCTTACATAGAGTGCACTTTATTATTGTATGCAAACTCTGCTATCCCCAACCATTCTGACCACTGTTATTGTCTATAATCAATAAGCATTCTTAAGTACTGTTCCAACCCCTGATTGACCTTTTCTGTTTGTCCATCTATCTAGAGATGGAATGCTATCAACAATTTACTTTCAATTCCCAACATTTTGTTCAACTCCTGCATTAATCCTGCTGTGAACTGAGGTCCCCTATCTGAAATGATACTTTCAGGTAACCTATGTAACTTCCACACAGTATCTCTGAACAACCTTGCTAACCCTTCTGCTGATGTTTTTTCCATAGTTGGTATGAAATAGACCATTTTAGTCAGCCAGTTCACTACTACTAGAATAGAGTCATATCCTTGAGCTAAAGGCAATTTTGTAATAAAGTCTACTAATTTATGTGTCCAAGGTTTCTCAGGTATTGAGTTTGGCATTAATTTTCCTACTGGCCGTTCTGTACAATTTTTATTTTGCTAACAAGCATCATACTCTTTCACATATTGCTTCATCTCCTTTGTTACTCTTGGCCACCAGAAATTCCTAGTGACCAATTCTACCATCTTCTACTGTCCCCCATGTCCTCTTACTGGTGTATCATGGTGCAACCTAATGATTTCTTCCCTTAGCTTATCATCTTTTGGTATGTATACTTTTCTCTCTTTATATATGACACTATCTACCTCTCTCCATTCTTTGTCTCTCAATATCTTTACTTCCACTTGTTTCATCTCTTCAACTGCTTTTATTACTTCATCATCCTTCACTTTGAATTATTTTACCTTCTCTAGCAAGTCTATTTCTTCTATAATGACTTCTGTCACAAACATCATTCAGCCATATCTCCATCAATTTTTCAATGATTCTTACAATCTTAACAGTACCCAAAAGCCCTTGAAAAGACCCTCTGATTGATACCAGTCACAACTCAAGGCAATCAATATTGGCTGAGCTATCAGGCAGATCAATAGGTATACACCATGGTACCATTTATTAAATTGCTGATATCTCAGAAACTGCCACAATCAATGCTTTGCTTTTATGCATCAAAGACATCCTCTTTATACTGCTTAGAATGAGCCTAGAACAACACCAAGGCAATTAATATTAGTGGAGATATGAAGTCCTCAATGTTTGTATATAGACTTAATTAATTACCCATAGATAGTCATCTGTCCTTTTCTTAGAACAAAGGACAGCCTCCATAAGGTTAATTTATTGCATTTTCAAGCATAAAGGCACTACCATATGTAGAACAATAGGTAGTAGCATATGATGATCTGTTCTAGTGCACAGACTATCACTTTTATGTATATAAGGACTCATAGTCTGAGGATTAGACCTCAGACTTAACAACATCTTTTGCTGCTTATCTAGCTTTGCTTTTTTGAGCCTTTTGAATACTAAATTCACCTATCACAAATCAGTAAATGGCCATTTGTGATAGTCCTCTCCCAGTAGTAATTAAAGAAAAAGAAAAATATGAGATAGAGAAAATATTGAATACAAAGAAATTCAAGGGGAAAGATAGGTATTTGGTGCAATGGAGAGGGTATACAGCCAAGGAAGACATATGGGAGCCAAGAGAGAACTTAGGGAATACAAGGGACTTGGTAAAGAAATTCAAGAAAGAATACAGCAAGGAACTCAGAAGAGCAAGAAAGGAAGATTGAGAAGAGTTTTGTAGAGAAGATTGGAAAGGAACTAGAGAAGATGAAAAGGGGAACACAAGGAGAGAAGAAGGACCTTAGAGATGAAGTTGAAGAAGAAGGAATAAAAGAAGAGAATAAGAGAATAAGAGAATGGGATGAGGAAGATGAAATGGGCAATCTACAGGACCCATACAATGAACTCCTTGGGACAAGGACCTTTAAGAGAGGGGTACTATCATAAGTTGTCTTGACCATAACAAGGGAAGCTATAAATAAGATGACACAGAAGGGAGTTGAACTGCCAACCTCTTGGATGGTTGTAGAATAGATCAATGTAAATGTAACCAAATAGTGAAACTGTATAAGTGTATAAGTAGTTGAGCAATTGATCAGAGAACCCCATTGAGTTCTCTTTGTAACCCTTAAAGAACTTGCTTCTGAGTCAACTTGACTTGAGTTGCACAACACTCAAGAACAAAACACAAAAACATCTTATTCTTTCTCACACATTTATCATTTATTCTACTCCATTTCTTTTGATTTACCTCCCCTCAACTTCATTTAACCCACAACTGAAGACTAGTACTAGATTTATTTATATCCATCCCAGCTACATACCCCTTTGTATCTCTATCACCAAAATGCCACCAGTATAGGGAGTCATTATAGGATAACAGTATATGTGTAACAAATTGTTGAGCCAGAAAAAGAAAAGAACAAAGTTATCAAGAGACATATATACACATTAACCACATCTTGAAACATCAATTGATTGTTGTTAATACACTCTCATCAACCCCCTAAAAACCAAAAAAAAACTATTTCACACACACATTCTTTAATGAAACAAGGGTATCTCCCACTCTATATACACTCACATCACATCACATCACATCACATCACATAAAAAAACAAAACAAAACACATAAATCAAACAAAAAGAAATCCACAACTACACTCTCAACCCTCTTTCAAAAAAATAC
>Ga0153988_1000498_pt1 | contig 10353 bp, 8 predicted proteins | sample TSNC072MetaG_FD_104742 | JGI IMG/M metagenome (GOLD analysis project Ga0153988, IMG submission 104742) | Attine ant fungus gardens microbial communities from North Carolina, USA - TSNC072 MetaG | ecosystem: Host-associated > Fungi > Mycelium > Unclassified | place: USA: North Carolina, Jones Lake...
CCGCTCCGCCGTCGGTGCCGGTGCCGCCGCTCAAGGCGTGCCTCGAACACGGCGTGACGCTATTCGGCGGCAACGATGGCATCCGCGATACGTGGACGCCCTACGGTTCGCCCGACATGCTGGAACGCGCGATGCTGATCGCGATGCGCTACGGCTTGCGCCGCGACGACGACCTCGCGCTCGCGTTCGATTGCGTAAGCGGCGTGGCCGCACGGGCGTGCGGATTCGAGTCGTATGGTTTGCAGACCGGCGCGCGCGCCGACCTCGTGCTGGTCGAGGCGGACACGCTCGCGCATGCGATCGCCGCGCGGCCGGTGCGCAAGCTCGTCATGGCCAACGGCAAGGTGGTCGCGCGCGATGGCGCGCTGGTTGCGCAATAGACGTGCAGTAGGTCCAGTTCAGCGCGGAAAAACTCAGGGCCGCTCGCCACGCGCGAGCCGCGCGTCGATCTCGTGCACGACCGGCAGCAGATCGGCCACGCTGTCGATCACGTAATGCGCGCCCGCCGCCTTGAGCTTGCCGATCGCGGCGTTGCGGCGCGCGGCGAACTCGTCGGCTGACAGCGCCTTCACTTCCGCTTCGCTCATGCCGAACGCGTTGCCGCTCACCGCGACGCCGACCGCCCACGTGCCGCCGTTGAGGCCCTCTTCGATGCCGACCTCGGTATCGTCGACCTTGATCGCCTCGCGCGCGCGCCATACGCCCAGTTGCGGCAAGGTCTTGTAGATCATGTACGGCGACGGCCGCCCTTCCGGCGTATCGCCGGTGCAGACGATGCTGTCCGGCGAGAAGCCCTGTGCGGCTGCGCCCGGCACGATTTGGTCGATGATCTCGCGCGTATAGCCGGTGGTCGTGCCGATGCGCACGCCGTCGCGACGCAATGCGCTCGCGACTTCGGCAACGCCGGGAATCACCTCGCTATAGCTGGCCGCGACCGCGATGTTCTTCGGCACGAACACGTCGTACACGGCGTCGATATCGGCCTCGCCCGGCGCGTAGCCGTAGCGCTCGGCCCAGGCTTGTGCGACGCGCGGCAGCGCCATCAGCGCCGCGATATGCGGGCGCTTGGCCATGCCCATCGGACCGCGCGCTTCGTCGATCGTGACCGGCACGCCGAACTGGGCGAAGGTTTCGACGAACGCGCCCATCGGCGCGCGCGAACCGTAATCGACGACCGTGCCGGCCCAATCGAAAATCACCGCTTTAACGTGCTTCATTTTTCCCGATCCTTTGCAATCCGAATGTGTTGCGCGCGAAGGTCGCGCAAGTGCCTGTTGCGTCTGTTGCGTCTGTTTACGCGGCCTGCGCGAGTTGCTTGCGTTCTTCGAGCGCGGCGGCCGGCGGCGCCGCATGCGGCACACCCATCGTACGCAGCGCCTGCGCGCAGGCGTCGACGACGCGGCGCATCACCGGCTCGTCGACCTGGCCGATGCAGCCGATGCGGAAACTGTCCACCACCGTCAGCTTGCCCGGATAGATGATGAAGCCCTGCTGCTTCATCAGTTCGTAGAACTGTGCGAATTCGAACGACGGATGGGCCGGCGAGAAAAACGTCACGATGATCGGCGAGCGCCAGTGCGCGTTGAGCAGCGGCTCGAAGCCGAGTGTCTGCATGCCGGCGACCAGCACGTCGCGATTGTTCTCGTAGCGCGCGAGCCGCGCCGGCTGTCCGCCTTCGAGCGCGTAAAGACGCAGCGCCTCGATAAATGCCGCGACCGTATGCGTGGGCGGCGTGAAGCGCCATTGGCCGGTGCGGTTCATCACGTCCCATTGATCGTGCAGGTCGAGCGCGAGCGAATGGCTGCGACCCTTCGCTTCCTGCAACGCGCTCTTGCGAGCGATCACGAAGCCGAAGCCCGGCACACCCTCGATGCACTTGTTCGCCGACGAGACGAACGCCTCGCAGACGATCTGCCGCACGTCGAGCGGCACCGCGCCGAACGCGCTCATCGAGTCGATCAGCAGCTTGCGGCCCTTCTTCGTGACGGCGGCCGCGATTTCTTCGAGCGGGTTCAGGATGCCTGAACTGGTTTCGCAATGAATCGCGACGACGTGCGTGATCGACGGATCGGCGTCGAGCATGCGCTCCACTTCGACGCCGCGCGGCGGCAGATAGTCACCCTTGTCGAGCAGCGTGCAGGCGCGGCCGAGATAGCCGAGCGTCGCCGCCGCGCGCTTGCCGTAGGCGCCGTTCGCGAGCACGAGCGCGTGGCCGTCGCGCGGGATCAGGCTGCCGAGCATCGCTTCGACGCAGTAGCTGCCGCTGCCTTGCAGCGGCACGCAGTCGTAGTCACCCGCGGTGTCGCCGGCGATTTCGAGCAGGCTCGCGCGCAGCTGCGCGGTCATCGCGCGGAAGTCGCCGTCCCACGAGCCCCAGTCGCGCAGCATCGCCTGCTTCGTCGCGAGCGCCGTGGTCAGCGGCCCCGGCGTCAGCAGATAGGGCTCGCCGCCGGCCGGCGCGGCGCAGGCGCTTTGCGCGCGGGTGGCCGACGGTGCTGCCGGCGTGGCCGATGCCGTCGTGCCTGCCGATGGCGCCGGTTTGGCCGACGCCGCTGCTGCCGCTGCTGAACCGCCGATTGCGCTTTCCATGTCCGCCACTCCGCCAGAACTGATGTCGATAGCCGACACAGTATAGAAAGCCTGTCCATCGGTAAAATCGATATAATCGATAGAGGTATCGCTAAAACTTATTCGATGGAGAGGCACACGTGCAATATGCGCAATTGCGGGCGTTTCATGCGGTCGCGGAACACGGTGGGTTTTCGAAGGCGGCGCAGGCGCTGTCGCTGACGCAGCCGGCCGTGTCGGATCACGTGCGGCGGCTCGAACAGGATTACGGCGTCAAGCTGTTCGAGCGCGGGCCGCGCGGCGTCGCCACGACGGAACTCGGCTTGCGGCTTTTCAGCGTGACGCGGCAGATGCTCAGTTGCGAGCGCGACGCGCGGCAATTGCTCGAATCGGCGGGCGGGCTCGAATCGGGCTCGCTGTCGCTCGTCGCCGATGCGCCCGATCTCGCGGTCGCGCTGATCGGCGCGTTTCGCAAGCGGCACCCGGGCATTGTCGTGACGCTGTCGGTCGCCAATGCGGCCGAGTGCATGCAGCGCGTGCTGTCGAGTGCGGTCGACGCGGCGATCACCGCCGCGCCGCAAGTGCATAGCCGGCTCGAAGCGCGCGTGTTGCGGCGCGACCCGCTCGTCGCGATGGTGCCGGCCAGCTACGCGGCCGCGAAAAAGCGCCGGCTCAGCTACGCGGAACTCGTCAGGCAGCCGATGATTTTCCGCGAGCCTCAATCAGTCACGCAGCAGCTGCTCGAAATCGAGCTCGTGCGCGAGTCGTTGCAGGTCGAGCCGGTGCTTTACGTCGACGGGCGCGAGGCGCTGGAAGAAGCGGTCGCGCAAGGCATGGGCGTCGGCGTGATCGCGCGCGCCGAATTCAAGGAGTCGCGGCGCATCCGGATGGTGCCGCTACAGGATTGCCAGGTGCAGATGACCGAATCATTGACGCGGCTCGCCGAACGGCCGGGCTCGAATCTGCTCGATGCGTTGTTTATGGTGGAGTTGGCGGGAGCGGTTGAGGGGGAGCCGGTGAAAGTCGATTCCGAGCTGGTGCAGCGCGGTTCGTAGAATCCGGCTGCTTACCATTCCCCAAAGAAAACCCCCTTCGATTTGTGATTGTTCGTCGTCTCGCGAACGCGCTCGTCGCTCAACGTGACGCGCGTCTTCGACTCCGCCATCCACTCGCCGAGATGCCGATGCATGACCTGCCGGATCGGTTCGTACTCCCGGTCTGCGCCGAGATCGGCATATTCGTGTGGATCGCTTGCGAGATCGAATAGCTGCGGCCGATAGCCAAGCCAGTGCACATACTTCCAGCGTGCATTACGCACCATCCACCCGCGGCACTCCCCCGGTTGCCGGCCAAGCGTAAGCCGTGCCTGGCGGAAACTATAGTCGAGTTCCGACACGACGAATTCGCGCCAGTCCGTCACCGGTTCGCCACGTGTGAGCGGCAGCAGCGACCTACCCTCGATCCGCTCGTTGCAGCCCGGCAAGCTCAGCGCATCGAGCACGGTCGGAACGATGTCGATATTCGACATGAAGCGCTGCTCGCACGTCCCGCGTGTTCCGTCCGCGCGCGGCGACGGATCGTAGACAATCATCGGAACGCGCTGCACGGTGTCGTAGAACAGTTCTTTTTCGCCAAGCCAGTGATCGCCGAGAAAATCGCCATGGTCCGCGCAGAATACGATCAGCGTGTCGTCGAACCGCCCCAGTTTCTCGAGCGTATCGAAGAGCCTGCCGAGGTGATCGTCGATCTGCTGGATCAGCCCCTGATAGACAGGCCGAATCTTGTTCGATACTTCCTCGCGCGCGAAGTTGGCGCACTCTTCCTGCTCCCGATAAGCGCGCAGGACTGGATGAGCGTCGGCCAGCTCGGTGTGCCGTCGTTGCAGCGGCAAGCATTGATCGAGCGAATAAAGGTTATGGTACGGACGCGGCGCGACATACGGCCAATGAGGCTTCACATAGGACAAGTGCAGCGCCCACGGCGTGTCGCCCTCATGCTCGATATGGCGGATCGCCTGATCTGTCATGTAGGCCGTTTCGGAGTGCTGCTCCGCAACGCGCGCAGGCCAGTGCACGTTTCTCATCTTCCAGCCTGAATGTGGCTGCAACCGGTCGTCCTCGACGCTGATGACAAAGTCGCTCCACGGCCGCGCGCTATCGTAGCCATGCGCGCGCAGATACGCGGGATAGCCGGACTCCTTGCCGGGCTCATGATGACCGTCGTATCGGTCGAGTTCGACAAAATGTCCGGTGGCAAAGCGCGCGGCAAGCTCGCTATTGCGGGCGATGAGATTCATCCGCTCGATACCGCGATCGTCGACGATCACATGCGTCTTGCCCGCGAGCGCGAGACTGCGGCCCGTGTTCGCAAGGTATTCCCCGAGCGTCACTTCACCGATATTCAACGGGACGCGATTCCAGGTCGCGCCATGGCTCGACATCGTGCGGCCCGTATAGTAGGACATGCGTGACGGTCCGCATACGCCAGAAGAAACAAAAGCGTTGTCAAAGCGCACGGCACGCTGCGCAAGCGCATCAATATTGCGCGTGCGCAGATAAGGGTGGCCGTAGCAGCCAAGATGATCGCGACGCAACTGGTCGCACATGATGAATAGCAGGTTTCTCGCAGCCATGACTCGGTCGATTGTTGATACAGGTAAGCGGGACTCCTGATAGTAGGCGATCCGCAAAACCTTAACCAAGTTCAGCGTTTGCGGCTCGCCATGAATTGCTTTTTTTCCCGATCGGAGAGCACGGCGGCCTGTTCCTCGATCCGTCTTAGCAACGTATCGAGCGTACGCGCTTCCTCGTCACTGAGGCAGGCCGCGAGAGCGCGATTGAAGTCGCGCCCCAGTTGCAGGCCACGCGCCCATGCGGCTTCCCCATCCGGTGTCAGCATCAGGGCCGTCCGCCTCGTGTCGTTCTGGTCGAGGGTTTTCCTGACCAGCCCGCGCGAGCTCAACCCGGCGATATAGCGGCTGATCAGCACCGCACTGATATTGAGGCGCTCGCCGAGTATGCCGAGGGAAATACCCGCATCGCGGCGCACCGTGTCGAGTATCCGCAGATCACGCCGGCTAATGCCGATTTCCTGCTCGTACAGATAGGCCGGTCCCTCGGCCGCGGTGACGGCGACACGGCGAAGACGCAGCACCAGAAAGTCGTCGATGTCCTTCGGGTCTTTGAAATCGGACGCGGGCGGAAGGTGATGTGAGTGCGGCATATGCATTGAGGCCCTCGTGACGCGGGCCGAGTGCCCTGTCACCCACGGTGTTGCCCGGAACAGGCGCATCAGGCCGTTGTTTAACTTGGTTAAGCGAATATTTGTATCGTACTCTACCGCCGGGATGCGATGAGCACGCAACATTTGATGCACGATGCACTCGTCACAGACAGAACACAAAACGCAAGAAGATAAATCTCGGAGACAACATGACGGACAACGGTGAATCGATCAATGCTTCCCCGATCTACAGGCGAGTCGCATGGCGGCTCATACCGTTTCTGTTCCTGTGCTACGTGATCAATTTCGTCGATCGCGTCAACATCAGCTTTGCCAAGCTGCAATTCCTGCAGAGTCTCCATCTTAGTGAGGCGGCGTATGGCATGGCTGCCGGCATGCTGTTTCTCGGCTATACCGCGTTCGTGATTCCCGGCATGAAGATAGTGGGGGCGATCGGCGCCCGGCGCACCATGGCGATGATCATGGCGATCTGGGGATGTTGCACGATCGCTCTCGCCTTCGCCAATACGCAGTTCGCGTTTTACCTGATCCGCTTTCTGATTGGCGCAAGCGAAGCCGCATTTGCACCGTGCGTGATTCTCTATCTGACCTACTGGTTCCCTCAGCGTTTGCGCGGCCAGATGATGAGCCTGTTCGAAATCAGTCCCACCATTGCCGGCATCATCGGCGGTCCGCTCGCGGGCTGGATTCTTCAGGGCATGAGCCGTTCGTCGATGCTCATGGGCTGGCAATGGCTTTTCATTCTCGAAGGCATTCCGGCGGTCGTGCTCGGAGCAATCGCATGGTGGTGGCTCGCCGATGGGCCGGCCCATGCGCGTTGGCTCACTGCGATCGAAGCGCGCTTTATAGAAAGCGACATTCGCAAGAGCGTTGGCGACGCGGCGCACCGCGATATCGGGTTTCTCGACGTTGCCAAAGACTCGCGCGTCTATGCCTTCTCATTCGTGTATTTTTCGATTTTCTGGTGTCTGAATATCTTCGGAACCTGGACCCCTACCCTGCTGCAAGGCGCCGGCGTCGTCGCGCCGTTGCAGATCGGCATTTACAGCAGCCTGATCGCGATTGCCAGCGCAATTGGCGCCTATCTGATCTCGCGCAACTCAGACCGTCGGCTCGAGCGCTTCTGGCACATCACGGCGGGCGCATCGCTCACGATCTTCTCGTTTCTGATGCTACGGCATGCGGCCGGCAACATTATCCTGATGGTCGCGCTGCTCGGTCTCGGATCGATCGGGATATTCACGGCGTTGAGCCTTTTCTGGACCACGCCCACGACCTTTTTCGCCGATGACGCCGCGCGCCACGCCATCGCGATCATGGCGACGCTCGGTTCGATCGGCGGCTTTCTGAGCGCGACCCTGACGGGGTGGCTCAAGGTACTGACCGGCGATCTCAATGCGGGCAGCGAACTGGCGGCGGTCATTCTCATTGTCGGCATGGTGACACTACGTATGGCCCTGCGGCCTCGCACGCCGGGTAATGCAACAACCGGAGTATCGATCGGGACTTAACGATTAACTCGCGACCCGAGCGAGTCTCACGCACCATTTAATGTAGCAATGCGAATCAAATAAATATCAAATCCATAAAAATCAGGAGACTTGAATTGAAAAAAGCAGTCTTGGCGGTCGGACTGTTGCTCGCCGGTTCGTTCGAAAACGCCAGCGCACAAAGCTCCATGACGTTGTACGGTATCGTTGACAACGGCCTCGCATACGTCAGCAACATTGCGTCAGGTGTGAACAAACCAGGTTCCAGTAGCGTTCAAGCCGTTTCCGGCTTCGGCTCGGGCGATCGTTTCGGTTTGACGGGCAAGGAGAATCTGGGCGGCGGAACAAGCGCGGTTTTCACGCTCGAAAGCGGCTTCAACGGCAATAACGGAGTCCTCGTACAAGGCGGGCGACTCTTTGGACGCCAGGCATTTGCCGGACTCGATAACGACCGATGGGGCACCATGACGCTCGGTCGCCAGTACGATTTCAACTTCGACTATCTGGCGCCGTATCTCGCGTGGCTGCAATTCGGCAGCATTTACGGCGCGCACATCGGCGACGTCGACAATACATGGGCCACCTTCCGGCTCAACAATACGGTCAAATATCAGCTCAAGCCTTTTGCGGGCCTGTCGCTCGGTGCACTCTATGCGTTCAGCAATCAGGCCTCGGGCGATGCGGGCACTGGTTTTGCAAATAATCGCGCTTATAGTCTCGGCGCGAACTACAAGGCCGGCTCCTGGAGTGCGGCATTGACCTGGCTGCATGTGAGCAATCCGTCGTCGTCGGCAGCGACGGGGAGCAATCCCAATGGCGCAATTGGCGGCGAGTATTCATCGGCGAGCACGATTTTCTATAACGTTGGCTTTGTCACGGAGCAAAACGTCTACGGTGTCGCACTCGGATATCGGTTTCAAAACGCCAATGTGAACTTCGTCTTCACGAACACGCATCTCGACTACGAAGGTGGACATAGCATGCGCGTCGACAATTACGAAATCAACGGGCGCTATTTCGTCACTCCGGCAATGATGCTTGGCATTGCCTACATATTTACCGATGGTTCGGGTTATACGGGCACGGGAGCCACAGCGTTTGCGACCGGCAATCGCCCCAAATGGCATCAGGTCGACGTGGGTGCGACATACCTTCTGTCAAAACGCACCGACATTCACCTGTCCGGCATTTATCAGCGCGCGGCCGGCGACGCAAGCACGGCCGCGCTCAACGTGCTCGGACCTGCCGGCACCGGCAATACCAGCCAACTCGCCATTGTGATTGGCTTGAGGCATCGGTTCTAAGGCGTCTGGTTTTATTGTGTCGCACAAGTCATTTGCATCGACGCGATGCCAGGAAAACGAGAAAACCAATGACAAACAGCGCAGCCTTCCACACTTCAGGCCGCGCCGCTCGCAACGTACGCTACATCAAATCAAACGAACGCTAAATCAATACCACGCACAACAACACCCGCCTCACCGCGCCCCGCCGCTCGCGATCAACGCTTCACCCGTCAACCAGCGCGAATCGTCCGATGCCAGGAACGTCACGACATCGGCGATATCGTCGGGTTGGCCGATGCGCCCGAGCGGTGTCGTACTGAGTGTCCACGTTTCGAGTTCGGAGCCGATCACGCCGGCGCTATGCGCGCCCTCGGTTTCGACCACGCCCGGATTGACCGAGTTGACGCGAATCCTGCGTGGACCGAGTTCCTTCGCAAGCACACCGGTGATGCCGTCGACCGCGCCCTTGGTTGCCGTATAAACCGCACTGCCCGGCGGCGTGATGCGGCTCACGATCGAGCTTACGTTGACGATGCTCGCGCCCTCGCCGAGATGCTTGACGGCTGCTTGGGTCACGAGCAGCAGACCGAGCACGTTGATATTGAAATGCCGATGGAAATGCTCTTCGGTGACCTCTTCGATCGGCGCGAATTCATAGACGCCCGAGTTGTTGACGAGGATGTCGAGCCGGCCATACGTTTCGATGGCCGTAGCGATGATGCCCTGCGCGTCCGCGGCCTTCGACACGTCGCCGCCGATCGCCACAGCCTGGCCGCCCGCCGCGGCGATGTCGGCCACCACCTTGTCGGCGCCCGCGCGGCTCGACGCATAGTTCACGGCCACTGCTGCACCCTGCGCCGCCAATGCCTTCGCAATCGCCGCACCGATGCCTTTCGATGCACCCGTTACAACCGCTACCTTGCCTGTGAGCTTGCTCATGACGTGTCCTTCGAATGGTTTGCGCCGGCGTGCCGCTGCGGGAAGCCGCAGGGTCCACGCCGTTGAAGCTGCAAATGCAGTGGCGCTGTTACTGAACACAATGTAGGTAGCGCGGCGAGCCGGATAAAGCGGATCGAGCCGAACAGATACGCCGGTTGCGGCGAACAATCGACTTGCGTCGCAGCGCGCCGCGTCATTTACACGAGCCTTACGGCAATTGTTTTCCGCTTTGCGCGTCCATCCGATGCCTCTATAATCATCCCACCTGTAAATCGTCGTTTCACATATAAAACAAAAGACGGTTATCCCTTCGAGCTGCCATTCGGCGAATCCCATCGAATCCATCGCGCTCGCCGTCTTCTGAACGAGAACCTGCCATGTCCGCCTTGCGCCCCACCCGTGTGCGTTACTGGATGCTGTTGCTGGTGTTTGTCGGCACTGTCGTCAACTATCTCGATCGCGCGAATCTCGCCGTCGCCGCGCCGCTGATGAAAAACGAGTTCGGGCTCGGCCCGGTCGAACTCGGCTTCATCTTCTCCGCGTATTCGTGGACCTACGTGATCGCGAACATTCCGGGCGGCTGGGTCGTCGACCGTTTCGGCTCGCGCGCGATGTACGCGTGCGCGATCTTCATCTGGTCCGCGTTCACGTTCGCGCAGGGTTTCGCGGGACGCTTCGCGACGCTGTTCGGCTTGCGCCTCGGCGTGGGCGTTGCCGAAGCGCCGACCTTTCCGGTCAACAATCGCGTGGTCTCGATCTGGTTCGCGCAGCACGAGCGCGGCTTCGCGACGAGCGTCTATCTGGTCGGGCAGTACGTCGGCATGGCA
>Ga0153988_1000499_pt1 | contig 10336 bp, 4 predicted proteins | sample TSNC072MetaG_FD_104742 | JGI IMG/M metagenome (GOLD analysis project Ga0153988, IMG submission 104742) | Attine ant fungus gardens microbial communities from North Carolina, USA - TSNC072 MetaG | ecosystem: Host-associated > Fungi > Mycelium > Unclassified | place: USA: North Carolina, Jones Lake...
CTACGAAGGGCTCTTGCGCGCGTTCGACCCGGTCGGCCTGCCCGTTTCGCCCGACGTGCTGTTCTCCGGCACGCGTTCGGCCACCGAGGCGCGCGAACTGGACCGCATCGCGCGCTGTCTGCACGTCGCCAATTTCATGGAGCAAGGCATCAGCACGGGGTGGCTGTTTCTGAACACGCGCCCGCAGGTGTTCGAAACCGGCTGGCCGCAGCGCGCATTCATCGACGAGCTGTCCGCGCATTTCGGGCTGCCGCAGGAGCGCATCGTGATCGAAGTGCTCGAACAGCCCGCCGACGATGAATCCGCGGTCGCGAGCATGCTCGCGGCATCGCAACCGCGCGACTTCCTGATCGCCATCGACGACTTCGGCACCGGCTTTTCGAACTTCGACCGCGTGTGGCGCTTCCGCCCCGATATCGTCAAGCTCGACCGCTCGCTCGTTGCGCGGGCCGGCAAACACGAGGGCGACGATTCGATGATCAGCCACCTGATCGCGATGCTCCATCAATCCGGCACGCTCGTGCTGGCCGAAGGCGTCGAAACCGACGAGGAGCTGATGATCCTGATACAGGCCGACGTCGATTTCGTGCAGGGTTTCTGGTTTGGCCAGCCACAGGGCTCGGTGCAGGCGGCCTGCACGAAAGTGCCGGCGCTCGTCGAATCGATCTGGCGCAAGTTCGCCGACTATGAGCGCGCGCACGACGCTCATCCACGGCTCGGCTTCGAAGGATTCACCGAAGCCCTGCTCGCGGCCGCCGACGCCTATAAGGCAACCGGCGACCTCGAACAGGCGGCACAAAAAATCCTGCATCTGCCCGAAGCGCGTCGCGTATTCCTCACCGATGGCCAGGGCGAGCAGACCCGACCGTCCGTGACAGCCGCCTCGGTGCCGTCGCCCCCGCAACGGCTCGCGCCGCTCTATGCCGAAACGCGCAGCAACTGGTCGCGGCGCGCGTATTTCCGGCACGCGCTGGCGGCTCCTGGGCGCGTCGCGATGATGGGCCCGCACTATTCGCTCGCGGACGGCCAGGACTGCTACACCGCGGCAATCGCATTCGAGCATGATGGCATGCATGTGCTGTGTGTCGATTTCGTGCCGGCGACGGCGAGCGCGGACGCTCGCACAGGGCAACGCGGAACCCGGCGGTCCTGAGCGAGCCGCCGGCGGTTCGCGCCGTTATGCGTTTTACTCGTTACGATTCGTTGCTGCTCGTTGTTATTCGCCGTTACTCGTGCACCGGGCCTCGGCCCGATTTGACCTCGCCGCGTTTCGCTTTGCTGTCGAGGCGTCGCAGATTCGACGCGCGCGTCGGCCGGGTCGCGACGCGCGGTTTGCGCGTAACGCTGACGCTTTCGATCAGCTCATCGAGCCGCGCAAGTGCCGCCGCGCGATTCATCTCCTGAGTCCGATGCTCCTGTGCCTTGATGATCACCACGCCGTCGCGCGTGAGCCGGTGATCGGACAGCGCGAGCAGGCGCATTTTCAGCACCTCGGGCAATGACGAAGCCCGCACGTCGAAACGCAGATGAATGGCGCTCGACACCTTGTTGACGTTCTGGCCGCCCGCGCCCTGCGCACGCACGGCGGTCAATTCGATTTCGTTCGGCGGGATCGGATAGCGGGATGCCATGGGCGGGATCGGGCAAAGGTCGGTCAGTATACGAGCGACAGCGGCGATGTGCGCGCCGGGCGTTGGACAACGCGGCTCCCAGTCGTCGGTGATGCGAAACGCACGCACCAGCGTGAACTGAGGAACCACCGATCGCAAATATGACGAAAAACTATTTGCGTCGACGCTACCGGTTCATCGATACTGCATTTTTCGCTTACAGCGTAAATTAACATGAAAATCCGCTCGGGTTTTGTGTTCGAACTGGCCGTCAATTTCCTGCTGCCATGGCTTGCCTACCGGCTCGCGTTGCCGCGCCTCGGCGAAACCGGCGCGCTGATCGCGTCCGCGGTGCCGCCGCTCGTCTGGAGCGCGATCGAGCTAGCACGCTTTCGCCGCGTCGATGCGCTCAGCGCCATGGTGATCGCGGGCATCGTGCTATCCATCGCGGCCATGGCGCTCGGCGGCAGCCCGCGCATGTTGCTGCTGCGCGAATCGCTCGTGTCCGGCGCGGTTGGCGTGGCGTTTCTCCTATCGCTGCCGATGCGCCGCCCGCTGATCTTCTATCTCGCCCGCGCGACGGTCGCGCGCGAAATGGAAGGCGGTGCCGCGCGCTTCGAGGCGCTCTGGCGCGAACGCCCGGGCCTCGCGCCAGTCATACGAACGATGACGCTCGTCTGGGGCCTCGGCCTCACCGGTGAAACCGCGCTGCGCGCCTGGATGGCGCTGACGTGGCCGATCGGACACTTCCTGATCGTGTCGCCGTTCATCGGCTATGGCATCTACGGCGCACTCGCGCTATGGACGCTCTGGTATCGCAAGACGATGCGCAGCCGTGTCGAGGCCGGTGCGCGCACGAGCGGGATCGCCGGGTGAAAAGGTGGCGCGGAAGCCACCGTGCCCCGCCCCCAATCGCCTCGCCCGGCGTGTCGCAGCCCCTCACAGCCCCCACGGCCCTTCACTGCCTTTCGCTGCGTTAGCCCTACGCGTCGTTCTTCGTTACCATATTCGCGTCGGCAATCCGCGCGGCCAGCCCCGAATCGCGCTGTGTTGGCGTCACAATCGCCTGCGCGAGCACGGCACGCGCGCCGATCACCTCGACCCGTTCGCGCGCACGCGTAATCGCCGTGTACACGTGTTCGCGCGACAGCACGCGACTAAACACCGACGGCAGCACCAGCACCGCGTGCTCGAACTCCGAGCCCTGCGACTTGTGGACCGTCAGCGCAAACGCAGTGTCGTGCGGCGGCAGCGCGGCCGGCGAAACTGCCTGCACGGAACCGTCGCCGGTACGGAAATACACGCGCAACGCGCCGCCCGCGCCCGGCAACGCAATGCCGATGTCGCCGTTGAAGAGGCCTAGCGCATAGTCGTTGCGCGTCACCATCACCGGACGCCCGGCAAACCACTGCGCACCGACCGCGAGCGTGACGCCCGCGGCACGGCGCACCTGAGCCGCCATCGCCGCATTGACCTGATCGACACCGCGCAGCCCGAGGCGCGTTACACACAGAATGCGAAAGCGGTTCAACGCGTCGAAGAGCGGCAACGGATCGGGCGTATCGCTCGCGAGCGCCGCAGCAAGCGCGTCCACGTACGGAGCGAAACCGGCGGCGAGCCGCGCGACGGTACGCTCGGCAAGCGTCGCGTGCGCGTCTTCGCGCAGCGCCGCCGCGCAGGGTTCGGCGGGATCGATCCGCAGCACGTCGAGCGCGGCGCTGGCCGAGCCCTTGCGGATCGCGAGCGACAGCCGGCCGATCGGCGATTCGAGGCCGAACCGGTAATTGCGTTCGAGCCAGATGACGCAGTCGGCAAGCGGGCTCGCGTCGTTCGCCAATGGCGACGCGGTCTGCTCAATACCGGCTGGAGCGGGTGCGCCGAACAGATCCAGATTCGCTTGCGGCAGTGATTCGACACCCCCGAACCCATCAGGCGGAGCAAAAAAATCCCCAGAGGGCATCTCATCAGCGTCACGCGATGCACGCGGCAATGCGCTCTCAAGCCGTGCCTCGTCGATACCGAGCGCCTGCGCCACGCGCCGCACGCCACTCGGCGTCAACGCCGGCCGCGCGCTCAGTTCGGCGAACACCGCGCCGGCTTCGACCGCGGCAAGCTGGTCCTTGTCACCCAGCATGACGAGACGCGTACGCGGCGCAATCGCATCGAGCAGGTGCGTCGCCATCGCGACGTCGATCATCGACGCCTCGTCGATCACGACCACGTCGTACGACAGCGGATTGTCGCGATGATGACGGAAGCGCCCGCCCGGCCCCGACCCGAGCAGGCGATGCAGCGTGTACGACGTCTGCGGCAAACGCGCGGCGAGTTCGGGCGGCAGATCGCCGGCCCGCGCGAGCAGTGCTTCCTGCATGCGCTGCGCCGCCTTGCCGGTCGGTGCGGCGAGCGCGATGCGCAGATCGGCGCGCGCATCGAGCAGGCACGCGAGCACGCCGACCACGGCGGTCGTCTTGCCGGTACCCGGCCCGCCGCTGACGATCGTCAGCCGCCCCGACAGCGCCATCACGGCCGCGACGCGTTGCCAGTCGACCTCGTCGTCTTGCGGCGGCCCGAAGTAGCGCAGCAAGCGCTCGCGCAATGTGGCGAGACCGGTATCGGACTGAACCGAAGGCCCGGCTGCGGGCTCGATAACGGATTCGGCGCTGAAACGAACCGCGCAAGCGCCCGCTGCATCCGCAACCTGCCCTTCGCCGATTGCATGCGCGACCAGCGCGCGCGCAAGGCGCCGCTCGTAATCGTAGTAGCGCGCCAGATACAGCCGGCCCTGTCCATCAATCACGAGCGGCCGCAATGCCGCCGCACTTTGCGCGCTGTCGTCCGTCATGCTGCTTGCCATGCCGCTCGCAAGCAGCGCCGCGCGCACCTCGGCGCTCGATGCCTCGAAGCGGCGCGCAAGCGTCGCAAGCGGCACGCATACGTGGCCTTCGGCGGTCGCGCGGCTCGCCGCGAACGCCGCGCGCGCGGCCCACCTGACCGCCTCGCCCGATGCGCCGCCGCGCCGCGCGAGCATGCCGATGCGGCGCGCGAAACCCTCGGCGAGCGCGATGCTGAAATCGGCCGGCGCAGGCAGATTGACGCCGATGTCTTCGAGCCCGAGCGGCGCGGCCGCGCGTTCTTCGAGCGTACCGGGCGTGCTCATGCGCCACCCCCGATCATCGCCGCGTCGAGCAGCGCCACCAGTTCGAACGGCGCGCGCCGCCGATGCACGCCGGCCGGACCTTCGGCATCGCGCCACTCGGGCCGCACGCCGCGCACGAACAGGTACAGATAACCGCCGATGTGCGTGTCGTATGCATAGTCGCGCACCCGCGTCTTCAAGTAGCGATGCAGCGCGACCGTATAGAGCAGTGCCTGCAGGTGATACGCGTGGCTCGCCATCGCCGCTTCGAGCGGCGCGGCCGCGTAGTCGGCAGCGGTGTCGCCGAGGTGATTCGATTTCCAGTCGACGATCCAGAAACGGCCGTCATGCTCGACGATCATGTCGATAAATCCTTTGACGAACCCGCGCAACACGCCGGGCTCCAGCACGACGTCGGGATAGCCGTATTCGATCAGCAGTTCGCGCAGCGCCGGAAAATCGAGCGACGGCGCCGCGAACAGAAACTCGAGTTCGTTCAGACGCCGGCGCGGATTCAGCTTCGCGAGCGCCATGCCCGGCACGAGCTCGGTCGTGACGACATCGCCGATCAGCCGGTGCATCATCGCGGGCAAACGCGCGGCGAGTTCGGGCACGGCCGGCGCCGGGCGCTCGCGCAGCGCACCGCGAATCGCCTCAGGCCACGTGTTCGCGTCGGTGAAATCGGCGAGTTCGAACATGCGATGCAGGCAGTCGCCAGCCGCCGCGCCGCGCGGGAACGCGAGAATGTCGTCGGCGGCATAGGCGGGTGTTGGCGGAGCAGCAGCCGGTGCGAGCAACGGCGCGAACTCGGGCGCATCGGCAATTTCATCGTGATCGGGACGCACGTCTTCCGGCAACGCATGCAGGTCCGCGGCCTTGCCGCCCGCCGCGATCAAGCCGCTGAAACTCGCCATGCGCCACTGATCGCGCAGCGGCCGGCGATAGGCTCGCGCGAGCCATTGCGCGTCATGATCCTGCAGACTTTCGAGCGGCGTACGACGCGCCACTTCCGGCAAGGCCAGCAACGCGACAGGTCCGCACGCGAGCGCCTGCCAGCTTGCCGCGAGCGCGGCTTCGTCGGGCGGCTCGGCAAGCCACGCGTCGAACGCATGGCCTGCGCCGCCGACGAGCCAGTTCAGCACGCTGCGGCGCGACTCCTTTGTCGAGCGCGACGACAGGTAGGTGCCCGCGACCAGATAGCAGCGATACACCGCGCGCGTGAGCGCCACATAGACGAGCCGCGCGCGCTCGGCTGCCTGCTCGCGCACGGCGTAACGCGACGCGCGCTCGGCCTCGTCATCGTCGCAACCGTAGTGCAGCACCGCGTCGCCGCTGTCGTCGTGATATTCGCGCGCATCGGGCAAGCCGGACGAAGGCGGCTCGCGCAAGCCGCCATCGTTGAGAAACGGACAGAACACGACCGCGTATTCGAGCCCCTTCGACTTATGGACCGTGACGATCTGCACGAGATTGCGATCCGATTCGAGCCGCAACTGCGCCTCTTCTCCGCCGCCCTGCTCGCGCTGCGCGGCAAGCCAGCGCAGGGTCGGCGCGATGCCGGGCTGCGTGGCAGCGCGCGCCTGCACGAGTTCGGCGAGATGGTTCACGTTAGTCAGACGGCGCTCGCCATCGGCACCGGCGACGAGCCGTTGCGCGACGCGCAACTCGCGCATCAGCGTGCGCCACATCACCGCGAAGCCGCGTTCGTGCCATAACACGCGGTAACGCGAGAAGCGCTCGACCCAGCCCATCGCGTCGGCCGCATCGAATGCCGGCGCGACTTCGTCGACCACGGCGAGCGCCTCGGCCACCTGCGCGAGCCGCCATAGCGCGGCGGCATCGAGCCCGAGCCAGTCGGTCGCGAGCGCGGCGCGCAGCCGGCGCAGATCGCCGGGCGTGTCGATCGCGGCGAGCACGCGCTCGATCTGCTCGGCGTCGAGCGTCGCGAACACCGACGCCTGCGCCAACTCCACGCTGCCGACGCCCCATGCCGCGAGCACGCGTTTGACGAGGCTGCCCTGCTTGTGCGTTTGCACGAGCACGGCGATATCGCCCGGCGCGAGCGGCCTGTCGCCGATCGTCACCGTGCCTTCGCGCGCGCCGCGCAGCAATCGCACGATCTCGGCCGCGCACGCTTCGCTTGCAGCGCGTTGCGCATCGCGTTTGCTCAATGCGGCCTCGCCTTGCGGCAAGGTCCAGATGCGGAAATCGCCGCCGCTTGCAGCAGGGCCGGCAGCGGCGTCGGTATCGGCAAACGGTGCGCGCCACCGCTCGCCGGCGCGCACCGGTTGATAGTCGAGCCCGTCGAGCACGAACGCCTGCGGGTTCGCTTCGAAGATCCGGTTGCACGCCTCGACGATCGGCGGAGTCGAGCGCTGGTTGACCGCGAGCGTATAGCACGCGGACGCCGAGGCGCGCGCCGCGAGGTACGTATGCAGATCGGCCGCGCGGAAACTGTAGATCGCCTGCTTCGGATCGCCGACCAGGAACAGCGGCCCGGCCGGCGTGAAAATGCGGCTGAAGATCGCGAACTGCAGCGGATCGGTGTCCTGGAACTCGTCGATCAAGGCGGCCGGATAGCGGCTGCGCAACGCATCGGCAAGCCACGAATGCGCGGCCAGCGCGCGATACAGGTTCGCGAGCAGATCGTCGAACGAGACGACGCGGCGCGTGCGCTTGCGCGCGACCAGTTCGGCGGGCGCGTAATCGAGCCACGTCTGGACCAGCGCGAGCCAGCGCGCGCGCTGTGCGGCCTCGGCCGCGACAACCTCGGCGGCCAGCGTTTCGGCGTGCTCGAAGAACGGATGCGCGGGCGGCTCGAACTTGACCCTGGTCGCCTTCTTCAACGCCGACACGGTCAGCTTCAACGCGGCGCGCGGCGGCGGTGCATGGCAGTCGCCCTGCGCGAAGTAGTCGTTCCACGCGGCAATCGCGGCACTCACGTGATCGGGCTTGTGCGTGGTCTTGCTCAGGCGCTCCTGCGCCTCGGCGAGCAGCGCGACGATCGCCTCGCGTTCGGCCTGCCAGATCTCGCGGGCGGCATCAAAACCGGCTTGCAGATCAGCGCTCGCACCGGCGTCCACCTTGCCCCAGCGCAGTTGCGCGAGCGGCTTTTTCAGACGCCGCGCAAGCTGCTCGTCGAGCGACGCGGGGCCCGCGCGCTTCGCCACGAGCCACGCGGCAAACGCGGGATGCGCATGCGCCTCGGGCTCGACCTGCTCGCGCCAGAAATCGGCGGCGAGTTCGAAACGCAGGGCCGCGTCGTCGGCTTCCATCTCGAACGCGAACGGCATCGCGGCGGCAAATGGCGCTTCCTGCAAGGCGCGCTGACAGAACGCGTGAATCGTGTGAATCGCGGCCTGGTCGAACGTGCGCAGCGCGCGGCGCACGACCTTCAAGGCTGCCTCGCGCTCGATGCCGTTCTCCGGCGCAAGCGTCGTTTCGAAGAGCCGCTGGATGAACGGATCGCCGCCGTCGTCATCCATGTCGATCGCGCGATGCAGTTCCGCGAGACGACCGCGAATCCGCTCGTGCAGTTCCGCCGTCGCCGCCTTCGTGAATGTAACGACGAGAATCTGATCTGCGTTCAGATTCTTTTCGAGCAGCAGCCGCACGTAGAGCGCGCAGATGTTCCATGTCTTGCCGGTGCCCGCCGATGCCTCGATCTGGTTGACGCCGTCGAGCGAACAGGCGAAGACGTCGAGTTCCTCGGCCACCAGCGTGTGATCGCGCAAGGTGCCGCTCATGATGCGCTCCGCAGATGCCCGATCAGTGGCTTGAAGACGATTACGGCAAGGCTGCCGAACGGCTCGTCGAGCGTGAGCGGCGTGCCGCGCAACGCGATGCGCAGTGCCGGGTCGTCGGACTCGCCGCGCACGCGGTCGTTGATCCACACGCCCTGTGCCGCCGCATCGCTTTCGCTGATTTTCGTCCACGCGCTCTTCGGGAAAAAGCGCAGCGGCAGGCAGCGCCCGGCCTTGAAGAGTGCGGCCAGCGTCGCGAGTTCGTCGAGCGGAGCGGCAACCGGCGCGAGCTCGAAGCTCTCGCCGCTGCCATGCCATACCGTGCGGCGCGGGCCGTCCGGGCGCACCGCGCAATAGACCAGATGCGCGAGCCACGCGGACAGATAGTCGCGCGCGGTGGCCTTGGCATAACGAAAAATCACTTGCCCCGTTCCGGTCAGCAGATTCAAGGTGCCGCGCAATTGCAGCGGCGTTTCGGCGGCTTCGCGCAGCAGCGCGTCGTGCGGGCCGAACAGCGCGCCGGCGATATCGGCGCCGGCGGGCCAGCGCGGCGCCACGTCGAGCACGAACGGCAAGCGCTCGATACCCGAGGCCACTTCGCGGCGCACGCTCGTCGCAAGCTGCTGCAACGCGCTCAATTCGCGCGCGCGCCACACGGCGCCGGTCGCGCCGCCCGGCAACTCGGGGCTCGCCTCGGCGACGCGGCGCACGCGGCTGAACATTGCGTCGTCATCCGTGCCGGCATCGAGCAACACCGGCAACAGGCGCTCGGCGAGCGCGTCGCGCCCCGCGTAATCGAGATCGAACGGCTCGGTGTCGAGCAATTCGCCCAGCGCATCCGACAACGCGACGCCGAGGCGGTCGCGCAACAGCGAACGCGCCGGATGACGCCAGAAGCGCACGAAATCGTCGAACCCGATTTCATGTGTCTCCTCGGGCGGCAGCGGCTGATCGAAGAACGGCGCGGCGGCCGGATGCCGTGGCGCGGCGAGCAAGGTGGCAAGCTCGGCGCGATCGGTGTCGTAGGTGAACAGGTCCGGTTGAGCCGCGAAATAGTTCGAGGCGAACGCCTGCAACGGATGCTCGACGATGAACGCGTGGCGCGCTTCATCGACCTCAGTAGGACTCGCGCCCTCGCCCGCCGACACCTGCGCGAGATGATCGAGCAGTTCGTCGACGAGCGCGGCCGGCGGCAGCGGCGCGTTGTCGCGAATGCTGCGCCCCGTGTAGGCGATGAAAAGCCGCTCGCGCGCGGCGAGCAGCAGATCGAGGAACAGATTGCGCTCGTCGTCGCGGCGCTGACGGTCGCCGGCCTTGCCGAACGCGGCCATCAGATCGAACTCGTCGGCACGCGCGAGACTCGGCAGCACGCCGTCGTCCATGCCGACGAGGCACACGACGCGAAACGGCAAGCCGCGCAGACTCGTGAGCGACGAGAATGTCACGCTGCCCCACGGCACGCCGCCGCGCGCGGGATCGTCGAGCGCTTCGGTGAGCGCGCTGCGGATCACCGAGGCGGGCAGCGGCACATCGTGCGCGCCGGCCTGCATCGCGTCGCTCATCGTGTCGAGCGCATCACGCACGGCCGCGAGCGAGTCGGCGAAATCGACGCCGCCGTCGAAGCATTGCGCGAGCGTTTCGAGCAGCAGTTGCGACCATTCGGCCGGCGTGCGCTCGATCGCGCACTGCGCCGCGAAGCTGTCGATGTCGTCGACGAAACGCGACAGGCGGCCGAGCAGTTCGGCATCCGAGCCGTCCGCGCCTTCCACCGGCAACCATGCATCGACCGGCTCGCCGCCGGCCGGCATCGCGTAGCCGAGGTAAAGACGCGTAAGCGCATCGGCAAA
>Ga0153988_1000500_pt1 | contig 10316 bp, 12 predicted proteins | sample TSNC072MetaG_FD_104742 | JGI IMG/M metagenome (GOLD analysis project Ga0153988, IMG submission 104742) | Attine ant fungus gardens microbial communities from North Carolina, USA - TSNC072 MetaG | ecosystem: Host-associated > Fungi > Mycelium > Unclassified | place: USA: North Carolina, Jones...
CATAGTCTGAGGATTAGACCTCAGACTTAACAACATCATTTGCTGCTTGTCTAACTTCGCTTTTTTGAGCTTTTCAAATATCCAAATCATCAATCACAAATCAGTAAGTGGCCATTTGTGATACTCCTTGGCCCTTGTCTTTATCTCAGAAGCTCTTGAGGTTGTAAATGTGATTCTCTTGAGTATGTAAGGGGTAATCTTGGTGAGAGGTTGAGTTGGTGAATATCTCCCACCCTATATCCTACTCTTTCTTGAGACAAGACATAGTGGTCGCTCAGGCAACCTTCTATGAAATAGCAGGCCTGAAAAGCCTGGCTAATCATCGACTCAGATTGTATCATACCCATAAGGTTTGGTATAGGGGTACGGATGAGGGCTTGATTGAGTATAATAAGGCCCATGAGTGGTTTACTAAATATTCTACTAGTGAGCTTGTTACAGTATGTAAAGATGGATACTATGCGAGGCAGATCTAGATTGAGCTCCCAATCATTTCTATATTACAGATAAGCTGCACTTCATATTTTAATTTCTTTTTGATATCCCCACTTTCTCCTTCTCCCCACAAACCCTTTAGCATACAATTGGAAACTGTCACCACCCATTTTTACTTGCTAGTCATAGCTAATTTCCCTTTTGCCCCTTTCAGCATGGGAAAGTATCATGTGACTGTCACAGAGTCACAAAATGTCATGTCACAGTCACAGTCATGACATATGGCAAAGGAGTCAGTTGACAAGTAGTATGGAGACCATGGGAGTCAAAGAGCATAGCCACATAGTAATTGTATATATAGTGTAGTAAATCTAACAAGAACTCTATTGAGTTCTCTTTGTTGAACACTGATAAAAGAGCAGTTGGCTTAATTCCAGTGTCATACCAGATAGCCATTTAGGCAATAAAAGTGATATTTTTCACTATAATAATGAAAATAACTAGCTCAAGAGACGAGTTCAACCTCCCAAAGATATTGTTAGATGCCCAGTTGTGGACTCAAGCATACCACTTGAGTAGCAGAGTAGTGGCTGTGACCACCACTACAGAGACCTCATAAGTATTATTGTCAGAGAGCCAAACTCTATGCTGGTAAAAGGGTGCAATTCCCTTTTGCATACTGGGACAAACAAAATAATGATGTGCCAGCTCCCAATTGCATGCTAAAGGTCCGAGGGGAGATTATCAAAGTTGAAGGTTTATAAATAATTAGTGAAATAAGAATTATATGCAGCTCTAGTAGAATATATGTTGGTGGTTATAAAAAGGATTGTAAGATCTCTTTAGATCATTGTCACATAGCCTCCCTAAGGTATTAACCTTTACACACCATGACAAAAGCTCTGGAAAATACAGTTAGTTGATCACTCATGGACCCTCTACACTCAGTTGTCCCCTTGTCTATACCCCCAACACTGAACCTTATGGGTGTGATGCAATCCAAGTATGCACCTAGCCAAGCTTTCCCAGCCTGCTATCCTCTCTGAAGCCTACCCGAGTTGCATCTGCATCTTCTCTCTAGATCAAGTTTTGGGTATATTCTGTGTTCTTCTCAAGATACCCCACTAGTCCCAGTCTTCTTACTCTCAATAGATCTGCATTCACGATTCCAGAGGTAGTGTAGATGGAGGTAGGAGTCAAGAGGTTCTTCTCTGATCCAACTGCACTCTGGATACTATATTAAAATATTACAAATGGCTGAAACTCAAGAAATGAGATATAAAAAGGAAACTATTACTACTTTTAGGATTCCATTGACTCCTTTCTATCCTAAGATCTCCCAAAATCCCACTGATGACATGGCTCTCTCCTTTCTTTGTGATAACGCATTTCCTCACCAAGTCCTTCCTATCAAATATGACATGTCTTCATTGCCACTTCCTTCTAGAATATTCTTCCAGCTTCCCCTATCATACTCTTGATGCTGATTTGTAATTTGGACTTCTTCAAATATCTGTTAAACAGTTAGCAAGTCCCAATAAATGTTGTAATACATCTCCAAGTTGCATCCTAGAGGTCATTTATCTAAATATAATTGATCTGATGCCATCAATGCTTATTTATAAGCACAAAGTCTATCAGTCTAAGTTCTTCATCTGAGTAGTACTGGTCCTAGAGTACAAGTTTACTATCTTTTTAAGTTGGTCCATCCAAAAGTGGATCTAGAGCGTAGTCCCTCAGTAACTCTGAACTATGGGAGACAAGGTGCATAGCCACAATAGTAATTGTATATATAGTATAACAAATTTAACAAGAACTCTATTGAGTTCTTCTTGTTAAACACTGATAAAGGAACAGTTAGCTTTATTCTGGCTTAGGAGTTAGCTATTCTAATATTAGAACTCAATTCTATCACTTCCAGGCACTGTTCACCTTGAACCTTGCCTATCTTTACTCTCATTACTGATCAACTCTCGACTGACAATCATCATGATTATTAGTCATTTCCATATATAGCCAGGCTCTTGGCTTAAGGGAACTTGTCAATCAGTTAGGGATTGATGGTGAAAGAGTAATACCAAACTCAGGTATCATTTCTAAGACCTGACCTTACAAATGAGCAGTGTTTAGTAGATTACTTGTACTCTTCTTAGTATAAACCTCGTGCTGCACTCTATTGTGAGTTGGTACACACAGAGGAGTGACAGTTACTTCTAGAAGACCATCTAGATTAGGGATCCTTTCCATGAGGTAATAGTCTAACCATAGTATTAGGGCAGTAGTCAGTAGGGTAGTAGGTATCTGGTTGGGTGAAGATCTTACACCCTAACAGACATAACTCTAGCTAGATCAAATCATTAAATCCATACCTTCTTCTGGAGACATAGCACTATGTCTCTAGAACAATATAACTCTATTCTGAGCAGTATGCTCAAACAGAAACAATTCCTCGCCAGACTAAGAGAAAAACTTGAAGGAAGAAAGAGGAAGCTGTGTTTTAGCTGTAAGAAGTTCGGGCACCTGGCCCAAAACTATAGGAATATAGGAGGGAAAGAAGAGAGGAAAGCTATTCTTCAAAATAAGTTTGAAGTATTGAGTAGTCAGGTGATGCAATGTGGGGTAAAGGAGAGAGCAGTGTGTATGACAAGGCCACAAAAGGCATAGCAGGAAAAGAGGCCAGCATACTCCCTATGGAAAAAGGCACAGGAGCACAGTGGCGCACAGGGTATGCCTCTAAAAGGCGCAGCATTAGAGGAAAGAGGATAGAAAACCAAAGGGGAGATAGTAACATTTGTGGAATGTAGGGGATGTGAATATAAAGACACCAGGACAGAGAAAAATCGAGGACAAGGATTTATCTCTAGAAAGCAGCTGAGAAATCTATAGTGTGGAAGTTGTTTGGAAGTGTGGAAATAGAGAAAAGATGAAGGAGAATGTAAAGTTGAGTGTGTCAAGTGTGGAAGGAATGACATAATAAAAGGGAGGAAATTGGAAGAGGGGAAGATTTTGTGCCCTGAATGTAGGACAGGAAAAAAGAAGCCATGGTGGAACTGGGGAGTAGTGGCATAGCCTACAATGGCAAAGGCGTAGCAAAGTAGCGCATAGATAAGAGTTCCAAAAAGCACAGCAAGAAAAGAAAATGGCAAAAGAGAAGTGAGAAGGATATTCAAGATGTTAAGAGAGATATGGCTAAACATTGAACTAAAAAGAATAGACACCCATGAAGGCATAAGAGTAAAGGTGCTCCTAGACAGTGGTGTGACAGAAATGTTTATAGATAAAAAACAGCAGCAAGATATGGGTTTAAGCTGCAAAAGTTAGATAGACCACTTGCAGTAAGAAATGTTGATGGCATGAATAATAGTGCAGGAGCAATTATACATTGGGTAGAAGTAAATGTGTACTATAAAGGCCATGTAGAAAGGATGAAGATGGATATATATGATTTGGGAAGAACAGAAGTAATCTTGGGAATGCTTTGGCTACAAGCTCATAACCTAGAAATTAACTAGGAAATGGAGGAAGTCAAAATGACAAGATGCCTACCATTGTGTGGAGGGAACAAAGGAAGGGAAGAAAAAGGGATGAGGAAAGGAAAGAGAGTAGTAACCCTAGAAGAAGAGAAAATTGTCAGATGGGTAGTAGATGATAAAGAAGATTGGGGAAGAGAAAAGGAAGTAGAAATGGTTCCAAAAAATTTCCTGAAGTAGAGGAAGGTGTTTGAAAAGGTAGAGTCAGAAAGAATGCCTACAAGAAAAATTTGGGATCATGCCATAGACCTTAAAGAGATGTTCAAACCATGAAAAGGAAAAATTTATCCTCTTTCCAAGAATAAGAGAAAAGAAGTTCAGAAATTTGTGAAAGATCAACTAAGAAAGGGATATATCAGACCATCAAAATCCTCTCAAACATCGCCAGTATTCTTTGTAGAAAAGAAAGATGGAAGTAAGAGGATGGTGATAAACTACCGCAACCTGAACGACCAGACAGTAAAGAACAATTATCTGCTTCTCTTAATTACAGACCTAATAGACAATATGGGAGGCAAAAAAATATTTACTAAGATGGATCTAAGATAGGGTTTTAACATTGTGAGAATCAAGGAAGGAGATGAGTAGAAGGGAGTGTTTACAATGCATGTGGGCTCCTTTGAGCCAACAGTCATGTTCTTTGGAATAACAAACTCGCTAGCTACATTTCAGACGATAATGAACAAAATCCTAAGGGACTTGATAAACAAAGGAAAAGTCATGGCATTCATAGACAATATATTAGTAGGGACAAAGACAGAAGAAGGGCATGATGAAATTGTGGAAGAGATACTAAGGAGGTTAGAAGAAAATGACCTATATGTTAAGCCAGAGAAATGTGTGTGGAAAGCAAGGAAGATTAGATTCCTAGGGATGATCATAGGGCCCAATAGGGTAGAAATGGAGAAGGAGAAGGTAGATAGGGTACTTAGTTGACCAGAACCAAAGAATGTGAAAGACGTCAGAAAGTTTTTGGGCCTTGCAAATTATTACAGAAGGTTCATTAAAAATTTTGCTCAAGTAGCTAGGCCAATGAATGTGCTGATAAGAAAGGATATGAAGTGGCAGTGGGGGCAGGAGCAACAAAAGGCATTTGATGAACTAAAAAGGATCTTCACAACAAGACCAGTATTAGCAGCCCCAGACTTAGACAAAAAATTTAGGGTAGAAGCAGATGCTTTAAACTATGCTACTGGAGGAGTGTTATTAATAAAATGCTCTGACGAATTGTGGAGACCAGTCACTTTCATTTCAAAATCTCTAAGTGACACAGAATGGAACTATGAGATACATGATAAGAAGATATTAGCTGTAGTCAGGTATTTGGAGGTATGGAGACACTTCTTGGAAGGAATGACAACTAAATTTAAGACATGGACAGATCACAAGAATCTCAAATACTTCATGAAAGCACAGAAATTAAACCATAAACAAGCAAGATGGGCCCTATACCTATCTAGGTTTGACTTTGCACTAAAGCATATTCCAGAAAGTAGAATAGGGAAAGTAGATAGTCTTAGCAGGAGACCAGACTGGGAAGTGGAAGTAGAGAGAGACAACGAAAACCAGATGTTGATAAAGCCTAAGTGGCTAAAAGCAAGAAGAATGGAAATAGTAGAAATCACTATAAAAGGAGTGGATCTACTAAAGAAGGTCAAACAGTCCAAAGTAAAGGATGATGAAGTAGTAAAAGCAGTGGAAGAAATGAAGCAGGCAGGAGTGAAAATACTAAGGGATAAAGAGTGGAGAGAAGTCAATGGCATAATGTACAAAGAGGGAAAAGTATATATACCCAGAGATAATGAGCTTAGAACTGAAATTGTTAGGCTACATTATGATATGCTTGTAGGAGAACACAGGGGACAGTGGAAACAATGGAGCTGATCACTCAGAACTTCTAGTGGCCAGAAGTTACTAAGGAGATGAAAAGATATGTGGAGGGATGCGATGCCTACCAACATAACAAGAACTACACAGAACAGCCAGTAGGAAAATTAATGCCAAATTTAATTTCAGAAAAACCTTGGATACATATATCAGCAGATTTTATTACCAAACTGCCCTTAGCACAGGAATATAATTTGATCCTAATAGTAGTTAACAGACTAACAAAAATGGTCCACTTTATTCTAACTACAGAAAAGACAATAGCAGAGGGATTGGCTAGGCTGTTTAGAGACAATGTATGGAAACTACATAGTCTACCTGAAAGTATCATATTAGACAGGGGACTATAGTTTGCAGTAGGGTTAATGCAAGAGCTGAATAGGATGCTGGGAATTAAAAGTAAAATGTCAATGGCATTCTACCCTCAAATAGATGGACAAACAGAGAGGGTCAACCAAGAGCTAGAACAGTACTTAAGAATGTTTATCGACCATAGGCAAGAATAGTGGCCAGACTGGTTAGGAATAACAAAGTTTGCATACAATAATAAAGTGCACTCAAGTACTAAAACGTCACCTTTCAAAGCAAATTACAGACAAGATCCTAGGACGGGGTTTGAAATAAGAAAGAAGGGAAAATATGAGGGAGCAGAGAAATTTGTTACAAAAATAAAGAAAATCCAGGAGGAAGCAAAAGTGGCACTAAGAAAAGCACAGGGGGAAATGAAAGTATGCAAATAAGAAGGGAGTGGAAGTCAATGAGTATAAAGTAGGAGACTTAGTGATGCTGAGTACTAAGGATCTGAAATATCAAATGGTTGGAAGAAGGACAGAGAAGTTGATGGAGAGGTATATAGGGCCTTACAAAATCAAGAAAGTCATATTATTGAATGCAGTAGAACTAGAACTACTTAACAAAGTAAAAATACACCCAGTAGTCAATATTAGTAGGATACAAAAATATGTAGGGCAGGTAAAAGGACAAAAGAAAGAACAATCAACTCTAGTCATAATTGAAGGAGAGGAGGAATAGGAGGTAGAGAAAATCCTGAATAAGTGGCAAATAAGAGGGAAAGATAAATACTTAGTGAGGTGGAAAGGTTTCATAGTAGAATCTAATACTTGGGAAGAAAAAGAGAATTTAGAAAATGCAAAAGAAGTAGTTGAAGAATTTGAGAAAGAATATTGGAGGGACATGGAAGAAGTAAATCAGCAAAAAAAAGAGGAAGGAGCATTTAGAAGAGGAGAATTGCCAAGAAGGTTTACAGCAAGAAAACTATTCAGATGGTCAGACAAACGGTATGACCAGGAATACTGGAGAAGGCTGGAAAGAAACTGGAAAAAATCAAAGGAAGAAAGAAAAACATTAGAGAAAGATAAAGATGAAATGGACAACATGGTAAACCCCTACTATGAAATGTAAATCCTCAGGACAAGGAACCTTGAGAGGAGGGTGGTATCATAACTTGGCAAAATGGCTAAGTTATTATTTATATTTCTTTTCCTTTTCTTTTCTTTTATTACTAAGGTAGAGCACAGGAAATATCATATAACTAGTCATAGAGTCACAAAGGTGTGATAGCAGTCACAGAATGGTCATGGTCACATCACAATGAAGTCATAAGTCATAGTCACAGGATGTGACAAAAGGGTCACCTGATGGACTATGGGAGACAAGGTGCATAGCCACAATAGTAATTGTATATATAGTATAGCAAATTTAACAAGAACTCTATTGAGTTCTCATTGTCAAACATTGATAAAAGAGCAGTTGGCTTTATTCTGGCTTAGGAGTTAGCTATTCTGATACTATGGATTGTAATATAGTGCCAAATAGCAGACCACTTCTAATTCTTATCAATAACATTGAGACAAATAAATCTATTAGAGCCTGGGACAATTGGAATGACTAGAATACCAAGGCATATGGTAATGTGATGTTGTACATTTCCCCTGACATAGAAACTTTTATTTAGTTAATATCTCAGATATCTTGGGATCAAGTAGACAACTAAGAGAGAATTATCACAAATGGTTACTTACTATTTCTGTTTGTGATAGGTGCCTTAATACTTGAAAGAGTTCAAAAATGTGAAGTTAGACAGATGACAAAAGATGTTATTAAGTCTGAGGTCTAATCCTTAGACTATGAGTCCTTATATACATGAAAGTGATAGTCTGTGTACTAGGATAGGTTATCACACGCTACTATCTATTGTTATATATATGGTAGTGCCTTTGTGCTTAAAAATGCAATAACTTAACCATATGGAGGCTGTCCTTTGTTCTAAGAAAAGAACAGATGACTATTTATGGGTAATTAATTAAGTTTATGTACAAATATTGAGGTCTTCATATCTCTACTAATATTAATTGCCTTGGGGTCATTCTAAACTCATTCTAAGCATTATGAAGAGGGCTTCTATTGAGCTTAGAATCAAAGCATTGATCATGGCAGTTTTTGAGATATTGGCAATTTAATAAATAGTACTATGGTAGTAACCTGTTAATCTACCTAATATCTCAGCCAATACTGATTGTCTCAAGACATGACTGGTATCAATTGAAAGGTCTTTCCAAGGGCTTTTCATAGCCATTGAGACCATGAGAATTGTCAAAGAATTGATGGATATATGGCCAAATGAAGTTTGTGGCACTAGGTAATCAATCAAAAAACTTGCTTCTGAGTCAACTTGACTTAAGTTGTACAATGGGTGTATGATCTGTGAAAAAACACTTTAGTCTCAAAGATAACACAAGAACCAATTTATTGATCTATCTATAAGAAAAGACTTTAGTCTTGAAGACTATTGTACAACTCAGTTGAAACAACTTAGAGAAGAGACTCTTTGAGAATTACAAAGAGAACTCAATGGAGTTCTTGATTAATTGTACTATCTACTTATTGTCAGGAAAGCTAACTCCAAGCTGGAATTAAGCCAACTGCTCTTTATCAGTGTTAGACAAAGAGAACTCATTAGAGTTCTTGCTATATTAGATCTATCTATTTATACTACTTTTAGTTGGTCTGTGCATTCTTTACCTGCAACCCCAACCAAACTCTGTGACATCATGTGCCATGACTTTGTGACTACTGTCACATCTTTCTTTTTTTGTCACAGAGTGTGACATTATCTTCCCATGCTATTTATAGAAAATAAATGAAAAGGGAAAGAGAAAAATAACTTAGAGAGGCAATTCATGACACTTGTACTACTATGCTATTTGTCCATATTTACACTGATCCTATCTTGTACTATTTAGTAGGTCTGTCAGTGACTGATACTTAGGATCAGAGTACTTTAGGATTGGAAGAGAACTCAATGGAGTTCTCAATTGATTGTTCTACACTATATATACAAGTTACACTATTTGTCTATGTTTAATCTACAAGTGTCTATCAGTCACTGGTTTGACTCCAGTCTATGTTGTTTTCCTTAGTCATGGTCAAGGTGACTCATGACAAGGTTACTGGTTCAATTCCCTAGTCTGTTGTTATTTATACAAGTCCTTTGTCATGGTTGAAGCAACTCATGACAAAGACAATGTAAGAACTAAAGTTACATGACACTACTAGAGTAATATATAGTTTTTAGCTAGTAAAGAATGTCTAGTAAGATGTCTTACTATTGTTACTAAAATAGAACTAAGACAGAAAAGAGTGAAAACATGATACAACTTTGCTATTCCAACAAGAGGCTCAAGGCTGAGACATATACTCACCTTGTGGTCTAGAGTCTTAACAGTTGGAATATCTGATCTCACTTAAACAGTTAGACATAATACAATGATGTAATGCTCAATATTCAACATCCCTTTGTACCAATCAGGCTCAACATCAAAGTATATATGAAACTTATGCAAACTCGAAATGATGCCAGTGAATGATTGATGGAACCGAAACTGTTACCCAGGTCTAAATCAAACGACCCCTAATCATTGAATGTGTTGTAATCATTGAATGTGTTGAATTCGACCTTCTTCCCGGTAATCACCGACTGTAGATAGTTCAGAAGAACGATGGCACCGACCTGTCATTACCTTGTGCTAGTCATTTTTGAGCAATTTGTTATATCTGGCCTGCTCGAGAACACATGAGTGAAGACATCATCCATTCAAAGATGCAGTGTGACTGGTATCTGTAATGAGATCCATACTCTCCCGTAGATGTTTTGATCACGTATGATGGTTATTTTGCCGATCAATTCTGAGACATGACAACGTCCATTTTCATCAAAATGTGATTGAGAGGTTTGATAGGTGATATTGTTAAATTGATGACAAAAGGGTTTATAAGTTTCTCCTTGCCGAAAATGACATTGAACAACCTCTTTCCAATAACTAACTTCAAATCTACTATGGCAATCTCACCTGGAATCCATTTTATTGGGCGAACCCTGGCTCATGTCTTCTTGTCCTGTCTTGTCACCTGGGCCATTCTCTTTTCCATATCAGATCGACTTGG
>Ga0153988_1000501_pt1 | contig 10310 bp, 17 predicted proteins | sample TSNC072MetaG_FD_104742 | JGI IMG/M metagenome (GOLD analysis project Ga0153988, IMG submission 104742) | Attine ant fungus gardens microbial communities from North Carolina, USA - TSNC072 MetaG | ecosystem: Host-associated > Fungi > Mycelium > Unclassified | place: USA: North Carolina, Jones...
ATGGCAAGGTTGGACGGCACTATCATCCACTGGACCTAACGAAGGCACTCTTCAAGTCCTTCCTAACCTTCCAGTCGCTTCGTCCTATATCATCCTTCGACCCTTCTTCCGTCCCAAGAACCCACATTCAGATTCGTTGAAGTTCGGGGATTGGGAACTTGATATCGATAGTTCTCGTTTCCCTGGAAGTAATATTGGCAAGACACAAGAACTGAATGTTAAATCTCATCCTCACCTACATCTGGACAAGACCATGGTTTCTATTCCAAAGGTTCAACCTGGTGACCAGGTCTACTGTGAGCTAATACTTCTTCAAGTTATGTAAAGACTGACTGGTGTCCCTTCAGGGCATTGTGATGTCGTCCACGCTGTGGAAAGTAAACACAGTGGCACCGGTGATTCATCAGTATTCTATATCCCTGCCGTGCCCTTGACTCTCAGCAAGTGAGTCATGCATTGTCCAAAGGATACAGTTCCCCTGATCTACGTAACCAAGTGCCTACTACCTTCGCGATCAGCGCGATAATTTTGTTGTTGGTCTTCCAGCTCCGTATGTCCCCTCTCTATCTACAATGACATTAATTCAATTCTTCCTTAGTGATTTTCCTGGAGGTGAAGGTGAGTCGCAGTGTGTCGGTCGTGGATCTGTCAAGGACGTCAAGTCTTTCGAGGGAAGGCGTGCACTTGGCTTTGAGAAATTTGAGACATCGCCTTTGGCAGCACGAGGGCATAAAGACTTCCTAAATGGCATCAATCGTATCCTCGAGGTATGAGCCTTGACATGTATGTTTTGAACCATAATACATTTTCCATGGAAAATGTCTGTTCGAGGTTTCAAGGGCTACGTTCCATCGCCCTATTGTCATGCCTCAGCATACTTGGTTTAGTGCGACGTACAGCGAGTCTTTGAGGAGTGCACGACTCGACTGGGTATCACAATGTTTCGTTTGAGTTTCGTTTGATGGGTTCATGCCTCCTAGCCAGGGAGCAGTCAAAGCTAGAGTACTCATGAACATGTACGTGAGTCACCCTGCAGTTGGAGGGGATTCTGTGATTCATGTCAAGATAGTGGATGGGGTAGTCAGACAATTCATTACAGCTGAGACTCCAACTGAGGACATGTTCCCTGGAGAGGCGGTGACGAAGATAGACAGTAGTGACGAAGATGACGTGAATGATTCATTGGCTCGCGTGTTTGAGAGTCTTGGTGTTGAGTAATTGAAGTGATCCATGAGCAAGTGCGAATGTTGTATGTCTGGTTTCTTAAAAACATGTCCACTGTGTGGATAGCTGAGGAGACAAGTGAAAGGGAAGGAGAGGGAGAGAGGAGAATGGAGAATGGAGAATGGAGGGGAATGGTGTTCAGCTCCACTGCTTGCATCACTACATGATGTCAGCTGATATGTCAAGTGCAGTCTCTAACAAAGGCAAGTCTAGTGGGCTGGGTGAAACTAAGTACTTCCAGTACAACACCTCAACAAGGACATTAATGTTCCTATACAATGGGTTCCTTGATGTGTCTAATGTGAGGGACATGGGTGTTGAGAATATTCATGGTTTCTATATTTTCCTCTCACATCCTTATCAGTGATTATCAGTTCCCTTATCATTTGAAGATGATTCCTTTGCTTAGTAAGCTTATATTGTTTCGTCTGCTGAGTAGTTAGTTTCCTCAGTTCTGTGTCTATCAGGCTGAGGTAAATAGTTTATCATTTCTTGGACATTATCTATACTGATGTACCTAGTTGAGTTGTTTGACAGGTACATATAAAATACACTTAGTTCTGTGTCTATCAGGCTGAGTTGAGTTGTTTGACAGGTGACGACAACCCTTTCTATCCCCAATTTAAAAATAGGAATATTGCATGATACAAAGGCTAATGTCATTGAACCATCTGATCCAGGCAAGCAGTGCATTATGATAAACTTGTCACAAACTTCATTCAGACCTATCTCTATCAATTCTTCAATGATTCTTACAATCTCAATGGCTACAGAAAGCCCTTGAAAAGACCTTTCAATCAATGCTAGTCATGTCTCAAGGCAATCAATATTGGCTAAATAATCAGGCAGATCAACAGGTAACCACTATGGTACTGTTTATTAAATTGCTGATATCTCAGAAACTGCCACAATTGATGCTTTGCTTCTAGGCTCAACAGAAGCCCTCTTCATAATGCTCAGAATGAGCCTAGAATGACCCCAAAGCAATTAATATTAGTGGAGATATGAAGTCCTCAATGTTTACACATGGACATTAATTAATTATCCATAGATAGTCATCTGCCTTTAATTAGAACAAAGGACAGCCTCTATTGTTGAATTATGGTCGCAAGGTTACAAACAGATAGTGAGTACAAAATAACTACACTACTTATATACCTATTTCAAACAATAGGATCTGAAACTGTCAAGTCCTGGCTCCTGAGGGAATGATGGGTGTGACCTCAACTGCTCAAGTTGTGTCTCCCTCTGTGCTCACCCACTTAGTAATCAGGGTATTCAGAGAACTGAGAGGTAATGTCTAGACAAGAGGAGCTAACTTAGTGGATAACAAAGCTAAGGGATAATTAACTAGTCTAGCTACTTAATATAGGGACCAGTTTGACAGTGAGTCAACATGAGTAAGCAATTGGCTAACTGTAATTGCCTAAGTCTGAGGCTGGTTGCTGAGGTAAGCATTTGGGTGGGGTCTGTGGTGTTGCATAGTATCATAGAGCATGACAGAAACAATAAGCAATCACATTGTAAGAAAGCTAAACTCCAAGCTGGAATAAAGCCAACTGCTCTTTGTTCAGCAATTGACAAAGAGAACTCAATAGAGTTTCCGTTGGATTTTCTACACTACTTATACAACTACTACATGGTCTGTGCACTAGTTTCCCATGCCTATCATGTGACATTGTGACTTCCTGTCATGTGACTGTGACTATGTGACACTTGTGATGTAACACTTTCCCATACTCCTTTCTGTGTAGTAAGTCCAAGATAAAAGAAAAAGAAAAAGAAAAGAAAAGAAAAGAAAAGAAATATAAATAATAACTTAGCCATTTTGCCAAGTCATGACACCACCTCCCTCTTAAGTTTCCTCATCCCGAGGAATTTCCTTACAACTCGTAATCTGGGTCAACCATATTGCCCATTTCATCATTATCTTTTTTCACTCACTCCCTTAATCTTGAGTCTCCTTGCTCAATTTCTTCTTCTTCTTTAATCATCTCCATCATCCTTCTTGGTCGTTTACCCTTCCATCTTTTCCAATTTCTCTCCAATCTTCCCCAATATTCTTGGTCATACTGTTTATCCAACCACCCAAACAATTTCCTTGCTATAAATTTCCCTGGTAACTCTTCCCTTCTAAATGTTCCTTTCTTGTGTTCTTGTCTTGCTACTTCTTCCATATCTCGCTGATATTCCTTTTCAAATTCTTTGATTGCTTCTTTTGTGTTCTTTAAATTCTCTTTTCCTTCCCAAGTATCAGACTCTGCTGTAAACCCTTTCTATCATACTAAATACTTGTCTTTTCCCCTTACTCGTCGCTTATTCAATATTCTCTCTACCTTCCATTCTTCTTCCCCTTCGATTATTACTGGAGCTGGTTGCTCCTTCCTCTGTCCTTCTACTTGTCCTACATATCTATATACCCTACTAACATTGACTACTGGGTGTATCTTTATTGTACTAGGTAGTTCTAATTCTACTGCATTCGATGATATGATTTTCTTTATCTTATATGGGCCCACAAATCTCTCCGTCAACTTCTCCGTTCTTCTCCTGACTATTTGATATTTGAGGTTCTTTATGCTTAATATTACTAAGTCTCCTACTCTGTACTCATCAGCTTTTTCCCTTTTCCTATCCGTGTATTTCTTCATATCTTCCTGCACTTTCCCTAGCGCTGCTTTTGCCTCCTCCTGTATCTCTTTCATCTTTTCAATAAATTTCTCTGCCCCTGCGTATTTTCTCTTTTTCCTTCCTTCAAACCCCATCCTAGGATCTTTGTTATCACTAAGTCTTGACAACTCAAGGACCACTCGGGGTGAGTGTTTAGGAAGAACTCAATAGAGTTCTTCATTGGATTAGACTACCTACTTATACTATTTTTACAAGTGGCTGTACACTACTAGTCCATGATCACATGTCTTTCTAGAATGTTCTACAATCACATGACAAGGTCATGTGATATGATTACTTAAGTTCCCATGCTATTTATATCTTGTCTTCATTATATGACTTGATATTTGCGATCAAGTGTTTGAATGTGTGGGAAACTTGTTTCTTCTTAGGGCTCTCATAACATGACCCCCCCTTTAAGATTTCTTGTCCCGAGGAATTTTTCTATTGATTCCAATTCTCGTCCCATCTCTTCTCTCTTTCCCTTTCATATCTTTTTCTTCCCCAACCATATAGTAGTTTAGCCATAAATTCCCTTGGTAATTCCCAGCTAAATTCCTTCTCTTCTTCTTCCAACTCCTGTCGCCTAAGTTCTTTTGCCTCTTTCCTGTACTCCCTCTCAAACTCTTCTACTAGCTCTTTTGCGTTCCCTAAGTTCTTCCTATTTTCCCATGTGTCTTCTTCTGCCATATACCCTTTCTATCACACTAGGAATTTCTTCTTTCCTCGCACTAATCTTTTGTTCAAGATTTTTTCCACCTCAAACTCTTCCTCCCCTTCGATGATGACCAGTTTTGGTAGTGTTTTCTTCTGCCCCTCTACCTGTGGTTTGTATAGTCGTACTCTACTTACATTTACTACAGGATGTATTTTAATAGTTTTGGGTAATTCCAACTCTATTGTATTACTAGAGACGATTCCCTTGATTTTAGAGGGGCCTACGAAGCGCTCTGTCAACTTTTCTGATCTTCTCCCCTTCATTTGCCATTTCAAGTCCTTCGTACTTAACAGTACTAAGTCTCTTACTTTGTATTCCTCGCCCTTCCCTCGTTTCCTATCTGCAAACTTCTTCATTTCCTCCTGTGCTTTCCTTAGCACTGCTTTTGCCTCTTCCTGGATCTTCCTCATCTTCTCTATGAACTTTCCTGCCACTTCGTATTTTCCTTTCCTTCTCCCCTCAAATCCCATCCTTGGGTCTTGGCTGTAGTTTACTTTGAATAGTGATATTTTTGTTGTCGTGTGAATTTTGTTGTTGTACGTGAATTCTGTCGTCCCTAGCCAATCTAGCCACTATTCTTGTCTATAGTCGATAAAAACCCTCAGGTACTGTTCTAACTTCTGGTTCACTCTTTCTGTCTACCCATCTGTTTGCAGGTAGTAGGCCATTGAAAGTTTGGTTTGAATCCCTAGCAAGTTATTTAACTCCTTCATCATTCCCACTGCAAACTGCACTCCTCTGTCCAATATGATACTTTCTGGGAGGCCGTGCAGCCTCTATACTTGGTCTTAAAACAGCTTTGCTAGTTCCTCTGCTGATGTTTTTTCCGTGATAGCTATAAAATGTGCCATTTTGCTAAACCTGTCGCATACTACCAAGATTGCGTCGTATCCCTGAGCTAGTGGTAACTTTGTGATGAAGTCCGCCGAGATATGACTCCATGGTTTCTCCGGAATCGCGTTAGGCATCAACTTCCCTACTGGTGCTTCGCTTCGATTCTTGTACCTTTGACAAGCATCACATCCATCCACATATCTCCCTACTTTTTTTGTTACTCCTGGCCACCAGTAGTTTCTGGTGACCAGTTCTGTCGTCTTCCATCTTCCCCTGTGCCCTCCTACTGGGGTGTTGTGGTGTAGTCGTATTACCTCCCCCCTGAGTTCTCCTTCTAGCACATATATTCTCCCTTCTTTTAACACTACTCTATCCTCTATTTCCCATTCTTTATCTCTCAATATTTTTACCCCTGCCTTCTTTAGCTCTTCCACTGCCTTTACCACCTTTTCGTCTCCTTCCTGTGCCTTCTTTATCCTTTTTCTTCAATCTTCCTCTTCTATCATTGTTTCCACCTCCCTCATCCACTCTGGCTTGATCAGTGTTTGATCTTCGTTATCCTTTTCTACCCCTTTTTGCCAATCCGGCCTTCTACTTAGTCTATCTGCCTTCCCCATACTTTTTCCTGGGACGTGTTTTAAGATGAAGTTAAATTGCAATAGATATAGTGTCTATTGCGCTTGTCGTCGATTTAACTTTTGGCTTGTCGTGAAATACTAGAGGTTTTTGTGGTCTATCCAGATTTCGAATTCCAGTTTTGCTCCTTCTAAATAGTGTCTCCATGCCTCGAGACACCTAATGACTGCCAACATCTCTTTGTCGTAAATTTCATAGTTACGCTCCGTAGCGTTTAACGATTTAGAGATGAAGGCCACTGGCCTCCACTTTCCATCCTCACATTTTGCTGACAGTACTCCTCCCATTGCATAGTCCGAGGCATCCGCCTCCACCCTCATTTCCTTATCTATGTCTGAAATTGCTAAAACTGGTTCCATAGTAAACACTGCTTTGAGTTTTCCAAACGCTTCTTCCTGTTCTTTTTCCCACTTCCATTTCTGCTCTTTTCTGATCAGCACGTGTAGCGGTGCTGCTATTCTAGTGAAGTCTTTTATGAACCTCCTATAATAGTTGGCGAGGCCTAGGAACTTTTGTACTTCCTTGACATTTCTCAGTGCTGGCCAATTGAGAACTCCTTCCACCTTTTCCCTCTGCATCTCTATCCCTTTTGGGCCAATCACTACTCCCAAGAATTCTACCTCTCTGACCTTCCACTTGCATTTTTCCGGTTTTACAAACAAATCATTCTCTTCTAGCCTCCTGAGCACTTCGTTTACCAACTCGTCGTGCCCCTCCTCTATATCTGTAGCTACTAAAATGTCATCAATGAAGGTTGTGGTATCCCCTTGATTAATGAGATCTCGGAATAGGTCATTCATCATTGTTTGGAAGGTAGCAGGGGAGTTTGTTAGCCCGAAATACATGACTGTGGGTTCGTAAGCTCCGATATATGTTGTGAATGCCGCCTTTTATTTGTCTCCTTCCCTGATCCGGACATTGTTATAACCCTATCTTAGATCCAACTTCGTAAACACCTTTCTCTTCCCTACTCTGTCTAGTATGTCTGCAATAAGTGGTAGGGGGTATCCATTTTTTATCGTCCATTGGTTTACATGATGATAATCTTGTACCATCCTTCTTTTCCTATCCTTTTTTGCCACGAAGTGTACTAGTAATGTTTGTGGTGATTTGGAGGGGTGGATGTACTCTTTTCGCAGTTAATCTTCCACGAATGCTTGTACTTCCTCCCTTTCCTCTCTTGACAACGAATACACTTTCCCTTTCCTTGGTGTAAATCCCTCTTTCAATTCTATCGCGTGATCCCAGGCCTTTCGCACTGGCATTCTTTCTGACTCTCTTTTCCCAAAGACTTTTTTCCACTTTCAAAACCTTTTGGGCACTAATTTCCTCAGTGTTTCTTTATTTTCATCCTTTTCTATCTTCTTTACTTCCTTTTTCCTTTCCTCTTGCTTCCTTTTTCCACATATAGGTGGACACTTCGTCATTTTTACCTTCCCTTTTTCCCAATCTATCTCTGGGTTATGGACCGCTAATCACGGCATCCCTAATATAACCTTAGTCTTTCCCAGGTTGCATACGTTCATCCTGACTCTCTCTATATGTCCTTTAAAGAACATGTTGCACTCGACTTGGTGCGTTATTGCTTCTTCCACATTTATTGTTCCATCCATGTTTTTGACTATTAGGGGTTTTTTTACTCTTTCTATTTTGAACCCCTTCTCTCTTGCAAAGGTCGTATCCATGAATAGATCTGTTGCTCCACTATCTAGCAGGGCTTTTACTGTTATCCCATCATGACTTTCTAGCTTCTCTAATCCCACTTTCATCCACACTTCTCTTAGTGGTCGTAAGGTGCACCGCACGTCTCTTACTCTCTCAGTGTTGTTTGCAAAATTTAATTTATTGCCCAGCTTTTCCGGGTGCAATACACTGTACAAATTTGAGGAGACTAGCCGAGAGCTTACTAACTTCCATTCTCTTTTGCCAACTCTTGCGGCGTCTCTACTACCCTTGCTCTATTTCTCTCTCAACAGTTTTGGGCCATATGGCCAAACTTCCCACAGTGATAACACGTTCTGTCCCCCCCTCTTCCTTTGTCAACATCCATTGCGTTTGGATCTCTCCATGGACCCATTTGATTTCTTTCTCTGCTAAATAAGTTTCCTCCTCCTTCCCTATTTCCTCCTATATGTGGAACTCCTGCCCACCAGGTTATTTGCCCCCCTCTTCCTCTATATGATCCTCTCCCAAAACTTCCCCTTGGCTGCGCATTTCCCTCTGGGCGCGCCGCATTCCTCCCCAATATCCTCTCCTCCACCCTACTTTGCCTCTGGTTCCTATCCAATCTTACTGCTCTTTCTTGCCACTCTCCTATGGTGGACGGCAGTTCTTCTGCCTCTGCTAGTTTTCTTCTGATGGCCCCATTGAGACCTCTTTTGAATTCTTCAATGAGGGGTTAACCCTCATAGCCGCTCCCCCTGGCGACTTTTTTGAACTCCTGGACGTACTCGTCGCACGTCCTTCCTGCTTGCTCTATCGTCCACAACTGTTCTATCTTTCTCTCCTCTTCTGACATCTCTCCAAAGTCGTTCCTGATTTTTGTGAACAACTGCTCTACTGATTCTACCTTCGACTCTCCTTTTGCTAACTCATCCATCAAATTGTCCTTCCATGCTTCTGCTACTCCCCCTTGCACGTAGGACAATACCCAGGCCACCTGGGTCGTTGTTGCTTCTTCTGTCATCTTCATTCCGATGTAAATACGAGCTGTGTTAATAAATGTGCTCACATCCTCCATTCTTTTACTAAATACTTGAGGCCTTGCGACCTTTACTCTGCTCCCCTGCTATTGGAGGAGCATGGTGTTAACCTGCTGTTGCATGGTGGCAATCATGGTGAGGAGTTGTTCCTCACGGGTTGGTGGTGGTGGTTGTGGGGCAGGTGTTTGGGAGGGTTCTCCCTTTGGTTATTGTTGTTATTGTTGCTGCGACATATCATAGGGCAGCGGTGGTGATGGTAATGGTGGTGGTGATGGAGAAGATGATGATTCGTATTCGGACTCGGTTTCTTGGTCCGATTCTCAATCCAGGGCGAACTCAAAGCTACGTCTAACAGGGAGTATGATCTTCTCCTGTCTAGACTCCTACTGCCTTACTGACTACTGCCCTAATCAAAGGTGTACGTGATTGTCCCTAAGGAGGGAACCCCTAAACTAAGTGGCCTTTTAGAAAGTGACCACCGATCTCCTGCGTGTACCCATCACAATAGACGACAGCATGGAGCTTATACAGAGAAAAATGTAACTAGTAGGCCCAATTAACAGGTCAGGACTTGAACAGAACACCTGGACTTGGTGTTCAGTCTCCTCCCTCAGTCTCTCCTGACTAAAAAGTCCTCTTTACAGCTAGGGCCCGCTATCCAAGAGGCTTATAAGCACTGTGCTTACTAGCGAGAGCGATGAGAGAATAAGTGGTAGTGGGGGTACTTGCTCGCAGCGCTAGAATTAAGCCAACTGCACGTAGAACGAATATGAGCAGGGATCGAGGTAATCAGTGCTCAGGAGTGGAATCAAGTTCTTTTGTTATCACTAAGTCTTGACGACTCAAGGACCACTCGAGGTGAGTGTTTAGGAAGAACTCAATGGAATTCTCCGTTGGATTTGACTACCTACTTATACTACTTTTACAAGTGGCTGTACATTACTAGTTCACAATCACATGCCCTTCTAGAATGTTCTACAATCACATGATCTTGTTACGTGACATGGTTACTTCAGTTTCCATGCTATTTATATCTTGTTTGCATTGTATAACTTGATATTTGCAATCAAGTGTTTGAATGCATGGGAAACTTGTTCCTTCTTGGGGATCTCATAACAATCTATATAGTTAAGTTATCATATTTTAGAGCACAAAGGCACTACTATATGATTGTTAAATTAATTATTATATTGTGTATTACTATAGTTTAATATACAAGTCACACTTACCTAAGCACGGTGCTTCTTCATCTCAACTACCATGTTGTGAACTACTTTGCTTCTCTCAAGATCTCTCTTCCCTATCAGGCTGTCTATCAATATCTGTTGGATAACCCAGTGAGTGGACTATCATTTGTCCCCACTATAATTGCTGCTCTCTATCCTTCTAACAGGTTATGGGCCCCGGTGATGGGGATCAAAAGGTTTGATCACGAAACAAAGGTGAAAGCAAGGTCAGAGAGGCGAAATCTCCAAACTGCTTCACAATTGTGCACTAAACAAGTAGGCACTGGGGAGATAAATCAA
>Ga0153988_1000502_pt1 | contig 10301 bp, 7 predicted proteins | sample TSNC072MetaG_FD_104742 | JGI IMG/M metagenome (GOLD analysis project Ga0153988, IMG submission 104742) | Attine ant fungus gardens microbial communities from North Carolina, USA - TSNC072 MetaG | ecosystem: Host-associated > Fungi > Mycelium > Unclassified | place: USA: North Carolina, Jones Lake...
CGACGGTCTTGCGGATCACGAACTCGCCCGGATAGACAATCACGCCGACCCAGCCGCGATACAGATCGAGGCTCAGGTTCAGCACCGGCAGACAGGCCTGCGCGGCGATGCCGACCGTCATCGCGTCGGTCAGTTCCAGTTCGTGCGCGGTGGAGAATTCTTTTTGCGCGATGAACAGACTCGCCAGCTCACGCAGCCGCGCGAGATCGGGCGCATCGAGATGCGCGAGAAACGGCAGGCCGTCGAGCGTGGCCTGCCACAGCGGCTCGTCGATCGCGTAATCGCGCAACGCGCGCTCTCGGCGGCGCGTGCCGAGCCAGTCGGTGAGTTTCGAGAGCATGGTGTGAGCCCACCTCTAGTCGATCTGTTTTTGCTGCACGGTGAACAGGGCGCCGCGTAGCGCGACGCCAATCAGTGGATTAAAACCGTTGGGCGAAGCCGGAAAGCTTGTCTGCTGTACGAGCATCCGCGCTGATCGTGCAACTCGCGAGTGTATTCCGGTACACCGGATTGTACGGACTCGCGGCTCCCGCGAGGCGACTCTGATGCGGCGTGAACCGATGCCGGCCCGATGCTGATCCCAGCGGCGGGCCGGTGCCGAGCGTGTCGACACTTGAACCGATAGACGGGCAGGTTTGACGACGCTGCCGATGCGCGGAGCAAGCGGCATAGGCGAAAAAAAACCGCTCGCGGATCGCGAACGGTTTTGCATTCGATGATGCAGTCGCCAGCCTTTGCATGCAGCCAGCATGCGTCGTCATGTGTCAACTGCCGCCACCGCGGCGCATCATGTCGAAGAACTCGGAATTGCTCTTCGTCTGACGGATCTTGTCGAGCAGGAATTCCATCGACTCGACTTCGTCCATGTCGTGAATGAACTTGCGCAGTACCCAGATTTTCTGCAGCACTTCAGGCTTGATCAGCAGTTCTTCGCGGCGCGTGCCCGACTTGTTCAGGTTGATCGACGGGTAGACGCGCTTTTCGGCGAGGCGGCGCTCGAGGTGCACTTCCATGTTGCCGGTGCCCTTGAACTCTTCGTAGATCACGTCGTCCATGCGGCTGCCGGTTTCGATCAGCGCCGTGCCGATGATGGTCAGCGAGCCGCCTTCCTCGATGTTGCGCGCCGCGCCGAAGAAGCGCTTCGGGCGCTGCAGCGCGTTCGCGTCGACACCACCGGTGAGCACCTTGCCCGAGGCCGGCACGACGGTGTTGTAGGCGCGCGCGAGACGCGTGATCGAGTCGAGCAGGATCACCACGTCGTTCTTCATTTCGACAAGACGCTTGGCCTTTTCGATCACCATTTCGGCGACCTGCACGTGACGCGCGGCCGGTTCGTCGAACGTGGAAGCGATCACTTCGCCCGCCACCGAACGCTGCATTTCCGTCACTTCTTCCGGACGTTCGTCGATCAGCAGCACGAACAGCTTGACGTCGGGATGGTTCTGCTTGATCGCATGGGCGATGTGCTGAAGCATCACGGTCTTGCCCGACTTCGGCGAGGCGACGAGCAGGCCGCGCTGGCCCTTGCCGATCGGCGCGATCATGTCGATGATGCGGCCCGTCACGTTTTCTTCGCCGCGCATTTCACGTTCGAGCAGCAGCACCTTGTTCGGGTGCAGCGGCGTCAGGTTTTCGAACATGATCTTGTGCTTCGAGGCTTCCGGCGGCTGGCCGTTGACCTTGTCCACCTTCACCAGCGCGAAATAGCGTTCGCCGTCTTTCGGCGTGCGCACTTCGCCTTCGATCGTGTCGCCCGTATGCAGGTTGAAGCGGCGGATTTGCGACGGGCTGATGTAAATATCATCCGTGCTGGCGAGGTAGGAGGTTTCCGGCGAACGCAGGAAACCGAAACCGTCCGGCAGCACTTCGAGCGTGCCGTCACCGAAAATCGTGTCGCCCGCTTTGGCTCGTTTTTTTAGAATGGCGAACATCAATTCCTGCTTGCGCAGGCGGTTCGCGCTTTCGATCTCGAGGCCATTGGCCATCTCGATCAATTGGGACACGTGCAGAGTCTTAAGCTCGGATAAATGCATACGGAGAACCCGCAGGAGAAGGTGCGACGAAATGAAATCTGGGAGGAGGGTGAGCGGAACGCTCAAAGACTTACACGTCTTTTCGACGTTGTGCGGATTCTAGCATAGCACACGCCAATTTCCGCCAGTGCGGCGGCGCGGCATCTTTCTCGCGGGGCGTGTTGCCGGCTGACAACACGCCACTGGGTACGCACAGCTAAGGCGTTCTACGGAAGCACGAGCTGATTGCCGTGAATCCGCCAGCGCCGTGGCGCTGCTTTACAGGTTGCCGTCGAGGAACGCGGTGAGTTGCGACTTCGACAATGCGCCGACTTTCTGAGCGGCGACCGCACCGTTCTTGAACAGGATCAGCGTGGGGATGCCGCGCACGCCGAACTTGACCGGCGTGGACTGATGCTCGTCCACATTGATTTTCGCGATTTGCAGACGATCTGCGTAATCCTTCGCGACTTCGTCGAGGATCGGCGCGATCATCTTGCACGGACCGCACCATTCGGCCCAGAAATCGAGCAGCACGGGTTTGTCGGATTTCACTACGTCCTGTTCGAACGATGCGTCGCTGATATGTTTGATTTGTTCGCTCATTTATGAATACCTCTATCGGTTCGAGGCCCGCCTGAATTGCTCGCCACGATACGTCAAAAACCGGGAAAATTTCCGTTCGCTTTGCCGCGCCCCGAGTTTTGCCGCGCATGCCTGCGAAAACCCGAAAACAGTCTGAAAAGACGCCGGATTTTCACGGAATGGGCGGAAAGACTCGTGTTTGCGGGTCTTCCAACTGGCAGTGTAGCTTAATTCGCTATGCGTTGCCGGGGGCGATAGTACTCATCAGAGGCAGTGGGGCCAACGACTGCCGGTGACGCGCCATCGGGTTCCCGCGATTTCCGTTACTGACTGATGTACGGTCATCGCGACGCAGCGTAGATGAAGGCGGGCGTGCCGAACTCAAGTGCTTTGCGCAGGTGCTATTGCGACGTGCGTTCGTCTATATATAGAGGGCATCGAGGCGAGTAAGTCCGGCTGGTGTTGCGTGGTGCGTTCCGGCGCGTCGAACCCGCTTTGCTCGTATTAACAGTCGCGCGATGCGCCAAGCAATGATAGAATCTTTCGTGACGGGCCTCCTCGCATGGAGGGATGGTCAACCTGGTCAGGTCGGGAACGAAGCAGCCACAGCCGTTTTCCACCAGTGCCGAGGGTCGGGCTCGTCACCTTCCTCTTCTGCTTTTCCCCATAGCGGTTCTCTTCGCGGTTCCTTCTCAGCCATTTCCGGTTTTCGTTTTCATCGTCTGTCGCGTTTGCCTGGAACGTCGTCGCGGTCGATTCGCGCGCCCATCGCCATCTCCCATCGCCGCCTCTTTTTCCGTCTCCCGTCGCGTATGCGGTTGCGAATGTCACCGGCGTTCCACGATGCTCCGTCAGCCTGTTCCACAGGTGCGGCAACACGCGTTCGCGCTTGCGTCCGATTCGGTTTTTCGCCCCAGCGTTACTGATACAATTTCCGGATGACCTATCAAGTTCTCGCACGCAAATGGCGGCCGAAGGATTTCGCTTCGCTCGTCGGACAGGAGCACGTGGTGCGCGCGCTCACCCATGCGCTCGACGGTGGCCGTCTGCACCACGCCTATCTGTTTACCGGCACGCGCGGCGTCGGCAAGACCACGCTGTCGCGCATCTTCGCCAAGGCGCTGAATTGCGAGACCGGCGTAACCTCGACGCCGTGCGGCGTGTGCCGCGCGTGTCGCGAGATCGATGAAGGGCGCTTCGTCGATTACGTCGAGATGGACGCGGCGAGCAATCGCGGCGTAGACGAAATGGCCGCGCTGCTCGAGCGCGCGGTGTACGCGCCCGTCGATGCGCGCTTCAAGGTCTATATGATCGACGAAGTGCACATGCTGACGAACCACGCCTTCAACGCGATGCTGAAGACGCTGGAAGAACCGCCGCCGCACGTCAAATTCATTCTCGCGACCACCGATCCGCAGAAGATTCCGGTCACGGTGCTGTCGCGCTGTCTGCAGTTCAATCTGAAGCAGATGCCGGCCGGTCATATCGTGTCGCATCTCGAACGCATTCTCGGCGAAGAGCAGGTGCCGTACGACGCGCAGGCGCTGCGTCTGCTCGCGCGCGCCGCCGACGGTTCGATGCGCGACGCGCTTTCGCTAACCGATCAGGCGATCGCCTATTCGGCGAACCAGGTCAGCGAGGACGCGGTGCGCGGCATGCTTGGCGCGCTCGACCAGAGTTATCTGATCCGTCTGCTCGACGCGCTCGCGCAGGGCGACGGCGCGGCGGTGCTCGCGGTCGCCGACGAGATGGCGCTGCGCAGCCTGTCGTTTTCGACAGCCTTGCAGGATCTCGCAAGCTTGCTGCACCGGATTGCGTGGGCGCAGTTCGCGCCGTCGTCGGTGCTCGACGAGTGGCCGGAAGCGGCCGATCTGCGCCGCTTCGCCGAGGCGCTGAGTCCCGAGCAGGTGCAACTGTTCTATCAGATCGCGACGATCGGCCGAGGCGAACTGGGGCTCGCGCCCGACGAATACGCCGGTTTCACGATGACGCTGCTGCGCATGCTCGCGTTCGAGCCGGCGCCCAATGGTGGCGGTGGTGGAATGGCGAGCGCGGGCTCGCAGGCAGGCGGCGCGGGCGCGGCGGGCGCGAAGCGCTCGGGTGCGCCGGCGGTTGCCGCGTTGCGTGCGTTGTCGGGAACATCGGTCGCGGCGGCGGCTCCGTTGGCGTCGGCCACGAGCGCGCGCGATGCGATGCCCGCGGCCGCCGCTGTTCGCGAGCCGCAGGCTGGCGGCGATACAAACGAAGATCAACGTGAGGCGGTGAAATCCGCCACGCCGGCTGTGTCGATTGTGCCGGTCGTGCAACCGGCTGAGCTCACGCAAGCGGCGGCCGCGCCGCAATCGTCCGATGCCGAAAGCGTCGGCAAAGGCGAGCCGGGTGCGGCCGAGGCCAAGGCGACGCCCGCCAGCATTGGCAATGCGTCGCCAGCGGCCGCCGAGCGCCCGCTGGCTCCCTGGGAAGACGGGCCCACGAGCGAAAGCGCCGCTAGCGCTGACTCGGCCGAATCGGCTTCGCAAGCGCTTACCGATGACGCAGCGCCAGCATCCGGGCCGGCCGTGTCCTCAACGGCCGCGCATGCCCGCGCCGAGCAAGCCGTAGCGCAGAGGCAGCAGGAACAGGAGCCACAGGAACAGCCACCGGAACAGGCCCAGCCCGCCTCGACAACTACGCAAGCCGCATCCGATTCCACTCCGCGTCGCGCCGGCGGAGCGAGCGCGGCACTCGACGTGCTGCGTAACGCCGGTCTCAAGGTGCCTTCGGATCGCGGCCGTGCGACATCCGGCGCCGCGGTAGCCGCTGCAGCCCAATCCGCGACGCCGAAGCCGGCCGCACCGCGCGTAGTGGTCCCGGTGCCGACACCGGCCGCACCACGCCGCGCGCCACAAGAGGCGACGGGTACGGCCAGCGCGGCCGCGCAACCCGCGCCGGCGCGCAGCAGCAGCGCGGAGCCGGACGGCTCGTCAGTCCCGCCGTGGGACGACATGCCGCCCGACGACTACATGCCGATCTCCGCCGCGGACGACGGCTATTTCGTCCCGCCGGACGACAACTACGTGCCCGTATTCGATCGCGGCCCCGACGATGTCCGCATGGACCGCTCGCCCACGAAACCGGCTCCCGCGCCGGTCGTCGACACGCGCCCGTTGCCGCCTGCCGTGCCACTCGATCCGCTCGGCTTCACCGGCGACTGGCCCGCGCTCGCGGTCGATCTGCCATTGAAGGGCATTTCGTACCAGTTGGCGTTCAACAGCGAACTGATGGCGCTCGACGGCAACACGCTCAGGCTCAACGTGCCGGTGCCGCAATACGCGGAAGCGTCGCAGGTCGCTAAACTGAAGGCGGCGCTTGCCGAGCGGCTTGGCCAGAGCGTCGACGTGCAGGTCGAGGTCGGCCCGGCGCGCCGCACGGCCGCCGCGCACGACGCCGTGCAGCGCGCCCAGCGCCAGCAGGAAGCCGAGCGCGAGATTCGCGCCGATCCGTTCGTGCAGTCGCTGATTCGCGAATTCGGCGCGAGCATCGTCGACGGCTCGATCCGTCCGATTACCCCGGACGCCGCCGCTAGCGGCGCGGCGCCGGCCCACTGATCCACCTGATCCATCCTTTGCGGCGTCGTCGGAGCACGGCGCCGGAATCCCGGATTTCACGCTATCCAGAAGGAGCATGTCCATGATGAAAGGCCAACTCGCCGGGCTGATGAAGCAAGCCCAGCAGATGCAGGAAAACATGAAGAAGATGCAGGAGCAGCTCGCGCAGATCGAAGTCGAGGGGCAGTCGGGCGCCGGTCTCGTCAAGGTGACGATGACCTGCAAGAACGACGTGCGCCGCGTGTCGATCGATCCGAGCCTGCTCGCCGACGACAAGGACATGCTGGAAGACCTCGTCGCCGCCGCGTTCAACGACGCCGTGCGCAAGGCCGAGGCCACCGCCCAGGAAAAAATGGGCGGCATGACCGCGGGCCTGCCGCTGCCGCCGGGCTTCAAGCTGCCGTTCTGAATCTGCTGTAACGAGGGCGAACGCCGTGGCGCTCATTGCTGTGGCGTGAGCGCAGGCGCTGAACCGGCGCGCGACGTGTGCGGGCTGCGGGGGCTGTTGGGGTCGAAAGCATCCGCACGTATCCGCCGCGCGAAAGGCGAGGCCGAACGCGCCAACGCCGCGGGCGCAGCGAACGCTAATGCCAACGTCGCGTCAAAGCACGCTTCGCGCGGCGCGCCCGCACCTCGATTCGCCCACCAGGGGCTCATCCACTTCGACGCCGATCCGCATGAAACAACCTTCCGCCCTGTCGGCGCTCGTCGAAGCGCTGCGTGTGCTGCCCGGTGTCGGGCCCAAGTCCGCGCAACGCATGGCGTATCACCTGATGCAGCACGATCGCGAAGGCGCCGAAAAACTCGGCCGCTCGCTGCTGTTCGCCACCGAGCATCTGCGCCACTGCGAAAAATGCAACACGTTTACCGAAGCGCAGATCTGCGAGGTCTGCCTCGATGAAGAGCGCGATCCGTCGCTGCTGTGCGTCGTCGAAACGCCGGCCGACCAGATCATGCTCGAACAGACGATGACCTACCGTGGTCTTTACTTCGTGCTGATGGGGCGGCTCAGTCCGCTCGACGGCATCGGCCCGAAGGAGATCCATTTCGACCGGCTCGTGAAGCGCGCCTCGGATGGCGTCGTCAAGGAAGTCGTGCTCGCGACCAATTTCACCAACGAAGGCGAAGCCACCGCGCACTACCTCGGGCAGACGCTCAAGGCGCGCGGGCTAGCGGTCACGCGTCTCGCGCGCGGCGTGCCGGTCGGTGGCGAACTCGAATATGTCGACGCCGGCACGATCGCGCGCGCGATGCTCGACCGTCGGTCGATGTAGCGCGGCGCGATTGCGCGATGGCGGTGGCAAAGCGCGCGCTGCTTTTGCCGTGATTCGCGTTGCCGCCAGGATGAGCGGTGCCAGCGTGAAGAGCAGGGGAAAGCCACACCGCGGCGGCAGCGAAACGCGCGCGACCCTACCCCGCACCACGCGTTCGTCTCCGAAATTTGACGCAGATAGAAGATAAGGAGCCTCATGAGCGCCACACCCGAATCAGGCACATCAGGCACGAGCGACGCGGCTCGACGCGAAGGCCAAACTCAAACCCAAGGTCCGCTCGCCGGCGTCAAGGTGCTCGAACTCGGCACGCTGATCGCCGGTCCGTTCGCCGCGCGTTTTCTCGGCGAATTCGGCGCCGAGGTCATCAAGATCGAAGACCCGAAAGGCGGCGATCCGCTGCGCAAATGGCGCAAGCTGTATCCCGAAGTCGGCGGCACGTCGCTGTGGTGGGCCGTGCAGGCTCGCAACAAGAAGTCCGTCACGATCAATCTGAAAGCCGAAGAGGGCAAGGAGATCGTGCGGCGGCTTGCGAAAGAGGCCGATATCGTCGTCGAGAATTTTCGCCCCGGGCTGCTCGACAAGCTCGGGCTCGGTTATGACGTGCTCTCGGCCGAGAACCCCGGCCTCGTGATGGTGCGACTGTCCGGCTACGGTCAGACCGGCCCGTATCGCGACCGGCCCGGCTTCGGCGCGATCGCCGAGTCGATGGGCGGGCTGCGCCATATCACCGGCTATCCGGATCTGCCGCCGCCGCGCATCGGTATTTCGATCGGCGATTCGATCGCGGCGCTGCATGGTGTGATCGGCGCGCTGATGGCGCTGCATCACCGGCAGGTGAACGGCGGCAAGGGGCAGGTCGTCGACGTCGCGCTGTACGAGGCCGTCTTCAACATGATGGAAAGCGTGGTGCCGGAGTACGGCGTCTACGGCATGGTGCGCGAGCGCACCGGCGCGTCGCTGCCGGGCATCGTGCCATCGAACACGTATCCGTGCCGCGACGGCAGCATCGTGATCGGCGGCAATAGCGATCCGATCTTCAAACGCTTGATGAGCGCGATCGAACGCGACGATCTCGCGAACGATCCGGCGCTCGCGCATAACGACGGCCGCGTGCCGCGCACCCAGGAGATCGATGCCGCGATCGCCGCGTGGCTCTCCACGCGCACGATCGACGAGGCTCTCGCGGTGCTCAACGCGGCCGACGTGCCGGTCGGGCGCATCTACAGCGTGGCCGATATGTTCACCGATCCGCAGTTCATCGCACGGCAGATGATCGAGCGTTTCAAGTGGCAGGACGGTCGCGAAATCACGCTGCCGGCGGTCACGCCGAAGCTCTCGGCGACGCCCGGCGAGACGCGCTGGCTCGGCCCCGCACTGGGTGAACATACCGATGAAGTCCTGCAATCGCTAGGTTATGATGCTGACGACATTGCAAGGCTGCATACGCAACAGATCGTTTGACGCAGATCGTTTGATGCGCACGCAACAGGCGAGACCAGAAGCAACGCAATAAACAACACGACAGGCGGCGCAAAGAACGCCGCCACGACCGACGCCGGGAAAACCGGACAACAAAAATCTGGAGGGAACAGACCATGCAACGCAGAACCTTCCTTGCCGGCGGCGTCGCGCTCGCGGGCGCCACGCTTGCGACCACGCCGCTCGCTTTTGCTCAAGGCAAGCCTGAAACCACGAAGGTGGCGATCGCGGTCGGCGGCAAGAACCTGTTCTACTACCTGCCGCTCACGATTGCCGAGCGCCGCAACTACTTCAAGGACGAAGGGCTCGAGGTCGAGATTTCCGACTTCGCCGGCGGTTCGCAGGCGCTGAAGGCGGCGGTCGGCGGCAGCGCGGACGTGGTCTCCGGTGCTTTCGAACATACGCTGCTGCTGCAGGCGCAAAAGCAGTTTTTCCGCGAATTCGTACTGCAAGGGCGCGCGCCGCAAATCGTGCTCGCGGTATCGAAGAAGACGATGCCGAACTACAAGTCGATCGCCGATCTGAAGGGCAAGAAGATCGGCGTGACTGCGCCGGGTTCGTCGACGTCGATCATGGCGAGCTTCGTGCTCGCGAAAGCGGGGCTCAGTGCGAAGGACGTCGCGTTCATCGGCGTCGGCGCGGGCGCCGGTGCGATCGCCGCGATGCAGTCCGGGCAGATCGACGCGATCGCCAATCTCGACCCGGTCGTGACGCGCCTCGAGCGCGCGGGCGACGTGCGCGTCGTCTCGGATACGCGCACGCTCGCCGATACGCACAGCGTGTTCGGCGGCGACATGCCGGCCGGCTGCCTGTATGCGTCGCAGGCCTTCATCACGAAGAACCCGAACACGACCCAGGCGCTGACCAACGCGATGGTGCGCGCGCTCAAGTGGCTGCAGAACGCGAGCGGCAGCGAACTGATCAACACGGTGCCGGAGAGTTATCTGCTCGGCGACCGCGCGCTCTATCTCGATGCATGGCAGCACGTGCGCGAAGCGATGTCGCCCGACGGCCTGATGCCGGCCGACGGTCCCGCGACCTCGCTAAAGACGCTGAAGGCCTTCGATCCGGTCGTGCAGAACGCGCAGATCGATCTGTCGAAGACCTGGACCAACGACTTCGTGAAGAAGGCGCTGACGACCGTCAAGGCATAAACGAAGCGGCGCGCGAGCGCCTCGGGCGTGATCCGGACAGCATGGCCGGCCTTGGCCATCCCGCTCCCGAAGCGCTTGTTGCCGCGACGCTCCGCCCGAACCCGAACCCGACCAACCCCGATCCCCGAAGCGAGCCGAACGATGACCGTTGCCGCACTGGCGCTCGAAGACATCACCTGCACGTTCGCCGCGCGCGACAACCGCGCGCAG
>Ga0153988_1000504_pt1 | contig 10297 bp, 8 predicted proteins | sample TSNC072MetaG_FD_104742 | JGI IMG/M metagenome (GOLD analysis project Ga0153988, IMG submission 104742) | Attine ant fungus gardens microbial communities from North Carolina, USA - TSNC072 MetaG | ecosystem: Host-associated > Fungi > Mycelium > Unclassified | place: USA: North Carolina, Jones Lake...
CGGCAACATAGCCCCCCATTCGGGGGGGCGAGGGACGTATTCGACGGGTTGGCCGCAATTACATGCAAGTGGCATAACGCGCTTGCATGGTGATCGAGCCTCTCTCCATCATCCATCGATTAATTGATCAATGGATGATGGAGAGCGTCGCAACGCAATGCGTCAACGCAACGGCGAACAGAAGGGAGCGCGGTAAAGACGACGAAGTATTTGCGAAGGCCCGGTCAGCAATGATCGGCTACGGAAATACCAGGATGAGAATCAGATGAAGGAAGCCCCACACGAACAGCAATGACAGCGGAATCGTGCCGAGTGCCAGCAACATGAGCCAGCGCTTGCGATAACGTGGTGGGCTATCCACATCATCGGACCGGTGCGTAAGTGCCTTTGCATCGAGCAGCCCGCGCTGGATGGTCACTTCTCGTCGCATGGATGAACTTCCCCGTGGAAAACATCTGGATTGATTTGTGCCTGGCACGTACTCCGTGCCGGGCGGCGAACGCAGGCACTCTATCCGCGAGAGGCGAAATAGTCTGTCAAGCTTTGTCAATCCATGAACCGGGGATCACAAACCACGATTCGCGCCAGGCATCCTTCGCTGCGCCTGCCTGGAGACGTGAAGCGCAAGGCGCGACAACACCGCACCAGGCAGGGAAGTACGTTCAGCAAGAACGCCGACCAAGCATCATCCCAGTCAGAAGAACATCACTGCCCGTTGGCGTGCGCTCTCAGAAATGCCACATAGCCGTTCTGGGTCCTCAGGATCTTGTCGGCGCATTCGTCATAGTCCGAGCCTTTCTCGCTATCCTGACCATACATGTCCCGGCACTGAGCGAAGAGCGAGAGTGTCGCGCCGCCGGTGCTCTTTGTGGCGCGAGTCGCCGAGAAGGCGACCTTGCCCGAATCGTCCGGCACGTCGGTATCGATTGCAACTGCATCGGCGCGCGTGATGTGGGTGTCGGAATGCTGCTCGATATAGCGCTTCGTCAGCGCCCATGCAACATCGCAATTCTCCGGCGAGCAATCGACGACCGCGTTGCGTTGCGCCGCGGCGAGGTTCGGTTCGCTATGAAGGATTTCCTGCTGGGCGTGCTTTGCCTGCTTTTCTTCCGACGAGCAGGCAGCGAGTGCAAACGCAACGAGTGCAAGGGCAGCGATCTTTTTCACGATTCAATTTCCTGACCATATTCGTGCGCGATTATAGCCGTGCGGAGAAGATGCCCGCAGATTCGGCGGCATCTTGCCCCTGCAACGGCGGCTACGTACGCGCCACCAGCAACTCTTCCGCATTCTCGGGCGGCCGCAGCCCATCCGTCCTGGCCGCGAAATAACGCTGCGTCAGATCAACCGCCGACACATGCCGCGCCTCGCCGAATCCCGCTTCGAGCGCCATCGCCTGCATCTGTTGCGGCGTAAAGAAGCTGATGAAAGGCGTACCGCTTGCGCGTGCGCCCTTCTCTGCCATTTCGAGCCCAAGACGCACGTCGGGACTCGCCATGTCGAGCGGCAACAGAAACGTCATCGCAAACGTCGATCCACGCGCGAGCGCCGCCACTTCGCGCAGCGTGGCCGCATTCGCTTCCTTCGTCAGATACATGCTGACGCCGGTCGACACGACGACAGCCGGCTTGCTCTCGTCGAACCCCGCGGCGACGAGCCGTTGCCGCCAGCTCTCTCCCGCCTCGAAATCGACGGATACGAAACGCAGCCAATCAGGCACGCCGAAGCCCAGTTCTATCAGACGCTGCCGCTTCCATGCCTGCGGCCCGGGCGGATCGACTTCGAACACCGTAAGACGCGACGCAAGCTCCGGCCTGCGCTGAGCCAGGCTATCGAGACCGGCACCGAGAATCACATACTGACTGACGCCGAGCCCGGTCTGCTCGACGACCAGATCTTCGATAAAACGCGCGCGCGCAACAATCGACGCGCGAAACGGCCGCGTGAATTGCGGGTCCATGTCTCCGCGATTGCGCCAGTTGGCATCGGGCGCCAGCAGTTTCAGGCCGATCTCGTCTTCGAGCACGTGCGGCACCGCGTCGACATGCACATGCAATGCGCGCCACAACGCGACACGCGCGGCAGTGCTATCGGGCGCGACTTCGTGTTGGTCGTTCATGACTCTCCTGATCTTTGCTTGGGAAACCGGCAATCGCATTCCTCGCTTGCCGGTGAAGCCAATGGCATGGCCCTTTCATGGAGCATTGCATAACCGCGCTTCGAGAGCACTCCCTCAAATTACCTCAAGCTGATTACCCCAATCTGCCTCAGTGAAAAAACGGCAGTGCGAGAAACAGCTTGATGACGATGGCATTGACGATGTCCATAAAAAAGGCGCCCGTCATCGGGACAACCAGGAATGCGATATGAGAATGGCCGAACCGGTTCGTGATGGCCTGCATGTTCGCAATGGCGGTCGGCGTCGCGCCGAGCCCGAGTCCGCAATGCGCCGCGCTCAGCACGACCGCGTCATAGCTGCTGCCCATCAGCGGGAACGTCACGAACACCGCATAGAGTGCCATAAGCAGCGTCTGGACAGCCAGGATCGTGATGACCGGCACCGCGAGCGCAGCCAGCTCCCACAGGTCGAGCCGCATTAGCGCCATCGCGAGAAAAAGCACAAGGCTCACGTTGCCGACAAGCGCGACCGCATGCTGGTCGAGTCGCACGCGCACGAGCGAGAGCACGTTGTTGAGGATCACGCCGATAAACAGCACGCAGACGAAGGTCGGCAATTCGAATACGGTTCCCGCAAGCCAATCGCCCAACGCCTCACCGCCCGCGAGGCAGATGGAAATCAGCGTGAGGGTGGTGATGAGCGCCGCGGGTGTGGTCGGCTGCTCGGCTTTCGGCGCTTCGAAAACCAGCGTTTCTTCCTCGTGATTCCCGATGTGCCGCATGTCGGTGGCACCGATCTTGCGCATCAGCAGACGGGCGATCGGGCCACCGAGCACACCGCCCATCACGAGCCCGAACGTCGCGCAGCCGATTGCGATTTCAGTCGCCGATTGCAACCCATGATGCTCGGCGAAGACCTGGCTCCACGCGGCGCCGGTGCCGTGACCGCCCGACATCGTGACCGAGCCGCCGAGAATGCCGTACAGCGGATCGACGCCGAGTGCGAACGCAAGCAGAATTCCGACTACGTTTTGCAGAATCAGTAGCCCGCTCACGAGTGCAAGAAAGCGGATCAGTATCGGACCGCCCGCCTTGAGGCTCGAAATGTGCGCATTGAGGCCGATCGTCGAAAAGAACGCGAGCATGAGCGGCGCCTGCAACGTGGAGTCGAACCGGACCTCGACGTGCGTCGTGGCGCGAATCAACAGCACGCATACGGCAACGACGAGCCCGCCCGCCACTGGCGCCGGAATCGAATAGGTGCGCAGCACGCCGATCCACTGAATGAGCTTTTCCCCGAGCAGCAGCACGAGCGACGTCGCGACCAGCGTTGCATATACGCCGATAGTCATGAATGGTCTCCAGACGGGAGCGCGATCAACTGCCATCTTAGTCAATCCATCCGCGCAAAGTATGATTTTCCTTGCCCCGATGCAATCCGCACATGACATCGAGTCACTGCCGGGCGTCGAAGTCTGCTACGCTGCGCCCTTCACCACCCTTGCTCTCAATTGATGGAAACCCCTTTCAACGATCGCGGCGTGTCCGTTACGCGCAATGCACTCTCGTCCGCCGGCCAGGTCTTTCCCCTGCGCGATATCGTTGGCGTGCAGGTCGTCACCGTGCGCAAGAACAAGGTTGTACCGCTCGTGATCTCGACTGCCGGCATAATCGGCGCAATTGCCGGCGCAATCCTGCACTCGCCGGCGGGCCTCGTGTGCGGGATCATGCTCGCGGTGGTCGGCTGGCTCACCTGGGCGACGCAGGACGTCACGCATCGGCTCATCGTGCAAACGACCGCGGGGGAACGCGAGGCGCTCATGAGCACCGATCGCGAATTCGTCGAGCGCGTGAATGAGGCCGTGCAGCAGGCAAAGTCGGCGGCAGCGACTGCGGTAAAGGCGTAAAGCCGGGCCGGCTCCAGTTGACGCGAGCACGATGTCAGTGCATGACCGGCAATAAGAAAAGCCGTGCGAGGCTCCCCGAGCCGGCACGGCTTTTCATTTGCTTATCGAACGCGCTTATTGAACACGCTCATTGAACACGTTTAGCGAGCCATCACTCACCGAACCAGACAGCTACGACACCACGCCACCGCTCACTCGATATCGAGCGGATTCACGCGCCAGATATTGCGTGCGTATTCGCCAATCGTGCGGTCCGACGAAAACTGCCCCATTCCCGCGATGTTCTCGATCGCGCTTTCGGCCCATGCGCGCCGGTCGAGAAAACGCGCATCCACTTCGTCCTGTGCCTTCGCGAACGCGGCGAAATCGGCGAGCACCATGTAGTGATCGCCCCAATCGACGAGCGTGTGGAAAATCTCGGAGAAGCGCAACGGATCGTCCGGCGAGAAGAAGCCCGAACGGATCTGATCGAGCGCGATACGCAGTTCTTCGTTCTCCTCGTAAATCTGCCGCGGACGATAGCCGTGCGCGCGCAGATGGTCCACTTCGTCCGCGGTATGGCCGAAGATGAAGATGTTCTCGCGGCCCACCGCGTCGCAGATCTCGATGTTCGCGCCGTCCATCGTACCGATCGTCAGCGCGCCGTTGAGCGCGAGCTTCATGTTGCCGGTGCCCGATGCCTCGGTGCCGGCCGTCGAAATCTGCGCCGACAGATCGGCCGCCGGAATGATCAGCTCGGCCACGCTCACGCCGTAGTTCGGCACGAACACGACCTTCAGCCGATCGCCGATCAGCGGATCATGATTGACCTTCTGGCTCACGTCGCCGATCAGCTTGATGATCGTCTTCGCCATCCGGTACGCGGACGCCGCCTTGCCCGCAAACAGCACGACACGCGGTACCCAATCGCGTTCGGGATTCTCGCGAATCCGGTTGTAGCGCACGATCACGTGCAGCACGTTCAGCAACTGCCGCTTGTATTCGTGAATACGCTTGACCTGCAGATCGAACAACGCATCGGGATTGAACGGCAGCTTCGTGTGATGCGCGAGCCGCTGCACGAGCCGCAATTTGTTCTGCCGTTTCGCCTCGCGGAAGGCGCCGATAAAATCGTCGTCCTTGCGCAGATTGCGTAGCTGTTCGAGTTCGAACAGATTGCTGCGCCAGTGCGTGCCGATGCGCGCATCGATCAGCGACGCCATCGACGGACTCGCCTGCGCGAGCCAGCGGCGCGGCGTGATGCCGTTGGTCACGTTCGTGAAGCGCTCCGGATAGACGCGCGCGAAGTCGGCAAAGATGTTGCGCGTCATCAGTTGCGAATGCAGCTTCGAGACGCCGTTCACCTTGTGACTCGCGACAATCGCCAGATACGCCATGCGTACGCGCCGCTGCCCGTATTCGTCGACGAGCGAAATACGGCGGATCATGTCGCCGTCGTGGCCCGACTGCTCGCTGACATGCTTCAAAAACTGTGCGTTGATCTCGAAGATGATTTCGAGGTGCCGCGGCAATAGCCGCGCCAACATGTCGACATCCCAGGTTTCGAGCGCTTCGGGCATCAGCGTGTGATTCGTGTACGAGAAGATTCGCGTGACGTGTTGCCACGCCTTGTCCCACTGCAGATGATGCACGTCGACGAGCAGACGCATCAGCTCGGGAATCGCGAGCACCGGATGCGTGTCGTTCAGATGCACCGCGACTTTCTCGGAGAAGCGCCCGAACGTGCTGTGCGTGCGCTGATAGCGGCGAATCAGGTCCTGCATCGTCGCCGAGACGAAAAAGTACTCCTGGCGCAGCCGCAATTCGCGGCCGGCCTGTGTCGAGTCGTCCGGATAGAGCAGCCGCGAAACGTTCTCCGACATGTTCTTCGTGTCGACCGCGTTGCGATAGTCGCCGCGATTGAACGCATCGAGGTCCAGCTCTTCGGTCGCGCGCGCGGACCACAGGCGCAGCGTGTTGGTCGCGTCGGTCGCGTAGCCGGGAATCACGGTGTCGTACGCGGTCGCGTTCACGTGCTCGGTGTCGACCCACTCGACCCGGTCGCCATGCTGCACGGTACGGCCGCCGAAATGCACCATGTACTTGATTTCGGGGCGCGGAAATTCCCACGGGTTGCCGGCGCGCAGCCAGTAATCGGGCGCCTCGACCTGCTCGCCGTTGACGATCTGCTGGCGAAACATCCCGTACTCGTAGCGAATGCCGTAGCCGAAGCCCGGAATGCCGAGCGTCGCCATCGAATCGAGAAAGCACGCGGCCAGCCGGCCGAGACCGCCGTTGCCGAGCGCCGCGTCGGGTTCGATGTCGGTCAGCATCTCCATGTCGACGCCGAGGCTCGCGAGCGCTTCCTTCATCTGGTCATGAATGCCGAGCGCGAGCAGCGCATTGGTAAAGGTCCTGCCGATCAGAAACTCCATCGACAGGTAGTAGACCCGCTTCACGTCCTGCTCGTATTGCAGGCGCGTGGTTTTCATCCAGCGCGCGACGAGCCGGTCGCGCACGGCCAGTGCGGCTGCATGCAGCCAGTCATGGGGATGCGCGGTGACGGCATCCTTGCCGACGCCGTACATCATGCGATTGGAAATTGAGCGCCGTAGCGCGTCGACGGTACTGTTGAGCTGGTCGAATTCCAGATCGACGGCTGTCATCGAAGCCTCCGGGAAAGCCGACATGGCATACGCGAACCGCGCGGTTGACGGACGGGGGCGCGTGCCTGTCAGGCGGATTAAAAAAACAGAGTAGGACATTTTACGGCTCGCGCACACCGGCTCGCGCGAGCGGGCTCTGTCGCACGTGCCGTGCCTGGCGCGCAAGGCGAAAGCCCCCGGTCTTCCCGAGCCATCCGCTTTGATTATTTTTTCGGCACGTGACCAGCGCGTGACGCCTCGATGCATCGTCGCAAATGCATGTCGGCGTGAATGCATGTCGGCGTGAATGGATGCGAATCGACGGAACCGGCGGATCGGCTCGAGGCATGGTCGAATCGGCGGGTTTGCATGCGAAACGGATGGATCGCGGGACATAACCGGGCCAAGCCACTGCGAAGGTATCGTCAATTTGAAGATGCCACGACTGGTTGACCGTTAGTTGCGTTAAAAACAAAAACGACGGATAACCCTCCGCCAATCGTCACCCCTCGTCCACCAGACTTCCTGCCTGCGTCCCTGCACGATTTCCACGTCTCTGCAACAATCGCGACATTGCGCCGCGCCAACCGCTTCGCCACAACTTCGCCCCAGCGACGAACCGGACGGCGCGTGCATCACTCCCACGCAACCCCGCCGCCCGCGCTGCGTCATCCGACCGGCCGCCGCATCGGCATGCATAACCCGACGAGCCGCGCCTTGTTCGATAAGCTCAGCAACCCCATCAGCACCGCCGCGCCCACCTTTCCCGCGGACGGCCCGATGTCCGCCGCCAACCGCCGCGCAATGGCTGCGATCATGCTCGCCGTCGCGCTCGCCACGATCGACACCGCCATCGCCAACACCGCCTTGCCCGCGATCGCCGCCGATCTGCATGCGGCACCCGCGGCATCGGTATGGATCATCAACGCCTATCAGCTCGCGATGGTCGCGACGCTGCTGCCGCTTGCCGCGCTCGGCGACATCGTCGGACATCGGCGCATTTATATCAGCGGCATTGCACTGTTCACGCTCAGTTCGCTCGGCTGCGCGATGGCGCCGACCCTGCCGCTGCTCGCCGCCGCGCGCATCGTGCAGGGCCTCGGCGCAAGCGCGATCATGAGCGTGAACACCGCGCTGATCCGCTATCTGTACCCGCCGCACCGACTCGGACGCGGTCTCGGCACCAATGCGCTGATCGTCGGCGTGTCGTTCGCGGTCGGGCCGACGGTGGCCTCGCTGATCCTCTCCGTCGCGACATGGCCGTGGCTGTTCGCGGTCAACGTGCCGCTCGGCGTGCTTGCGCTGAGCTTCGCATTGCCGGCGCTGCCGCATACCGCGCAGGGCCGCCATCAGCTCGATCCGGTCGCGGCGCTGCTCAACGTCGTCACGTTCGCCGCGCTGATCTTCGCGCTCGGCGAGGCGGCGCAGCGCGCATCGTTGCAGATCGTGCTCAGTGCGGCGGCGCTCGCTGTCGTGTTCGGGCTGCTGCTGATTCGCCGCGAAGCGGGCCATCCCGCGCCGATGCTGCCCGTCGATCTGTTCAGGCGGCCGGTGTTCGCACTGTCGGCGGTGACGGCCGTATGCTCGTTCGCCGCGCAAGGGCTCGCGTTCGTGTCGCTGCCGTTCTATTTCGAAGATGTACTGCTGCGCAGCCAGGTCGAAACCGGTTTCCTGATGACGCCATGGCCCGTGGTGGTCGCGCTGGCCGCGCCGCTCGCGGGCGGTCTGTCGGACCGCTATCCGCCGGGGCTGCTCGGCGCGATCGGGCTCGCGGTGCTGTCGGCGGGAATGGCCTCGCTCGCGCTCCTGCCCGCGCATCCGCACATACTCGACATCGGTATCCGCATGGCGATTTGCGGCGCGGGCTTCGGCTTCTTCCAGTCGCCGAACCTGAAGGCGCTGATGGCAAGCGCCCCACCGGAGCGCAGCGGCGGCGCGAGCGGCATCGTCGCGACGGCGCGGCTGCTCGGGCAGGCCACCGGCGCGGCACTGGTCGCGTTGTGTTTCGGAATCTCGGGACGGCAGCACGGGCCGACGCTCGCGCTCGCCACCGGCGCGTTCTTTGCCGGCGCGGCGAGTCTCGCAAGCGGCTTGCGGCTGCTCGCGCCGTCGCACCGCGCGGGCACGCAGGCACAGGCGGTGGTGAAAACGAAGTAAGACCGTGGGCGGCGCGGGACTCAACCCACGCACCGATCACCGCGCCGCGAAATACCCCTTCACCGCGGCGATGAATGTATCGATATCGTCGCGCGACACATCCCTATGCGTGACGAAGCGCGACGCATACAGCATCTGCGTGAGGATGCCGCGCTCCTTGAGCCACGCTTCGAGCGGCGCGCAATGCTGCTGCGGGAACTGCGCGAACACCATGTTCGTCGCGACCGACTGCAGCTTCACCTGCTCGATTGCGTCGAGACCCTCGGCCAGATGCGCGGCGTTGGCGTGGTCGTCGGCGAGACGCTCGACGTTGTGATCGAGCGCGTACAGGCAGGCCGCTGCAAGCACGCCCGACTGGCGCATGCCGCCGCCGAGCACCTTGCGCCAGCGATGCGCCACGTCGATCAGCGCGCGGCTGCCGACCAGCACCGAGCCGACCGGCGCGCCGAGCCCCTTCGAAAAGCAGATCGACACGGAATCGAACGGCTCGCACAATGCCGCGAGCGGCTTGCCCGACGCGACCGCCGCGTTGCATACGCGCGCGCCGTCGAGGTGCGTCGACAAACCGTGCCGGCGCGCGAGCTGCGTCGCCTCGGTCACGTAGCCGGCCGGCAGCACCTTGCCGCTGATCGTGTTTTCCAGCGCGAGCAGGCGCGTGAGCGCGAAGTGATCGTCGATCGGCTTGATCGCGGCGGCGATTTTTTCGAGCGGGATCGAGCCGTCGTCGGCATTGTCGAGCGGCTGCGGCTGGATGCTGCCAAGCACCGCCGCGCCACCGCCTTCGTATTTGTAAGTGTGCGCGAGCTGGCCGACCAGGTATTCGTCGCCGCGGCCGCAGTGCGCCATCAACGCGGCGAGATTGCTTTGCGTACCGCTCGGGAAAAACAGGCCCGCTTCCTTGTCGGCGCGCTCGGCAAGCGTCGCCTGCAGGCGCAGTACGGTGGGGTCGTCGCCCCAGACGTCGTCGCCGACTTCGGCCGCCGACATCGCCGCAAGCATCGGCGGAGTCGGACGGGTGACGGTATCGCTGCGCAAATCGATCATGGTGTGTCCCTGTGCGTCCATTGAATGCAGCCTGCGGCAGCCGCCCGCGCGCCGCTCACGAAGAACCCGCGCGTGTCGGCAATCGAACCCTCGCCTACTTCGGCAACCACGCGAGCGGATCGACCGGCTGGCCGTTCTGGCGCACCTCGAACTGGATCGACGCGACGCCTCGGCTATCGACGCCGACCTGGCCGATCGTCTGTCCTTGCGCGACCGCGTCGCCTTCCTTGACGAACAGCTGGCTATTCTGGCCGTACGCGGTGATCAACGAATCGTCGTGCTTGATGATGATGAGCGGGCCGTACGCCTCGATGCCGGTGCCTGCGTAGACCACGCGGCCGGTCGCGGCGGCCTTGACCGAATCGCCGGGGCGCCCGCCGATCACGATGCCGTTGGACTTGCCCGCCGAGAACGTCTTGAGAATCGGCCCACGCAACGGCCATTGCA
>Ga0153988_1000505_pt1 | contig 10272 bp, 9 predicted proteins | sample TSNC072MetaG_FD_104742 | JGI IMG/M metagenome (GOLD analysis project Ga0153988, IMG submission 104742) | Attine ant fungus gardens microbial communities from North Carolina, USA - TSNC072 MetaG | ecosystem: Host-associated > Fungi > Mycelium > Unclassified | place: USA: North Carolina, Jones Lake...
GAACACGACGCCGTCGTCGGGGCCGTCGCAGTTCGTTGGCATGGTGGGGTTGCGGCACGCGTTCTGATTGAGTGTCATTGGAGCAGGTGGTGCTCTTCGTCCATGACATGGGTTGACCGAGGTTTCTCGATCGGAAAGACGGTGCGGCATGATCGCTCGCACCCGTGCCTCGAAATCGATTTGTTTGCGCTGTCATAGCAACTTCAACTGCAATGCCTGAAAGGCCTGCCGGAGCAATTCCGCGCAGGCCTTTCGTTTTGATTCCACTCTCATAATCCCACCTTTCGGAGTTATCCCATTCCAATCGAAATGGACTTTTCCGAACATATCCTGGCACGGCACATCTACGCGAAACGGACGTACGTGAAAGCGCCGCGAGCAACGCCGAATGGCTGATCGTTTGCTGGCTAACAACAGGTCAAGCTCAAATCAAAGTGGAAGGTGGCGCGATCTATTTCGATGGCAGCGCTGGCCTGCTCTACGGTAAGGACGAGACTCGGCAGATACCGAGCCTCAGCGGAAATCCGTTCGGAGCAATCGCCCCCTTTTATTATTAAAATGAAAGAATTTAAAAATAAATCTGAAAGACAATTACTTCGCAACATGCCATGCATTGACCAATAGCCATCCGTTAAACCAGCGTCAATGCATGGCATGCATACCCGAAATAGCCAAGGATCAGATAAAAATCACGCAAAACGAAGATCGTTATTTTCTGAGTAAACTTCACTCCTCTGTCATGCAAGAGTTGTAGTCTTGGTTCTTTGCGAGAATCGACTGCGAGACCCATTGAGCATTGAAAACTACAATGCCCTCGGTCCTGTTCGGGTGACTTATCGATTCAGAATTCAATATTCTGACCGTTTGGAGAGTCACGCATGCGGTACTTCTGACACGCCGCAACCTCTCATCTGACCCACGCCTTCGGCACACCCGCCCTGCACCGCACCCCGCCCCTTTCCTATGACAATCACCATGAAATGGCGAACCAATTAGCGAACCATTTCGTGAATTTTTATTTAATTCAGGATGACAGATAAACACATGACAGTCACACAAAAATTAATCCCCGCATAAGGTGATAACGATTCTTATTCGTCAAACTCCAGATTTAAACGCGTCATTCGCTTGACACTTGCCGATGACTAAATAGCGCCGTGCTGACAGCGCGAGAGCAACGCCGTCCATGCATCTCGCGTGAATCTGCCGTCAGCACATCTGAGCAATCAGGGGCGATATATCTACCAAATGATTCCGTTTGAATCAGATCGACAATTCTGTTTTGAATTCTTTGGAGAAGCACGATGAATCGAAAGCTCGTTCAGTCCGGCATTGCTTTAAGCTTATTAACCAGCTGCGTGGCCTTCGCGACCCCGCAGAGCAACATGGCGCTTCTGCCCACCGGCCAGTTCATTTCGCCGATGGCCATCCCGGGAGCCGCGCAACAACTGCTGAATCCGCAACTTTCGGCCAAGCCGACCCAGGTGGTCAGCGGCGCCATCAAGTCGCAACTCAGCCCGGACGGCAATACGCTCGCGGTCATCACCGCCGGCTACAACACCGTCTATACGGGTACCAACAACAACACGATCGACAAGGCTGACTCGACCCAGTACATCTTCATTTACGATGTGTCGGGCGCCAACAAGGCCAACCCGAAACTCGTGCAAGCCATTCACCAGAACAATGCGTTCGACGGCCTCGCATGGAACGGCAACCAGACCCTGTACGGCACCGGCGGCGCCGACGACAAGGTCTACGTGTACGGTCGCGCTTCGGCGGCGCCGTCGGCCCAATGGTCGCAGACCGCGGCCATCGCGCTGAATCACACCACGGGTATCGGTTCGGGCGTGAAGCCGAACGCCGGCGGTCTCGCCGTGTCGGCCGACGGCCGCACGCTGGTCGTGGCCAACAACTACAACGACTCGATCACCCTCATCGATACGACGTCGAACACGATTACCTCGGAATACGACCTGCGTCCGTTCAACACGTCGGGCGCGCAAGGCGTCGCTGGTGGCGAATACCCGTGGGCCGTCTCGCTGAAGTCGGACGGCACCGCGTTCGTTTCGTCGGTGCGCGACCGTGAAGTCGTGGTGCTGAACCTGTCGAACCCGGCCGCGCCGCAGTTCATCACGCGCATTCCGCTGCAAGGCAACGCCTACGGCATGGCCCTCTCGCCGGATCAGTCGAAGCTCTACGTCGCCGTGTCGAACGCCGACCAGGTGGCGGTCATCGACACGTCCAGCCGCAAGGTCCAGAAGACGATCGACATCGCCAGCCTGTCCGGCGACGACAACGACCATGGCAACGACGACGATCATGGCCATGGTAACGGCAACGGCCATGGCAACGGCCACGGCTGGGGCAACGACAACGATCAAGGCCACGGCCATGGCAACAGCAAGAAGTACAGCGGCCGCGATACGGTCAACGTGACCGTGTCGAAGGACGGCAAGACGCTGTACGCGGTCAACAACGGCGACAATTCGATCGCCGTGATCGACCTCGACGGCCAGAACGGCTACCACGTCGCCGGCCTGATCCCGACCGCCTATGCGCCGAAGGACATCACGCTGAGCGCCGACGGCTCGCAGATGTACATCATCAACGGCAAGTCGAACACCGGCCCGAACCCGCTCTACACGCCGGGCGGCGCCACGGCCCAGTACCAGTTCGGCCTGGAGCAGAGCAGCCTCGTCAGCGCACCGGTTCCGCGCGGCGACGTGCTCGAGCACCTTACGAGCCAGGTGGAAGAAAACAACCACTACTCGGTGAAAGAGTCGCAAAGCGATCGCCAGACGATGGAGTTCATGCACGATCACATCAAGCACGTGATCTATATCGTCAAGGAAAACCGCACGTTCGACCAGATCCTCGGCGACCTCGGTAACGGCTCGAACGGCGATCCGACGCTCACGATGTACGGCAAGGCCACGACGCCGAACTTCCACAACATCGCCGGCAACTTCGTCACGATCGACAACTTCGCCGATCCGGGCGACGGCTCGATGGACGGCTGGTCGTGGGTTCAGCACGCGCACGTCACACCGACCGAAGAAGTCTCGCAGCAGGAAAACTATGCGGGCGTCACGCGCGGCATGTCGTACGAATCGGAAGGCAGCAACCGCGGCGTGCCGGTCGGCCTCGCCACGACCGCCCTGCGCGATGCCGGCACGGGCGGCAGCTTCACGACGGCAACGTCGTCGCTGCCGGGCGGCACGGCCAACGTGCTGCCGGGTATCGCCGACATCTCGGTGCCGGATGCGCCGTTCGGCTACCAGAAGGCCAGCATCTACGACGCGGTGCTGCAAGCCGGCGGCTCGGTGCGCAACTACGGCGGCATGGTCAACAACACGGGCTCGATCGGCACGATCGCGAGCCCGCTGCTCACGCCGTTCGCTTCCAACATCATTCAGGTTCACCCGGTCAAGCCGTCGCTCGTCAACCTGACGGACCCGTACTATCGCGGTTTCGACCAGTCCTATCCGGACACCTTCCGCGAACTCGAATGGAACCGCGAATTCCAGCAGTACGTGGCGAACGGCAATCTCCCGTCGTTTGAATTTGTCCGCATGGGCTCCGACCATACCGGCAACTATGCGCAGAACGTCGGTCAGATGGCCTCGGCCGAGCAGGAAGAAGCGGATAACGACTTCGCCGTCGGCAAGCTGGTCGAAACGGTCGCGAACAGCCCGTACGCGAAAAATACGCTGATCGTGGTGGTCGAGGACGACTCGCAAGCCGGCTCCGATCACGTCGACTCGCATCGCGCTCCGGTGTATGTCGTCGGCGCGTATGTGAAGAAGCAGGCCGTCGTCAGCACGCCGTACAGCCAGGTCAGCGCCATCCGTACGATGGAAGATGTACTGGGCACCCAGCACATCGACCTGAACACGGCCTACGCGAAGCCGATGGCCGACCTCTTCGACACGCACTCGAATGGTTCGTGGACCTACACGGCCGTTGCCTCGACGATCCTGAAGGGCACGAACGTGGGTAACGTGGCGACCGGCCCGACGTCCGGCGGCAACGACGGCAACCAGTACGCGCAGGGTCCGGACATTCATCCGCTGCACGGCGCGACCTACTGGGCGAACGCGACGAAGGACTTCGACTTCTCCAAGGAAGACCGGATTCCGCCGGAGCTGTTCAACCAGGTGCTGTGGAAGGGTGTGATGGGTGACAAGCCGTATCCGAAGCCGCATTCGATCTATTCGAAGACGGCCGCCGAAGGTACGAAGACGGTCGCCGCCACGGATGACGACGACGATTAAGTCGGTCGCGTTGTCGTCCGATCCTGGCGCAGACGGGTTGCCTGACCCCGAAGCGCCAGGCATGCGGTAACAGGTCGCGGCGGGCGGCGGTCTCCCGGGACTGCCGCCCGCTGCCATCGACGCCTCGCCACGAGCGGGCATGCCGACATGCTGACAGGCACATAGCGATGCCCGCTTCCTGCTGTTCCTGATCCTGAGTACCCTGAATTTGCATCAAGCGATGTGCCTGGGTTCGCGCCGGATTGCCGGGGCGAAGGTTCGACTGAATGAATCGCCTGAATCGGGTCCACAGCATGCAGATTTCGCATCCCCTTTATCCGGCTCGCGCATCGGCCTTCGCAGCGGCCTTGCCCGAGCGGCTGAACGTCCGCGCAACGAGCGCCATCGTCGTGGCGATCGGCATTCATGCGGTGCTGCTCGCGGCCGTGCTGCACCATCGCGACGAACCCATGCAGCCGTCGGCCGAGTCGCGCACGATCACGGCCGAACTGCTGCCCCCCGCACCGATGACCGCGTCCGCGGTCGTGCAGTCATCCCCGACCTCGCCCCCGCAGCGTGCGGTTCCTGTCGAGACGGCGAAGCCCAAGGCGCCGCCCCGAACCCTCAGTAAAACGAATCATCCGGTGACACGAACGCATGAACCCGTGACGCCCTCACCGAGCCGGCTTGCCGCACCCGAGCCCGGTGCGATGACGCCGGCCGCGGCCACGCCAGCGCCGGCGGCAACCCCGGCTGCCGCGGCATCCGCCCCGCCGGCGCCGCCCGACGCAGGCCCGGCCCGGCCCACGATGGCACTCGATGCCCCGCAGGATATCTCGCACCTGCACTGCGGCATCGCCCAGCCGCCCTACCCGGAGCTTTCGCGCAAACGCGGCGAAGCGGGCTCCGTGACGGTGAAGTTCATCGTGGGATTGACAGGCCAGCCCGAATCCGTGGAGCTGAAAAGCAGCAGCGGGCACAGCCGCCTCGACGAAGCGGCGCTTGCCGCCGTACGCGACAGCACCTGCCGGCCCTATCTCGAGAACGGTACGCCGCGCCGTGTGCCGACGTCCGTTCCTTTCGTATTCGCGCTGAACGACTAGCGCAGAGCTTGATGAGGCATCCATTATGCAGAACTACGGTATTGCGCACTTCCTGACAGCCGGCGATTTCGTGACGCGCGGCATCGCGCTCGCCCTGCTGGTCATGTCGGTGCTCTCGTGGAGCGTGATGATCGTCAAAGGCTGGAACGTGCTCCGGCTCAAGCGGCTGGCCCGCGGCGTCGAACAGGCCATCGGACATCTGGACGCCTTTGCGGATGGTGCGCAGCAGACGGAAAACCGCGCGGCAGCGCTGCGCGGCAATCCGTTTCTCGCGCTCGCACTGGCCGGCAAGGAAGCGGCCGAGCATCATCGCCGGATGCAGCCGCTTCTGCGCGAACGCGTGGACGTGTCGGACTGGATCACGCGCTGCCTGAAAGACACGATGGACGAAAGCATCGCCCATCTTCAGAGCGGACTCTCGATCCTCGCGTCGGTCGGCAGTACCGCACCGTTCGTCGGGCTGCTCGGTACGGTATGGGGCATCTACCACGCGCTGCTGGCCATCGGCATGGCGGGCGAGTCGTCGATCGACCGGGTCGCGGGCCCGGTCGGCGAAGCGCTGATCATGACGGTGTTCGGCCTCTTTGTCGCGATTCCCGCCGTGCTGGGTTACAACGCGCTGACACGCTCGAACAAGGCGCTCGCCGGCAAGCTGAAGCGCTTCGCGCATGGGCTTCACGCGTACTGCGTGAGCGGCCCGAGCCAGCCGGCCTCGGAACAGGTCGGCGGCTTGCGGCTCGCCACCGTCAACGACTGATCCCCGAAAGGTGCGGCCATGACCCTCGCCTCTTTTACCGACGACGAAGACGACGACCTGATGACCGAAATCAATATGACGCCGCTCGTCGACGTGATGCTGGTGTTGCTGATCGTCTTCATGGTGACGATCCCCGCGCTGCACCACGCGGTAAACATCGAACTGCCGCACGCCAGCAGCCGCCCGGAAGACACGAAGGCAGCCCAGATCGAGGTGTCGATCGAGGCCGACGGCACCGTGCAATGGAACGGCCAGCCGGTCGGGCCCGATGCGCTGAGCGCAAAAATCGCCGCTGCGGCACGCGAGAATCCGCTGCTGGAGCTGCATCTCGGCGCGGATCGCAAGGCCGCCTACGAATCGGTGGCACAGGTGATGTCCGCCGCCTATGCGGGTGGCCTGACCAGAATCGGCTTCGTCACGGAGCCGAAACGCTAGACCGCTGTGCAGCGCAACGTCCTTCGAGGTTGCGCTCGCGCCTAAGCCGACGGCAGGACTTCCGGCGGTTTCTTCGCTTACCTTATGATTCGCGGCCTGGCGGATACGAAGTCGGCATTGCGTTTCTCGACAGTCGAGCATGCGCTGAACACGACGCGCTCCGATGTATCGCGCGGCAACGTGGCGACACCGGAGACAGCCAGAAGACTGCCATTGCCCCCTGCCTGACTCCCCACGCATTCGTGATCGAACGACCAAAGCCGGCCGGTCGCCGCGCTTCGCGAAAACCCCACCTGGACAGGTATGTCGCCGCTCCACTATGCTCACAAGATCGATGAGTGCGAATCTGGCTCTACGTCGCCGAATTTCTTTAGAATCCTTTGCTTGCCTGCGATGCGTGAAGACACGTCCGTTTCGCGTAGGGAATGTGCGAAGAAGGAATACGCGCTCTTGCGCCTGCGCGTCGCGACGGTTCGCCTGATGCGCGCGGATTCCGCAGCAGAAAAGGCGATAGCAACCGACTGGGTCAATGCCTGGGCGAGCGCGATCGGCAATCGCCACTTCCATGAATTCGTCAAGGGACACGCCGGATACAACAGGCTGAGGCGCTGAGCCATGCGCTAGCCATGCCGGCGCGCGCAAAACGCCATGAATCCGGCAACAGAACGATATAAACCGTATATACTGTTTATATCGTTTTTAACCAGGAGCCCGATATGGCCACAGTCACTGCACGCAAATCTACGAAGAAGACGTTTCATTTCCCTAAGTCGACCGATGCGGCAAAGGAACAACCCGAAGCGGCTGCACCCGCGAAAACCGTCCGCGCCGGCAAGACCAAGACCGCGAAATCCAAGGCAAACAGCACTGCCGCGTCGACTCGTTCCGCAGCCGTAGCGCCTGCTCAGGACGCCGGCGGAAAGACCAAAGTCAGGCATGCGAAGAAAGACAAGGTCGTTCGCGACAGCTTCACGATGCCCAAGGCCGACTATGAGCGAATCGCCCTGCTCAAGCGGAAATGCCTCGATGCCGGCGTCGCGGTCAAGAAGAGCGAACTGCTGCGCGCGGGATTGCAATTGCTCGAGTCGGCTTCATCGAAACGACTCCTGGCCGCAATTTCGGCACTCGACGCTGTCAAGACGGGACGACCGGCACAGAGCGAGTAACAACGCATCCCATTGCGGTTAGCGTGGGGGCCGATTGAAGCAGTTGATGCGGCGCGCGGTGCTCTGTACAAGATCAAACCCGCGCGTTCGCGCCGAACCTGCTCGGCTGTTGCGTAACTTGCGCACCCGGTCGGCCGCATCCGTAATACTGCGGTAAAGGTGGCGAGGAACTCATTCCCGCCGCGACGCGGCCGTGTACGCCATGCGTATTAGCCGCTGCTGGAAGCGCCCTGCTTCCGGCACGTCGACTGCCCCGGCTAGCGATACGCCGGGGCACGTTGGCAAGCGTACACGGCTTTAAGAGCTGGTTTCGCGATTGATTGTGCCTGCGAGCAAGGTACTTCGAGCGATCTTGATCTTGCAGAGCCGGCAACCGTGCATACGGTTGCGTACAGGAATGAAGTGGCCTATCACTGCACTGACTTGCCGGTACAGTTCCGCCCGATGATGAAGGCGTGATCAAAGCCTATCCGCACATTGGACCGACTGCGCCACAAGGTGCCGGCTTTGCTGGATTGAATTGGCATTATCTTCTCTATTCACACGCGCCACGGCGTGCACTTCAGCGGAAACGCTTGTTAACGTTTCGTTGTCCGTTGGAAGTAGAAATCATCCTTCGCCCATTCCCTACCCCTGTGGTCAGTTGCTAGATTGGCAGCCCAAACAATTGCAGAGGAGTTCGGAATGTCGGATCAACAGGATTCGGACGGCGTGCGCATCGTGCTCAGTGCGCCACAGTTGGCCGCGATACTGGCTCGCCAGTCGATCAGCCAGTCGGAGATGTCGTTCAACCGGATCTGGGGCGGTCTTCAGATTGTCGGTGGCGTACTGGAAATGGTCGGAGCCGGGGCGCTCTGCGTGCTGCCCGAACCGACCATGGCGAGCAAGGCAGGATGTATCGCGTTTGCAAACGGCAGAGTGGGCTATTTCCACGGCCATGCAAGCCAACGCGGCCCGTATCACGACGTGGGCAAGAACTCGTACCGGTTCTGTTCGACTGGAGCTAACTGGCGGTGCGGGCAAGAAGGCAGGGTATGGGGTTATTCGTAGGGCCGGGGAGATGGTAAGTTTGAGCAAGGTTCAAATGTTTTTGATACGAAAGGAATATAACGGCATGCCATACCACATTCTTACCGCCTACCTGACGCACTGAGCTTACTGTGAAAATCGAATCACCCTACCCAAATCTGGATTTTTTGATTCATGGTTACTTCAATGAAGATTTTGACTTATGGGGCGACAATGTGCCAGAAATTGTCTCGTGCTTCAAAAAAGAGAGCGACAAATCCCTTCATCAATTAATCATAGATGAGATTGATCGCTTCAAACTCGACCATGTTGTCAATCTGAATGAAAATTTTGAAGAAATATACGGTCTCTACGTCGACCCCGAACCATGGGGTTATACGACCGTTTCATTCCTTGACGAGTTGAAGCGACTTCTGAGCGAGTAATTTGCTTGTTGTCCGCGCGAAGGGTGGTTCGATGCCATATTTCCCCCGAACACATGACGATATCCGCGGAAAAACTGAATTCACTCCCCAGAAAGACTTGATTCCGCGGTCCCAGGAAGCGGCTTTCGCACTCCAGTCGTTCACGGCGGACCTCGCCGACATCAGCGTCAGCAAGGCTATAGCTCATTCAGAACGCCAGCCTTGCGCACGAATTGGTCGAGCGGCGCGGGCTCGCCGCTGGCATAGGCCTCCGCAGCCCAGGTCCGAAGCGCAAAGGGCGAATCGAAATCGGAAGGACTCGTCGCTGATCTCCTTGTCAATATCGAGCTTCGATCATAGCAATGGAGCCTGTCAACGGGGTGCGTGCCGTGTCAGCTCGCGAGACGCGCCCGCCGCGAGCAACGATTGCTTGCAGCACGGATATCGTTGATCGAGGAGCGTCAAGTCGGTCATCCGGTCTGTGCGGAAATGGCGGAAATCCTCGTGCTGTTCGCACCATGCAACGAGAATGCGAGCTTTCTCGAAGAAGCCGATCACGATCGGCCAAACGGCGCGCGCCGATCGCTCGCCATGGCCGTCGATATAGCGGAACGAAAGCTTCTGTTCGAAACGGACCTCACGCCGGATTGCAGCCAGGTCGATCGACTCGGCGGGCTTAGTGCCTCGCGGCCCCACCAGCAACGCGTTCGAGTCCAGCGAATGGCGCAACGCTTCAGGAAACATAGCGCCCCACGATATTCCACAGACTTCAGGCCGGGTTATCGCATTGCCATCAGGCAGGGAGAGGGTCCACCGCGCTCGTGCCCGACTCGACCCATTGATTGAGCCGCCGGGCAAGTGACACCGGTTGTCGATGAGGACAGACAAGCCCCCTGCCCTTCGTACCGGGCGGGCATCGCAACGAAGCAACAACGGCATATTTCATTCCGGGAAAACTCAATCTACCGATGGCGAGGTGCCACGATAGATTCTATAGATTTAAATAAACACACCAACTGTTGATTTTCACGCAGTCTTCACCCACCGTTTTCATCTAAATCTGACCCACCCAGGGACAGCGTAGTACATCTATTCCGGTGTGGATAACTCTTCGTTTCCAGC
>Ga0153988_1000506_pt1 | contig 10260 bp, 9 predicted proteins | sample TSNC072MetaG_FD_104742 | JGI IMG/M metagenome (GOLD analysis project Ga0153988, IMG submission 104742) | Attine ant fungus gardens microbial communities from North Carolina, USA - TSNC072 MetaG | ecosystem: Host-associated > Fungi > Mycelium > Unclassified | place: USA: North Carolina, Jones Lake...
CGGACTGGTCATCACCGGTGTGGCGCATGAAATCGGGGAGCGCATTCGCACGCTTTTCTATCTCGACGCTTATGCGCCAGCCGATGGGCAGTCACTCGTCGATATCACCGGTACCGGAACCGCGCTGGCTTTCCTTGCGCAGGCGGGCCAGAGCGATGGAATGATTCCGCCTATTCCAGCCGCCCTATTCAACGTGAACGAAGCAGACGCCGCCTGGGTCGACCGCATGTCGGGGCCGCAGCCGCTCGCCACGTTTGTTCAAGGCGTCAAGGCGGGAGTGGATTCGGCGCCCGTTGCCAATCGCACTTACGTGTTCGCGACGAGGAACGGTGGAGATTGGTTCGTAGAAACACATGCCAGGCTGAAGGACGCCCCGCGATGGAAGGTCCACGAAATTCCGTGTGGACATGCCATCATGCTGGATCGCCCGGCCGACCTGGCTGTGTTACTGCTGGCCGAAGCGACGCATTGACGTTTTCGCTATTCGGATGCGCTGTTCGGGTGGACTCCTTCCCTCGACGCGGCGAACGGCATGAAGCAGCGATGGCGTAGTCGGCCAGCAAGTCGGCGATTGATCGCAATTTCAACCGGTCGATGCCACGACCGGATGAATTCGCTCAGCCGTCCGTCGAAACCGTAACGGCTTCCCACGCACGCATTTCATCCTCGAATGCGGACAGCTTGTTTCGCACGAGCCCCAGTGCATCGCTGCCGAGCAGAAGATGCGCGGGCGGGTGATCCGCGGCAATCGCCGCGAGCATCGCGCGTGCTGCGCGCCTGGGGTCCCCCAATTGTTTGCCGCTTTTTTCCTCGCGGGCTTGGCGGATAGGGTCGAAGATGGCGTCGTAATCCGCGATGGAGCGGGGCGTTCGCGTCATCGAGCGGCCGGCCCAGTCGGTGCGGAATGAACCCGGTGCCACGGCTGTCACGGCAATGCCGAAAGACTCGACTTCCTTGCCAAGTGCTTCGGAAATCCCTTCCAGTGCGAATTTACTGCCGCAGTAGTAAGTGATGCCTGGCATCGTGATGTGGCCGCCCATCGACGTAATATTCAGAATGTGGCCACGTCTCCGCTTACGCATGAAAGGCAGGACGGCCTTCGTCATCGCGACAGCGCCAAACACATTCACGTCGAACTGCCGCCGCATTTCCGACAGCGGCGATTCTTCCATGACGCCTTCGTGGCCGTAACCGGCATTGTTGACCAGGACGTCAATGGGACCCACGCTCGCCTCGATTTCTGCTACGACGCCATCGATGGCATCGAAGTCGGTCACGTCAAGCACACGGCCAAAAGCGGCGCTCGCGGACAGGGACTCGAAATCATGTTTCGCCTGTAGGCTTCTCACGGTTCCGACCACCTTGTGACCCGCTGCCAGCGCTTCTTGGGCGAGCGCACGGCCAAAGCCGCTGCTGACGCCGGTGATGAGCAGGATTTTGCTGGATGTCATCGAAGCTTCTCCCAAATGTCGATTGAGCATGCATGGTAATCTGACGGGCGGGGCTGGATAAGCCGAATTTCACTGTTTTTCTTGCATAAAACTATGAGCGCGAAGCACGCCTCTACTCGCCACGCAGATCGATTTCCCCAAAGCCAGAAGCGCATGGTTGCGCTGTTGCGCGCATTGGCGCCCGAAGAGGGCTACAACCTGACGGCACTGCCGAGCGTCCGTATTCTGCGTTCGAATCGTGCGCTGTCGCGCACCCCGGTTCTGTACGATCCCGGCATCGTGATCGTTTGCCAGGGCCGTAAGCGCGGTTATTTCGGAGACCGGCTCTATCTGTACGACGAGCATCATTACCTGGCGGTGTCCGTGCCTGTTCCGTTCAGCATGGAAACCGACGCAACGCAGGAGCGCCCGCTGCTCGCACTGTACTTGCACCTCGATTTCGCCATGGCCGCCGAGTTGGCGGCACAAATCGACCGCGCCGGCGTGGCGGAGCCGGTGCAAACGCCTCAAAGCATGATGTCGACGCCGATGGACGACGCGATGCGGGCGTCTGTGCTGCGCTTTCTCGAGGCGATGCACCGGCCGCTCGAAGCCGCCGTGTTGGGTCCGCAACTGCTGCGCGAGCTGTATTTTCGCGTGCTTACCGGGCCTCAGGGGAGTTCGATGCGAGAGGCCCTGGCGATGCGGGGGCAGTTCGGCAGAATAGGCCGATCATTACGTCTTATCCATGCCGATTACGCTCAGCCTCTCGACGTGTCGCAACTGGCCGGGGAAGCGGGCATGAGCACCCCGAGCTTTCACAGCCACTTCAAGGCAATCACGCAGGTGTCGCCGATGCAGTACCTGAAGTCGACGCGTCTGCATCAGGCTCGCCTGCTGATGGTGCGCCAGGACTTGACGGCAGAGGCGGCGAGCCACGCCGTGGGCTACACGAGTCCCTCGCAGTTCAGCAGGGAGTTCAAGCGCCTGTTTGGCTTGACGCCGGCGGCGGAGACGAAGCGTATGCGCGAAGGCTTCGCCATTCCGGTGGCGTTCGCGGATGCTGCATACGTTTCGTCTCATTAGAAATCGTTCGGTTCGGCAGCATGGGAATGCATGGCTGCGTGTTTGCCGCAATCGGCGGGACGGAAGCTGTTCGTCGAATGAATCGCTGCGGCAAATATACGCGGAAACCTACGCCGAACTGCGGGATTCATGCCTATCCCGTCGCGGCAGCGGTCGCCCAACTCGACGAAATCACCTCCGCGCATTCGAGCACCACGCGCTGAAACCACTGGCTCGCGGCGTCCGCTTCCGAGTCGACGTGGAACAGCATCGACAGGTCCAGCGGCGGCAGTTCGATCGCGCACGGGCGAATCTCGATGGCAGCGGTCTTTGCTGCAAATTCCGCGATGCTGCGCGGAAGCGTTGCCACGTACTCGGTCTCCTCCACCACGTGCGCGGCCGATACGTAACTGGGCATCGAGATTGCGATCCGCCGCCGGATCTTGTGCGCGGCCAGCGCACGATCAAGCGTCGCGTTGTAGGCCGCGTTTTCGACGGTAATCGCGATATGGCTGGCGCTCGCATACGCGTGCTCGTCGAAGCAGTCGAGTGCCGGATGCGAACGCGCGAGCACACAGACTGCTTGCTCCTCCAGCACCGGACACAGTCGCAACTGAGGATGAACGTTCCGGTAGTAGCCAATCCCGAGGTCGACCTGTTGCTGCTCGATCAATTGCACGCCGCGATACGGATTCGACGGAATGACGCGCAGCGACACGTTCGGCGCTTCTGTCGCGAGGCGGCGCGCGAGCAGCGGCAGAAACAGATACTGCGTGTAGTCCGACGCGAGAATGGAAAAGCACCGGTCGGATACGCCAGGAGAAAAATTGCCGTCGTGATCCGTCAGTTCGCGCCACTGTCGCAATAGCGGCGCGAACTGCTGCTGCAACGACAGCGCGTAGGCCGTCGGCGCGAGTTCGCGTCCGGTGCGAACGAACAGGGGATGCTCCGTCATCGAACGCAGCCGGCGCACCGCCGCGCTAACGGCGGGCTGGCTCACGCCGAGCACTTCCGCGACACGTGTCGCGCTGCCGTGCCTCACCAGCAGATCCAGATACACGAGCAGGTTCAGGTCGTTATGTCTCATCGGCTTTCCTTTTCCGGTCGGATTGAAACATAAACAATATTTATTCGGCAGTTATTTTTGATCTCGTTGTTCGAGCCCGATCACCGTCCAATAATCGGTTCATTCCCGTGCTGCTCCTCTCGCATCGGCGCCAGCCATTCGACCTTGAGGTGACATGAACCTGCTTTGCCAGCCGACGAGGCCGCTCGCGGCGCTCGACTGAGCAACCGCGCAACCCATCCATCCGAGCCTTTCAATCAGACAACCTCGCCATGAACAAGCAGACGTTGGTCATTCATCAGTCGGACGAATCGGTACCTGCAGCCGGCGGCAAGCGGCAACCGGCGGACAATGCGCTGGCGGCCGTCGGCGCGGCGGCGATCGGCAACGTGCTCGAGTGGTACGACTTTTCGGTCTATGCCTTCGTGGCGCCGATTCTCGCGCGCCAATACTTTCCGAAGGTCGATGAGCTCTCCGCGCTACTCGGCACGTTCGCCATCTTTGGTGTCGGGTTTCTGATGCGTCCACTCGGCGGCTTCTGCTTCGGCCGCATCGCCGACCGCCGCGGCCGCAAGACCGCGCTGACGCTGACGATCATGCTGATGGCCGTGAGTACGATCGCGATCGGCATCATTCCGTCGTATGAGGCGATCGGCGCGTTCGCATCGCTTGCGATGCTGTTCGCGCGCCTGCTGCAAGGATTCAGTGCCGGTGGCGAGTGGGGCAGTGCGAATACGTTCCTCGTCGAATGGGCGCCCAACGGCAAGCGCGGGCTGATCGCGAGTTTCGCGCAGGTCACGACGGTGACCGGCACCTTGCTCGGTTCTGCAGTTGCGGCGTCGCTCAGCAGCGCGCTATCGTCGGCCGCGTTCGAAAGCTGGGGTTGGCGGATACTGTTCCTTTTCGGCGGACTGATCGGGCCGATCGGCTTCTATCTGCGCCGCAACGTTGCCGAGCATCTGCCGGCCGAACTGAAGCAGGCCGACCCGCATGCGCCGCGCCATGCGCTACGCAAGATCGCGCAGGCCATCGGCTTCACCGTGGTCTGGGTCACGTCGCATTACATCCTGCTGCACTACATGCCGACTTATCTGACCCGCTACGCGCATCTCTCGCGCACCGAAGCGTTGTGGTCCGATAGCATCGGCCTCGTCGTGATGATCCTGTTCATTCCATTGACGGGCGCACTGTCGGATCGCATCGGCCGCCGGCCGCTGCTGCTCGGTTGCTGCGCGCTGCTCGTGGTGTTGCCATATCCGCTCGCTCGTCTGCTGCTGTCCGGCGTGTCGTTCGGCACGGTTATCGGCGTGCAGATACTGTTCGGCATCGTGCTGGCGATGTACTCCGGTCCCGCGCCGGCTGCGATCGCGGAGATATTCCCCGCGCGAGAACGCGCGGTCGGCATGTCGGTCGGCTACAGCGTTGGCGTTGCGGTGTTCGGCGGTTTCGCGCCTTTTGCTGCGACGCTCCTGATCCAGCACACCGGTTCGCCGATTTCCCCCGTGTTCTGCGTGATTGCCGCCGCTCTATTGTCCGGCCTGACGTTGTGGCACCTGCCCGAAACCGCACATACCGCATTGAAGTAACACCGCTTCGAGACTGCGATTGCAGTTGGCTTTCTGGTCATCGTCGGGCGCAATGTCCGTCAACCCGTTGGAGAGTATTTTTGAATAGCACATCGAATCAAGAGCCGTGGCAATGGCCGGACACCCAGTGGCAAATGCTGGTCGACCGGGTACGCGCCGGCCGGCCACTGAAGCCGGGAACATGGAAAAACGGTGCGCGCTGCGCGTTCGCCGTGTCGTTCGACTCCGATCACGAAACCAGCGACCTGCGCGACGGCGGCCGATCGATCAGCCGGCTGTCGGCGGGCCAGTACAGCAGCCGCGCCGGTATTCCGCGAATCGCCGACATCCTGCACCGCCATGACGTACCGGCGACCTTCTTCGTGCCGGCGGTATCAGCCTTGCTTCATCCGGCCGAACAGCGCGCGCTGTGCGGCGCTGGCCACGAGATTGCAATGCACGGCTGGATTCACGAACTGAACTCGATGCTGCCCGCCGAAGCGGAACGCGAGCTCTATCTGCGCGCCAGCGACACGCTCACGGCGATCTGCGGCGAGCGACCGGTCGGTTTGCGCACACCGTCATGGGATTTCAGCGATCACACGCTCGCCATCATCGCCGAAATGGGCCTGCTGTACGACTCCTCGCTCATGGGCGACGACGACTGCTACGAACTCGTGGGAGGCGGGCAGCCTACCGGCATCGTCGAAATTCCCGTCGAGTGGATTCGCGACGATTCTCCTTACCTTGCGATGAACCGCTTTTCGTCGCTGCGCCCGTACACGCCGCCGGCCGCGGTTCTCGATATCTTCATACGCGAATTCGAAGCCGCGTATGCGGAAGGCGGGCTATTTCAATTGACGCTGCATCCGCACGTGATCGGGCATCGCTCGCGCATCTGGATTCTGGAAGAGATCGTGCGCCTGGCGAAAAGCCGCCAGGACGTCTGGTTCACGACCCATCGCGACCTTGCGCAATGGGTCAGCGAGCACGCCGATTGACACGGCTTTTTCACGACGCTTGCGCGAGGATTGGCGCAAGCGCCAGTAGAGTTTTTTTCATCACATAGGCGCAATTCCAGAGCAAATGCACCCGCGTGCCGTTTGTATCGAATTTTCAATTAGTATTCTTAATAAATAAAGAAAGGTCATGAGAACTCTAGCCTGGAAAATCATATTTGGCACGCTGACGTACCAGCTCGCCGTGTGCGCGCCGACGGCTCACGCGCAGTCGAGCGTGACGATGTATGGCTTATTGGACACGGGTATCGAATATCTGACGAACGCGAACAAGACGAGTCATTCCGCGCTGGTGGCGTCGTCCGGCAACATTCAGGCCTCGCGCTGGGGGATACTCGGCGTCGAGGATATAGGCAGCGGCTATTACACGACGTTTACGCTGGAGGCGGGCATCACGCCTAACACGGGTGCGCTCGCGCTGAACGGACGGTTGTTCGGACGCCAGGCGACAGTCGGGTTTCGCGGCCATGGGAACCAGTTGTGGATTGGTCGTGCCTACAATCCGATGTACCAGATGGGCAACCTGTTCGACCCCGCTTCGTATGCCCTGTATTCGCTGCCGACCCAGGACCCGGGTCTCTCCGCGCGCGGCGACAACTCGATCCGCTACCAGCGCGCATTCGGATCCTTCACCTTCGATGCGTTCTATAGCCTCGGCGTCGACACACTGGCCGCGCCGATCGGCGGCACCGCGGGCGCGTCGGCGAACGCGAAAGACCTTGCTTTGGCGCTGCACTACAGCGGCCCGGCCTTCGGCTACGAGCTGTTATATGACAATTTACGCGGCCCGCTGTCTCCGTCCGGAGCGGGTCTCACGGCTGTGGCGACGTCCCTGACGGCGGCGCCGTCGACGTCGTCCGATCGGGCCCGCCGATTCATCGCCGCTGGAAGCTATCACTTCCACGACACCACCCTGTACGCGGGCTACCGCCTTCTGAAATCCGACTACGCCGGTCAATCCCTGAATGCCAATCTGTTCTGGACCGGGTTTCGCCAACGCCTCGGTCCGCAATGGGCGCTCGTCGGCGCGCTCTATCAGACCATCGTGCCGGGAAAGGACGTCAAGCCGTTCAGTGCGGTCACCGAGGTCAAATACAATCTCTCGAAGCGAACGATGCTGTACTGGAACATGAGTTACGTGCATAACTCGGCCAATAGCAACCTCGCGGTCGATTCGGGTAGCTATACGTTGCCGGGACAAAAGCAGTTCGGTACGGAGCTCGGCATTTTCCATTCGTTCTGAACGAGGCTTCACGCATTGACTCGTTCCTGTACCAAGGCACAACTCATGAGCGATACGTCTTGCAGACCGCGCGAACTCGTCGTCGGCGTGCTGGGTGGCATGGGGCCTCAGGCCACGGCGGACTTCCTGCAGAAACTGATCGCGGCGACTTCGGTCGAGTGCGAACAGGAGCATCTGCGAATATTGATCGACTGCAATCCTAAGGTACCGGATCGCAACGTAGCGCTCGCCGGCACCGGGCCTTCGCCCGGTCCGGCGCTTGCCGGGATGGCCGCCGGTCTCGTGCGCTCGGGGGCCGACTTTGTCGTGATGGCCTGCAACACCGCGCACGCGTACGAGGCCGATATTCGAACTGCGCTGACGGTGCCGTTCGTCAGCATGGTCGAAGAAGCCGGCGACGCATGCAACCGGCGCTGGCCGACTGCGAAACGCATCGGAGTGCTGGCAACGCGCGGTTGCGTCGACGCGCAACTGTATCAGCGTGCGTTTGCCGCGCGGGGACGCGAAGCGCTGGTTCTCGCGCCGGCTTGCCAGACGACGTTCATGCAGCTGATCTATCGCATCAAGCGAGGCGAGGTGTCCGACGAGGTTCGCGCCGGCATGCGCGCTCTCGCGACGAGTCTCGCGGACGCCGGCGCGGAGGCGATCGTCTCGGGCTGCACGGAAGTGCCGCTCGCGCTATCCGAACATGACGCGCCATGCCCCGTGCTCGACGCGACCTCGAATCTCGCGCAGCGCTGCGTACGTTACGCACGCCTTGCCGAGGCACTTCCCGTTCTTCCGATTCACTCCCATTGACAAGGTCTGCCATGCATCTCTCGAAGTTTCCTCGCCTATCGCTCGGACATCTGAACACGCCGCTCGAACCCATGCCGCGCCTGAGCGCCTTACTCAAGGGTCCCAGGCTGTATATCAAGCGCGATGACTGCACCGGGCTGGCGACCGGCGGCAACAAGACCCGCAAACTCGAATTCCTGATGGCCGATGCGCTTGCGCAGCAAGCCGATACCGTCATCACGCAGGGCGCGACGCAGTCGAACCATGCGCGGCAGACCGCGGCGGCGGCGGCGCGGCTGGGGCTGCGCTGCATCATCCTGCTCGAAGACCGGACTGGCAATCGCGACAGCAACTACCTGTACTCCGGCAACGTATTCCTCGAACGGCTCATGGGCGCGCCGACTCGCACGTACGCGGCCGGCACCGACATGAATGCGGCGATGCAGGCGGTTGCCGACGAAGTTCGGGCGGCCGGCGGCAAACCGTACGTGATTCCCGGCGGCGGTTCGAACTGGATCGGTGCGCTCGGCTATGTCAATTGCGCGATGGAAATCGTGGTCCAGGCCAATCAGCAGAATCTGGTCGTGCACCGCGTGGTGCATGCGACCGGCAGCGCCGGTACGCAGGCCGGACTCGTCACCGGGTTCGACGGAATGAATAGCGGAATCGGCGTGCTCGGCATCGGTGTGCGCGCGCCGAAGGAAGCGCAGGAGGCCAGCGTCTACCGTCTCGCGTGCGAAACGGCGGCACAGCTTGGCATGCCGGATGCCGTTAAGCGCGAGCGCGTGATTGCGAACTGCGACTACGTCGGGGACGGCTACGGTCTGCCGACACCAGGCATGATCGAAGCGGTCACGCTGGTCGCACAGACCGAAGGCATCCTGCTCGATCCGGTTTATTCGGGGAAGGGCATGGCTGGACTGATCGACCTGATTCGCAAGGGGCACTTCGACCGCGACGAAAACGTCGTATTCGTGCATACCGGCGGTAGCGCCGCATTGTTCGGCTATCTCGAACCGTTTGCGAGCCAGCTGGCGCCTGCTACCGATACGCGTACGTCGGCGTAACGCACAACGGCACGACGCAGGGAGGTTCACTCGCGTTGAGGCGCGGCATGTGAATAGCCGAGTAGACCACAAAAAACCCGCGAAGCTTTGGCTATCGCGGGTTTCAGGAACATCTCGGAACTGCTTGAAATTCAGGAAAGAGGAATCGAACCCCCGAGCTTCGCATTACGAATCCGAAGTTCGCGCGCACGAAGTGGCACACCACTGCCGGTAAAAAAAGGCCGCGCCAGTGCCAGAGAAAAAAAGCGAGTTGCCGCAAATCGAGATCAACGCCGATGGCACGCCGGAGCGCAAACCGGGCAGGCCGCTCAAGCGCCCCGGTGGTGCTGCGCCGAGCATGGCCACGGAATTCGCGCGCGTGGCGCTGCAGAAAGAGCAATCACTCGCGGGCCTTCGACAGCTCGAATACGAACAGCGTGCGGGCACGGTGGTGGCAATCGACGTCGCGCGCCGTGTGCTCTTCGAAGAGGCAAGGGGTGCGCGTGATGCGTGGCTCAACTGGCCCGCGCGTATCGCGCCGATTTTCGCGGCACGCCTGGGCGCGGAACCGGATGCCGCGTTACGTGTGCTCACAGACCTCGTGCGCGAGCAGCTTGAGCGCATGGGTGCTCCTGATGGTGACTTCGTACGCGAGCCCTGAGCACCGTTGCACACGCATCGCATTGGCGTAGGATCGTCACAGGTGGTCGACACGCGTCCAGGTAACGCATTGCGACTGCTCTCATGCCCGCCCTGCGCGGGCTTTTTTTCGGTCTGTTGCACACACACGATTGTCGAACCGTGCCGCTCGCTATCCGAAGCGAAGACGGCGGCGCGAGCCGTTCGCCGTTGCGGCGGACTGTTGAAGAACGTGCCGCCAGACGTCGGCGGTCGCCAGAAAACTATTGACGCCGCCGACAGTAGTTTTTCGCGCAAGAAGGCGGCGCGTGGCCATCGTTGTACACGTTGACTTGCATTTGCATGTTCTCCATCAGGGGTTAGCCCTTCAGCGGGCAAATTCGGAGTTGTCTGATAGCGCGCGCCCGGCC
>Ga0153988_1000507_pt1 | contig 10252 bp, 8 predicted proteins | sample TSNC072MetaG_FD_104742 | JGI IMG/M metagenome (GOLD analysis project Ga0153988, IMG submission 104742) | Attine ant fungus gardens microbial communities from North Carolina, USA - TSNC072 MetaG | ecosystem: Host-associated > Fungi > Mycelium > Unclassified | place: USA: North Carolina, Jones Lake...
GCTCAGAGAAAAATGCTCTCTTGCCAAACTAAGGAAAGAATTAGAAGGAAGAAAAGGGAAATTGTGTTAGTGTTGTAAGAAGTTTGGGCACCTGGCCTGTAACTGCAGGAACAAGAGAGAAGGAGAGAAGTGAGAAGTGACCCCTCCAAATAAATTTGAAGTGTTGTCAAGCAGGATGATACAATGTGGAGTTAAAGAGAAAACAATTCGGAGATATGAGGTAGTAGTAGTTAAATGTTTTAAGTGTGGGGAGAAGAGGCACAAGTGTAGAGAGTGCCCATTATGGGAGAAGAAGAAGAGGGTGGCGCATGTGGTGAAGTCACAAAAGGCGCACCAACAGAAGGGGCTAGTACGCCCTGTAAAGGAAAAAGTGCAGAAAGGAGAAAGAAGATTGAGAAGAGTAGAGGAAAAAGAAATGGCATGCATGGCCAAACCACAAAAAGCGCAGTAAGGGTGGAGGAGGAGCTCAGTAAAAGAGCTAAGGAAAAGAGCAGAGGAACACTATAGAAGAGGTGTCCCAGAAGAGGCACAACTACTAGAATTAGGATGGTATATGAGAGAAGTAGTAGTGTTGTACCTAACTTGTGAAAGGTGTGGAAGTCAGGGGTGTCATGTAGAAGATAATAGAGGACAAAGAGTGATCTCCAGAAGGAAGTTGGAAGAGATGAAGTGGTGTGGATATGTAGGAAAGGTGGCATAGCCCAGAGAGGCAAAGATGCAACAGAGTGGTGCACAGTTAGGAGAACTGGAAAGCACAGCAAGAGAGGGGGATAGTTGAAGGGAGGTCAGGAGGACCTTCAAAATGCCAAGAGAAGTGTAGTTAAATGTGGGAGTAGAGAAATTGGATACACATGAAGGTGTAACTGTAAAAGCACTCTTAGATAGTGGTGCTACAGGAATGTTCATGGACAGAAGGATGGCAACTAGACATGGGTTCAAGCTGCAAAAGTTGGAAATACCAATAATAGTCAGAAATGTGGATAGAACAAACAATAGTAAAGGAGCGATCACCTACTAGGTAGAAGCAAATGTCTATTACAAAGGGCATGTAGAAAGAATAAGAATAAATGTATATGACCTGGGAAAGACAGAGATAATCTTGGGAATGCCATGGTTGGCTGTATACAACCCAGAAATAAATTAGGAGATAGGAGAGGTCAAAATGACAAGGTGTTTACTCCTGTGTGGTGGAGTAAAAATAAAAAAGGAAGAAAGAAAGAAAAGGGGAAAGAGAGTAGTAACTATAAAGAAAGAGAAAATTGTCAGGTGGGCGATAGATGATAAAGAAGATTGGGGAAAAGAGGAAGAAATTAAGGAAGACCATAGGAAAATCAAAGAGATGGTCCCAAGGAAATTCTTAAAGTGGAAGAAAGTGTTTGGGAAGGTAGAATTGGAGAGAATGCCAACAAGAAAAGTTTGGGATCATGCTATAGATCTCAAGGAAACATTCAAACCACGGAAAGGAAGGATTTATTCTTTATCAAAGAATGAGAGGGAGGAAGTCCAGAATTTTGTAGAGGATCAGCTGAGAAAGGGGTATATTAGGCTATCAAAATCCCCTCAAACGTCACCAGTATTCTTTGTGGGCAAAAAAGATAGAAGCAAGCAGATGGTAATAGACTATTGCAACCTAAATGACCAGACAATAAAAAACAACTACCTGTTACCATTAATTACAAACCTAATTGACAACATGGGAAGTGAGAAGGTATTCACTAAGATGGATCTAAGGTGGGGGTTCAATAATATGAGGATAAAGAAAAGAGAGGAGTGGAAGAGGGCTTTTACGACATATATGAGCTCCTTTGAGCCAACAGTAATGTTCTTTGGGATGATGAACTTGCCAGCCATATTTCAGGCAATGATAAATGAAATTCTAAGGGATTTGATCAATGAAGGAAAAGTTGCAGCATTTGTGGACGATGTACTAGTGGGGATGGAAACTGAGGAGGAACATGACAAGATTATGGAGAAAATATTAAAGAGGTTGGAAGAAAATAACTTGTATATCAAGCCAGAAAAGTGTGTGTGGAAAGTACAGAAAATAGGGTTCTTAGGTGTTGTTATAGGACCAAATGGAATAGAAATGGAGAAGGAAAAGGTAGATGGAGTATTGAGTTGGCTGAAGCCAAAGAATGTAAAAGACATCAGGAAATTTTTAGGCCTTGCAAATTACTATAGGAGGTTTATCAAAGATTTTGCTCAAGTAGCTAGGCCAATGAATATGCTCACCAGGAAAGACATAAAGTGGGTATGGGGAGAAAGCCAACAGAAGGCATTTGATGAGTTAAAAGAAGTCTTTATGACAAAACTAGTATTAGTAACACCAGACTTGGACAAAGAGTTTAGGGTAGAAGCAAACACTTTAAACTATGCAACTAGAGGAGTATTATTGATGAAGTGCTCAGACAACTTGTGGAGACCAGTTGCTTTCATTTCAAAGTCTTTAAGTGATACCGAGAGAAACTATGAAATACACGACAAAAAAATGTTAGCAGTAATCAGATGCTTGGAAGCATAGAGATACTTCTTAGAAGGAATGACAGTTAAATTTGAGATTTGGACAGATCATAAAAACCTCAAGTACTTTATGAAGGCGCAAAAGTTAAATCGAAGACAAGCAAAATAGGCCTTATACTTATCTAAGTTCAATTTTACGCTAAAACACGTTCTGGGAAGTAAGATAGGGAAAGCAGATAGTCTAAATAGAAGGCCAGACTAGGAGATTGGAGTAGAAAAGGACAATAAGGATGAAACATTGGTAAAACCAGAGTGGTTAGAAGTAAAAAAGGCTGAGGTAGTGGAAATAATAGTAGACGAAGTAGACCTACTGGAGGAAGTAAGAAAGTCAAAGGTGAAGGATGATGAAGTAGTAAAAGCAGTAAAAGAAATGAAGCAAGCAAAGGTGAAAATGTTAAGAGACAAGGAATGGAGAGAGGTTGATAGTGTCATGTACAAAGAAGAGAAGGTTTATGTACCAAAAGATGATAAGCTTAGGGCAGAAATAATCAGGCTACATCATGATACACCGGTAGGAGGTCACGGAGGACAGTAGAAGACAGTAGAACTGGTCACTAGAAACTTTTGGTGGCCAGGAGTTATAAAAGAGATAAAGCGGTATGTGGAAGAATTGTAAGGGAACATCTAGGGTTGTGCTTAGTAAGTTCTGAGGGTTTGTTCTATTAATGGCCCAGTAACAGATCGTGTATCGCACTCCCACTGTTCCTGACTTCTCCTGTCTGTGTCATATAGTGCGATGCCTATTGTTAGTTATTCTAGGACATTCTGTGATTATAGGTCAGTTGCCATGGTGCTGTGTGCCTAATTATCTAGTGTAGTATATATACTAGCAAGTGTGTGTAGATATACCCCTACTTGAATCTCAAACTAGCTTCCAGGACTATCCCCTAGCTTAAGGAGTAATTGCCTACTGAGTGGTCCTCTTACAAGGAACAGCTGGCAGGAAAATTAATGCCAAATTCTATTCCAGTAAAACCTTGGGCACATATATCAGCAGACTTTATCACCAAGTTGCCCTTAGCACAAGGATACAATAGTATTCTAGTAGTAGTGGATTGACTAACCAAAATGGTTTACTTTATACTAACTACAGAGAAAACATCAGCAGAAGGATTAGCAAAGTTGTTTAGAGATAATGTGTGGAAACTGCATGGATTACCAGAGAGTATCATTTTGGACAAAGGACCATAGTTTGCAGCAGGATTAATATAAGAATTGAATGGGATGTTGGGAATCAAAAGTAAATTGTCAACGGCGTTTCACCTACAAACAGATGGATAGACAGAAAGAGAGGAGAAGCAGATAACTATAAAGTAGGGGACTTAGTGATGTTGAGTACTAAGGACCTGAAGTACCAAATGGTTGGGAGGAGGACAGAGCAGTTGACAGAGAGGTTTGTAGGCCCTTATAAAATTAAGAAGATCGTATTATTAAACACAGTAGAATTAGAACTACCTAGTACAGTAAAAATATATCTGGTAGTAAACGTTAGTAGAATATGTGAATATGTAGGGCAAGTAGAAGGGCAGAAGAAAGAGCAACCAGCTCCAGTAATAATTGAAGGGGAAGAAGAATGGGAGGTGAAGAGGATTTTGAATAAGCGGCAGATTAGAGGGAAGGATAAATACTTGGTGCACTGGAAAGGATTTATAGTAGAATCAGATATCTGGAAAGGAAGAGAGAACTTGAAGAATGCAAAAGAAGCAATTGAAGAGTTCGAAAAGAAATATCGACGAGACATGAAAGATGTAGCAAGACAAGAACATGAGGAAGAAATGTTTAAAAGAGGAGAATTGCCAGGAAGATTTATGGCAAGAAAACTGTTTGGATGGTCAGATAAAAGGTACAACCAAGAATATTGGAGAAGGCTGGAAAGGAATTGGAGATGGTGGAAAGGAAAGAAATCAAGAGAAAGAAAAATAAAAACAATTGTAGAGAAAGAAGAAATCAAGAAAGAAAATTCAGGAGTCAGAGAGTGGATAGAAGAAGATGACGACAAGATGGACAACATGATGGACCCATGCTATAAGTTGTAGGAAATTCCTCAGGACAAGGAAACTTAAGAGGGGGGTGGTGTCATGACTTGGCAAAACGGCTAAGTCATTATTTATATTTCTTTTCTTTTCTTTTCTTTTATCTTGGACTTACTACACAAAAGGAAGTGTGGGAAAGTATTACATCACAAGTGTCACATAGTCACAGCACTACATCACATGATGTCACATGATAGGTGTGGGAAAGAGGTGCACAGACTATGTAGTAGTTGTATAAGTAGTGTAGAGAATCCAATAGGAACTCTATCGAGTTCTTTTTGCCAATCGCTGAACAAAGAGCAGTTGGCTTTATTCCAGCTTGGAGTTTAGCTTTCTTACAAAATGGGACAACATCAGACTAACTTATTATTAGACACTGACTCAACTTGTCACTCTCATCGCTTCTGTTACTGAACTGTCACTTAACTAGTCACCTTTAGTTACAAGTAGTGTTACCACATTGTAACGTAGTCACAATACCTAGTTAGGATAAATACAGCCTAGAAAGAGAAGGGAATGGCAAGTTCTCTCTTTCTGTATTCCCTTTGTAAAATCTTACTCTGAGGAATCAGTACTTTTACTTGTCTTAGGACAATCTCAAGGGTGCTACTCAAAGTCTCGTTGACATCTCTCCTCCAATATAACTTTACTAAAAACCTTAACTGAATCCTCTAGTGAGGAGCATGAAGATATCAAGTGTTAGATATAGGCTTTAAGTTGAAATGCATATTCAACTGTAAGGTCTAGAGTCTTAACAGCAACACTCTGGAGCAGCCTAAGCCTGTTCAAGTATTACTAAAGTAATACTTAAACATACTAGTATAGCTCCAATCACACTGACCCTGACACTAAAGAATGTAAACCTAGTATATATAATGTAGAAGATCCCTTTAGGAGCCTTGTAAGAGAACACCTCTATTTCTACCCCTGAACAGCATAACAACACTCTGGAGCTATCTTAGCCTGTTTAACTAGTAATACTTAAACACACTAGTTTAGCTCCAATCCTGCTAACCCTGATACTAAGGGATGTAAGCTTAGTATATAATGTAAAAGATCCCTTCAGGAGCCTCATCCTAATCTCTGAGGATTCTCCTGGAGGTAAGTTGTATCATAACTACTAACTGTAATATTAACTGAGGATTCTCCTGGAGTCTTGTGCCCCAGTCATCTTTACAGCAGATTAGGATCCTTGAAATGGAGCCTTAGACTATTCCAATGGACAGCTACCCAATAGATTGCTCTCTCCTGTCATACCTAGCCCTCCAGAAATTCCGCTCTTCAGATGTTATTACCTCTGGACACCCCCCAAGGCATAGCCAATGCCTTAGGGTACCTGCAACACTATCTCCACAAGCTAACAGAGAGACAAAATGTCTTCAAGAACAATACCAACACCATACTTGCAGTCTTGATCATGCAGCTACAGCAACTTACATAGCTAGTGGCTAATTCCCCCCCTTTGCCCATACTACACATACCTCCTCTGCTCATACCATCTCCTCCAGTGTCTCCGCTGCCCACTCCAATGATGAGATGGACGCGTCCCAAACTCTCTTGTCCTCTGGACTTCAGCGGAGAACATTACAACGGCCATGTATTTTTAAACTCCTGCTCTCTCTACATTCACTTGGTCCTAGAGCAGTTGTATAACGAACAAGAGAAAATCCTCTAGGCCCTTACATTCTTCAAAGGTGGTCATACTGCCAAGTGGTCTGAAAATGTGTTCCGTTAGGAAATGGATACTGGTGTTTTCCCCATTCAAACCTAAGAGGACTTCAAACAACAGTTCTGGGTCTACTTCTTCCCTGTTAATGTGGAGGCAGACACGATCAATGCTCTAAAGAGAGCCTCCTACTACCAAGGAAGTCAGATAGTGGACGATTATCTGGACAACTTCCAGGCCCTGGTCTTCGACGCAGGTTACACAGACCTCTGGATGCTAGTGGTGAAATTTCAGCGAGGCCTCAGGATAGGCATTCAGAACCAGATCACCATCATACCATACAGACAACCTGCTGATACCAACCCCAACATGTGGTATAGAGCAGCTTGGAGGATTGACTAGGCATGACTCGCTAATAAGGCCTTCTAGTTTGTATCGCGCTTCACCCCTTCTGTATCGCCTAAGACCGTCTCCACTTGACCCCCACCTTTGTCCATGGCAAGATTGCCCCCCATTCCACCCCTTCTGGTTGTTCTGAAACCTCCACCACCTGCTCTGTCCATGAGGACTCCTATAGACGTCGATACGACTAGGAAAGCAAGGTCTTTGTCTCCGCAAGGGTGTTACCGATATGGAGACGTGAACCATGTAGTCCGAGACTGCCCCCACTGTATGGATGTCTGCCAACTCACCTCAGAACAGCGGGAAGAGTTGATTGAAGATTTGTTGGCATTGAAAGATGTGGTTCCATTAGAAGAGTTTGGTTCTCTGAAAGAGGAGGATTTTGCATAATACGGCTGGTGATAAGTGCACTCCGGTCACCAGTAAATAAGTTCACTGTATTGACTATAGAGGATCCCAATACAATTGACAGTGAACTAGTAGACGCACCATCCCCTAGTCGCTGCTCTGCTCTGCAGACCCAAGTGGAGGAAGAGGCTGCCTAAGCTCTTCTCGATTAGCGCCTTGGACATGCGAGGGACTTCCCTACTCCTACTAGTAGAAGTTGGAATCATGAACACAAGTGAACTCCACTCCGTCAAGGCCCTTCTGGACTGCGGAGCGACTAGAAGCTTCATCGACAGAGATTTTGTTCATTCAAAAGGAATGAACACTCAGACCCTCTTGCATAATATCCCAGTTTTCAATGTCGATGGTTCCCCAAACGAGGCAGGACAGATTTCTGAGGTCGTGGACGTAGTTCTCCACTACAAGACTCACTCCAAAAGGATGCTTCTGGCCGTCTCTGGACTTGGGAAGCAAAGTCTGATCCTAGGCTACAACTGGCTCAAGGACCACAACCCCAAGGTTGACTAGGAAAAAGGAGAAGTTGAAATGATCCATTGTCCACTCCGGTATGAAGGGAGACACACCCAATGGAAGGAACAAACTCGCCAGAAAAGAACTGAACTCCAAGCCCTCCGATCGTATTACAATGGACCCACACCCTTGCTCCAAGAAGAGCTGAAGCTTGAAGAAATGCCTCCGCAAACATACTACTCTAATTGAGAACTTGGAGACTAATTGTTTCTTACACACTTCTTTCCAGAGCTCACTCAGGCCGACCTCTGAGCCACAGCTACGACCTCCCAGCATCTCACAGAAGGAGCCAGGCGCAGTAAGGAGACATAGGCCACTACCACCCTACTGCCTGCCTACGTTACAGAGTTTCAATCTGTGTTCACCAAAGAGGACTTTGATATACTGCTGGAGCACTGCAGATGGGATCATGCTATCAAACTGATCCCTGGAGCAGAGCCTAAGTTGTCAAAGGTCTATCTCTTGTCCCCATTGGAACAGACTGAGTTGGACACCTTCATGAAGGAAAACCTGCATACTAGATGGATCCGACTTTCCAAATCCCCTATAGCAGCCCCTGTGTTCTTCATTAAGAAGAAAGATGGCTCGCTCTGGCTGGTCTAAGACTATCACGCGCTGAATACTGTAATGGTTAAAAACAAATACCCTCTTCCCCTCATCTCCGAGCTCGTCTCCCAACTCCGCAGAGCCAAGTACTTCACAAAACTTGATGTCTGATGGGGTTTCAACAATGTATGCATCAAGTCCAGAGATGAATGGAAAGTGGTCTTCTGCACCAACCGTAACCTCTTCGAATCTCTTATAATGTTCTTTGGAATGACCAACAGTCCTGCCACCTTCCAAACCATGATGAATGACATCTTCAGGACTCTCATAGCTGAAGGGATCATAGTAGTGTACTTGGACGATATTCTGATCTTTACGGAGATGAAGTAGGAGCATGAACGAGCAGTCTGGAGGGTCTTGGAAGTACTGGCGGAACACAAGTTATTCCTCTGCCTGGAGAAGTGTGAGTTCCATCGGAAGCGGATTGAGTACCTCAGACTGGTCATCTCAGAGAACAAGGTTGAGATGGACCCTGTTAAAGTTGCTGGAGTCCGCAATTGGCCTACCCCAGAGAACTGAACTGACGTGCAGGCTTTCATAGGCTTCGTTAACTTCTACTGTTGCTTTGTCTGAGATTTCTCAACCATTGCCAGATCCCTCTTTGACCTTGCTTATTCCGACAAGACCTAGAACTGGGATGCCAAAGAACAGAAAGCTTTCGAACATCTCAAGATGGCAGTGACCACTGCTTTGGTCTTGGTATTACCTTAGGACTCAGAACCCTTCTACATTGAGGCTGACAGTTCTGACTTTGCCTCCAGAGCCGTCCTCTCTCAGCAGCTACCCGGAGAGGAGAGATGGCATCCAGTGGCCTTCTATAGCAAATTCCTGTTTCCGGTGGAACAGAACTATGAGATCCATGACAAGGAGATGCTTGCTATCATCTGTACACTGGAAGAATGGAAGTATTTCCTGGAGGGAGCCCAACACCTAGTGGAGATCTGGACAGACAACAAGAACTTAGAGTACTTCATGATGGCTAAGAAACTCAACCATTGCCAAGCTCGCTAGTCTTTATACTTGGCCTGCTTCAACTTCAAGTTGATCCACTGTCCCAGATGTTCCATAGGGAAGCTAGATGCGTTATCGCAGAGACTGGACCATGGTAAGGGAGCCTCCAACAACGAAGACATAGTTCTGTTACAACTGGAGCTCTTGGTAATCCGAGCCCTCGAGGGAGTTTAGCTAGAAGGACCAGAACGAGACATCCTTAGAGAAATTTGTCAAGGAAACCAGAAGGGAGACCAGGAAGAACTGGTGGCTAAGGCAGCAAGGGAACTCCGGCAAGCATTGAGTAAGACGGTCTGCTCTGCAGAGTGGTCGGAAGACAAAGGACTACTCTGCTTCAGAGGCAAGATTTATGTTCTCCGAAATCTGGATTTACAGAGGTAAGTAGTCTTACTGTGCTATAATACGAAGGTTGCTGGACATCCCAGACGCTGGAAAACACTGGAGTTAGTCTCTAGAGACTACTGGTAGCCTCAAATGTCTAGGTACATCAGACAGTACATTAGCACCTGTGACCTCTGTATTAGGACAAAACTGATAAGGCAGGCTCTAGTAGGCAAATTGCACCCTCTCCGGATCCCAGACTCATAATAGGATATGCTTAGCATAGACTTCGTTGTAGAACTCCCCCTCTCCTCTGGTCATGACACAGTGATGACAGTGGTAGACTCAGTGTCAAAACGAGCATACATCATTCTGACGCATATGACAGTAACAGTGAAAGGAGCAGCCAGGCTTTTCCTGCATCAAGTCTAGAAGCTCCACGGCCTTCTGAAGTATGTAATCTTGGACTATGGACCTCAGTTCATAGCTTGTTTTACCAAAGAACTCTACTGCCTGCTAGGAATAAAGTTGGCATCTTTTACAGCCTAGCATCCTCAAACCGACGAACAGATGGAGTGCATCAATCAAGAATTAGATCAGTACCTCTGGCTCTTTGTGAACGAATGGCAAGACGACTAGTATGATCTCTTACCTGTAAGGGGACCCCTCACACATGACTCCGGAGCCCGTTGCCTCCCAACCTAATTTCATTGTACAGCCCCTGGTTACCAAAGAATGGAATGTAAGGACATTCTAGTATATATATTGTAGATTA
>Ga0153988_1000509_pt1 | contig 10241 bp, 12 predicted proteins | sample TSNC072MetaG_FD_104742 | JGI IMG/M metagenome (GOLD analysis project Ga0153988, IMG submission 104742) | Attine ant fungus gardens microbial communities from North Carolina, USA - TSNC072 MetaG | ecosystem: Host-associated > Fungi > Mycelium > Unclassified | place: USA: North Carolina, Jones...
CTCAATGTTTGCACATGGACTTCATTAATTACCCATCAATAGTCATCTGTCCTTTTCTTAGAACAAAGGACAGCCTCCATATGGTTAGGTTATCATTATTCCAGTACAAAGACACTACCATATACAGAACAATAGTGTGGGGGTAGTCTTTGGGCTGTCTGCAGAATGCTGATAATTCTTCCTTTTCTCATTTCTTTTCTCTAGTTTGATTATATTCCTCTGTTTATCTCATTTATTACTATTTTCACTTTTATCATTTAATTATTTAATTAATTAGCAAAAACACTCTTACTTATTACATAAGCTAGAATAGTAAAAGTGACACGACACAAAAATAAAATATATATATCCTTTTTTACCTTCAACTACTAAACTCTAAGACCACTTTTCCCTCTGAACTCGTTATCCTTCCCACAATAGGTAGTAATCAGGTGATGATCTATACTAGTGCACAAACTATCACAATTATGTATATAAGGACTCATAGTTTGAGGATTAGACCTCAGACTTAACAACATCTTTTGTCACTGTCTAAACTTTGCATTTTTAAACCTTTCAAGATTCTAAAGCACCAATCACAAATAAGTAAGTAACCATTTGTGATAATCTTTTGGGTAATATACACAGTCATCTATCACTTGGGTGATATTTGAGCTACTTTATCTTTTAGGTTATGGGCCCCATGCTCAATAAAGCCTTATATACCAATATATTAGTAGTCACAATAGCCTTTTCTGAGACAAACAAATTCAATGGTACAAATTGGTCCTCATGGCAAAGACTCATTCATACAGTAGCTATATCAAAAGGAGTTTTTGGATACTTAGATAGATCTATCAAATGCCCCTTCACTTCACTAGCTATAGCAACTATATCTGCTATACTTGCCACAACAACTGCATCTACTGAGACACTGTGGGACTTTGAAACCTTATCACTCAAAGAATAGAAAATATGTGATACCTGGACATTGAGCTTACTCATGCTCAACACAAGAAACCTAGCTGGACTAGGAATCAACATCAACAGCACAGCTACTGAGGCCTGAACCTCATACATTGACACTTACAAAAAGGCATGTAACATGACACAGTTGAATACAGAACAGATACTGCAAAACACACTTTATACAGACTACACCAACTTTACTAACTTTATCATTAACATGCATACTAAATGGTCAGATGCTAGGGCTTTGGGGTCTAAAATCAATAATAAAAACTTCAAAGATATTATCATATCTGCCTTACCTGAATCCTAGAGCTCTGTGACTGCATTACTTTATGACCCAAATATGACATCAACAGATGCTATAGCTCACCTTTAGATTTGACACACAAAATTCCACAAAAATTGACTTACCAACATCAGCCAAAATACAATGGCACTTCATATATCCAATTCTAGACAGGGGCAAAGATCTCAGCTTGTTTGCACCAACCCAAACTGTTAATGTCATGATTATACCATTAAGATGTGCTACTGGCCAGAAGGAGATAAAAAGGAACAGTTTTCCCCTGGTTTTGAAAAGAGGAATAAAATTAGAGGATCAGCAGCAAATACTTGACAAGGAAGCAATAAACCACTACCTACTACAAATAAGAAAATGATTAAGTCTTTACTTACATGATGATAGGTAACTCCAATGTTATGCTGCAGACATATTTTCTGCAGAAATATAACAGGAGAGATCCTCATACTTTTGTGTTTCACTTTTGAGTCCACTCTAGAGTCCTTCTATGAGCCCTAGGAATAATCTAGAACCAGAAACTTGTATTCCTAGAAAACAGTTCTATAATTATTATATGCTAGAACAGCATATTCTAGAAAGGAGCAATACTGATAGACTAGCATTAGGTTTCTCAGAGGCAAACCATCCAGGTTTGAGGTCCCAAAATTCAGGAGTTTTGGAGTATCTTTGCAATGTGGTATAATTTCAATCTAGAGTGAACACAGGCTAATAAGATATCAACTTACAGATCAAAAAGTCTATCAGTGACATGTGATCCCATTACTATTAGACTTACCCAAGTCATAGATGTTCTCCAGACGAACTACTATCTCAAATACCTTTGTATCGGATGAAATCAGTTTTTAGATCATGTTTGGAATAAGAAGTAGCTGGTTAAAAGGATAGGGGAGATTGATAAAGGGTGACACATGGGAGCAGAGCAGGATCATATGAGTATGTCTGATGGATATGAAGGATAGGAAGGTGACATCTGTTATGTTCATATGGCAATGTCATGGAGGAGAGATGCAAGGGAGGCTAGTGGGATAAAGAGTTTCCTTTTCCTTTTTTTTCTGTAATTGAGTCCTGGGGTTTATAAGATCATAATATATTTCTTAGAGTGGAGATTAAAGAGAGAGCCTCCTTGGCCCTTGTCTTCATCTCAGAAGCTCTTGAGGTTGTAAATGTAATTCTCTTGAGTGTATAAGGGGTGATCTTGGTAAGAGGTTGAGTTAGTGAAGGTTTCCTACCATATACCCTACTCTTTCTTGAGACAAGACACAGTGGTCACTCAGATAACCTTTTACAAAGTAGTAGGTCTAAAAAGCCTGGCTAATCATTGACTCAGATTGTATCATACTCATAAGGTTTGGTATAGGAGTACGGATGAGAGCTTGATTGAGTGTGATAAGGCCCATGAGTAGTTTACTAACTATTCTACTAGTGAGCTTATTACAATGTATAAAGGTGGATACTATGTGAGACAGATCTAGATTGAGTTCCCAATCATTTTATTTATTTTTATATTACAGATAAGCTGTGCTTCTACTTTTTAAGTTCTTTCTGATATTTCTACTTCTTCCTTCTTTCCATGAACCCTTTAGTATGCAATTGAGAACTGTCACCATCTCTTCTACTTGCTTGTTATAGTAAACATCTTTTTTGCCCCTTTCACTAAGTTCAAGGTATATACTACCCCAAACCTCCAACCAAACCATAGATCTAATGATTATATACCCCCCAGTTTTAATATCTCCAACTAACAAATATACAATGCAAAGGAGATGAATAATTACAAACATGTATCTGGAGAAATTCCATTAGTTTACTACACTGATCCCATTAATAAATTTGATATTCCCACACTTCTTGATTCTGGTGCAAGTAACCACTGCTTTGCTGATATATCACTGTTCACATCCTACACTTCCTTTGACTAACCATCACCTGAATCTACTACTGAGAAAGAACTGATATTTAACATTGCTGGAAAAGGAAGTATCAAACTCCAGACAAATATTAATGGAGAAAAAAGAACGATTACCTTTGACAACATCTTATATACATCTGGGTTTAGGTCTAACTTGATTCCAATGGCCAGATTAAGTACCAAGGGAGCAGAAGCACACTTTAAGGACAATAAGGCTATCATAAGGACCAAAACTGGAATAGACTTCATATCAGCGATGATGGGGATCAAAAGGTTTGATCACAAAACAAAGATGAAAGTAAGGTCAGAAAGGCAAAATCTTTAAACTGCTTCACAATTGTGCCCTAAACAAGTAGGCACTGGGGAGATAAATCAAATAATAGAGAGCTTACTAAAGGTGAATGTCCAAAGAATAACCAAAACATATTAAATAGAAATCTAAGAAGAAAAAAAATGTTTTTAGTATCTACTTGAGAGAACCCTTATTGTAATAGGATCTCTAAGGCACACATTCATCTCACACCATGACACTACTGCCCTTATCTAGTCTAGTAGCCTGGCTTGCCATCAATGCAATAGTACTACCTAGAACTTCTGTACTGTCATGCAAGCTCTACTTTAGCTGACTATACAACTAAAAGCCTACTCCAAAAACACATAGCGAGTGGTTAGCTCCTAGTATAAGCAAATGCCTGAGTCCATTGAGGTTTGAGTATCCCTTTGAAGGAAGTTTTATAAAGTTTTCATAAAGCAGACACAAAAGAAAACCTTAAATCACTCAAATAGCCTTTTAGCTCTAGAATAACAAAGAGAGAGACAATGGGAGAAAGAGTATTGTTATGTCTCTTCTGTACCCTAGAGTATTTATTACGATTACAAATCAAAGATACAACAAAAGAAAAGAAACAAAGAAAACTTCCAAATTTCCAAAGATAGTAAGAGTGAAATGATGAGACAGTATCTCTCCCAATCACTTGGCTACTACATCCCACTTTTCTAATCTTACTCCTAGGATTCTTCTCTAAACAATAGATAGCTCTTAAGCCTTTTGCTAGGCTATAGAAAGAGACAGCGATCTCAAGTCATTTTGCTCTCAAGCATATTGTCTTCATCAAATATCTCTTCTTTTATCTCTCTATCTGACCTCTCTGCCTGACCTCTCTAGTCCTTCTACTACTTCTTTATACTTCATCATATCTTTGAGCCTTAGTCTTCTTCTGTTAGGTTTGCAATATAGCCCTTGAGAGGACTCGTCTTGCTAGTTCTTGCTATAATTAGCTATCAGCAATGATGGCTCTGCTCTGATAATAACCTAGACATTATAAATAAGTGACTGCTACCAAGATATGACATCATCTTTATAAAAAACAATCTTCTAAGGTCTTTTCTGCTCTCAAGAGTACTCTAAAGGAGAGTTCTGTTATAGATCTGTTATGAAATTCTCTGGACAATTCCACTACTTTGCTACTCAAGTGGTATGCTTGAGTTTACCACTAGACATCTAAGAAACATCTCTAGGGGGCTAAACTCATCTCTCAAGCTGGTTATTTTCATTATTATAGTGAAAAATATCATTTTATTGCCTAAATGGCTGTCTAGTATGACAACAACACATTCAGGATTACTTTATGTGGTCAAAATAGATAAAATACAATCTACTGCCTTTACAGCACAGTCAAAGAAAAAACTTACTAGTTTTGCCACATGGCACAGACAGATGATCTGGCTTACACCTAGGCAGAAACCATTTGACAAATGATATCCAAAAACCTTGTAGATAGGCTCAATATCTGTGGGGCAATGATAACAAGTCAAAGGAGAAAGAAGTCCTTAAACATGTGCATATTGACATATGGGGTCTATGCTAAGTACAATTTGCTAGTAGTACAATTTATTTCATGATAATCATAAATAGTTTTTCCTCATATAGGATAGTTACATTCTTAAAGTCCAAGTTAGCAGAAATTATACTAAAAGTCTTTAAAGGCTTTCATACTGAGGCAGAACAGCAAACTGGGAAAAGACTAAAATATATGAGGTTAGACATGGAAAAGGAATGGTATAATACTGCATGGGAACAATACTGTATAGAACAGGGCCTGGATATTGAATTCATAATACTATATGCTCACCAACAAAATGGAGTAGCAGAATAATCAATGTGAACTATACTTGATAGACTTTGGCTGAATCTAGACTGCCAGTAAAGTATTGGGCAGACAGTAGTGTATATTTGGAATCTCTTGCCTAATTCTCAACAACCAAAAACAATTCCAGCTGAGTTATGGTTTGGATGGCAACAAGATGTATCTCATCTATGTCCTTTTGGCTATACTTTCTATGTGCTCATCCCTTTGGATCTGAACCTCTCCAAATTGAACCCTAGGTCTGTAAAAACTATTCTACTTGGATATTTCAGATATAATGGCTATAAATTATTGGACAAAACTACTGGCACTATCTTCAAACCAAGAGACATTATTTTTGAGGAAAACACAACCTATTTGGCAAAGTAATTGACCCCTACTGTTTTTTTCAATGACAACAACTTCTTTACATGTACACTCCAACACAATAGTATAACTAACAACTATGACAATGATCCTGCTCCAGAACCTATATCTCCTCCAATACAAGAAATTGCACCAAGACCCCTAGCTATTTCTGACTTACATAAGAATAGCAATAGCAAGCAAACAATCTCCACTGTCAACAATACTACTCTTGGTACAGTATACAAAGAACCAAATAATGCATTTGATGACCTACTGTTAGCTCTTAGAAGATCCCATAGAACTATAAAACTAAGCACTTGTCTACAGGAATCAATTGAATACCTCAATAGACCTATTGCAAATAATGTAGAAAGTGAAAACTAGATCCCTAGAACACTTAAAGAAACAATGCAATGACCAGACCTATAGTGGGAATCTATGGCTACAAAAATAGCAATGTTGAAAGCTAGGGAAGTTTATGAGGTGGTACTAAGACCAGTAGGTAGAAACGTAGTTGAATCCAAATGGGTTTATGTAGTAAAGTAGAAAAAAAATAAAAGACTAGAAAAATGCAAGGCAAGAACTATATACAAAGAGATTTACTCAGGTTATAGGGGAAGATTATGAAGAAACATATGCATCAGTAGCTTGGCTAGAATCAGTCCATCTTGTTTATGTGGTTGTAGTATCTTAATGACTCTATCTTTGTCAGATTGATTTTGTGTCTGCTTTTCTCAATAGTAACAATATATATGAGGTTTATATGAAATAACTAAAAGAATTTGAGAAAGGGGAAGATGATTATGTATGAAAACTTAGGAAAACTCTCTATGGGACAATGTAAGATGCATATGACTAGACTGAAAACTTAGACAGGACATTCAAAGAGCATAGATACTATAAGTCAAAAGTAGATCCTTAAATCTGTTCTAGGGTTTATGGTAATGAACTCACATTAACATCAACTTGGACAGACAATATCTTAGGTGCTTTTTCAACTATCAAAGGTGAAATCCTAGCAAAGTCACAGCTTAGCACCAGCTATGAAATAAAGGATCTTGGAGAAGCAAAATTAATCCTAGGTATTGAAGGGGCTTCAGGTGACGCTATACTATGGTATCATAGCAATCTCTATTTTTACTTTCCTCCTCTACATTTCCGTCTCTTCTACATTCTATTGTTAACTCAACTATATAGTTTCACTTCTTCTACTATATAGTTTTTATATGCCACTCATGCTGAGGACCTTTTATCTACAGCCATCATAAATTTTCATCTCAGTAAACAACTGTAATCTCGTTGTCACTGAGTTTACTTTCTTTACTAGGAATGCAAATAGATAAAAACCCTACTACTGGAGATATAACCTTGTTTCAAAGGGCATATTGTAAATGCATGATAAAATGCTTCAATATGGAAAATTACTTTCCAAAATCAACCCTATTTCTACTTGGCCTGCTACTAACAACTGATGACTGCCCCAATATACTTGATGAAATCACTGAACTAAAAAACATACTCTATCAAGAGGCACTTGGATTACTAATGTGGTTACAAGTTGCTATACAACCTGATATTTCTTATGCTGTTACTTTACTATCTCACTTTGCCCACAACCCTGAAAAATCATACTGGTCTGAAGTCAAACATGTCCTAGCTTACATCAAAGGGACTTTAGACTATAGAATAACATATAGGGCAGATGGTGAGCTAAGTTCTACTAGATATGTTGACCCTAATTTTACAGGAATGCAAAGACACATGCTGCTCCACAGAGGGGAATATTTTTATAGTTACAGGAGAACCAGTATTATGGGAAAGTAAGAGGTAAGAAACAGTTGTATTATCAACGGTAAAAGTAGAATACATGGGTTTTTTGAGGACAGCTACACAAGCTCTATAGATCTCTAAATATCTTAGCAAATTAGACTACCAACATCAAGACCAATCATAATATATGCAGACAACAACAGATTTATCTCCTATAGTTTAAATGACAAGAACCATTGGAGAACAAAGCATATTAATATACAATACTACTTCATTAAAGATTAGGTGAAGTGAGGAAACATTACCTTCTAATACATACCCTCTTTCAATAACATAGCTGACCTCTTTACCAAACACTTGCCCCAAGAAAAGATCCATCAATTTACTTCAGAACTCAATCTACAATGGTATACTAGACCAGGGGGAGTGATGAAGTGGTCTAGTAATGAAGATGTAGTTTGGTTAGCAATGAGGCTGTGGTAATGTAGATGTGAGACTATCTCAATCTAAGACAGTCTAACTTTAGTTCCACAACTCACATCATCTCTTGCTCTGTATACTTATATGAACAACTCTCACAGACATTCCCCTTAGTTGTCTACTACTTAGGTGACGTCTGAGGTATATTATTATATTGTCTTACCAATACTGAACTCTCATTTGTTTTGTATAGCTACTTTATATTTTAGGTGATATACATAGTCATCTACTACTTGGGTAACATCTGAGCTACTTTATCTTTTAATAAGGACTTCCTGTTTGAGGATTAGACCTTAGACTTAATAACTTCTTTTGTCACTGTTTAAACTTTGCATTTTTGAACCTTTTAAGTTCTAAATCAGCAATTATAAACTAGTAAGTGACCTTTTGTGATATAATGTAACTACCAAAGGACTGTCCAGGAAGGAGATTATTATTATCATACCTATAAGGTCCTAGTCATAATGACTTAAACCTTCTTCTTATCTAAGTTGACAAGGAGAACTCAATAGAGTTCTTATTATATTTTCTACTTTACTTATACATGATCCTAACCCTTACTCTGTTATCTCATGCATTCTAATAAGTGTTTATTCTCTTGTATATCCAAAAAAAAAAAGAATAATAAATAAATATTGACTTAGCCATTTTTGCCAAGTCATGACACCATTCTCCTCTCAAGATTTGTAGTATAGGTCTACCATTTTGTTGTCTTCTTCTATATACTCTCTAATCTCTAATTCTTCCTGGTCAATTTCTTTTTCTTCCTTTTAAATCATTTCCAGTGTTCTCTTTATTTTCCTTTCTATTATCTCCAATTTCTTTCCAGCCTAATGAACCTATCATATGCCCATGCAGACATACCTCTCTCAAAACATACAACCACATTCTGTATAAGTATGACTGCTATCAACAATTGTGGAATCCCAAATGAGAATCCCTTAAGGACATTCTCACTTTTCTCGAGTTTAACCCAGACGTATTCTGCTTCCAAGAAGACATCACATAGATATATTTCCCTAGCTAGTAACATTGTAGCTATCACTTCTCCTATTCCCCTTTTTCCCTTTTTCTTTTTCTTTTTCTTTTCTATAATTTAAGTAGTAACCTTGTGTAACTATCACAGTCTACCATTTTTTTAAATCATCAATTATAAAGCCAACTACTCTAAATACAAATGAGCAGGAGGCAATCAGGGGCATGGTAGCAGACCCTGCGGCATGTGTTGTAAGCATGCCTCCTAAGTACCAACATGTAGTTAGTAGCCTAGACAGTGAAAAATGAGAAAACTACATTGAATGACAGACTCTTTACCACCAAATATCTACCTTCCAAAAACATTTATCCACCTAAAGACTTCCCCACCCCTTCCATTCACAATATCCACTGCCCCATCCTAGCCTTTAGCTTCTGCCATAGAACTTGATCATCATGGAACAATCCCATTGGGATCAGGTGACAGACACTAAGATGAGTACTCTGGTCAAACCCCTTTTCAAGGGTACCAGTGACTCCCTCAGGGATATCCCACCCTGAGAGAGAGAGCTCGAATCAGCTCATCTTTGTACCTACCATGCCCTAATATACTTCCCAAAGGTGATACCTGGATTTTGTAGAGGAACATGTGTATTTGTGGTGAGCTATAGGGAGCTCTTCTGTATGGGTGTTGTTCAGTGACAGAGTGTTCATAGGATTCTTTTTGAGAGTGGATTCCCTCTGGCCATTAGTTCAGTCCCCAGATGGTGCCCTCTTCCAGCCTCAGCAAAGAGCGGGTGCAAGGGGAACATGCTGTGGTAGTCATGCCCCCAATGCATAAATGCACAAATGTGCTGCCCCAAAGGGCAATGAGAAATAAAGTGGATAGGTGACGTTATGACAATATTAGTGAGAGGTGTTGGGTAGAGTACAACCCCAGGGGTCATCTTGCCCCAGGGGATGGTGATGGTAAAAGGAATCGAGGAAAGCTCAAGTCCTGCCATGGTCTACCATCGAGTCCCGTGTAATAAATTGCTGATTTTTTTTGAAAAAAACAATGTCGTTACAATGTCTTGCCCTCCGCTAGTTGCAGAACAGAAATTCTGGATCTAGTAATTAGTCACATGGCGTATTTGATTGATGCATTCAGCTTTTCATTCCTATTTTCGCAACTGACGTTGCTGGTATGAAACAGCAGCCATCGAGTTTTTTTGCCACCACTGCTATTGTATGTTCTTGCCGAGTTACTGTCAATTGGCTCCCTCTGCAATAATCATAGGATCATGCAGTCGCTGGCATCGGTGCAGGAATTGTGACTACGCTTTGTCTAAACCCGCTGGATCTGCTCAAAATCAAATTC
>Ga0153988_1000510_pt1 | contig 10180 bp, 10 predicted proteins | sample TSNC072MetaG_FD_104742 | JGI IMG/M metagenome (GOLD analysis project Ga0153988, IMG submission 104742) | Attine ant fungus gardens microbial communities from North Carolina, USA - TSNC072 MetaG | ecosystem: Host-associated > Fungi > Mycelium > Unclassified | place: USA: North Carolina, Jones...
CCTTGGCATCATTTTAGGCTCATTCTGAGCAGCATAAAGAGGGCTTCCTTGATGTCTAAAAGCAGCAAAGCATCAATCATGGCAGTTTCCAAGATATCAGTAATTTAATAAACAGTACTATGGTGGTTACCTGTTGATCTACCTGATAGCTCAACCAATATTGATTGCCTCGAGACATAACTAGTATTGATCAAAGGGTCTTTTCAAGGGCTTTTGGGTGCTATCAAGACTATGAGAATTGTCAAAGAATTGATGAAGATATAGCCAAATGAAGTTTGTGACAATTAGTTTTGATTGATTTTCCTATTCTTAGCTACAACTGATTGGGTGATGCTGTATCCTATTCTTATTTCCTATCAGGCTACTAGTCCTGTTCCTTTTGATGGGCATATTTTTGGACTTTTCCATATGAGGCTTTCTTTTCTAACTAAGCTATTATTTTCAGCATTAATATTGTGGGGTTATGGGCTTGACTCTGCTAGTTCTTGAGTGATTGGCCTGTTGGTGGTAATAACCTTATGTCCCCAGGTATACTGCTACATAGATAGGTAGTCAGTTTTGCTGGTGAAGTTCTCTATGCTTTTACTACTACCTAGCAGCAGGTTCTATCTTAGTCCTAATTTTGGGGTGTGAAGTTGTGAAATTTGTTTATTTTTAGGCATGAATATATTTCAGACCTCACACCAATAGAATAGATAAGTTATTTTTGATGTGTCTAGTTCTCATGAATGAATTTGTCCAGACATGGAATTACAAAATATTTTACAAGAAATTATGTCCAAGTTTACCACTGCTTGTCTAATATATTCAAGGTTTGTTGCTTGGTTCACTGTTTGGCTATTTACTCAAATCTCTATACTATCATGAGTCGCTTTGACTATGACTAAAAGAAATATGACACAGACTGGAATCAAACCAATGAATGTTGAACACTTGTAATAATAATGGGGACAAATAGACAGAATATGTATATATAATGTAGCAGAATCAAGCAAGGACTCTATTGAGTTCTCTTCTCACCCTGAAGAGCTCCTTGGTCTAAACCCTAGGCTAAGGTCTTAAGTCAGTCACTAACATGTACATTTTTAGAGTGCTTATAAAGCTCTTCTCATTGAAGATAAAAACATGTTTAGTGGCCTTCTAGTAATGAGATTAAGGGAGTTGTGTTCAATACTGACTTTTACTTTTTTCTTTGGCATACTCACCTTGACTTTTAGGTTTATGAATAAGCTTGGTTTTTGCTTCATGCCTTTTTTTTACACCTGGAAAGAAGACCTTATCTTGCCCTCTGACTTCTATCTTAACTCTACTATAGGATGATATCTTGTTTGGCCATTTAGTAACTATGTTGAAGGAAGGTATCTATCTTCAGAGCATATAGTGATAGTTACTCTTGTATTTTCTATCTCCTGAATGAGAAATTTCCAAGTAAAAAAGTGACTATCTGATTAGTTACAAACCAATCATTACTAATGACTTACCTCTCACTTATTGATCACTTATTAGCACTTATTGATTGCCTATTTCTTAATGACCAATAGTTATTGATTGCTGACTCATTACTTATTGACACTTATTCATACTTATTGGTCACTTACTCATTTCATATGTGCACTTATTTTGATTAATCAATGAAAATAAATAGGCAATAAGGTAGGGGGTATACTTATTGACCTTATTAAACTTTTTCACCTAATCTGGACCTGAGTGAAACAGATTTTCAACTTTTGGCACTAATATAAAACTTATTGGTACTAATAAAAATAAAAAAAGTTGGGATCAGTATTTTGGGTTTTTCCTGATGCACGTTGTCTCGATGCGAGAACGGATCTCCTCAATTATTCCAACCTAGAACTCTGTTGAGATAGCAGTTTCTTGACACATATCCATATGTATTCAATCATAGATAAGGAATTCTCCAACGATCTGCATGTACCTAGCAGGCTCTTCGAGAAATGGGGTGTGGCTCGAAGCTTCGAGAGTGACCCATTTCACCTTCGGAATTTCGTCGAAAAAAGGCTTCACGACGAAATCTTGAGCGATATCCATGCGCCCGTTAATGATGAGAGTTGGTCGACGGACGAGATGAAGACGATCGATGATCGTCCAATCCTTCAGGATGCTATGCGGACATCAGCTACTGTCTAGTCATCCAATGCATTGGGCAAAACGACTTACGGAGCAGCTGCTACTGTGGGATCACCATCAGGACCGAAGACCTGAGCCATAGTATATGTAAGCTTCTCAGGGACTGGCTCAATGATGCACCCATGCTTTGCATGGAATTTCTGCAGTGCAGGCCCGAACTTCTCTGGGTCTTTCATCCCTCCCGCAACGCCTTGTTGTACGTCCTCCGGGAGGGCTTGAAGTAGCTGCAAGTTGGACTTGTTCCAGAGGCTAGATGCAGCAAGCGAGTCGGCGATAATGATACGCCTCAGGCCAGATGGCCGCTTGCGAACCTCAAACTCACTGGCTAAAATGCCTCCCCAAGAATGGCCAAGGATACTATATCTGTCCTGGATACCGAAATGTGCGACAAGGTTCTCAAGTTCCTCGATGAACAAATCCACCGTCCAAAACTCCACTTCTTTCTCCTTCAGGTGCGTAGACTTGCCGTTACCAAGCTGATCATAAAGTATGACAGGTATGTCGTACTTGGTAGTCAATTCTGAGTGAACATCAAGGTATTCATGGACGAGACCTGGTCCTCCGTGCAGAACAATCAAGGGGTCTTTTTTGCTCTCGACTACGTTCCCGTAGAGCTTATAATAAGTTTGAAATGTTTCGCCATGATAGGAGAAATCGATTGTGCCGTCCATCCAGGTGGTTTGGGTGGACATTCTAGACAATGAAAAATACACAGTGAATAAATGATCGTGTTAGACATTTTCCAGCAGGCCTACTTGGACAATTGAGTAGGAAAGGTTTCTTGAACAGCCTCATAAGCCGAGCAGTAGTATATAGTATATACATCCCATGGGGCAAAATAACAGCATCTTTTGATGAGCCAATCGGCTCCCCATAGTTTGTAACCATCAACGACACTTATATTCCATCAGGACATGTGATAAACAGGGTGGGTGATCCATTCATTCCCTGTTGATTGATGTTGATTAGCAAGACCACCAGACATTCCTTGATTCTGCAATAGATATACGAAGCCCAACCAGCTACATGGAGCCGCCAATTCAAGGAAAGCAGCGGAAACAGCTGAGGGGTGGCTTGTTGAATCCCTGTGTGTGGCGTCATATCAGTTCAGTAAAATTCCGGCATTCACTCGCTTTTAAGCGTCCTTCACATCCTTCCTTGTATTCTTGTGTGCTACAGCAACTTTCTGTTCTGCTACACTCTCCATTTTTCTCTTCATAAAGAGTGCATCATTTTCCTCACCCAGAGTAAACCACGGGAACATACCAAGCGGCTTCCGCCGTCCCAGTCAATATATCAACCTGGACAAGATCAGCCATAACCACAGCTTTCCTCCTATCATCAACTTTCCTGATGTCGTTCTTCAGATCAACCAGACTAATGCCAAACGCGTCATGAGGGAAGATCATCGGATGTTGCACACTAACATCGGAACTATCTACACCGACAATAGACATGTTCTTATCACCAGAGAGGTTCACTAGAGTTTTCCCCCTTTTCTTCTCCTTGCTCATCGTTGTTAAATAGATATCGACAATTGTCCAATTTCGCCATTTGGATTTCGGCATGGAACACTGCAAGATGATCTTTGATTTTCCTCATTATCATCTAGAAAACAAAACCAATAGCGGCGTGATCGACGTATGGCTTCTCGACACATTAACAGAGATGTCGAGGGAAATAATCCACTCCCGGATCAGCGCTCCCAAGCGACACAGACTTCTGGGTTCCTTGACTGTTTCCAATAGCATAAACTTGGCGACCCAGTTTGATTGTCGCTCGAACGAGTTCACTACTCTTGAATTTTCTTGCCAGTCGACTTCGCAGTGTGACATCGACTTTTGGCAGGACAAGCGGCGGCACCCAATTGAGGGTACGTGTCTGAAGATCATTGAGGGATAATCATTTTTCACACTCGAAGATAGGATTTTACATTATCCAAGAGCCCTATTTCACTACGAGGACATAGTTATTGGACGATATCAGATGTATTTAATGCATTTGCCTCGACTTGTAAACAGATTTCTTCTTACAGAACAAGTAGTCTGAAAGCTCTTCTCTGATTTTTGATGTGGTCTGCTGTTTCACTGCAGTTTTGTGATGCAGAATCACACGTTACGCCACGAATCATGATGGAGGCTTTTGTGACACCGTGCCATACTTGAGTTCTAGATCCTGGGACAATTCCGACATTTACTGACATCGGTTCAAGCAAACCCAGGCTCTCATCTCCTCTGACCATCAAAATCAGGATGCAACGACACATTTTACTATCCACGAAGACCGCAATCATGGTCTTCATGGCCCTCGTCCTGTCCTTTCTGGCACATATTTTTGTCCTCGTTGTACACCTCAAATTTTTATCGTTTCGCAGTAGGCTGGAACCTCCATTCATGTATGGGCACATACTGAATGGACACCGATAGGCATCGACGACAACCCAAACTTCCCAATTCAGGTCAACGATGCGGCACTTACACTTGTGGTAACTCATCGCTTTGGCCTTTATTCCAACGATTCCGATTGGGACTCCATTCTACCAGTTGGAGACGGCTTTCTATACCTCCCTGATCGTGACCAACATTATCTCCCAGCGCATTATCATCAACTACACTGCATTCGTTCGCTGAGAGATTATTTCCTCAATGTCCATAATATGACCAGGACAGACTTTGGCCATGTCGACCACTGTCTTATCTACCTTCGAGAGCTGGCCTTATGTAATATCGACCTAACTCTCGAGCCCCCGAGTCATAAACAGTTCGACACACACGGAGAGATCAAACTTGCAGTGACAGGTGTCGGGGTGACGCACCGTTGTAAAGACTGGTCGCAGGTTCGAGATTACATGGTGTCAAACTACGGAATGTACAAGGAGTCGTACCAAAGGAAGGCGGATGAGTTTTATAACAGTCTAGATAGTTCTGGTCATGGCTAGTACAAACTAATACTCCTTAGGACCCTTGATCTGTGTCATAAACTTTTGTTCCCAACCTCTCAGAATCAGTTTATCTTGCTTGAACATAGCCACAGGGCCTTCGAAAAATAACCTCTGGAATCTAATAACTGAGATGTCCTATTCGGCTGGTTCAACAACTTGCGTTACAGCTAGTGTCGCAATATCAATGTTTTGCTTACATTCTTTATGAGTATGTGAGTGCGAGTGGTTGTGCGACAACACCCAATGTCCTGAGTGACCTGGCAGTTTGGGAAGACCAGCAAATATATCTGGATGGGGAAGGTCAGACAAGCTGGTTTCTTTGTGCCTGCCTGTGCGCATTTGACACATGGAAAGTGATGCATTGGTCACAGCGAGGACCACGGAAAAAGCAAGGAAGATGTAGGTAATAACAATCATCTTTCTTGGTATCGTGGCGGGCTGGTAGACGGTCATGGTACTAGAGTCTTGTTCGAGGAGGCTTTTTTCCTCAGGTATTATGCCTTCATCTTCCGGCAGGAGTGAATAGACGGGCCTCATGATTAATGGGTGAAATGCAACTATCGATACAACTATAATAAACTGTCTCGTCATGGAAAATCAAGGCGCCACATGCTCCAACTCGGGTTCCGCTGTTGGGAGAATCTGATGGGCCTTGTGATCTCTGTGCCTGATGCTATTATGGCTTTCTCCCGCTACAAATGGAGTTTCCTTTGTGTCGCACACCGAGGGGACGGTACATCTCAGGCAATCCTAAAGTTGGATCTATCATTTGCTGCACACATGTAGCGATACTTCTATAACCATATCTACATTTACCACCAGTAATATCGGTGAGTTTTTACTGGGAACTTGGATGGCATCTCCAAGTGTTATCTCAGAGACGTGAGATCGAGGGACACACATCTCTGGAGAGTCAGAAAATTTAGCTACTATTGAACTCATAAAGCCGGCTGTTTTGAGAGATATGAGCCAGACGGGTCCAATCAGTTAGCTTTTGTTCAGCCACAACAATGCAGTTCAAGCTCACTTTGATCATTTACATCCTCGCCGCATTCGCTGTTGTCAGACCTCTTCCAGGTGACTTTCTTACCATTGATCGAACGTTCCCATGGTATTTATCTTGACCGTTACAGTTGAAAATGTAGAATGCGATGCAGAGGACGTGGAACGAAGGGATGGAGCCCACTTGGCTCTTTGTGTTTGATGAGCCTTGGTAAACCACACCTACTTGAGTCTTGAATCAAAACTCACAAGGCCGCCGTAGCTGTAGGCATCTTCTATGTTGTATATTTTGATTTCCGGATCTGGTCTCTTTGTGTATATGTAAAACAATGATGATGAGCTTATATATAATTCCACCATTTCTTGAACGCAAGCCTCATAGTGATCCAACTTTGCATGGAGAGTATGTCTATCTCTCTGAAAGCTTGGGAAACAAATTATGAAACTAACACTCGGCCTTGCTCTATCAAAGAATTTACCAAGTTCTTTGTGATTTGCATTGGATCCATGCTTGGAATATTGCTGCTGGTGTTCCAACTTTACGCAAGATATGATCTACATTTCGGAGAGAAATATCATGGTGAGACCCTTTCTGAGAGATACACTGCAAACACTAAGCGTGTTGGGAAAGTAAGCGACTTCGGTGACTACCCAACGCATTGGGAGTTATCACTCAAACCGGCATGGCTTTCCCGTGAGAATACAGTCCACTATGCCTTCAATTCTCTATATGCAGATGAGGAGTGGGATACTACATTGCCCTCGGGAGGTACTCTTCTCCACTTAGGACCCGATTTGAAGCCCTTCACATTGGGAATGTTTCACGAAATTCGGTGCCTCAACATTATCCGCAAAACCCTTGCAGCTTATCATGCTGATGAGTCTGAAGATTCTCACATACAAAACCCACAGTTAGCCCATCACTGCATGAATTACTTACGCCAGATGGTGCTTTGCCGTAGAAATCTACGCTTGCAGTCTGTCAGAGCATCAAGAGGCAACCATGTAACGGCATGGGATGTGACTGATACTTGCCTGGATTGGACAGCGGTATATGATGCTGCAGAAAAGAACTATCAAGACTATGTTCATCGCTCAAAGGTGTGTAGTGATTGGCTCTGCCCACATAGCTGCATTGTACTGAATGGCCCCTTCGGACCCAGCATTAGCTCGTGTTTATCATAAACCATGGTGTTGTATGATTTTTACCCTCGAACTTGGTGTTCAAACATGAATACCAGAATCATCATCATCATCATCATCTATCTATCTATCTTTCATATATTCACAGGTAGAGCATGAGGGGAGGACTTGACTCAGAAAACATGAAACAGTCATAGATTCTTCCACAACCAAAAGATCCATTATAAGGCATTTGAATTGCTGGAATGGGGAAGATCTGGACAGCATAAGTTTGATAACAGAGATGTCAGTGAACATGACAGGATAAGTTAGATGGGGGGAAAAGAGAAATCATAGTTTTCATGATCTTTAACAAATACCATGATCTACAACTTTCTTAAATATCACCTGTCATCTTTCATATTTCCAGTCACCTCACTTTGTCTCAGCATCCTCAAGCTTGATAGATAGCTCAAGTCCTAGATCAAAACTAATGACATACCAAGACAGAGAAATATGTGTTATTGTCATCTGTTTTTTGTTACATTTTTCAACCTTCTCAAGGCTTGCCTTTGCAAGTTTGTCAAGATAAAGGAAAAGAGTCTATTGAAACATCAAGTATTCTAGGATAGAGAGATACCATGCTGTTGGGAAATCAAGCTGATACTCTGATCCAGTGGAAGTTTCTGGAATATTTCTTCAGTATTTAAGTTTGTAATTTGTTGTATCTACTCATTGGTTTGCAATGGAATATGCCTTATTCCAAGTCAAACCAACTTGCAACTGGGTTTTTGCAACACATGCAACAGTCAGGAGCTTCTCAGAGGTAAACTACTCTTGAGTATTTTATGATTTCTATAAAATTAGAGCAAGGGAATAGCCCACATAGCAGCAACTTGTTTGAGAGACCTATCAAGATACTCAGTATAACTGTAAAGAAACCCTACCAATACTATCCCTGGTGCATTAGTTTAGTCCTCTGGAGCAATCCTATATGTTAAAGCTCTAAACTTCAAGGAAGAATATGCATTTCAACCTTAAGCCTATGTCAATAATTAATATCTGTAATGATCAACCTCATTGCCTCCAGGTGTTCTACACATGAACTGCTTCTTGTTTCATATTACTTCATATATCTAATGGCTCAGTCAGTGCCTCACTGGTGGGGTATGTTCTTTACTCAGCAGACCTCATGTCTGCCATATGCATTCCTCACATACTCCTCATGGTACATAGGTATGTATACAGTAGATACTCTCCTGTATTGTATTCCCTATGCTTTACCAATTGTATCATTCCCTTCCTTTCTCAACTCTCATCTCATCCTCAAGTCTTTACTTGAAGTGTTGCAACCTGAGTTATTCCTTAAGGTCATAACAATATCTCTTCCTCTCTACAAAGGGTCTTGTTAAAGGTTCTTAGAAGAGTTATATTAAAACTGAGAGTATCAAGACTGTAAGGGGACTCCTCCATTTTCACCCCTAACCCACTTGATAACTCTCTCTGGAGTGACCCTAAGCCTATTTAGATATTACCTAGAATACACTAGCATAGCTCCAATTACTCTGACTCTGATCCTTAAGAGTGTAGTGGTGGTACAAAGGTATATATATTGTAGAGTATCTCTTTATGTCATGACTTGGCAAAATGGCTAAGTCATTATTTATATTTACTTTTCTTTTTCTTTTCTTTTGGACTTACTACACAGAGAGGAGTGCAGGAAAGTGTCATGTCACAAGCATCACATAAGTTACAGTCACATGATGAGTGTGAGAAAGTAGTGCACAGACTATGTAGAAGTTGTATAAGTAGTATAGAAAATCTAATAGGAACTCTATCTAGTCTAGTCTACTATGTACATGAGACTGAACGTGGGAGTGATGGCACTGACACATAGTTCAACTTTTCACATGCCCTCACTTTTTACTCAAATTCACTCACAAATTCTACAAAATTCAAATAAATTCAAATAAATTAGGATAAATTGGAATAAAATTGGAACAGGCAGTGAGAAAAGCAAGCTGATTGTGGCCTTACTGCTGTAGAAAGGGAGCAGAGCGACCTGATGCACAATATTGCTCACTGTGATGCAGACCGTTGTTAGAAGAGAGCAAAGCGACCTGATAGACAATACTATCTGCTGCTGCATAGACTGTTGTAAGAAGGGAGTGTAGTGGACTGACTTCAACACAAACTTAATAACACAGAATTAGTAGAGGGTTCAAGAAGAGCTAGAGGCCTAGATGAAAACCTTGTCTAGTATGTATACGAGACCAATGTGGGAAATGATGGCACTGACACATAGTTCAACTTTTCACATGCCCTCTCTTTTCACTCAAAATTCACTCAAATAAATTCTACAGACTTCAGATAAATTCAGTAAAATCGAAAAGAAATGTTGATTGACTTTCTCTTTTCTCTCCTTATTTAAACATATTTTAATAAAATATTCAATTATCACAATCCTCCTCTTTTTATAATTCAACCCAAAGAATGTATGAGAGGAACATAATATGTACAAACAATGCTAGCTCATCATCGAGTTCACTCTCTCAAATCATAATCACTATTCCCCACCCTCCCCTGCCCTTCTCTTTGCTCTCTTATACCTCTCTGCTCTCTCTATACCTTGACTAGAAGCTAATCACTGTTCCCTACCCTTCCCTATCCTCCTTTTTGCTCTCTTATACCTTTTTATACCTTGATTGGAAGCCAAAATGGATTCTGTTGAAGAAGAACGTTGAAGGGGGCAAAAGGGACTATTAGCCTAGCACAAGCTAAAGATGTGGTACCAGGTCCCAATTGCATACTAAAGAGTTTGTGGGGATGAATCAAGAATGAAGATATTAAAAAGAGAATATAGAAACTTAGCATGATAATTAAGATAAAATTGTTCGAAAGGATAGTAAGCTCAATCTAGATCCTCCTCGCATGGTGTCCCTAAGGTGTCCACCTTTACACACCATA
>Ga0153988_1000511_pt1 | contig 10170 bp, 8 predicted proteins | sample TSNC072MetaG_FD_104742 | JGI IMG/M metagenome (GOLD analysis project Ga0153988, IMG submission 104742) | Attine ant fungus gardens microbial communities from North Carolina, USA - TSNC072 MetaG | ecosystem: Host-associated > Fungi > Mycelium > Unclassified | place: USA: North Carolina, Jones Lake...
GGCCGTTATCTCGACGGCGTCGCGCGCCGTCCGGCCTGAGCGGGCCAGCCCCCTTGAAACCGCGCCGGAGCGTCCCCATTTGCGCGAACGATCCGGCGCGGCCTCGCTCGCACTTCGGTGTGAGCCTGGGCTCGCCCGCGGGACCCGGACGCGGGTTCGAACCCCGGTTCGCCGACGTTCGATACCCCGTCGCCCGATACCCCATTGCCCGAAACCTGATTCGCAACAGAGAGGAAGTCCGACCATGGCCCAAGAAACCATGAGCTTTCAGGCAGAAGTGAAGCAGCTTCTGCAACTGATGATCCATTCGCTGTACAGCAACAAGGAAATCTTTCTGCGCGAGCTGATCTCGAACGCGTCCGACGCGGCCGACAAGCTGCGCTTCGAAGCGATCGAAAACAGCGCGCTGTACGAAAACGATCCGAACCTGCGGATTCGCGTCTCGTACGACAAGGCCGCGCGCACGGTCACGATCGACGACAATGGCATCGGCATGAGCCGCGACGAAGCGATCGCGAACCTCGGCACGATCGCGCGCTCGGGCACTAAGGAGTTCTTCGGCAAGCTGTCGGGCGACCAGCAGAAAGATGCGGCGCTGATCGGCCAGTTCGGCGTGGGCTTCTACTCGGGCTTTATCGTCGCGGACAGGATCACGGTCGAGACGCGCCGCGCCGGTTTGCCGGCCGCCGAAGGCGTGCGCTGGGAAAGCGCGGGCGAGGGCGATTTCGCGGTCGAGCAGATCGGGCGCGCCGCGCGCGGCACGACCATCACGCTGCATCTGCGTGCCGATGAGGACGAACTGCTGTCGTCGCATCGCCTGAAGTCGATCATCCAGAAGTACTCGGACCACGTCGCGCTGCCGATCCTGATGCAGAAGGAAGAGTGGGACGCGGAAAAGAGCGGGATGGTCACGAAGGACGAAGACGAGACCGTCAACCAGGCGAGCGCGCTGTGGACCCGCTCGAAGAACGACATCAGCGACGAGCAGTACAGGCAGTTCTACCAGCACATCTCGCACGATCATCAGGACCCGCTCACGTGGACGCATAACCGCGTCGAAGGCCGCAGCGAATACACGCAGCTGCTATACGTGCCGGCGCACGCGCCGTTCGATCTGTGGAACCGTGAGCAGCGCGGCGGCCTGAAGCTGTACGTGAAGCGCGTGTTCATCATGGACGACGCCGAGCAATTGCTCCCCACGTATCTGCGCTTCGTGAAGGGCGTGGTCGATTCGGCCGATCTGCCGCTTAACGTGTCGCGTGAAATCCTGCAGGAAAGCCGCGACGTGAAGGCGATTCGCGAAGGCGTGACGAAGCGCGCGCTGTCGATGCTCGAAGAACTCGCGAATTCGGACAACGACGCCGACAAGGAAAAGTACGCGGGCTTCTGGAAGGAATTCGGCCAGGTACTGAAGGAAGGCATCGGCGAGGATTTCGCCAATCGCGAGCGCATCGCGAAGCTCGTGCGCTTTGCGACGACGCATACGGGCACGGCCGAACAGACCGTGGCGCTGGCCGACTACGTCGCGCGCATGAAGCCCGAGCAGAGCAAGATCTACTACGTGACCGCCGATACCTGGCAGGCCGCCTCGCATAGCCCGCATCTCGAAGTGTTCCGCAAGAAGGGCGTCGAAGTGCTGCTGCTGACCGATCGCGTCGACGAATGGATGCTGTCGTTCCTTAACGAATTCGACGGCAAGCCGCTGCAAAGCGTCGCGCGCGGCGACCTCGATCTCGGCGCGCTGAACGACGAGGAAAAAGCGGCGCAGGAGAAGGTTGGCGAGGAGTTCAAGCCGCTCGTCGAGAAGATGAAGGACGCGCTGAAGGACAAGGCGAAGGACGTGCGTCTGACGTTCCGCCTGACCGACTCGCCGTCGTGCCTCGTCGCCGACGACGGCGAAATGAGCGGCTACCTGCAGCGCATGCTGAAGGCCGCGGGCCAGGATGCGCCGTCGTTTCATCCGATTCTCGAAGTGAATCCGGAGCACGCGCTCGTGAAGGGCTTGCATGCCGATAGCGCGAATTTCGACGACTGGTGCCATTTGCTGTTCGATCAGGCGTTGCTCGCGGAAGGCGGCTCGCTCGAAGACCCGGCGAGCTTCGTGAAGCGCACCAACGCGTTGCTGCTGTCGCGCGCGGGTTGAGCGTGAGCGGAGGGCATTGATGCCGTTGCTGGATTGATGCTCCCTGGTTGAGAAAATGCGCTGCCTCGTGGCAGCGCATTTTTTTGCGTTCGAGGTCTTGTGACCGGAGTTTTATGCCCGAGGTTTTGCGCCCGATGAGGCGAATGGGTGCGGTAAGTTATTTTGCTTTGCCGGTTTTTTTCTGACGCGGTTTTCGCATGCACTAGCAGGCTGTTGAAAAGTTCAGTGTCTTGACGACGTGGGTTCCGGGTAAAGGAAATCCGCATGCAATCGGCAACTGATTTTCGGCAAGGCAGGTCCGAATGCCTGTGCCGCGAACGGACCGCCTGGCCCGTTGCACGACGAGTTGCATGCGTGCGCCGATCATCGCGCAACTCCCTGCGGGATCACCGTCATTATTCGGGCCATCCGGCTCAGGTTGCTCGCCAGCATCGTCAGCTTGAAGTGCTGGTCGACCTGCCGGATGCCGCGAAGTACGTCCGTCAATTGCGCTGCCTCCCCAGCGATCATCGCAGCGCGCGACATGCGGTGTCACGTTGCGCGCCCGGCACTCGCGCACGGAATCCCGCGTGTCATGGGCCTTGGCAAGACCGCGCCGCTATAATCCGACACCATGCCTATCCGTTTCGATCCCGCCGACGCGCACTGGCGCGTCGCGCCCTTGCCTACCTGTAGCGCCGCGCAGAAAGACTGGCTGACTCGCGGCGGTTCCCTGACCGCTCATCTGCGCGCGCTCGGCGCGGTCGCGGTGCGCGTGACGCGCGAAGCGGTCGCGCTGCCATGGGCCGACGAAGCCGCCGCGCTTGGACTCGCGCCACGCGCGCCCGTGTGGGTGCGCGAGGTCGTGTTGTCGGTCGATGGCGTGCCGTTCGTCGCCGCGCATAGTGTGACGCCGCGCGCGGCGAGCGTCGGCGTGTGGCAGGCAACGCGGCGGCTGCGCACGCGGCCGCTCGCCGAACTGCTGTATAGCGACAGCAGCGTCGCGCGCTCGTCGCTGGTGAGCCGCAGGGTGGGGGCGCGTCATCCGTTGTATGCGCTGGCGGTGCGGGAGATCGGCGGTGGCGTTTCGCGCGCGCCGCATGCACTGGTTGCGCGCCGCTCGGTGTTTGAGCGGCATGGCGCGCCGTTGATGGTGACGGAGTGTATGTTGCCGGCGCTGTGGGAGTGTGTGGGGGCGTTGGCTGTTTCCGGGGCTGCGGGTGAAGAGAGCGGTGCTGCCGCACGCGGGGATGCCGTGCACGCAACGCATACGGCCTATGCCCGCCAGCGCGAACACGGCCGTCCGCTCGCGCGATGCCGTGACGAAGGCCATCGCTCATGACGCTCAAGCGCTGCTTTCCGCCGGTCGTCGATGCCCGTACACGTGTGCTGATTCTGGGCAGCTTGCCGGGCGAGATGTCGTTGGCGCATGGGCAGTACTATGCGCATAAGCAGAACCGGTTTTGGCGCCTTGTCGGAGAGGTGATCGAACAAAATCTGGTAGATATGGGCTACGCTGCTCGTCTTGACACGTTGCTCGAGTACCAGATAGGTCTATGGGACGTCGTTGCAGAGGCTCGTCGTATCGGGAGTCTCGATAGCCGCATACGCGATCATGCGAGTAATGACTTGCTCCCGCTTATCGATACATTGCCGAATCTGGCCACCATCGCTTTTAATGGCGGGACCGCCGCCAGAATCGGAATGAATGCGCTTGGCGAGCGCAGCGGAGAATATAGATTGCTTCGTCTGCCATCAAGCAGTCCCGCCTATGCCTCAGTCACCTACGCGGAAAAGTTGGCCGTTTGGCAGCAACTGCGGCAATCGAATTGACGCGTCCGAACGTGGTCTCGCGTCAGCGGAAAGCCAGGCGTGTCTGGCGGCTTACCAACTGCCAGACAATCGGTCTGGCGCTGAAATAATCTCGTCCTGCCGATGATGCAGCGACGTAACGGATATCCCCGTTTTATCTACGCGAACGAAGCGGCTCAACGCTGCTTTGAATACGACTGGGACGGCATGACGGCTTTGCATTCAAGGCTTTCGGCTGAACACCCGAATCGGGCCGAGCGCGACAGCTTGCTCGAATCGGTGCGGCTGCACGGGTTCGCGACTGGTTATCGTGGTCTGCGCATTTCGAGTTCGGGAAAACGATTCTGGATCGAAAACGTAACGGTCTGGAATCTGGTCGATAGTGAGGGAATTTATCGGGGGCAGGCCGCCACGTATCGCAGCTGGCGGGATGCCTGACTTTACTGTTCTCCGCATGCCGGCTGTGCGGATTCTCCCTGCTTTTCTTTTTGCCATCGAGCAGCCCCGCGCATGCTTCCGTTCCCCATGCGCGCCAGTTCGAGATAGAGCAACAGCTTGTCTGCGATTGACGCCGAGTGTTGCCCCGTCGAATGCTATGCTCTCGTTCGACCAAAAATTGCGCCTATGGCGCGACATCCACACATGACGAAACTGATCAAGCGCGCTTCGGCCGAGGCGCGTGCTTTCCGTAACCACGATGCCGACGCCGTTGGCGGCAAACAGAAAATCGCCCGCAATGCCCGCAGCACTTCCCGCAACGCGGGTCGCACGAACGGCGCCGATAATGACCTGCGCGACGCGCCGCAAATCGAAGCGCCGCGCAAGCCGCGTTTCGCGCCGGTGACGTTCTCCGAAGAGGGCGGCGTGCGCTACCTGCATTTCGGCACGGAATGGGTGCAGGGCGCGATGCGTCTGCGCAAGCCCGATCATATCGAACTCGAATACGCGCAGCAGATGATGGCCTGGCTGCTGTTCCTCGAAACGCCGAAGCGCATCGTTCAGCTCGGTCTCGGCGCGGCCTCGTTGACCAAGTTTGCACACCGCTTCCTGAAGCGCGCGAAGGTCGAGGCGATCGAAGTGAATCCGGCGGTCGTCGTGGCCGCGCGCACGATGTTCGAGTTGCCGCACGATGACGCGCGCCTGACCGTCCACGAAGCCGATGCCTGGGATTTCGTCAACGACGGCGCGAACCACGGCACGACCGGCGCGCTGCAGATCGACGTCTACGACGCGACCGCGCGCGGCCCGGTGCTCGACAGCGTCGCCTTCTACCGTGCGGCGCGTGCGTGCCTGAGCGACGCGGGCATCGTCACGGTAAACCTGTTCGGCGATCATCCAAGCTTCGTGCGCAACATGAAGCGCCTTAACGAGGCATTCGACGGCCGTGTGGTCGCGCTGCCCGAAGTGCACGATGGCAATCGCATCGCGATCGCGTTCTCGGGCCCGGCGCTCGAGGTGCCGTTCACCAGGCTCGAAACCCGCGCGAAGCTGATCGAAGCGCAACTCGGCTTGCCGGCGCGCAAGTGGATCAAGGGGCTGCGCGAATCGACGGGGCAGAGCGGTTCGTTTGCGATCTGATCGCCGTGGCGGCGGCCTGAGGTAGCCGCCACGGCGCTGCGGCGGAGCGCTGTGCTGCCGCGAAGCTGTCTCGACGCTGCCTCGATCCGCCGCATGTCGATGTCGCCCCATGCGCCGCGACGATGGGCGCCTTGCCTCGCGCCGTTGCGCCTCGGGTCGTCCCTGCTTGACCGGGCGTTCGGGGCTCCTATACTCTTTCGAAGCTTTCGGGGCGTCCGTGGCCGACCGCGGGACGACCACCCGCTGCGATTCCACTTCCCGTCGACCACGGGCAAACAATTCAAATAGGAAAGAGGAGACGTCATGGCTCACGACGCCGACGTGAATAAGGCCAGCAAGCACTGGCTCTGGCTTTTGCTGCTGCCCTGGATCGCGATGATCTGGGTGCCGTCCTACAACAAGGTCGAGCCGCAGCTGTTCGATTTCCCGTTTTTTTACTGGTATCAGCTGCTCTGGGTGCTGATCAGCGCGGTCATCACCGCGTTCGTCTACAACAAGACCAAATCCCGCTACACGGGCCGCTCGCAAGGGGGCGCACAACAATGAACCCCATTGCAACGTTTGTCTTCGTTCTGTTTTTTATCGGCGTCACGATTCTCGGTTTCGTCGCGGCGCACTGGCGGCGCGGCGATCTGGCCCATCTTGAAGAGTGGGGGCTCGGCGGCCGGCGCTTCGGCACGATCGTCACCTGGTTCCTGCTCGGCGGCGACCTCTACACCGCCTACACGTTCGTCGCGGTGCCGGCGCTCGTGTTCGGTGCGGGCGCAACCGGTTTCTTCGCGCTGCCGTACACGATCCTGATCTATCCGTTCGCGTTCGTCGTGTTCCCGAAGCTGTGGAGCGTCGCCAAGCGTCACGGCTACGTGACCTCGGCCGACTTCGTCTCGGCGCGCTACGGCAGCCGCATGCTGGCGCTCGCGATCGCCGCGACCGGCATCGTCGCGACGATGCCGTACATCGCACTGCAACTGGTCGGTATCGAAGTGGTGATCGGCGCGCTCGGTTTCGACACGACCGGCTTTGTCGGCGATTTGCCGCTCATCATCGCGTTCGCGATTCTCGCGGCCTACACGTACACGTCGGGCTTGCGCGCGCCGGCGATGATCGCGGTGGTCAAGGACATCCTGATCTACGTGACGATCTTCGCCGCGATCATCGTGATTCCGCCGCAACTGGGCGGCTTCGGCCATATCTTCGGCGCGGTGCCGCCGGCCAAGCTGCTGCTCAAGTCGCCGGACGTGTCGAGCCTGAACGGCTATAGCGCCTACGCGACGCTCGCGGTCGGCTCGGCGCTCGCGCTGTTCCTGTATCCGCACTCGATCACGGCCGTGCTGTCGTCGAAGTCGGGCAACACGATCCGCCGCAATATGGCGCTGCTGCCGGCCTATTCGCTCGTGCTCGGCCTGCTCGCGCTGCTCGGCTTCATGGCGCTCGCGGCCGGCGTGAAAGACATGCCGGAATTCGTGCCGTACTTCAAGGCATTCGGTCCGAACTTCGCGGTGCCGGCGCTGTTCCTGCACTTCTTCCCGTCGTGGTTCGTCGGCGTCGCGTTCGCGGCAATCGGTATCGGCGCGCTGGTGCCGGCGGCGATCATGTCGATCGCGGCGGCGAACCTGTATACGCGTAACGTGCACAAGGAGTTCATCAACCGCAACATGACGCACGAGCAGGAGACCAACGTCGCGAAGCTGGTTTCGCTGATCGTCAAGGTCGGCGCGGTCGCGTTCATTCTCGGCTTGCCGCTCACGTACGCGATCCAGTTGCAACTGCTCGGCGGTATCTGGATCATCCAGACGCTGCCGGCGATCGTGCTCGGTCTCTACACGCGCGTGCTCGACTACCGGGGCCTGCTGATCGGCTGGGCGGCCGGCATCGCGACCGGCACGTGGATGGCGATTTCGCTGAAGCTCGCCGGTTCGATCTTCACGATCCACCTGTTCGGCATGGCGATTCCGGGCTATGCGGCGGTGTGGTCGCTGATCGTGAACCTCGTGGTGGCGGTCGTGGTGAGCCTGCTCGTGCGCGTGTTCGGCATGCAGGGCGGCGAGGACCGCACGAGTCCGGAAGACTACCTGGACATGGCCGAAAGCTGATTGATTCGCGACTCCGGGCTGGCTCCGGGGTTTGATGTGCGATGAAAACGCAACGCCCGCAGACGAAAGTTTGCGGGCGTTGCTGTTTGCGGGACGCTGCGTGGCGGGATGGTGGAGCTGTCCTGCCGCGCGTTCACCGCGCATCGCCATACCTGGGGCCTATGCCATGGCCTCTAGGCCGGTGCTCCGGACATGACCGCCGTGGTGGCACCCGGCGTTGAGCCGGATCGTGCCGCGCGGGGAGTTCGCCGTATGACTGCCGCCGGCGCGCCGCTCAAACCTGCGGCGGCAGCGTGACCATCCACTTCAGGCCGAAGCGGTCTTCCACGACGCCGAAACCGTCGCTCCAGAATGTCTTCTGGAATGGCATCACGACCTGACCGCCGTCGGCGAGCGCGTTGAAGCTTTTTTCGGCGATAGCGCTGTCTTCGACGGTCAGCGACAGGCTGAAGCCGTTGAACGAACCGGCCGCGGGATCGCAGGCGCCGTCGGAGGCCATCCAGAAGGTCGTGCCGAGTTGCACGTTCGCGTGCATGATCTTGTCCGCGAGTTCGGGGCGCGGCGGGTTGTTCGGGTCGGGCGGCGCATCCCTGAAGTGCATCTTGAAGATCACCTGAGCGCCGAGCTTTTCGCTGTAGTAGTTGAGCGCTTCCTCGCAACGGCCGTTGAAAAACACGTAAGGCTGAACGTACATGATCGTCTCCTTGAAGGATCAGGCGTGGGCCGAACGCCGTCGTTCCCCCGCGCGTGACGGTGGGGACGGGGGCGGGTGTGGAGTCGATTGTAGTCGTCTGCCGTGCGTGGTTTGTGACGATTGGTGGTAGTGGGGTGGAGCTGGGCGGCGGAATGGATTGACGGCGTGGATGTCGGGCGCCTGCGAGTGTGCATCGGGGCGCATTGGTGCGGCTGCGCAAAAGCAGCACGCGGTAAACGGCAAACGGCCCTGAACCGCGAGATTCAGGGCCGTCCTGTGATGGGTTGCATGGCTGCTTTGCCGAAAGCGGACCTATCCGTCATTTCGTGGGCGAGGCATATCATGAGGTACAAGATCATGGATATGCCGATGAAGAAGAAACGCACAGTCGCTTCTCAGGCAGCGGCCCGAGGGCCGCTGCCTGCCCTGCCTGACGGTCTGCTTGACGAACTGGTAAAGGGTCCGATGACGCCTGCTGAGCTCCAGGACCTGATGCTGGCGTTCAGCAAGGCGGTCATCGAACGCGCGATGGGCGCCGAAATGAATCTGCATCTGGGTTACCCGCAGGGGCAGGCCAAACCCGAAGGCCAGACCAACGAGCGCAACGGCGCGAGCGGCAAGACGCTCATCACCGATCACGGCCCGCTCAGGGTCGAACTGCCGCGCGATCGCGACGGCAGTTTCGAGCCGGTCCTCATCCCCAAACACGAGCGCCGTTTCACCGGCTTTGACGAACGCATCATCGCGATGTACGCGCGCGGCATGAGCGTGCGCGAGATCCAGGCATTTCTGGCTGAAGCTTATGGCACCGAGGTTTCGCCCGACTTCATCAGCTCGGTCACTGACGAGGTGATGGCCGAAACGCTCGCCTGGCAAAGCCGCCCGCTCGAGCCGATGTATCCGGTCATCTTCTTCGACGCGCTGCGCGTAAAAATCCGCAGCGACGGCGTGGTGAGCAACAAGGCCGTGTATCTGGCGCTGGGCATCCAGGCCGATGGCCAGCGCGACGTGCTCGGCCTGTGGATCGAACAGACCGAAGGTGCAAAGTTCTGGCTCAAGGTGTTCAACGAACTGAAGGTCCGTGGCTGTCAGGACATCCTGATTGCCGTGGTCGACGGCCTGAAGGGACTGGCCGAAGCGATTGGCACGGCCTATCCACGCACGGCCGTGCAGACTTGCATCGTGCACCTGATCCGCAACAGTCTGGAGTACGCGAGCTACAAGGATCGCAAGAGCGTCGCCGCGGCGCTGCGCCCGATCTATGCCGCGGTGAGCGAACAGGCCGCACAGCAAGCGTTGCAGATTTTCGCCCAAGGACCATGGGGCACGAAGTATCCGACCATCGTCCAGTCCTGGCAGCGGGCATGGGAAAATGTCACGCCGTTCTTCGTGTTTCCTCCGCAGATACGCCGCGTGGTCTACACCACGAACGCCATCGAGAGTCTGAACATGCAGTTACGCAAGATCATCAAGACCCGGGGCCACTTCCCCAACGGCGAGGCTGCCATCAAGCTGCTCTGGCTGGCGCTACGCAATGTGCTAGCCAAGTCCGTACGGGCAACCTTCGACTGGAAGTCCGCAATGAACCAGTTCGCCATCCTGTTTGGCGAGCGCTTTACGCTGGCACGGGGGTAGGATTTTTTAAACCGCCCCGCACACGAAAAGGCGGATAGGTTCCCGCGGGCTGTCGCGCGATTGGCCGCTTCACACGGCAAAGCCGACGCGTCACCGCAAACGCCGCTATGCTCCGCGCATCAACGCATCAACGCATCAACGCATCAACGCATCAACGCATCAACGCATCAACGCATCAACGCATCAACGCATCAACGCATCAACGCATCAACGCATCAACGCATCAACGCATCAAC
>Ga0153988_1000513_pt1 | contig 10148 bp, 5 predicted proteins | sample TSNC072MetaG_FD_104742 | JGI IMG/M metagenome (GOLD analysis project Ga0153988, IMG submission 104742) | Attine ant fungus gardens microbial communities from North Carolina, USA - TSNC072 MetaG | ecosystem: Host-associated > Fungi > Mycelium > Unclassified | place: USA: North Carolina, Jones Lake...
GGCAAGGAAGCGCCGAAGGACGCCGCGCCCAAGGACAGCGCCGCGGGCCGCAATGCGCAGCGCACCGTGAAGCTGTCGTTCAAGGAGCAGCGCGAACTCGAAGCGCTGCCGAAAATGATCGCCGACCTCGAAACCGAGCAGAAAGCGATCGGCGCGCAGCTCGAAGACGGGTCGGTGTTCGCGAGGGATGCGCGCGAAGGCGCGCGTCTGACCGAGCGTTATGCCGAGATCGACGAAGAGTTGATGGTTGCGCTCGAACGCTGGGACGAGCTGGAAAACCGGCATAAGTAAAAGATTCCGCGGAGGGCGGCAGGTGTGCTCGCGCCCGCGCTCGACGCCACGCAGCGCTTTTCCGCACCTCGTGCGCGCCACCGCGCGCATGTCTTTCCGCCCTGGCGGGCCTTGTCCGGACGGCCAATTCCGCGCGCCGTCAATTGCCGCCGTTATCGAAATCAGTACAATACCCCGCGAACAGGCTGCCCCGGCGGGCGCGCCGGCCGGGTTGCGCGAGGCTGCGCGAGCGGGCGCGCCAGCGGGAAGCCGCGCGACAAAACAGCTTGCCCGCAGCGTGGGCACCCCGCCTAACCCTGTTGTTTCGTTTCGCTTTTTTTGAAAACTCAACGTATTGTCCACGGACCTGTCCACAGGACCTGTGGACAACGATGAACCGAGACGCACCGAGTCAATCATGTCCACGAAAAAGCCAAACGCCGCGTATAGCGAAGCGTCGATCAAGGTGTTGAAGGGTCTCGAGCCGGTCAAGCAACGACCCGGCATGTACACCCGCACCGAGAATCCGCTGCACATCATTCAGGAAGTCATCGACAACGCGTCGGACGAAGCCCTCGGCGGCTACGGCCGGCAAATCACGGTCACGCTGCACGCGGACCATTCGGTCTCGGTCGAGGACGACGGCCGCGGCATTCCATTCGGCATGCATCCCGAAGAGGGCGTGCCGGTCGTCGAAATCGTCTTTACGCGCCTGCACGCGGGCGGCAAGTTCGACAAGGCCGCCGGCGGCGCCTACACGTTCTCGGGCGGCTTGCACGGCGTTGGCGTGTCGGTCACGAACGCGCTGTCCACGCGGCTCGACGTCACCGTGTGGCGCGACGGCAAGGTCGCCGAACTGAGCTTCGCCAATGGCGACGTCGCGAAGCCGCTCGTCACGCGTGCCGCGGCGAGGACCGACAAGAAGTCGGGCACGCGCGTGACCGCATGGGCCAATCCGAAATACTTCGACTCGCCGAACCTGCCGCTCGGCGAGTTGCAGCGTCTGTTGCGCTCGAAAGCGGTGCTGCTGCCAGGCGTCGAAGTCACACTCATTAACGAAAAAACCGGCGAGCAGCAAAGCTGGAAATACGACGACGGCCTGCGCGGCTATCTGCTCGAAGGCATGAACGGCAGCGATCTGCTGATTCCGCTGTTCGAAGGCGAGCGCTATGCGGAAAGCTCGCGTTCGAGCGAAGAAACGTTCGCCGAAGGCGAGGGCGCGGCGTGGGTCGTCGCGTGGAGCGAGGAAGGGCCGCTCATGCGCGAGTCGTACGTGAACCTGATTCCGACGCCCGCGGGCGGCACACACGAGTCGGGCTTGCGCGACGGTCTTTACCAGGCGGTGAAGAGCTTCGTCGAATTGCACAACCTGCAGCCGAAGGGCGTGAAGCTGCTCGCCGAAGACGTGTTCGCGCGCGTGTCGTTCGTGCTGTCGGCAAAGGTCCTGGACCCGCAGTTCCAGGGGCAGATCAAGGAGCGCCTGAATAGCCGCGATGCGGTCAAGCTCGTGTCGTCGTTCGCGCGGCCCGCGCTCGAACTGTGGCTCAACCAGCACGTCGAGCACGGCAAGAAGCTCGCGGACCTCGTCATCAAGCAGGCGCAGGCGCGCACGCGCGCGGGGCAGAAGGTCGAGAAGCGCAAGAGTTCGGGCGTGGCCGTTCTGCCGGGCAAGCTGACTGATTGCGAATCGACGGAAATCGCCCGCAACGAGTTGTTCCTCGTCGAGGGCGATTCGGCCGGTGGCTCCGCGAAGATGGGCCGCGACAAGGAGTACCAGGCGATCCTGCCGCTGCGCGGCAAAGTGCTGAACACGTGGGAAACCGAGCGCGATCGCCTGTTTGCCAACAACGAGGTGCACGACATTTCGGTCGCGATCGGCGTCGATCCGCATAACCCGGACGACAAGGTCGATCTGTCGAACCTGCGCTACGGCAAGATCTGCATTCTGTCGGACGCGGACGTTGACGGTTCGCACATCCAGGTGCTGCTGCTTACGCTGTTCTTCAAGCATTTCCCGCAACTGATCGAGCGCGGCCATGTGTGCGTCGCGCGCCCGCCGCTGTTCCGCGTCGATGCGCCCGCGCGCGGCAAGAAGCCCGCGCAGAAGCTCTATGCGCTCGACGAAGGCGAGCTCGAAGCGATTCTCGACAAGCTGCGCAAGGACGGCGTGCGCGAGAGCCAGTGGTCGATCAGCCGCTTCAAGGGGCTCGGCGAAATGAGCGCCGAGCAGTTGTGGGACACGACCATGAATCCCGACACGCGCCGCCTGCAACCGGTCGCGCTCGGCGAACTCGACTACGACGCGACCGTCGCGCGCATGACGATGCTGATGGGCAAGGGCGAAGCGGCGTCGCGCCGCAGCTGGCTCGAAGAGAAGGGCAACGAAGTGGAAGCGGACATCTGAGCGCTGCATTGCAGCTTCAGCTCCACCACCGCAGATGACACTTCAGGCCAAACACGGATACGGAATCTAGATGGACGACGATAACACTCTCGACCTTTTCAACGAGCCGCCGCCCCCGGAAGGCGACTTCCTGACGCTCGGCAACTACGCGGAACGCGCGTACCTCGAATATGCGGTCAGCGTGGTCAAGGGCCGCGCGCTGCCGGACGTTTGCGACGGCCAGAAGCCGGTGCAGCGCCGCATCCTGTTCGCGATGAACGAGATGGGCCTCGGCGACAACGCGAAGCCGGTCAAGTCGGCGCGCGTGGTCGGCGATGTGCTCGGTAAATATCACCCGCACGGCGACCAGTCTGCCTACGACGCACTCGTGCGTCTCGCGCAGGACTTTTCGATGCGCTATCCGCTGATCGACGGCCAGGGCAACTTCGGCTCGCGCGACGGCGATGGCGCGGCGGCGATGCGCTACACCGAAGCGCGCCTCACGCCGATCGCGAAGCTGCTGCTCAGCGAAATCGACCAGGGCACGGTCGACTTCATGCCGAACTACGACGGCTCGTTCGACGAGCCGAGGGTGCTGCCGGCGCGTCTGCCGTTCGTGCTGCTGAACGGCGCATCGGGCATCGCGGTCGGTCTCGCAACGGAAATCCCCTCGCACAACCTGCGCGAAGTCGCGGGCGCGGCGGTCGCGCTGATCCGCAATCCGAAGCTCTCGCACGCTGAACTGATGCAGCACGTGCCGGGGCCGGACTTCCCCGGCGGCGGCCAGATCATTTCGAGCGAGGCGGAAATCGCCGCTGCTTATGAGACCGGCCGCGGCAGCCTGAAGGTGCGCGCGCGCTGGAAGATCGAAGACCTCGCGCGCGGCCAGTGGCAACTCGTCATCACCGAACTGCCGCCGAACACGGCCGCGCAGAAGGTGCTCGAAGAGATCGAAGAACAGACCAACCCGAAGATCAAGCTCGGCAAGAAGGCGCTCACGCCCGAGCAGTTGCAGACTAAACAGACGCTGCTTGCGCTCGTCGACGCGGTGCGCGACGAATCGGGCAAGGATGCGCCGGTGCGGCTCGTGTTCGAGCCGAAGTCGAGCCGCATCGATCAGACCGAATTCGTCAACACGCTGCTCGCGCATACGAGCCTCGAATCGAACGCGCCGCTCAACATGGTGATGGTCGGCGACGACGGCCGGCCGCGTCAGAAGGGCTTGAGCGAAATCCTGCACGAGTGGATCGCGTTCCGCTTCGCGACGGTCACGCGCCGCACGCGGCATCGTCTGTCGAAGGTCGACGACCGGATTCATATTCTCGAAGGCCGGATGATCGTCTTCCTGAATATCGACGAAGTGATCCGCATCATCCGCGAATCGGACGAGCCGAAGAGCGCCTTGATGGCCGCGTTCGGGCTTACGGACCGCCAGGCCGAAGATATCCTCGAAATCCGGCTGCGTCAGTTGGCGCGGCTCGAGAAGATCAAGATCGAGAAGGAGCTGGCCGAGTTGCGCGACGAGAAGGCCAAACTCGAAGAACTGCTCGGCAGCGAATCGGCGATGAAGCGCCAGCTGATCAAGGAAATCGAAGCCGACGCGAAGCAGTACGGCGACGAGCGCCGCACGCTGATCCAGCAGGAAAAGCGCGCGACCTTCGAAGCGCGCGTGGTCGACGAGCCGGTTACGGTCGTGGTGTCGCAGAAGGGCTGGGTGCGCGCGCTGAAGGGCCACGGGCTCGACGCGGCGGGCTTCAGCTTCAAGGCCGGCGACGGCCTCTATGCGGCGTTCCAGTGCCGCACGCCCGACACCTTGATCGCGTGGGGCAGCAACGGCCGCGTCTATTCGGTCTCGGTTGCGCAATTGCCGGGCGGGCGCGGCGACGGCGTGCCGGTCACGTCGCTGATCGAACTCGAATCGGGCAGCCACCTGATGCACTACTACGCGGCGTCGGCGGATCAGGCGCTGCTGCTCGCGTCGAGCAACGGCTTCGGCTTTATCGCGAAGGTCGGCGACATGGTGAGCCGAGTGAAGGCCGGCAAGTCGTTCATGACGATCGACGCGGGCGCCGCGCCGCTCGCGCCGATGCCGATGCTGCCCGATGCGGTGCAGGTCGCGTGTCTGTCCTCGGGGGGACGCCTGCTCGTGTTCGGTCTCGACGAGATGAAGACGCTCTCGGGCGGCGGGCGTGGCGTCACGCTGATGGCGCTCGACGACAACGAAGCGCTCGTGCAGGCGCTCGCGATCGACAAGGCCGGTCTGGTGCTGATCGGCACGCGTCGCGGCGGCCGCGTCGACGAGGAGAAGCTGGCCGGTGCCGAGCTTGCGGCGCACGTCGGCAAGCGCGCGCGCAAGGGTCGCGCGCCCGAGAGCAAGATGAAGCTCGACGGCATGCGTCCGGTGCTGCCAGCCTGACGAAGCCGATGAGGCGCCACTGAGGCGGCCGCCGAGCCCATTTAACAAACTTTGACATGAGAAAACGGCGCGCGCCTGCTAGCATGCGGGGCGCTCGCGGGTTATCGCAAAAAAGTTTGTGCGAAAGGTGGCGGCAGACTGCCGCAAGCGAACGCGTAGCGATGATGTCGCGGCAGCCTGCCGGCGCCGCGACAATAACGAAGCAAGACAGCGCAGCAAGACGACAAAGCAACTACAACGTAGCAATACGGCGCAATTGTTCGCAGACACCCGGAACTGCCTGCATCACGCATGGTCGAACGCGCTCAGTAGCGGCTGAGCAAGATCAAGTGTCCTAAACGGTATGGCGTCGTGGGAGAGGAAAACTAGATGAACAAGGCTATCGAGGTCGCACTCTTTCTGCATCTGCTCGGCGTGGCGGTGTGGGTCGGCGGCATGGTGTTCGCGCATTTCTGCCTGCGCCCGGCGCTCGGCGATCTCTCGCCGCAATTGCGTCTGCCGCTGTGGGAGTCGGTGTTCGGCCGCTTCTTCAACTGGGTCGGCGTCTCGGTGCTGGTGATTCTGATCAGCGGCGGCTTCCTGCTGATGCAATTCGGCGGCGGTCACGCCACCTGGCCTTTGCATGCGATGGCCGGCCTCGGCATCGTCATGATGCTGATCTTCGGGCATATCCGCTTCGCCGTGTTTCCGCGCATCCGCCGTGCGGTGCAGGCGCAGAAGTGGCCCGACGGCGCGCGGGCAGTCGGCGCGGTCCGGCGTCTCGTGCTGATCAATATCGTGCTCGGCGTGGTGACGATCGGCGTCGCGGTGCTGTCGCGCGGGTTCTGAGCTTGATTTGAGCACGGGCGGCTCTACCGCTCCGAACAGACAATGGCGAAGGCGCGTCGGGCCGTCTACCCGCTCGGCGCGCCGAACGCGAGCCACAGTCCGCACATGACCGCCACGGTCGCATACACGGCATACACCGGCACCTTGAGCTTCGCGAAGCACGTCGCGGAGAACAGCGCGGTCAGCAGATAGATCGGCTTCAACGGCACATGCACGGCGATCCGCAACACCGCCACCGCGAGAAATGCGGTCGTGACCGCGCGCAAAATCTTCATTCCATGCTCGAAGCGCGGGTTCATCTTCAATTGATGCAGATGCCGCTGCGCCAGCACGACGAGGCAGCCCGACGGCAGGAACAGCGCGAGCGTCGCGATCAGCGCGCCAGGCCAGCCCTCGATGAGGTAACCGAGGAACGGCACCACGTTCAATAGCGGTCCGGGCGACAACGGCGACAGCGAGAACGCCAGCGTGAAGTCGTTATCCGATACACCGATCGCGGGCGTCACGAACAGGATCTTCAGCATCGGCAACGCCGAGAAGCCGCCGCCGAACAGCGTCATGCCCGCGCCCGCAAGGCGCGGCCACAGCAGCGCGAGTTCGTAGCGATGCGGCACGGGCAGCGCGAACAGCACGAGCAGCAGGCTGAGCGCGGCGAGCAGCCGGTAGTCGCCGCGTCCGAGCGACACCGTGAGCCGCGTATCGCGCTCGCGGCTCACGAACCAGCCGGCGCCGAACGCCGCGCCGAGCATCGCGACGTAGGCCGCCGCGTTGTGCGCATAGAAGAGCGCGACGCAGCCGAGCACCGCCGCGCTCCATTCGAGCTTGCCGCGCACGAGCGCGCGCGTCTGCTTGTACCAGGTCACCGCGATCAGCGTCGCGAGCACGACGCTGAAATGCCGTAGCAGCGTTTGCGATGCGATCGCGTGGATGAGCGGCGTGCGGTAGAAGATCGCGAACAGCGTCATTAGCGTGAAGAAGGGCAGCACGCTCGCGGTGCCCGCGACCCATGCGCCGGCGCGTCCGCGCAGCGCGTGGCCGAGTTGCACGGCGACGTTGCAGCCGACCGGCCCGGGCACCATCCATGCGAGCGCAATCAGATCCGCGAAGGCGACGCGCGAGAGCCGCTCCTCGCGTTCGACGTAGTGATGCTCGAGTTGCGCCATCAGCGCGAGGCCGCCCCACGAGAGCGCCGACAGGCCGAACACGACCCGGAACAGCGTCCCTAGCGGCTCCGGCTGCCGGCGTCCAGCGGCATCTTCGTTCGTGACGGTCTGCATGGCGTCACGGGAGCCCATGCGCGGACCCCGTCCTTAAGGGTTGGTGCTCGGCACGCTACTCGTGTTGTCGGTTTCCCGCGTGGCGTGGTGGCCGCCCGCGTTGTTCAGGCCGCATACGCCGAAGCGTTCGAGCAGTGCCGGGATCGCTTCTACCGGCACCGGCCGCGAGAACAGGAAGCCCTGCGCCTCGATGTGGCCGAGCGCGGCGAGCCATGCAATCTGCTCTTCGGTTTCCGTGCCCTCGACCACCACCGTGAGTCCGAGCGAGCGCGCGAGATTGACGATTGCGGTGACCATCACGCAGACGCTGCGGTCGCCCGGAATGGCCTGGACGAACGAGCGGTCCACCTTGAGCGTATCGACCGAGAAGCGGTTCAGATACGAGAGCGACGAATAGCCGGTGCCGAAATCGTCGAGCGCGATGCGCACGCCGAGACGCTTGAGCGCGAAGATTTTCTCGGAGACGACTTCGGGGTATTCCATCATCGTCGTCTCGGTGATCTCGAGTTCGAGGCGGCGCGCCGAGATGCCGGTTTCTTCGATCGCGCGCGAGATCGTTTCGTACAGGTCGCCGCGCCAGAACTGCACGGCCGAAATGTTTACCGCGAGCGACAGCGTGTCGTAGCCCTGTTGCTGCCACTGCGCGAGTTGCCGGCACGCGGTTTCGATCACGAAGTCGCCGATCGGCACGATGAGGCCGGTCGATTCCGCAACCGGAATGAACTCGTTCGCCGGAATCAGGCCGTGCTGCGGATGATTCCAGCGCACCAGCGCCTCGAAGCCGGTAATGCAGCGCTGCGTCAGGTCGATCTTCGGCTGATACGCGAGGAACAGCTGGCCTTCGGCGAGCGCGACGCGCAATTGCTGTTCCCACTTCATCAGATGGTCCGCGCGATGCGACAGATGCGGCGAATAGAACTGGTAGCAGTTCTTGCCGGCGTCTTTCGCGCTGTACATCGCGAGGTCGGCTTTCTTGAGCAGGTCGATCTCGTTTTCGTTCGCGACCGAGTACAGCGCGATGCCGATGCTCGCATGCAGCACGAACGAACTGCCGCGGACCTCGAACGGTTTCGAGAACGCTTCGCCGGCTGCCTCGGCGAGTGCGACCGCGCGCTTCTCGACGTCGTCGCCCTTGAGCACGACGACGAACTCGTCGCCGCCGATGCGGGAGAGCGTGCCGCCTTCGCCGACCGCCGCAGCGAGGCGCGAGGCAGTCATCTGCAGCACGATGTCGCCGGCGTTGTGGCCGAGCGTGTCGTTGACGGTCTTGAAGTTGTCGAGGTCGATGAAGAGGATCGCGAGACGCCCGAGATTGGACGGCTGCGCGACGTCGTGGCGCAGCGCCTGCAACGTCGCGTAGCGGTTGCGCAGGCCGGTCAGCAGATCGTATTCGACGAGGTGCGTCATCTCGCGCTCGCGGCCGAGCAGCTTGCCGATCAGCCCGGTCGCGACCGCGAAGAAGCTCAGCATCGCGAGCGAGATGAAGCTCGCCATCAGCAGATAGACGTTGCGCGTGTGGTTGTAGTCGGCGAATTCTTCGGCTTGCGAAAGACCGACCAGCACGCCGAGCGGATAGCCGTCGATATGCCGGTACGAGACGATGCGCGTGACGCCGTCGATCGAGTCGACGTAGGTGCCCGACACGTGCTCCGAAGTCGGATACGTGCCGCTCGCGGTGAAGGCGCCGCTGGCATCGTTGGTGCCGCCGGTACGCCGCGCGAGCACGGTGCCGTTGTCCGAGATCACCGCGATCACGCCTTCGCGGCCGATGGCGGCGTTGTTGTAGAAGTCGGACGTGAAATAGCCGGGATCTTCCGAGACCACCACGACGCCCGCGAACGAGCCGTCCGGATGATTGAGGCGGCGCGTCATCTGCAAGGTCCAGTGACCCGACACGCGGCCGAGCACCGGTTTGCTGATGTATAGCTGGTCGTCGTTCTCGTGCTCGTGGACCTTGAAGTGCTCGCGGTCGGACAGATCGATGTGCTTGGCATTGAGTTCGGCCGTATTGGCGATCAGCCTGCCGTGTTCGTCGATCAGCGAGACCTGTACGAGCGTTTCGCTTTGCACGACGCCTTTTTCGACGGTACTCGCGAGATCGAAATGATTCGGCGTTTTTTCAAACTCGTATTTGACGAAGCGCGTGATCTGATCGACCTGGTGAATCGCCTTGATCGTGTGCTGTTCGAGCGCTGCGGAAAGAATCGCGGAAGAGGCCATGGCCTCGCGGTAAGTCGCTTCTTTTTCTACCGACAGCCGCGCGAAAATCACGGTCCAAAGCAGGATCAGGACCAGCACGCCGAGCGCGGGGATGGCGAGCAGCGCACGCCGGCGCTTGAACACCGGGTCGCGGCGCGGCCTGGCTTCGCGCGGCTCGGAGAAGCGGGATTGACTCATCGGGAAGCCCGTTGCCGGGTGCGGGCGGGTTGCGAATGCCCGGGCATCGGCTGCGCTGATTTCATGGATGGCTGCATGGTGACCGAGAGGGTGCCAAAGCTGCTGCGCAGAAGAGGCGGGCGTGGCGCCGTGCCTGACAGTCCACAGATCATCGAATTCCTTCCGATATTACTGAATGAGGTTGGATTAAGGAAGCGTCCGGGCATGGGGTATACGCTGGCGCGGCGAGCACTTGCCCTGAATCGGATTTGCCATGCATGTCGGCAATGTTCATGCCGCGGTACATGCGTGATTTCTCGAACAGGTTTTTTCGAACGGCACGGACATGCGTGGGTTTTCCAGTAGCGCATCGGTCATTCAGCGCGCATCGATTGCAATTGCCTGGCATGCCGATGCGGTTTTTTGTGGTTCGGTGCGGCAAGATAGGGCATCCCGACACGAGCCAAATGATGTTTTTTTGAGGCTGCTCGACGCCCTGCCTTACGTTGTCATGCAATGCGCGTTGCTTGCGGAGTCGTTCATCGGGGTGCTTATAGGGTTGCTCACGACAGCCGGCACGTACCGTCGACGATCGTCA
>Ga0153988_1000515_pt1 | contig 10133 bp, 13 predicted proteins | sample TSNC072MetaG_FD_104742 | JGI IMG/M metagenome (GOLD analysis project Ga0153988, IMG submission 104742) | Attine ant fungus gardens microbial communities from North Carolina, USA - TSNC072 MetaG | ecosystem: Host-associated > Fungi > Mycelium > Unclassified | place: USA: North Carolina, Jones...
AAAAAAAAAAAAAAAAAAAAAAAAGTCACAATCATATGTAATATTAGATGTGATAATATCATTTGTTATAACGCCTGAGGTAAGCTGTTACTGTCATGGATGACTAATATATCACAGTCACCTGTCACATCACAGGTGCCTGCCACTATACTGCCACCCTCTGCTAGGGAGGATGACTCAACCGTTCCATGATTTAGGCCATGAGGTATTAAACTGGTTGACAAAGGGGCATAAATTACCCCAAAGACAAGGCCCTTGCTTTCCTCAGCAGAAACTTGGTCATCCTAACTCATAGAATGTGTTCTCTCTTCAGGAGCAGAGGGAGAGGGGCAATTCTGTGAGAGAGCTTGCCTGTAATGATCCTAGAGGTAATAGGTGTCCTAGGACCAGGACTGACCTCCTCCTCTTTACTTTCTGCCTCCTCAGAGAAAGAAGAGGGCTTAGAAGATGCTTTCCTAGAGTCCTCAGCAGCTGAGATACTCCTGGAGGAGCATCTGATAGTGCAATGAGCATAAGAGTGTCCTCTGGGATGAACGCATTTACCAGCCCTAGAGCTGGCACAAGAGATAAGGTTGAGTGAGTCTAGGGACTCACCAACACTAGTAGAGGTAGCCTGGAAGCTAGGGGGATGAGCATTGGTAGCAGATAATTTATTCTGAATATTCAATTTGACTATAGTAGTAGTTAGAGGGAAAAAAGAAATGATACAGCTATAGTCTAGGAAACTGCTATACATTCTGGAGTTGCCCAGTATCACAATTGCTGGTGCTGGGGACATTTAATCTATGCATATCACACTCAAGGTACTAAGTACCAGAAATGTAGTAAACTATATAGAGTGGAAAACTACAGATCTATGGCTTGGTGTTGCAAAGCTAATTCCAAGTCTAACTCTTCTAGAGAGGCCACTGCAGATGGTGCCCCATGCCCTTATACCTTCAAGTGTCTAAACTATAAGAGTAAGCACTCTGCTAATAGCATTAAGCATCTCTTCTGGTACCACCACTTTGATAGGCAGTAGTATTCTAACAAGGCTGTTGAACTGCACACAGGCCATGCCAGTAATAGCAATACTCAACACTCTAGAGTAGACAACTTCTGATTATGTGTAATATAACTAAACTACATATTTATTCACAGAATATTCACAAGAACTATGTACTGATTAATACTTTTCTTGAGTTTCAAAAGAATTACTATAAGGGGCCCTATACCCCAGATTACAATAGCGAGAGCCTCCTCTGAACCAGTTTGTGGGAACCCAACTGGAAAAAGAGTACAACTAGGAGTCCCTCAACCGATCCATGAAAGACCCAATCTTAAAAACAAAAAGACAAGTCACAAACAAACCCTACTTGTAGCCTCTCTAAATATTAGAGGTAAATGATACTCAAATAAAGAATCCAAATACAAAGACCTAATGATGCAAATGAGACATAAAAGAATAACAGTAATAGCCCTACAAGAAACTAAGCTATTTGAAAAAGATACAAAGATAATAGAAAGAGAAAATCTGGGACTAGCAATAGAAAGTAACCCAAGTAATAGGAAAGCTGGAACAGCTTTTGTAATTAACAAAGATATTGTAAAATGGGACATAGAGGAAAACAAACCATGGAAACATGAAATAATAGAAAAAGGTAGAATAGCAAAGATGCAATTGGAATACAATAGTTACACACTGACTATTATAAATGTGTACATGTCCAACACACGACCTAAGAAAGCAAAATTGATTGAAAACCTAAGAACCTACCTCAAAAATGAACAGAAAAGAGATAACACACTGATTGCAGGAGACTTCAACCTAGTAACCAATGAACAAGACAGATCATTACCCCATCCAGATGACCCCAGACTAGTAGACAGTTGGACTGCAATAGAAAATAAAAATGACCTAATAGACGGATGGCAACTCACATATGAAAATGAAAGATAATTCACATATAGTCAGAATAACAGCTTAGGAAGAATTGATAGAATATGTACAACAAGAAACCTACTCAAAAGCTGCCTAGAATGGACAATAGAAAGTAACTGCGGTATATCAGACCATCAGATAGTAACAGTTAGAATAATAAAATAAAATACGCCCCACATAGGAAAAGGACTATGGAACCTCAATGAAGAGACAATAAAATGACCACTCTATGTAAACAGAGCCAGAAAACTTCTAGTAGAAACAGCTAACAAAATAGAACTAAAGAAAGATAAGATGATAAACATATGGACAGAAGCCAAAAAAGCCATTAAAGAAATAGGGATAGAGGAAACAAACAATAGGAGATGGCAAATACGCAAGATAGAAAGAATAATGAAGAGAAAACTAGGGAAGAAAGTCAGAACCTTTCGAGACACTAAAAATGATAGACAAGAAATTGAAAAGCTAATGAAAAAACTTAATGAAAATGACAGAATAAGAACGAAAAAGTCCCAAAAGACAGCTAAAACAAGATACCTAAAGGAAGGCCAAAAAAGCATGAAGTACTTCTTTAATCTGAACAAAAACAAACACAACCCACAAGTGATAGCTGGACTACTAAATAAGAATGGAAAACTAATAACAAACACTACTAAGATGTGTGAAATAGCATCAGAATACCATAAAGAACTATAGAAACCACCCAAGAGAGAAATAAATAATACACAAAAGATTGATAACTTTCTAAAGATAGTGAACCTAACCATAGAGAACAAAGAAGCCTAGATACTGGAAAAAGACACTAGTGAACTAGAAATCGCAAAGGCGATAAATAACAGCAAAAATGGCACAGCACCCAGAATAGATGGAATACCATATGAATTCTACAAATTTTGGCTAAAGAAACATGAGCAATACAAAGAAAACAAAAACAACCCTGCAGTTAAGAAAGTCGAAAGTTGTCATATTCCAGAAATATGATAATTATATAATTTATTTCTCCTAATTATTTTTCTAAAATTAGTAATAGTAGAATAGCGTAGTAGACTACTCTCCTCCTATTCTGGACTTCCTATAAGTACTGAGTAGTTACAGTGTAATTCCTCAGTCTGTAAATTAATGTCAATTAGTCCTAATTGTATCTCATCCTCTCCGACTCCTCAATTTATCCGCTTAGGACCTTTGTCTTGACAACTTCCACTACTCTGAAATACATGACCAACCTCATGACTGGAGACCAGGGTGCAATACATAAGTTGAAGCCAAGGTCATTCAACAAGTCGATCTCTGCTCCAACATCCTTGACAGTCTGCTGGAGTCTTCTTTCTGGTTTTGCAATCACTGTTAAGTACTATCTATTCTCTGAGATAGCTTAGTATATAATTCCGGAGTATAATTCTATTATTACTCCATTCCTTCACTCTCTGTCCATCTGTCCTTGACAGAATTTACAGACTCATACCGGTTCCTGTCGTGTTTTAATCCTGATGTCTCACCAGTCTGCAGCTCCCTCTTCTGGGAGTAATTTCATCCCCCTTGCTGACCGAACTATCGGTCGCTTCACTTCAGGCCTCCCAAGGAGGTCTAAACGTCTCTAATCGGGGACTCCTCGCACTTCGGTGCGCCCCCGCTCATCTCTACCTCCGGGAGAACCTTCAGAATTTCACAGGGTGGACCCCACCACCATTCCTCATATCGACGACGACCCAGACTGGGTCGACGCCCCTATTCCTGTTCCTACTCCTGCATTCTAAACTTCACCTGTTGCTGACTGTAATCCCATTAACAACTAGCTAGCTGAGGCTCTCCGACAGTTATTGGAAAACCTTAACAGAGAATCAGCACTAAAGCCCCACCAATTGAAGGCCCGTATTCTGGACACCTTCGATGGTTCTGACCCCCACAAGCTAAATCACTTCTTATTCCAATGCTGACTCTTTTTCTGTGCCAACCCTTCACAATTTTCCACTAATGAAGAGAAAATCAATTTCGCGATGACCTATGTCTCTGGTGTAGTGCAAGATTGGTTCAAAGTCACACTACAACAGGAAGATCTCGGCTACGCACAATCTTGGCTTTTCACTTGGCACCTCTTTGTGGAAGAGCTCCGAGTGCATTTTGGACTCTCAGACCTAGTAGGGGATGCTGCCAATCTCATTGACAACCTCCGTATGAAGCCAGAAGATAAAATTTCCATTTATAATGTGGAATTCATGCGGTACACAGCACAGTTGAACTAGGGTGATACAGTTCTATGCCATCGCTTTTACTAGGGACTGCCAAATCACCTTCAGGACCTGATAGCAAACCAGGAACAGGGAAAACCCACCTCCTTCCATGCCATGTATCAACTGGCAATCACCTTCGATAATCGCTACTGGAAACGAAATTGCGAATGAAATCATTCCTGCAATATGGAGAAGGAGGCAGCAGACAGTCACTACCGAAAACAGGATAGAATGGCTCAGTTCTCCACCTCCTTGCAAAGCTCTGCTCCGTCTTGTCCCCAGTCATCTACTACTCCACCACAAACCGTGCCATCCTGGAGTTCCCAAAAACTCTCCAGACGACCATCCTCCATCGTTAAGTCACCATCCCCATCCACTCTGCATGTTGACCTCTTCGACAAACTAGGCAGAGACAGCAAATTGAATGGCAATGAGCGCAAGTGCTGTATCGACAATAACCTCTGCCTATACTGTAGATCGAAGGACCACAAGGTAGATGGATGCCCTAGGAAACAACCAGTGAGGGCACGATTAACTACTCTGGAGGAACAAGAGACTCCGCTCTCTGAGAACCTCTCGGAAAACTAAAGCGTGGCTCCCAAGACTCAGCACAAACTGGGAGTTGTGTTGAACTCGTTTGTGCAACTACGAGTCCAATGCGTCTCAACGCGTCTACTCTTTCCGATCCAAATTCTCTTTGTATATCCCTTGTCTCTCCTCTGGTGTGTGCTCTGGACCATCTCTAGCCTATACCCATCTGAATGCTAGTAGACTCCAGATCTACGCATTGTTTCTTGGACTCTGCTTTTACTTGTGGACATTCTCTTCCTACTACTCCTACTCTGCCTATGAAACTATGCCTGTTTGATGGAACCTTGAATAATATTATCTCTGAGGTAGTATCGTTGCCTGTAAAATTCCCCTCCGGTGAATACATGACTCTTGACTTCTACGTCACTCCGCTTGATTCTTGTTGTTCTCTGGTATTAGGTCACTCTTGGCTCACCCACTACAATCTGTTGATTGACTGGGTTTCTGGGTCAATATCCTTTCGACCACCATCTTTACTCCAAAGTCTGGCTTCTGTTCCTTCTGTTGAAACCTTGGTAAATCCTCTGTTCTCTCCAGTGGAAAACCCTCTGCAGTTCACCCCATCTGAGACATCTCTGTCTAACCCCAAGCGACCTTATATCACCATTATCAGCGTGCCAGCCCTACTCTGGGCCTCGCAGCTATCAGGCTCAAAAATATTTGCTATCCAATTCAGTTTCACAGTATAGGCCAAATCCACTACCATCTTCGAAAAAATCAACCTCTCCTCCATTCCAGAGGAATATCACAAGTACACAGATGTCTTTAGCAAGTCCAAAGCAGAAACACTCGCTCCCTACCATCCTTACGACCTCCAAATCGATCTGGAAAAAGATTTCCATCCTCTGGTAGGAACCATCTACTCCTTGTCCAAATTCGAACAGGAAACATTAAAGGAATTCATTGACGAAAACCTAACTAATAGATTCATCCGCTCAACGTCATCACCTCACGAAGTGCCGGTCCTATTCGTAAAAAAGAAAGATGGGTCCCTCCAGCTCTGTGTAGATTTCCGCGGACTCAACAGAATCACAAAAAAGGATTGATATCCACTTCCCCTCATCTCCGACCTCCTAGATTCCCCCCGCAAAGCTCGCATTTACACCAAAATTGACCTCCAACATACGTACCATTTGGTCCGCATTGCTGAAGGAGACGAATGGAAAACCACCTTCTGTACTCGCTATGGAGCCTTCAAATGGTTAGTAATGCCGTTTGGACTAACTAACACTCCAGCTGCCTTCCAACACTTCATGAACGATGTGTTTTCTGACCTCCTGGATGTGTGCATAGTGGTCTACTTGGACGATATCCTAATCTACTCCGATGACATCACGCAACACCGGAGCCACGTCAAAGAAGTGCTGAAATGACTCCGAAAAGCAGGGTTGTATGTAAAAGCAGAAAAATGTGAGTTCCATTCAGATTCCATCGAATACCTAGGCTATATTCTATCTCCATCTGGTTTGACCATGTCCAACACTAAAGTGAAAACCATTCAGGAGTGGCCAGAACCAAAGAAAGTAAAAGATATCCAGTCCTTCTTAGGTTTCGCCAACTTCTACAGATGTTTTATTTTCAATTATTCAGATATAGTCATTTCGCTCACTCATCTCACTAGAAAGAACACTCTGTGGAACTTTGACGATGATTGTAGGATAACATTTAATACCCTGAAACAAGCCTTCACCTTCGCTCCTATTCTTATGTATTAGATTCTGGACACACAACTTGTCATGAAAACCGATGCCTCAGACTACGCTCTTGCTGCTATTCTCTCTATTATGACTAAAGATAATGAGATCCACCCCATAGCCTTCTACTCCAGGACATTCTCCGCTCCAGAACTCAACTACGACGTCCACAACAAAGAATTACTTGCAATATTTGAAGCCTTCAAAATCTGGCGACACTATTTAGAGGGGTTCACTTCACCAATCGATGTTGTAACGGATCACAAGAACTTGGAATATTTCTCGACAACCAAGATTCTAATGCGCCGACAAGCAAGATGGTCAGAGTACCTCTCTTAATTCAACCTTGTAATTCGCTTCTACCCCGGACGCCTTGGCACCAAACTGGATGCACTCACTAGACGATGGGACATCTACCCAAAGGGGGGAGATAATAGCTACGCTTCAGTGAACCCTCATAACTTCCGTCCAGTTTTTACTCATGAACAAATCGCAGCATCTCTCTGAGCAACCATTCTGACCACTCCGACACTTCGCGCAGCCACAATATTGGATCAAAACCAACTCTACTCTGATATCCTAGCAACACTTCTATATCCAACCATTTACTCCATCCGGAAGGACGTTGGTCGAAAGACGGCGCAGGGTTTCTCAGACTCAACAACAGAATGTACGTTCTGGATAACGCTAACTTACGCCTCCGAGTTCTCCAGTATCATCACGACCATGTCCTAGCAGGACACCTAGGCCAAAACAAAACACTGGAACTTATATGGAGACATTATACCTGGTCAAACATCTGCGACGACATACAGAAGTTCTGTAAGTCTTGCGTTATCTGTATGAGATCCAAACCACAGCGTCATAGACCATATGGATCCCTCCAACAACTTCCTATCCTGGAACGCCTATGGAATTCAATTTCTATGGACTTCATAGAGAAACTCCCTTCCTCCTCTAGTTTCGACACCATCCTTATTATAGTGGATTGCCTGTTGAAACAAGCCATATTCATCCCCACTCACGACACCATCACTTCAGTGGAACTAGCATGCCTTTTCGTGATTCACATCTTTTCAAAGCACGGAGTTCCATCTCATGTTATGTCCGACTGCAGCTCAGAATTTGTCTCTCATTTCTTCCGCTCTTTAGGTACCGCCCTAGACATGAGACTTCACTTTACCAGTGGATACCATCCAGAGGCAAATGGTCAAGTGGAACGGACTAATCAGACATTAGAACAGTATCTCTGTATATATTGCAATTACCAACAGGACAACTAGTCTGAACTATTACCCCTAGTGGAATTTGCTTACAACAATGCCCCTAGTACTACCACTGGTGTCTCCCCTTTTTTCGCCAACAAAGGATATCATCCTAACCTCAGTGTGTACCCAGAGCGAGATATAGCCTCTTCCCATGCCCGTGACTTCGTACTTAATTTTGACGAATTACAAGACATACTCAAAGAGGAAATCGCCAAAGCCCAAAGACAATATTAACCCTCCACCGACTCGCATCGATGACAACCACTGGACTTCCAAGTCAGACAATCAGTATTCATCAGGTCACAGTACTTCTGGACAACTCGCCCATCGAAGAAACTCTCTGAAAAGTATCTTAGACCATACGAGATAATTGCCCAGCCCAGTCTGCAATCCTTCATACTTCGCCTTCTGGATATCATGAGGGCTGCCCATCCTGTATTCCATGTCTCTATGCTCGAACCAGCCACACCCAACACCTTCCAGCAGTGCTCCAAACCTCTGCCAGCACCAGTAATTATCGATGGAGAACCAGAATATGAGATCTCCAAGATAGTCGACTCCAAGATTGACTGCCAGAGGGCATGCAAACTGCTATATAAGGTTATATGACTAGGATATGAAGATACTGACAACGACTCTGAATGGTTACCAGTGACGGAACTAGAGCACGCTAAAGAATTACTGAATGATTTTCATCTCAAGTATCCATCTAAACTGGGACCATTACAACCCTAAAATACCTCCATTCAATTTCCTCAACTCCGTTTCTCTGTATTCACTCCGCTTCAAAAAAAAAAAAAAAATTTATCCTTGAGTATTTGTACACATTCTGGAGTGCAGTTTCCTTTGCACTGACTTGCTTACTTGTATTCTACTCCGCAGTTTCCGTTGCAATCTGATACTTGTATTCAAAAGCAGTCTCCATTGCAAAACTGGGGTACTTGTATTTCTCTGCAATTTCCCTTGCAGTCGTCGATTACTTGTATTCTTGCTTCATCATTTATCGTTACTTACATCCATTTTCTGCCACAGGGAGAACAATATTTATCGAACAAAAAAAGATTACAAGATTCCAGTTCCGACAGAGTACGTGACTAGAAAAAAGTTACCACCACCTTCTTCCACATCCTCCATTCCGTTTTTCTCTTCCTGTCCTCTAGTTTCTTCCTTCTCTTCTGCTCCGTCTATTCTCTCCTCCTTCTGTTTTCCTTTTTCTTTACTCCCCTGTACCTCCGTTAATTCTCCCTTGGACTCCAGCCACAAAATTCGTTCCTTATCAGAGTCTTTGCCCTCCATGCCAGCAAGTTTCTCTAACGCTACCACAATCCTCCAGATGTCCTTCCTTATGCCACTCAACTCACTCAGGCCGTTTAACTTCCTCAAAATCTCTGCCTTCTACTCCGCGTCCATCTGTTGTTTCGCTTTTCTCATATTTGACCTCCTGGCTATTTCCACCTTGGCTTTCACTCATGCCCTGTCTGCGTCGAAAGACTTACAGGCAGCCTTGGTGCAGGGAGCGCAGGAAGTTGTGTGACTACAAAAAAAAATTAACAGAAAAGAAAACATTTCAAACAATACTTACGGCAAAGTTTGGGGAATACACAAGATTCCGAAGTTCACGCACCTCTCACACAGACTTCCCTCACCAACGACTGACGTCTCCATTTCTCTTGCCAACTCTTCACGTTGTTGGTGAGCCTCTGAAGTTTCTTGTGACAGGTATCAAACACGTTGTCTTTTGGTTAGAGGCGGAAGATCGATTAGGTTCATCTCCTTGTCAGAAGAAAGAGATGAGGGCAGCAAAAAGGTTTTTATCCAATTCTTGTGCTGTTGTTGTTCCATGGTAGTGACACGGTCCGCCTCTAGACGTTTGGCCAAATCTCTCTGGCGATCTTCTTCTCTCTACCGTATCTCTTCCTCTTCCTGTTTTCTTTGCGCTTCTTTCTCCAATCTTTTCTGCTCCGCCATTTTTGCCTCTTTGTGGGCTAGGTGCTCGAGGCGTTTCTTTTCTTTCTGCTGTCGAAGCAGGGTTTCTACCTCAGTACGTCTTCTTGCCAACTTAGCCTTGTAAGACTCATCATCGGAGTCAGAGAGGTTAGCGATCGAGGTGGAATTAAAGGACATGGTGGTAGATTTTCAGGATTAAAAGTCCGCAATGAAAAAATTTTAAAACCGGAGTCAGGTGATATTTAAATTGCTTATGCATAGAAGCTTCAAGGGCTCAGCCTTAAAGGGGGGGTACTGTCATATTCCAGAAATATGATAATTATATAATTTATTTCTCCTAATTATTCTCCTAAAATTAATAATAGTAAGATAGCGTAGTAGACTACTCTCCTCCTATTCTGGACTTCCTATAAGTACTGAGTAGTTACAGTGTAATTCCTCAGTCTGTAAATTAACATCAATTAGTCCTAATCGTATCTTATCC
>Ga0153988_1000516_pt1 | contig 10119 bp, 5 predicted proteins | sample TSNC072MetaG_FD_104742 | JGI IMG/M metagenome (GOLD analysis project Ga0153988, IMG submission 104742) | Attine ant fungus gardens microbial communities from North Carolina, USA - TSNC072 MetaG | ecosystem: Host-associated > Fungi > Mycelium > Unclassified | place: USA: North Carolina, Jones Lake...
CTGGAACAACGCCGCCTCGCCAAGCGCCAGAAATACGGCATGATGAACCTGCGCACCGGTATGGTGTGTCCCGAAACAGGCCTATGGGAAAGCTGGACGCAAGCCGGAGTAGTTGGCAAGGCAGTGGTACACGCCGGCGACAGATTCAAGCCCTATCTGCGACTCGACATGCCGCCTGCTGAAGTGCGCTGGATGTGGGCCGGTGAGTATCGTCCGGAGCGGCTGGCTTGATCCGATCCATAAATCGCATATGGCCGGTTGTTATTTCATGCGAGCCGGCCATTACGAGCTTTGTACGCATGCGGAAGACGAGTGCAGTGCTCCTTATGCTTTTGCTCATGAGCATCCCGCCCCTTCGGGCACAGACCAATCCATCGACAGTAATGGAAAGTGATATGCAGGACATTCCGAAGCCCATGTCCATGCCGAGCTTGACGGCGAACGGGTAAAGCGCGCCCTCGGTCGGGTCGCCTTCCACTTTCCATTTGCCGTCTTCCTCGAACAGCTCGGCATCGTTGCACAGCAGCGATACGCGGCCCATCAGCCTGAGCACGTCCGGCGCGGCGCCGAGCGTCTCGACTGCCGGCAGGCGGCGAATAATCGCGTTGCGCTACGCCATGCGCTGCACGCCGATGGCGAGCGTGATCGTAATGAACGCCGGCAGCCCTTCTGGAATGACCGACACCGCAATCCCGACGATGGCCTGGAACAGCTCGACGAAAGTCATATGTCCGAGCCAGTGCCCCCAGGAAAACAGCAGCACGCTGACACAGGCGATCACGGCGGTAATCACGTAGCCGAACTTCTTGATCTGGCGCAGCAGCGGTGTCTCCAGCACGCTGACCTCGGCGAGCATCTGGTTGATGCGGCCGAGTTCCGTTTGGCTCCCCGTCGCCACGACGACGCCGGTTGCCCGGCCCGACAGCACCATCGTGCCGCAGAACGCCATGTTCCCGCGGTCGCCGACCGTGGCTCTGGCCTGGCAGCGAACGCGGCCTACGTCGCGCACCGCTTGCGGTCCTGAAGGCTTGCTTGCGGCAGTGCGACCATCGGCGCCCAGAGCCCAAGCGAAAACCGGCGATCGGCGACGACAAACCCACGCCTGTCGCAGAGCGCAAAAAGAAATGGCCGCAGCATCGGCTGCGGCCACCGGGTAGCGGTTCGAAAAGCTTGCGTAGCTCAACGGCTACGCAACCCTGCGACTCAGGTCACATTCATCGCCAGCGCGCTCTCGCGATAATGCTGGCTCGCTTTCTCGGTATCGCCAAGCTGCTCGTGCAGGCGCGCGAGCGCGCGATGCGAGCGGATTTTCAACGTCTCGTTATCGGCCAGCTTCAGCGCGCGTTCGAGGAACGACTGCGCCTTACCCCACAACTGCTGATGCAGGCACAAACGGCCCAGCGTGAACATCAAATCCGCATCTTCGGGACGATCCTTCTGCCAGGCTTCGGCCTTCTGGATCAGCGGCAGCGCGTCGCCACCGGCCGTGTCCGGATAGCGGCGCAGCAAGCGCGCGTCCCAGTTCTGCGCGAGCGCTTCCTCGACGATCTTGCGCGCGTCCTGCGGACGATTCAGCGAGACGAGCAATTCGGCGGCCGTATCGGCGAGACGCGGCGAATGACGCTCGACCGCCGACAGCGAGTTCCACAGTTCGAGCAGCGCATCGGCGTTGTGACGACGATCGCGCAGCAGATTCTCGGCCGCCAGTTGACGCAGCCGCACTGCCACGGCCGGATGGATCGCCTCGCGCTTCTCCAGCGTCTTGACGAGCTTCAGCACTTCGCCCCAGTTCTTCAGTTGCTGCTGCGCGCGCAGCATGATCTGTTGCGCATGAATGCGCCGCGCGCCCTGCGATTGCATCTCGGTCAGCGCGGTAAGCGCGCCGTCCGCGTCGCGGCCGTCGGCGCGCATGTCGGCGGTCGCCATCAGACGCGCATCCTGCCAGTCTGCTTCGTCGATCTGCGAGAGCCATTCGTCGCGCCGCGCATATTCGTGCATGCGATGTGCGGCCGTGGCCGCGATCAGGCCGGCCGCGCCCTTGTTGTCGCCGTTCGCGAGCGCGTCTTTCGCGGCCTTCTCGGCACGCGAGAAACGCCCGGCGTAGAGGTTGCCGATCGCGTCGCGCAACGACGCATGCGCCTTCGCGACCCGCGAGCGCGCGCGGTACGCGGCGACGCGCTGCGGCATGCGCCAGATATTGCGGATGATGCGCAGGAGCGCATACAGCACGATAAACAGCACGACGATCGCGACGATAAACAGATTGAGCGACATGTCGACGCGATACGGCGGATAGACCAGCAGTATCTGCCCCGCGTCGAAGCGGCCGACCACCGCGAGCACCACCGCGATCACGAACAGCAGCGCGAGCCAAAGAAGTCCCCGGATCGCCATGATTAACCCCGGTTCCGGTATTGATTGACGGCCTGCAGGCTCGTGTCGAGGTTCGGCAGTTCGACCGCGGCCGAGCCCGTATCGACCTGCCTGACGAGATCGATCACCGTTTGCGTCTCTTTCGACGAAGCGTCGAAGTAGCGCGTGAGCGCCGTCTGCGCCGCCTGCAGGTCGGACTTCAGCGTGGTCTGGTTACGCGAGAGCAGCGCGAGACGCGCCGACAGCAAACGCAGCTTCAGGTTCTCGCGCACGAAGTAGCCCTGGTCGGGCGAGACAAGCATCGCGTCGGCGTTGTCGATGCGGCGCACCTGCACGAGGCTCGTCAGTTGATCGCCGATGCCGTGCGTGACCTCGTCGAACCACGCTTTCCAGCGCGGCTTGCCGGTGGCCGCGGCCACCTTCGCGGTGTCGGCCCACGTGGCCGCGCGCGGCGTCGTATGCGGAATCGGCGCCTCGCCCGAGAGCGGCAGGTTCGCGACGTGGTCGATCGCGTTGTCGAGCTTGATCGCGAGACCGGTGAGATCGGTCGACGGCGCGGCCTTCAGCTTGTCGATGTCCTGCGCGATCGCCTTGCGCACCGCCACCGCCTGCGGGCTGTCCGACGCGGCGAGGCGCGTGTCGGCGCTTTGCAGCGCGAACAACGCGAGCTGCGTGTTGCCGGTCAGCTGCAACTGCTGGCTCGCCGCCGACAGCATCTGCCCGACTTCCGCGAGCGTCCAGTCGTCGCGATTGCGCGCGAGATCGGCATATTGCTGTTGCAGCGCCTGCTGCGCGGCCTGCGCATCGGCGAGCTTGCCCTCGAACTGCGCGACCTGCGAGTCCGCCTGATGCACGCTGGCGAGCGCCTGGTCGAGCTTGATGCGCAGCTCGTTGGTCTGCGTGTCGTTGGCCTGCTGACGCTGCGCCAGCGCCTGTTCGGTGCGCACGAGCTTGCGGTTCATCGCGAAGCCGCCCACACCGACCGCGCATGCCAGGACCACGACCACAAACCACAGCAGCGGCCCGCTCATGCTGCGGCGCTTTTGCGCTTCGTAGGGCGTGAAGGGTTGATTCGTCGGCAACGTAGCGGTTGCGGACGGCTGGGGTGCAGCGTTCGTGGATGCGTTCGTTTCAGTCATGCGTGATTGAGCCGGGTTGGTCGATACCGGTTGGACGACGGGGGGCACGGCGGCAATGGCGGCGAGCGCACGGACTATGCGCTCGTCGCCCGCGCCGGACACCGTCATCCTATCAAAACCCAATGCCCGCGCGGTCTGCGCGATGCGGGGATGAGGCGCGACGAGCGGCGCGTGTTTGAGCTGCGCGATCTCGCTCGCGTTGAGGTGGTCGTGCGCGAGTTCCTGCAGGTTGCGCACGCCTTCGGAACTGGTCACGAGCCATGCGTGCGGCCGGCCCGCGAGCAGTTCGTGCACGCGCGCCCAGGCGCCGATCGACGGCTCCGGCACGACGCGCCGGTAGACCGCGACCGCCTCGACTTCGGCGCCCGCTTCGCGCAGGCGATCGGCGAGCCATTCGCGGCCGCCGTCGCCGCGCACGATCAGCACGCGCTTGCCTTCGAGCGCCGCCGTGCCGAGTTGCGCGTCGAGCGCGGCGAAGAGGCCTTCGGAGTCGAAGCTCGCCGATTCGTCGTCGGCGCCCGCGGTCGGGCTGATCACGCGATGCCCGGGCGCGCCGATGCCGTGGCGCGCGAGCGCCCGCACACTGCCGGGACCGACCACGCCGATCGGCAGCGCGTGCGGCCAGATGTCGTCGCGGTACGCAAACGCGTGATCGACCGCGTTCGGCGAGACGAACACGACGAGCGCATAGCGTTCGAGCGAAGCAAGCGCGGCGCGCAACGGCGCAGGGTCGATGACGGGGGCGATGTCAATCAGCGGAAAGTCGAGCGTCGCGAGGCCGGCCGCTTCGAGCTGCCCGACGAGCTCGCTCGACTGGCCGGCCGGCCGCGTGATCACGACCGTGAAGGGCGCCTTCTCCGGCGTGCCGGCGGCCATCACTCGCCGGCCGCCGCGCCGTTCGCGGCGGGGTTTGCGGGGCTGCTTGCTACGTCACCTGCTACGTCACCCGCGGCGTCACTTGCGGCAGCATGCGCGGCACTATCTGCCGCTGCCGGGCCGCTGGCGGTGCTGAGCGCGCGGACGATGTCGAACGCGCCCTGCCCGGCAAGCTCGCTCGCGACCTGCTGGCCCAACGCGAGCGCGCGCTCGATGCCCGGCGCGGGAGCCGATGCCTGCGCGCTCAACACGCGCTGGCCGTCGGGCGTCGCCACGATGCCGCGCAGATGCAGCGCGCCGTCATGCCACGTCGCGTACGCGGCGAGCGGTACTTCGCAACTGCCGCCGAGCGCGCGCGACACCATGCGCTCGGCTTCGACGGCGGCCGCCGTATGCGAGTGATGCAGCGGCGCAAGCCATGCGGCGAGGTCCGCGCGATCGGCGCGAATCTCGATGCCGAGCGCACCCTGCCCCGCGGCGGGCAAGCTGTCCTGCGGATCGAGCAGCGCGCGGATGCGCTCGCCGAGCCCCAGACGCTTGAGCCCCGCGGCAGCGAGGATGATTGCCGCGTAATCGCCACGGTCGAGCTTGGCGAGGCGCGTGTCGAGATTGCCGCGCAACGGCCGCACCTCGAGATGCGGATAGCGCATGCGCAGCATCGCCTCGCGGCGCAGGCTCGAAGTGCCGACCACCGCGCCGGCCGGCAGTGCGGCGAGCGAATCGTATTGATTGGAGACGAGCGCATCGCGCGGGTCCTCGCGCTCCATGATCGCGGACAGAGCGAAGCCCGCGGGCAATTCCATCGGCACGTCCTTCAGCGAATGCACCGCGAGGTCGGCGCGGCCATCGGCGAGCGCGGCTTCGAGTTCCTTGACGAAGAGACCCTTGCCGCCGACCTTGGAGAGCGTGCGATCGAGAATCTGATCGCCGCGCGTCGTCATTCCGAGGATTTTTACGTCACAAGATGGATATAATTTGTGCAGCGCACATCGCACATGCTCCGCCTGCCACATGGCAAGGCGGCTCTCTCGCGAAGCAATCACAAGCGTGTGGGGTGGCGCGGCAAACGTCTCGGTGTTCATTAGCTTGCTGATCGAATCTCGGGGTGGAATAACAATCAATGTTAGCACGCGCCCCTGCTTGCGCCCTTGCTTGAGCCCTTGCACCAAAGGCACAGCCGGGCGCCGGGCAGACGCGGTATCGATGGAGGAGACGGGCTGCGCGCGGCAAGCGCCTGCCCCATTCCGGTTCGTCACGCACGGTCGTTCGCGCATCGCGCGGCGGCATGCGCGATGATGCAATGCGGCGTAACCGCGTGGGCGGCACGCGCCGCGCGTTCAGCGCGGCCTCGCCTCATGTGCCGTGGCCCCTCTCTCCATCTGGCGTCGGCAGTGCACATGCGGTCGTCGCGGGCGGTTCGTTTTGCCGGCCCGCCTGCCGCCGCGCCTTGCCGTTGTGCGTTGTCGTGCGCCTTGCAGTTCTCTTTGCTGTTCTAATTGCAGTCCCGTTCGCAGTCCCTGTTGCACGCTGTTCACGTTACTCGCAGTCCACGTTGCACATTCTGTCGCAGTCCCGCAGTCGCAGTTCATCACTCAACAGACCCTGGCTTCCCTGAGGAAACCCATCGTGACGTCTTCCGGATCGGCGCGCCCTGACCGCCGCCACACTGCTTCGTCCAACGCTCGCCCGGCCCATGCCGTGGTGCCGGACGCTTCCGCTGCCTCTGCCGCAGCCCTCGCCGACTCCGCCGCGCACGGCACGACGCCGGCCTTCGCTCAACGCGCCGATACGCGCACGGAACAGCGCACGGAAAAACGCCCGGGCCAACGTGCCCTCGCCGCGCAAGCCGCCAAGGTGCCGAAAGCCGCGCGCACCGCCGTGTCCGTCAAAGCGGAAAAACCCGTGAAGACAGCCAAAGCCAGCAAGACTGAAAAGGCTGGCCAAGCCGCAAGCGCCGCCGACGCGCGCAAGCCCGCCAAGGCCGCCAGCACCGATGCGAACGCCGCCGCTTCCGCGAAAACCAAGGCGATCGCGAGCGATGCAGCCCAACCGCGCGCCGCCAGAAAGTCGAAGCTGAAAGCCGTCGCGCAAGCCGCGGGCGCCGCCGTTCCCGCCGCCAAAAGCACGGCGCGCACGCGCGAGGACAAGGACCATCCGCTGTTCCAGGATATCCGCTATCTCGGCCGCCTGCTCGGCGACGTGCTGCGCGAGCAGGAAGGCGACGCGGTGTTCGACGTCGTCGAAACGATCCGGCAGACCGCCGTGCGTTTTCGCCGCGAGGACGACAACGCCGCCGCGCAGACGCTCGACAAGAAGCTGCGCACGCTGACACCCGAGCAGACGGTCAGCGTCGTGCGCGCGTTCAGCTACTTCTCGCATCTCGCGAATATCGCCGAGGATCGCCACCGCAACCGCCGCCACCGGATTCACGCGCTCGCGGGCTCGGCCTCGCAGCCGGGCACGATCGCCTATGCGCTGGAGCGGCTCGTCACGGCCGGCGCCGCCGCGACGCCGGTGCTGCAGCAGTTCTTCAACGACGCGCTGATCATGCCGGTGCTGACCGCGCACCCGACCGAAGTGCAGCGCAAGAGCATTCTCGACGCGCAGCACGACATCGCGCATCTGCTTGCCGAGCGCGACCAGCCGCTCACGCAGCGCGAACGCTCGCACAACGAAGCGATGCTGCGCGCGCGCGTCACCTCGCTCTGGCAGACGCGCATGCTGCGCGATGCGCGCCTGACCGTCGCCGATGAAATCGAGAACGCGCTGTCGTTCTATCGCGCCACCTTCCTCGAGGAAATCCCCGCGCTCTACGCCGACATCGAGGACGCCCTCAAGGAGCACGGCCTCGAAGCGCGCCTGCCGCCGTTCTTCCAGATGGGCAGCTGGATCGGCGGCGACCGCGACGGCAATCCGAACGTCACGGCCGACACGCTCGAAAACGCGATCACGCGCCAGGCTGCGGTGATCTTCGAGCACTACATGGAGCAGGTGCACAAGCTCGGCGCGGAACTGTCGGTGTCGAACCTGCTGGCCGGCGCAAGCGATGCGCTGAAGGAACTCGCGGCCATCTCGCCGGACCAGTCGCCGCATCGCACCGACGAGCCGTACCGCCGCGCGCTGATCGGCATGTACACGCGGCTCGCGGCCAGCGCGCGCGTGCGGCTCGGCGAAGGCAGCGTGCCGGTGCGCAGCGCCGGGCGCGGCGTGGCGCCGATCCGCGCGATTCCTTACGACGACGCCGCCGACTTTGTGCGCGATCTGCACGTGCTGATCGATTCGCTCGCCGAGCATCACGGCGCACCGCTCGCGGCTCCGCGCCTCGCGCCGCTCGCGCGCGCCGCCGAAGTGTTCGGCTTCCATCTCGCGAGCATCGATCTGCGGCAAAGCTCGGACATCCACGAAGCGGTGATCGCCGAGCTGCTCAGGCGCGCGGGCGTCGAGGCCGATTACGCGGCGCTCTCCGAGGCGGACAAGCTCGAGGTGCTGCTCACCGAACTCGCGCAGCCGCGCCCGCTGCGCGTGCCGTACGCCGACTACTCGGACCTCGTGAAGAGCGAACTCGGCGTGCTTGAGGAAGCACGCGTCACGCGCGAAAAATTCGGCGCGCGCGCAGTGCGCAACTACATCATTTCGCACACGGAAACCGTCAGCGATCTGGTCGAGGTGATGCTGCTGCAAAAGGAAACCGGCCTGTTGCGCGGCCGTCTCGGCGACGAGCATGATCCGGCGCGCGCGGGCCTGATGGTGATTCCGCTCTTCGAGACGATCCCCGACTTGCGCAACGCGCCGCACATCATGCGCGATCTGATCGCGCTGCCGGGCGTCGGCGCGTTGATCGAACACCAGGGCAACGAGCAGGAGGTCATGCTCGGCTACTCGGACAGCAACAAGGACGGCGGCTTCCTCACCTCGAACTGGGAGCTGTATCGCGCCGAGCTTGCGCTCGTCTCGCTGTTCAACGAACGCGGCGTGACGCTGCGCCTGTTCCATGGGCGCGGCGGCACCGTCGGCCGCGGCGGCGGCCCGACCTATCAGGCGATCCTCTCGCAGCCGCCCGGCACGGTCGACGGGCAGATCCGCCTGACCGAGCAGGGCGAAGTGATCGCGAGCAAGTTCGCCAACCCCGCGATCGGCCGGCGCAACCTCGAAACGGTGGTGGCCGCGACGCTCGAAGCGTCGCTGCTGCCGCAAGGCAACGCGCCCGCCGAGCTGCCCGTGTTCGAGGAAACGATGCAGCAACTGTCCGACACGGCGATGGCCGCGTATCGCGCGCTCGTCTACGAAACGCCGGGCTTCAAGGAGTATTTCTTCGAGTCGACGCCGATCGCGGAGATCGCCGAGCTGAACATCGGCAGCCGGCCCGCCTCGCGCAAGCTGCAGGACCCGAAGCAGCGCAAGATCGAGGACCTGCGCGCGATTCCGTGGGGCTTCTCGTGGGGCCAATGCCGTCTGCTGCTGACGGGCTGGTACGGCTTCGGCAGCGCGGTCGCCGCGCATCTCGACAGCGCGCCGAGCGATGCCGAACGCGCGCGTCGTCTCGCGCTGCTAAAGAAAATGCACAAGACGTGGCCGTTCTTTTCGAACCTGCTCTCGAACATGGACATGGTGCTCGCGAAGACCGACCTCGCGGTCGCGTCGCGCTACGCCGCGCTCGTCACCGACAAGAAGCTGCGCAAGCACGTATTCGAGCGCATCGTCGCGGAATGGGAGCGCACCGCGAAGGTGCTGTCCGAGATTACCGGCAAGGGCGAGCGGCTCGCGGAGAACCCGCTGCTCGCGCGCTCGATCAAGAACCGCTTCCCGTATCTCGATCCGCTCAATCACCTGCAGGTGGAACTGCTCAAGCGCTATCGCGCGGGCGATACGAATGCGCGCGTGCGGCGCGGGATTCATCTGAGCATCAACGGGATCGCGGCGGGCTTGCGCAATACCGGTTGAGGCTGAAACCGTGGTTTGAACTGCGGTTTGAACCACCGTTTACCGCCGCAGCGCAAGCGGACCTGCTGCACCGATGCGGAATCATCGGTGCAGCAGGTCCGCGATACGCAACACAAGCCGGGCGTGACCAGCGAAGGCCACGCCCGGCTTTTTTCAATGCGCGTCGATCATCAACGCGTCGAGCTTGAATGAGTGGTCCGCCTGCACGTCGAAATACTGGCGCACTTCATCGGGCGCGTGGTCCCACAGCGAGCGGATCGCGACAATGCGCGGCTCGGGCGTACGCATGCGCGCAACCCACGACTTGAATTCGAGGTCGATGCGCCAGCGCTCGCGAACCGACGCCTTGAAACCGGCCGCTGCGAACAACGCAATCCACTCGTCGGCGCGGTAATCGCGGATATGCGAACCGTCGCGCAGCAACTCGATCGCCTGAATATGCGTATCGAGCAGCGGGTGATCGATGCCCGCGATATCGACGAACAGCACCTTGCCGCCCGGCTTCAGCACGCGCCGCACCTCGGCGAGCGCGAGCGGCACGTCGTGCCAGTGGTGCGCGCTCATGCGGCTAATCACCCAGTCGAACGCATGATCGGCGAACGGCAGCGTCTCGGCCGCGCCCTGCTGCGTGCGGATATTGGCGAGGCCGCGCTCCCGCGCCGCGCCTTCGACGGTCGCGAGCATTTGCGGCGCGATGTCGTAGGCGACGACCTCTTTCGCGTGCGGCGCGACCGCGAAGCTCGCGTGCCCCGCGCCACAACCCATGTCCAGCACGGTCGCGCCCGGCGTC
>Ga0153988_1000517_pt1 | contig 10097 bp, 9 predicted proteins | sample TSNC072MetaG_FD_104742 | JGI IMG/M metagenome (GOLD analysis project Ga0153988, IMG submission 104742) | Attine ant fungus gardens microbial communities from North Carolina, USA - TSNC072 MetaG | ecosystem: Host-associated > Fungi > Mycelium > Unclassified | place: USA: North Carolina, Jones Lake...
GGAGATTCCTCAGAGAATTAGATGAGGCTCCTAGAGGGAACAATCTACATTATATACTACAGTGTCTTCGCGTCCCTGCATTGGTAACCAGGGTCTGAACAAGGAAAGTGTGCTGGGTGGCAACGGAGTGCTCTTGGAATGATGGGAGTAAGACCCAATATTACGTAGTAATATTGGATCAGCTTCCGGGTCGCTCCAGAGGACTGGAACGGGCTCCGGAGTGGCGTGTTAGGGGTCCCCTTACATGGTTGCTTTGCAGTCCAGGAGGACCTTGACGGAGTGGAGTTTGTTTGTGTCTGTGGTTCTAATCTCTACCGGCAAGAGCAAGGAAGTCCCTCGCGTGTCCAAGGCACTAATTGAGAAGAGCTTGGGCAGCCTCTTCTCCTACTTGGGTCTACGGAGCAGAGCAGCAGCTAGGGGATTAAGGGGCTGTGCGTCTACTAGTTCACTGTCAATTGTATTGGGATCCTCTATAGTCAATACAGTGAACTTATTTACTGGCGACCGGGGCGCACTTATCGCCAGCCATATTACACAAAATCCTCCTCTTCCGGAGGACCAGACTTCTCTGACGGAACTGCATTTTTCAATGCTAACAAATCTTCAATCAACTTCTCCCGTTGCTCCGAAGTGAGTTGGCGAATGTCCATATAGTGGGGGCAGTCTCAGACTACATGGTTCACATCTCCACATTGGTAACATCCTCACGGAGACAAGGACCTTGTTTTTCTAGTCGTGTCAACGTCCATGGGGACTCCCATAGATGGAGCAGGCGGCGGAGGTTTTGGGGCAACCGGAAGGGGCGGAACGGGGGGCAGTCTTGCTGTGGACAAAGGTGGGGGTCGGGTGAAGATAGTCTTAGGCGATGCGGAAGGGGCAGAGCGCGACATGGACTGGAAAGCCTCATTGGCGAAACGTGCCTGGTCGATCCTCCGAGCTGCTCTATACCACGCGTTGGGGTCAGTGTTAGCGGGTCATCCGTATGGCATGGTGGTGATCTGGTTCTGAATGCCCAACCTGAGACCTCATCGAAATTTCACCACAAGTGTCTAGGGATCCGTATATCCTACGTCGGAGACCAAGGCTTGGAAGTTGTCTAGATAATCGTCCACCGTCCGACCTCCTTGATGGTAGGAGGCTCCTTCTAGAGCATTGATCGCGTCTGCTTCCACATTGACAGGGAAGAAGTGGATCCAGAACTGTTGTTCAAAGTCCCCCCAGGTTTGGATGGGGAAGATGCTGGTGTCTGCTTCCTGATGGAACACGTTCTCAGACCACTTGGCGGCACAACCACCTTTGAAAAACATGAGAGCCCAGAGGATTTTCTCCTGTTCGTCGTGGAATTGCTCCAGGGCTAGACGGATGTAGAGAGAGCAGGAGTTCAAAAACGCATGGCCGTTGTGACGTTCTCCGCTGAAGTCCAGAGGACAGGAGAGCTTGGGACATGTTCGTCTCGCTGTCGGAGTAGGGGGCGGAGACACTGGAGGAGATAGTACAGGCGGAGGAGGTGTGTTTGCTACGGGCGGAGGGGGGGATTAGCTACTAGCTGTGTAAGCTGCTGTAGCTACGTGGTCAAGGTTGCGAGTGCGGTGTTGATGTTGTTTTTGGAGACATTTTGCCTCTTCATTAGCTCGTGGAGATGGTGCTGTAGGTACCCTAAGGCATCGGCTATGCCTTGGGGAGTGTTCAGAGGCAACGACATCTGGAGAGCAGAATTCCTAGAGGGTTGGATATGACAGGGGAGGGCGACCTATTTGGTGGCTGTCCACTGGGATAGTCCAAGGCTCCGTTTTAAGGATCCTAATCTACTGTAAGGGTGACTGGGCACAAGACTCCAGAAGAATCCTCAGGTATATTACAGTCTGTGGTTATGATACAACTCACCTTCAGAAGAATCCTCAGAGATTAGGATAAGGCTTCTGGAGGGATGTTCTACACTATATACTGGTTCTGCATTCAGGGTCTCTGTGATTGGAGCTATACTAGTGTATTTAAGTATTACTTTAGTAATACTTGAACAGGCTTAGGCTACTCCGAAGTGTCGCTTTGCAGTTTAGGGGTGGAGATAGAGCTATCCCCTTATAACTACTCTCCTCCTATTCCAGACTTCCTATAAGTACAGTGTAGTTACAGTATAATTCCTCAGTCTGTAAATTAATGTTAACTAGTCCTAATCATACCTTATCCCCTCTGACTCCTCCACTTGCCTGCTTAGGACCTCTGTCTTGACGACTTCCCTCACTCCAAAATACGTGACCAACCTGTAAGGGGTATGCTTGGTGAGGCGCCCAGTCACACTGCAATATAGTAGAGCAGGTGTCTTAAGTAGAAGTGATGAGTAGTCCAGGAGCTTCAATCATTGTTGAGGTAAGGTATTCTACCATACACCACTAGCTATTTATGATAGACTAGCCTGGTCCGTGCGCCAGTCGTCATGGACACTTATATCAGGACAATAATAACTACACTACCAGATATAGTTATGCAGTACTATAATAGAGACCCAAACTAGAGGGAAGGGAACTATAGACCGCGGACTCCGAGGATCCGTGGGAACACTAGATGATGTGAACTCTACCAAGTTATCTAAGCGATCTCAGGCTGTCCCCTTACACAACCTCATGACCAGAGACTAGGGCACAACACATAAGTTGAAGCCAAGGTTGTTCAACAAGTCGTTCTTCGCTCTGACGTTCTTGTCTGTCTACCAGAGCCTTCTTTCTGGTTTTGCGATCACTATTAAGTACCATCTATTCTCTGAAGTAGTTTAGTACATCATTCTGGAGTATAACTCTATTATTACTCCACTCCTCTGCACTTCATCCATCTGTCCTTGACAAAGATCAAGATAAGCAACATCTATAAGGGGACATCTAGGGTGGTGCTTAGTCAGGACTGAGGGTCTGTTCTATTAGTGGCCCAGTGACAGTACGTGTATGCATTCCCATCGTTCCTATCTTCTCTCTGTCTGTATCATGCGGGTGACGCCTTCTATTTATTATTAGGACATTGTGATTACTGATCCATGCACCCATGTGATAGTGCGTGTGATCGTCTAGTGTAGAGTATATATACTAGCAAGATGTCGTAGATATACTTCACTTGAATCTCAACTTAGCTTCCGGGACTATCCATTAGCTTAAAGGGTATTGCCTCTGAGTGACGCCCTTACAACATCCTCACTGATCTCAACTATGATAATTACATCAAGAATAAAGCTGCTGCTTTAACCAATATAGCTAAGGCTACCAAATGGAAATGAGCAAACAAGAAAGCACTTACTACAATTTGTTTATAGGTTGTAGGCATACTCCTGGTGTATATCACCAAAAGCACAACAGTGTTGGTAGCATGGAGCACACTGTCAAACATGTTTGAGGCTAAGAGCCTCATTGGAATTGTCTTAGCACATTATAAACTCTTTGGCACTTACTACACTAAAGAAAGTGATATTGAGGATTACATTTGTATCATGTGGACTTACCAGTAGAAGCTTGCTATGCTCTAGAAACCTATTTTTGGGAAAAATTTCTCCTATACTTTTCTCCCATCTCTCTCTGAATCCTGGAACAACTTTATCTTTACTATTCCAAAAGACATCATTAAAAATCCCACCAAACTTATCTCTTAGATTTTATCTAAACTCCAATGACTTTACAAACAGGCTGGTACCAGTATAGCATTGGCTGCCATTGACAAGTCAATTGCCAAATGTGGTCACATTAGACATTTTGCTAGTGATCATAGGAAGCAAGTTAGCAGAGAGAAAGAGAAAAAGGGTAGAAAAAGGAAAAAAAGAAAAATTCTTAAGCAAATACTGCTCAAAATGATTTGAATATCAGTAATGATGAAGACTTTATGTTTTTGACCTAGGATCTAACTCTTATGCAGTCCTTGCAGCCAAATGATTAGATTTTAGATTCTAGATATAGTTGTTTAATAGTATATAACAAAAACAACTTTTTTTTGTATATCTCAACTTCCTCTCATAAAATTTCTGGCATTGGTGATATATTCTCTTCTGGTCATGATAACATTCTATTATCCTTTGCCCTTGGCAGCTCTACACATATATATGTGTTGTGTGATATACTCCATTGTCTCTTAGTCCTATTTAACCTGATTTCTGTCTCTTAACTAACAAATACTAGATATACTACAATTTTCAAGGGTAATAAAGTTGAACTCTATTTACAGAAAGAAATACTCTTAGCTGTTGGCAACAAGATATCTAGATTGTATCGACTTTGTTTAGCTAGTTTTGCTGATCATGTACTTATTGCATACATCTGGGATAAATAGCATCATACTTTTAGGCATCTGAACATGAAATCTTTGTGCTATCTCAAAACTCATTATATAGTTAATAGGTTAGAAGTTCATAATGAAAATACTAACTTATACCAATATAAAACCTGTTTAGTAAGTAAATCTCATGTTCAATCTTTTCTCTGTGAATTCCAATGCAATTACACAGAGATTGTTAAGACTCTAGACCTTATAGTTAAATATGCGCTTTAACTTAAAGCTTATATCTAACACTTGATATCTTTATGCTCCTTTCTTGAGGATCCAGTTAGGGGTTTTCAGTGAAGTTATATCAGAGGAGAGATGTCAATGAGATTTTGAGTAGCACCCTTAAGGTTGTCCTAAGACAAGTAAGAGTACCAATTTCTCAGAGTAAGATTTTACAGAGGGAATACAGAAAGAGAAAACTTGCTATTCCCTTCTCTTTCTGGGCTGTATTTATCCTAACTAGGTATTGTGATTACATTACAATGTGATAATACTACTTGTAACTAAAGATGACTAGTTAAGTGACAGTCCAGTGACAGAAGCAATAAGGGTGACAAGTTGAGTCAATGTCTAATAATAGGTTAGTCTGATGTTGTCCCATTTAGCACAAGTTCAAAAATAAAGAAAGAAAATAGTCCAAGGTTTCTCCAAAGAGTTTTGTCCATACTATAAGTCTATCATCTCTTAGAGTCTTTAGACATTCAATGTATTACTACATGGTAATATCTTCATCTTGTATTATCAACATCTCGTCCACTAGCCATTCATTATCAGACCAAGACTAATAATAACTGTAGTCCCACTTGACATTCATAATAGAGATCGGTGAAATGACTTATATAGACCTATTTGGCAAAGTAGATCAAAAAGATTCCCATGGTAAATACTATTTTATTTTTTTCACCAATATTGCTAAGGCCCACAGTTACATTAAATTCCTCAAAACCAAAGAAGCTGATGTTGTATGTGATGCCATCAAGAAATATGTCACTTTCATTTTCAAACTAGAATACAAACTGGAAAGAAAATAAAATGTTTCTGGTTTAATAGTAGCAAGGAGTACATCAACCAAGAAGTTCTTGACTAGTTGAAACTATAGAGTATCAACTATGAAACCACTGTACCAAAATCTTTAGCCCAGAATAGTGTTGCAGAGCACTTAAACTGCACTATTATAGAGCACATATGCTCTATGCTAGCTAGTACTAGCCTTTTACTTTTTCTTTGGCCTAAAGCAGTTCAGTATGAATTTTATCTCAAGAACATCTGCTCTACTCATGTGCTTTATGATAATATTATATCTTACAAAGCCTTTTGGAACCACAAACCTGATGTCTCAAATATGCAAGAGAAGGGATCTTCTATACTATATACTAGGTTTACATTCTTAAGTGTCAGAGTCCATGTGATTGGAGCTATACTAGTGTGTTTAAGTATTACTTTAGTAATACTTAAACAGGCTTAGATTGCTCCGGAGTGTTGCTATGCAGTTTAGGGGTAGAAATAGGAATGTTCCCTTACATTTGGGTTTTAATCTAGAACAAGCACATTAATAAACTTCAACCTAAAGCAAAACAATATATCTTTATAGGCCTTGGAGAACACTTCTATGCATACTGGTATTATAACTAGGAAACTCAGCAAATCCTTATCTCTCAGAATGTCATATTCAAGAAGCCATAGACCAGGGCCAATGGAAGCTTTTAATTTGATCAAACATCTCTATCTGATGTTCTTTTCCTGCTGAAAAGGCTAAAGAGGCTAGGGCTTTTTCTGTTTTCTTTTTATTTAGGGTTTCCTTGACTACTGTATAGATAGTAGTGAATATAAAGTTTTTTAATAAATAAATAAAATATATAGTCTTTTAAGAAAGCACCCTAGCTGATACTGTGTTTCAGCACAGTGTTCCTCATGCAAATTTATAGGGAAATGAATTCAGAAGTTAAAAGTAAAAGGAAGTTTTTAAATAAAGTTCTGCTAATATACTATAGTAGTGGTAATGTTTAAAATCCAATTCTTGGTTCTAGACTGCTGTCCTAGCTCTGTTTCTGAGTCCTGCCTGCCTAGTATTGCCCTAATAGCCTGTTTTAAAGTTGTCTTCACAGTAGCACTCTCTGGTTATATGATTAGACTATTCTCATAGTATGTTATATTCCAGAAATCTAACAATTATGTAATTTATTTCTCCTAATAATTCTCCTAAAATTATAATTAGTAGGATAGCATAGTAGACTTGTTATGAGAGCCCTAAAAAGGAACTAAATTCCCATACCTTTGAATATCTAATCTATAACCTCAAGTTGTACAATGGGGTTGAGATATAAATAGCATGGGAGCTTAGATAATCAGATCATGTGACTATGTCAGGTGATCATAGAACATTCTGAAAGGACATGTGATCATGGACTAGTAGTTGTACAGCCACTGTAAAATAGTATAAGTAATAGCTTAATCTAACGAAGAACTCTATTGAGTTCTTCCTGAACATCTACCTAGGGTAATCACTAAGAACTATCACAGTCCTTCGATAACAAGACTACTCTCCTCCTATTCTAGACTTCCTATAAGTACTAAGTAGTTACAGTGTATTTCCTCAGTTTGTAAATTAACGTCATCTAGTTCTAACTACTTTTCTGTTCACTCTGGATTCCTATTCTACTTCCTTAGGACCTCTCCTCTGACGACTTTCCTCCACTCTGAAATACATGACCAACCTCATAACTAGAGACCAGGGCGCAACACCTAAGTTGAAGCCAAGGTCATTCATCAAGTCATATTCCACTCCAACGTCTTTCACTTTCTACCAGAGTCTTCTTTTGGAGTTCACACCATCGCTAAGTAATATTTATTCTCCAACATAGTACATTGCTCTGTTCCAGAGTATACTTCTATCTATTACTTTGCTCTTCCATCCTCTGCCTTTCCATCCTTGATACAGTAGTACTCTTAACTATGTGATCAGATATGAGACTTTGAATCCTCTTTGTCTAACTAGCAATGTCTAATTTTATCTTAGAGCTCCTATAATATTGTCTTTGTGGCTAAGTCACTTGTTTTGTAGTTTCTTTGTTTTTGACTCAGTTTTGAGTCAAAGCAACTTAATCACTGATCTAATCACTCTAAAAATATATTTCTACTTTTGAAAACCCAAATAAAGAAAAGAGACAACTAAAATTGCTTGTCCTCTTTCTACTAAATAGGGATTTTTATATGTTTAGAGAAATACAAAAGAAATATATGAAAAAATAGAGAAAATAATAAACCCAGTCATAAATTTATTAATACAATGATTGTTCTGGTAGTAATAGAGAATCCTATACCTTCTTGTCTTTATTTTGTCATTGCCAAGTTACTGGGTTACCTACTACTGACTTTGCAGTGATCTTTTCTGGTCATGGCTTATTTCAGCAACTCAGGACCTGTTCTTTTTCCTTTTTTGTCTAGAGAGTCTTGAATATTATTTCCATATCTTTTTAAGGCTTTTTGTTACTTCTTTGTTTCTGATTATAGTAGATCAGTTTTAATATAGTCCTATTCTTAGCCATCACTAATCAGGTGATGCCATATCCTATTCTTAGTTCTTGCTAGACTACTGGTCCTATTCCTTTGTTTTGAATGTCTTTCTAGACTTTTTCACATAAGGCTTCTTTTTTTGACTAAGCTGTTATTCTTGGTAATAATACTGTAGGGCTGTGGGCTCAACTCTGCTGGTTCTTGAGTGATTGGCCTATTAATGGTAGTAATCTTATATCTCTAGGTATACTGCTACATAGCTAGGTAACCAGCTTTGTTAGTGAAGTCCTTTGTGCCTTTCTTACTACCTTACAGATGATTCTTTCTTAGTTCTAATTTTGGGGTGTAAAGTTATGAAATTTGTTTAATTTTAGGCCTGAATATATTTTGGGCCTTATACTGCCTTTGCTTGAGGGGGGAAAAGAGTATATTAGTTATCCAAACAAGCTTTAGGTAGATCCAGAAATGTCTACCACACCCTCAGTTCTCTCACACTGTTATCACTAACTCACCAACACAGTCTTTATCATCACCACTATCAAAATTACCTCATGATATCAGTAGTGCTATTGATCTAGGTAATATTGTCCTTGGCCCATGTACACAGAAATCTGCTAAGCTAGATAGAGTGTATCTTATTACAGCTGATTTTGGACTCACCTTTGGACTTGCTTCATATAAAGCAGATCAACTTGATGGTAATTCCAAAAACTTTGCACAAGTTCATGCTATACCAGATTCAGTACAATTTGAGACTGCTATGGTTGTGAAAAAGGAGCAACACAAGCAACTAAACACTTGGAAACTTATGGACTTATCTTCTAGCTGCAAGGTCATTAATAGTCTTTGGGTTTTCAAGTAGAAGTGAAATAATACCAGTGAGATAGTTTAGCATAAAGCTTAACTTGTTACAGATAGTTCATACCAAATCCTTGGTGTTGACTTTTTACAAACTTATGTATCTACTATCTAACTTAAAACTTTTTGTTTTATCATTACTCTCACTGTCAGATTCATAGTATAGATGTTATTGCTGCTTATCTTAATAGCAAACTCAATAAGAAAGTTTATATAAAACAACCTCCTAGGTTCAACAATGGATCACTCAGATTCACATGGTTAATTGCTGATTAATATATATATGTTTATTGTGATCCTGCCTCTAGTTCATCTACTATTGTTGTAGTTCATATTGATGATATGACTTTGTATACCTGAACAGATACCAAACTTTCTTAGCTTAAGAAGGAGTTGGTCTCCAAGTTCAAAGTCATGGACTTAGAAGAACTTACTCAAATTCTTGGTATAGAGGTTCAATGTGATAGTTTCAATAGCTCTATTCAACTTTCACAAGTTAACTACATCACTCATATGCTTGAATCAGTTGACATGAGCAATTACAACCCTATTGCAACTCCCATTAACCCAAATATCAAATTGATGCCCCTCACTAACAGTGATCCATATATTGGTAATACTAAATTTTGACACAATTATCTTTTTAGACTTGAGAAACTTATGTATTCTACTATTATTACTTATCCTGACCTTACTATCACAAATAGTCACTTACTTGGTTTATGATTGAAAATTGGATATTTAAAAGGCTTAGAAATGCAAAGGTAGACAATGACAAAAAACGTTGTTAAGTCTGAGGTCTAATCCTTATACTATAAGTCTTTAAATACAGAAAAGTAATGATCTGTGCACTAGAATAGATTATCATATGCTACTATCTATTGTTCTACATATGGTAGTGTCTTTGTACTGTAAATAGCAATAACTTAACCTTATGAGGCTGTCCTTTGTTTTAAAAAAAGGACAAATGACTATCTATGGGTAATTAATGAAGTCTATATACAAACATTGAGGTCTTCATATCTCCACTGATATCAATTGCCTTAAAGTTGTTCTAGGCTCATTCTGAGCGGTATGAAAAGAGCTTCTGATGAGCCTAAAACCAAAGCATTTATCATGGCAGTTTCTGAGATATTAGCAATTTAATAAACAGTACCATGGTAGTTACCAGTTGATCTGCCTGATATCTCAGCCAATATTGATTGTTTTGAGACATAACTAGTATCGATCAAAAGATCTTTTCAAGGGCTTTTCATAGCCATTAAGACTATGAAAATCATCAAAGAATTAATGGAGATATGGCCAAATAAAGTTTATGATACTTATGTATGCTGTCTAGTATCTTTTACAATTCTCCATTCAACCTGGTTCTAAGCACATGTTAGTATTAAAGTGTGTCTTTCACTATTTATGTAGAACCATTACTTTCA
>Ga0153988_1000518_pt1 | contig 10087 bp, 7 predicted proteins | sample TSNC072MetaG_FD_104742 | JGI IMG/M metagenome (GOLD analysis project Ga0153988, IMG submission 104742) | Attine ant fungus gardens microbial communities from North Carolina, USA - TSNC072 MetaG | ecosystem: Host-associated > Fungi > Mycelium > Unclassified | place: USA: North Carolina, Jones Lake...
CTTCATGTCCTTTCACAAAGGGTCTGGTTAAGGTTTTCAGTGAAGTTATATTGTAAGTGAGAGTATCAAGACTTTTAGTCACACTCTGTACTATAGTCCAAGGACTGAAGAGAGTATAGGGTTTCAAGAGTAAGGAGTTTTACACAAGAACCACAGAAAGAGTAAACTTGCTGTTCTTGTTCTTTCTGGCCTTTTGTCACAGAAAAGTGACTACTGAATAGTGTTATGGAGGTATAACAAAAATACCTATTCAATAAACTACATAAATAGCTGGACCCTTGTTCATATTGTCCTTTTAGTGTAGTTGTTATGCTCTAGTAATATCTTATGATACTGTATTACTGCTGACATACCACCAGCTGCTTACCTTAGCATAACCTTTCATCAAACTTAATTCTGACTATGTAGTTTAACTGGATTTCCATCACTATGACTCACTTTTCATATTATAAGTAGCTAGTCTAGTGTAGCTAGCCTGTCACAATCAACCTTATTTCATACAGGTGTTCACTATGATGCAACCACATGGACAATTTCTTGGTTTCATATTACTGCATACATCTAACAGCTCAGTCAACATCTCACCAGTGGGGTATGTTCTTTACTTAGCAGACCTTATGTCTGCCATATGTTTTCTGTAAGGGCAACTGGGGCACAAGACTCCAGAAGAATCCTCAGTTATATTACAGTTTGTGATTATGATATAACTCACCTCCAGGAGAATCCTCAGAGATTAGGATGAGGCTCCTGAAGGGATCTTCTACATTATATATACTAGGTTTACATTCTTTAGTGTCAGGGTCAGTGTGATTGGAGCTATACTAGTGTGTTTAAGTATTACTTTAGTAATACTTGAACAGGCTTAGGCTGCTTCAGAGTGTCGCTGTGCAATTTAGGGGTGGAAATAGAGTTGTTCCCTTACATTTTCCTTATTCATTCCTTATGGTATATAGGTATATATACAGTAGATACTCTCCTATATTCTTTATGCTTTACCAATTGTATCATTCTCTTCTTTCTTTAACTCTCATCTCATCCTCAAGTCTTTACTTGAGTGTTGCAACCTGAGTTACTCCTCAAGGTTGTAACAGAAGCAAAGCATCAATCATGGCAGTTCCCAAGATATTATCAATTTAATATGTGGTACAATGGTGGTTACCTACTAATTTGCTTAATAGCCTGGCCAATATTGATTGTCTCGAGACATGACTAGTATTGATTGATTCCAGCACTGTTAAGAATGTGAGAATTGTTGAAGAATTGATGGAGGTATATGTTATGACTTGGCAAAATGGCTAAGTTATTATTTATATTTCTTTTTTTTCTTTTTCTTTTGAACTTACTACACATAAGAAGTATGGGAAAGTGTCATGTCACAAGTGTCACATAATTACAGTCACATGAATGGTATGTCACAGTATCATATCACATGACCAAGTCACATGAGGGATATGGGAAAATAGTGCACAGACCATGTAGTAGTTGTATAAGTAGTGTACAGGAAATAAATAAGAACTCTATTGAGTTCTTCTTGTCAACTCAGACTTGGAGGGTGATTAATATGGGGGTAGCCTTTGGGCTATCTACAGAATACTGATACTTCTTTAGTTTGATTATATTTCTTTGTTTCTCTTATTTCCTTACTATTTTTGCTTTTTTTCTATCATTTAATTATTTAATTATTAGAAAACACTCTAGCTATTACATAAGTTAGAGTATACAAGAATGTGATACAACAAAAAAAATAGATATCTCTTTTACTCTCAACCACTCTATTCTAAGACCACTCTCTCCTCTGAACTTATTAACCTTTTCACATTAAGTTATCTAGGCTAAGTCGCTATAGTATAGCCAAATGAAGTTTGTGACACTTTGGTTCTGGCCAATTCAACACTTTATCTACCTTTTCCTTTTCTATCTCTATCCCATTAGGTTCTATGATAACCCCTAGTAAACCTATCTTCCTTACTTTCTATATATACTTCTCTAGTTTAATATACAAGTTATTTTCCTCCAGTCTCCTTAGTATCTTTTCTACAATTTCATCATGCTCTTCCTCACTTTCTGTTTCTACCAGCATATTATCTACAAATGTGGCAACTTTTTCTTCATTTACTAGGTCTCTCAGAATTTCATTCATCATGGCTTAGAACATAGCTGGTGAGTTTGTTATTCTGAAAAACATTACTGTTAGTTTGAAGGACTCTATATGCATTGTAAATACTCTCTTCTACTCATCTCCTTCCTTTATTCTCATGTTATTTAACCCCCATCACAAATCCATTTTCATAAATACTTTCTTACTCCCTATGTTGTTAATTAAGTCTGTTATCAATGGTAATAGGTAGTTATTCTTTATAGTTTGTTTATTTAGACTATAGTAGACTATAACCATCCTTTTGCTTTTTGCTCACAAAGAATACTGGCAATGTTTGAGGGGATTTAGATGGTCTGATATATCCCTTTCTCAATTGATCATCCACAAAATTCTAGACCTCTTCTCTCTCATTTTTGGATAAAGAATAAATTTTTTCCTTCCATGATTTAAACATCTCCTTGAGATCTATGGCATGATCCCAAATCTTTCTTGTGGGCATCCTTTTTTACTCCACTTTCCCAAACACTTTCTTTTACTTTAGGAATTTCTTTGGGACCAGCTGCTTAATTCTCTTATGGTCTGCTTCTACTTCTTCTTCTCTTCTCTTGTTATCCACTGTCTATCTGATAATCTTTTCTTCTTCTAGAGTAACCACTCTTTTTCCTTTCCTCATTTTCTTATCTTCCTTTCTCCCTCCACATAATAGTGGGTATCTTGTCATTTTAACTTCCCCTGTTTTCTAGTTAATCTCTGGATTATAGGCCTATAGCCATAGTATCCCTAGTATCACTTTTGTTTTGCCTAGGTTGCATATGTCTATCCTCATTCTTTTTATATGACCTTTATAGTACACCTTTACTTCCACTTGGTATGTAATAGCCCCTGTACTGTTATTCATCCCATTCACATTTCTTACTGTTACTGACCTTTCTAACTTTTGTAGCTTAAATCTATGTTTTGTTGCCATCTTTCTATCCATAAACATCCCTGTTGCACCACTGTTCAAGAGTGCTTTTACTGTTATGCCTTTGTGCATATTCATTTTCTCTATTCCAAAATTCAACCATACTTCTCTCAACATTTTGAAGGTCCTTCTTACTTCTCTCTGTTCATCCCTCTCACTTGCTGTGCCTTTTAGAGCTTTTGTCTGCATGCTGCTTTGTTGCACTTTTGCCTCTATAGGCTATGCCATTACTCCCCAGTTCTATTATGGCTGTTTCTTTCCTGTCTAATACTCTAGGCCTAAGATATTTCTTTTCTCCTCCTCTGATATCTTTTCCCTACTACTGTGTCTTTTCTTCCATACTTTGTGCATTTGACTTTAGTTCCTCTTTTCATATCTGTTTTGTTGTTTCTCCATTTCCATGCCTCAAGATGACTTTTGCACCATACATTTCTTAAGTGCTCTCCAGAGACAAATCCTTGTCTCTGGTTTTCTTCTGTCTTGATGCCTTTATATTAGTACCTGCTATACTCTACAAATGTAACAACCTCCTACTTTGTTGTCCATCCTTGCTCCTCTAGTGCTGCACTTCTCAGGAGCATGCCCCATATGCTACTATATTCCTATGCTTTTCTCCATGTAGAGTGCACCAGCTTCTTCTTCTGCTATATCTTTTGTGGCATTACCACATGTACTACTACCTCCTCATGTTTCCTCCTTTCTACTTCAATATTTGGATACTCCCATTTATAGTATCAAGTTTGACTCTAGGGGAGAACCTTCCTCTGGAAGGCTTGGCCTCAATAGTAAGTTGTGCCCACCTCTATACTTACCTTTTTTAGGATTCAAGAAGATTTATTGAGAGAGGAGAAGAAGAAGAATAAGTTTAACAAGAATAGAGTCTATCTAAGGAAGAACAAAACTAAGATAACTACAGCTAATAGTAATATTTAAATAATTTAGAGGGTTTTAGAATAGGCTGGTGGTAAGCTGACTGACTGAGACTGAATAATTGATATACTATAAGGCCCGAAATATATTTGGGCCTAAAATCAAACAAATTTCACAACTTTATACCCCAAAATTAGGACTAATATAGAATTACCTACTAGATAGCAGGGAAGACATAGGGGACTTCACTAGCAAAGCTGGCTATCTAGCTACATAGTAGTATACCTGAGGACATAAGGTCACTACTGTAAGGGGACAGCTCTATTTCCACCCCTGAACTGTATAACAATGCTCCAGAGCAACCTAAGCCTGTTCAAGTATTACTAAAGTAATACTTAAACACACTAGTATAGCTCTGATTACACTGACCCTGACACCATAGAATGTAAACCTAGTATATAATGTAGAAGATCCCTTCAGGAGCCTTATTCTAATCTCTGAGGATTCTCCTGGAGGTGAGTTGTATCATAATTACAAACTGTAATATTAACTGAGGATTATCCTAGAGTCTGGTGCTCCAGTTGCCCTTACAGCAGATTAGAATCCTTAAAATGGAGCCTTGAACTATCCCAGTGAACAGCCATCCAATAGGTCGTCCTCCCCTATTATACCCAGCCCTCTGAGAATTCTGCTCTCCAGATGTCATTGCCCTTGGTGTCATGCCAGACAGCTGTTTAGGCAATAAAAGTGACATTTTTTCACTATAATAACAAGAATAACCAGCTTGAGAGATGAGTTCAGCCCCCCAGAGATAACCATTAGATGTCCAGTTGTGGACTCAAGTATACCACTTGAGTAGCAGAGTAGTGGCTGTGACCACCACTACAGAAACCTCATAAAGATTGTCCAGAGAATTTCATAACAGATCTATAACAGAACTCTCCTTTAGAGTGCTCTCGAGAGCAGAAAGGACCTTAGAAGATGTTCTCTAACAGAATGATATCATATCTCAGCAGCAGTCACTTATTTATAACATCTAGGTTACCATCAGAGCAGGGCCATCATTGCTGATGGCTAATTATAGCAAGAACTAGTAAGATGAGTTCTCTCAAGGACTGTATCACAAACCTAACAGAAGAAGACTGAGGCTCAAAGATGTAATGAGGTATAGAGGAGTAGTAGAAGAACTAGAGAGGTCAGGAAGAGAGATCAGATAGAGAGATAGAAGAAGAGGTATTTGATGAAGACAATGTGCTTGAGAGCAAGACGACTCAAGATCACCATTTTTCTCTATGACCCAGCAAAAGGCTTGAGAGCCATCCATTGTTTAGAGAAGAACCTCCGGAGTAGGATTAGAGGAGTGGGGAGTGGTAGCCAAGTGATCGGGAGAGGTGCTGTTTCATTATTTCACTCTTACTATCTTTAGGAATTTGGGAGTTTTCTTTGTTTCTTTTCTTTTGTTGTATTATTGCTTTGTAATCATAATAAAATACTCTAGGGCACAGAGAGGAAAAAGACTTTTTCCCCCATCATCTCTCCCTCTGTTGCTCTAGAGCTGAAAGGCTATTTGAGTGATTTGAGGATTTCTTTTGTGTTTGCTTTATGAAAACTATAAAACTTCTCTTGAAGGGAGACTCAAGCTCAATGGACTCAGGCATTCACTTATGCTAGGAGCTAACCACTTGCTACAGGTCATTGGAGTCAGCTTCCAGTTATATGATCAGCTGAAAAAGAGCCCACACGACGGTACAGGAGTTCTAGGTAGTACTGCTGTATTGACAGCGAGCTAGGCTACTAGACTAGGTAAGGGCAGTAGTGTCACAGTGTGAGATGAACATGTGCCTTAGGGATCCTATTATGGTGAGGGTTCTCTCGAGTAGATACTAAAAACAGTTCTTTTCTTCTTAGGTTTCTATTTGATATGTTTTGGCTATTCTTTGGACATTTACCTTCAGTAAGCTCTCTATTATTTGATTTATCTCCCCAGTGCCTACTTGTTTAGTGCACAATTGTGAAGCAGTTTGGAGATTTCACCTCTCTGACCTTGCTTTTACCTTTGTTTCGTGACTAAACCTTTTAATCCCCATCATCAGACACTCCTCAAGGTGTAGTCAATGCCTTAGGATATCTGCAACACTATTTCCATGAGCTAACAGAGAGACAAAATGTCTCTGAAAACAACATTAATACCACACTGGCAGCCTTGACCATGTAGCTACAGCAGCTCACACAACTAGTGGCTAACCTGTAAGGGGATCACTCGATGGCACCCAGAACACACTCGACTATAGTAGAGGAGGCATCTTAAGTTAGAGCAATGAATAGCCTAGGAGCTTAAACTATTATTGAGGTAAGGTATTCTACTGTACATCACTAGCTACTTATACTAGACTAGCCTAGGCTGTGCGCCAGTTGCTATGGACATGTACATCAAGACAATAATAACTACACTATCAGATATGGCTATATAGTACTGATGGAACAGATCCAAACTAGAGGGAAAGGGTTGTGGGAATAGCGGGCTTCAGCAGATCTCAGGGCAAACTAGATCATACTTACCCATACTGGTTGACCTAAGCTACTCTATTATTGACATTGTGAGACATCCCCTTACATAACCCCCCCTCTGCCCATACCAAACACACCTCCTTTGCCTGTACCATCTCCTCCAGTGTCTCTGCCCCCTGCTCTGGCAGTGAAACAAATACGTCCCAAGCTCTCCTGTTCTCCAGACTTCAGTGGAGAATGTCACAATGGCTGCGCATTCTTGAACTCCTGCTTCCTCTACATCTGCCTGGCCCTGGAGCAGTTCCACAACGAACAGGAGAGAATTCTCTGGGCCCTCATATTCTTCAAAGGTAGTCATGCCACCAAGTGGTCCGAGAACGTGTTCTATCAGGAAGCAGATACTGGTGTCTTCCCTATCCAAACATAGGGAGACTTTGAACAATAATTCCAGGTTCATTTCTTCCCTGTTAATGTAGAAGCAGATGCAATCAACGTGCTAGAAGGAACCTCCTACTACCAAGGAGGTCGGATGGTAGATGATTATCTGGACAACTTCCAGGCCCTGGTCTCCAACACGGGTTATATGGATCCCTGGATGCTAGTGGTAAAGTTCCAATGTGGTGTTATGCCACTAGAGAATTTTCTGCAGAAATGTAACATGGAATACATATTATACCCCTGGGTTTCACTATTGGAATCCACTCTAGAGATCTCCTACAAGCCCCAGACATAATCTAGACCCAAGATTGGGTACTTCTCTTAGGCAGTGACCAAGCTACCATATGCTAGAATAGCATATACCTTGGGAGGCAAGACTGATGAGCTAGCATCAGGTTTCTCAGATACAGACTATCAATGTTAAAACTCTAGAAATCAGAGGCTCAGAGATATCTTTGGAATGTGAGATAATTTCAATCTAGAGCAGACATATGACATCAAGATAGCAGATCAAAAGTCTATCAGTAACTAGTGATCCCATCACTGCTGGACTCAGTCAAGAAATGGACATGCCACCAGATGATGATCATATTGCTGACACTCAGATACACTATCATGTGTTTCTAGACCATATTCGGAGTAAAAGGAAGCCAGTTTGGGGTTCAGGGAACAATGGGCAGGAGTAAAGTATGGAGGTAGAGCAGGATCACATGGTTATGTCCAGGAGGTATGGAAGACAGGAAGGTGATGGCTGTCATGGCCATATGGTGGTGTCATAGAGGAGAGATGCAAGAGAGAGTAGTAGAATAAAGAGTTTCCTTTTCTATTTCTTTTTAATTAAGTCTCTAACATTTGTAAGATTCTAATATATTTCTCAGAGTGGAGATTGATGGAGGGAGCCTTCTTGGCCCTTGCCTTCATCTCAGAAGCTCTTGAGGTTGTAAATGCGATTCTCTTGAGTGTGTAAGGGGTAATCTTGGTGAGAGGTTGAGTTTGTGAATGTTTTTTACTATATACCCTACTCTTTCATGAGACAAGATGCAGCGGTCACTCAGACAACCTTCTATAGAGTAGCAGGCCTGAAAAGCCTGGCTAATCATTGACTCAGATCATATTGCACCCATAAGGTTTGGTGTGGGGGTGCGGATGAGGGCTTGATTGAGTATGGTAAGGTCTATGAGTGGTTTACTGACTATTCTACTAGTGAGCTTGTTATGGTGTGTAAAGGTGAACACCTTAGGGACACCATGCAGATAGGATCTAGATTGAGCTCCCATTATTTCTTCTATACTTAGATTCCAAATAAGCTGCATATTCACTTTTTAATTTCTTTCTGATACTCCCACTTCCTACTTCTTCCCACAAACCCTTTAGTATGCAATTGAGAACTGTCACTGCCTTTTCTACTTGCTTGTCACAGTAAACATCTCTTTTGCCCCTTTCAGCGGCCTCAGGTTAGGCATCCAGAACCAGATTGCCACCATGCCATATGGACAACCAGCTGACACAGACCCCGACGCATGGTACAAGGCAGTATGGAGGATTGACCAGGCATACCTCGCCAATGAGGTCTTTCAGTTTATATTGCACTCTGCCACCTCCATACTACTTAAAACTGCTTCTGCCCAACTTCCACCTTTGTCCTTGGTGAGATTACCCCCCATTCCACCCCTTCTAGCCACTCCAAAACCTCCACCGCCAACTCCGTCTATGGAAGTTCCTATGGACGTTAATACAACTAGGAAAGCAAGGTCCTTGCCTCTGCAAGGATGTTACCAATGCGGAGATGTGAACTATCTAGTCCGAGACTGTCCTCACCACATGGACATCTGTCAACTTACCTCAGAACAGCAGGAGGAGCTGATTGAAAATTTGTTGGCATTAAAAGATGTAGTTCTGCTCAAAGAGTTTTGTTCCCCAGAGGAGGAGGAGAATTTTGCATAGTGCAGCCAGTGATAAGTACGTCCCAGTATCACGCCGTACAAATGTTTAGGAAAAATAAGTGACATTTTGTACCCTAATAACCCGAATAACTGGCTTGAGAGAAGAGCTCAGCCCCCCTAGAGATGTTCCCTAGATGCCCAGTCATGGACTTGAGCATCTAGCTTGAGTAGCAGAGTAGTGGCTGTGACCACTGCTATATATACCTTATAGATGCTTGTCTAGGCGCCCCGTATTGGATTTTTGACAGATTTTCCTTCTAGAAGTGCTCTCAAGGACAGAAGCAAACTTAGGTGGGTTAATGCAACCTGAGTGACATCATACCTCAGCAGCCAGCAGCATTATTCATAGAAGGGTTACAATCAGATCTGAGCCATCATTGCTGATGGCTAATTATAGCAAGATCAAGATAGTTGAGCCGCCACAGAATTGCATTGCAATGGCAGTGGAAGGAAATTGGAATGCTGAGGAGTAAGAAGATGTAGAAGAGGTAAAAGGAAGAATAGGGAAGCTGAGGAGAGAGATAGCAGGAAGGCTAGATGAAGGAATCATGCTTGAGAGCAAGACAGCTCAAGACTGCTATCTCTACCTACGGCCCGTCAAGAGGCTCAAGATCTGACCATCGTACAAGGGAGGGTTCCTGGAGTAGGACTAAAAGAGCAGGGAGCAGTTAGTCAGTGTTCAGGAAGGGCGCTGTCTCATCATTGCGGCCTTGCTATGTTTGGGAATTTAGAGGTTTTCTTTGTCTTACTTTCTTTGTTGTCTCTTTGCTTTGTAATCATAATAAAATCCTCTAGGGCACAGAAGGGAACTCAAGCATCATACCCCCATCATCATCTCTTTCTGTTGCTCTAGAGCTTAATGGCTATTTTGAGTGACTAAGTTTCTAGTTTTCTAAGTGTTCTACTTTACTTTCTAAGAACCCACCAAACCTCTCCCTTGACAGGAATTCGAGCCCTAATGGACTTGGGCATTCACTTACACTAGGAGTTAATAGCTTGCTATGTGTCATTGGAGTCGGCTTCCAGTTGTATGGTCAGCTGAAGAAGAGCCCACATGATAGCACAGGAGTTCTAGGTAGTACTGCTGTATCGACAGTGAAGAGGGCAAAAGGGACTATTAGCCTGGCACAAACTAAAGATGCGGTACCAGGTCCCAATTGCATGCTAAAGAGTTTGTGGGGATAAATCAAGAATGAAGGTATTAAAAAGAGAATATAGAAACTTAGCGTGATAATTAAGATAAAATTGTTCGAAAGGATAGTAAGC
>Ga0153988_1000520_pt1 | contig 10059 bp, 9 predicted proteins | sample TSNC072MetaG_FD_104742 | JGI IMG/M metagenome (GOLD analysis project Ga0153988, IMG submission 104742) | Attine ant fungus gardens microbial communities from North Carolina, USA - TSNC072 MetaG | ecosystem: Host-associated > Fungi > Mycelium > Unclassified | place: USA: North Carolina, Jones Lake...
AGTACTTCTTCCAGAGCAGAGCCAAGAGAGTAGAAGGACACTTAATGTAGTATATAAAGAAGTATTCAATAGCATTAGATTATAGATTGTATATGTATCTAACAATGGACTTGAGATTGATTTCTAATGATTTGAGAGATGAAGAAATAGGTTAGAAAAACAACCCTCACAGACTGCTGTAGGAAAGTAGTATAACAGACTGACTACAACACAAACTCAATAATAACACAATATTACAGAAAGTAAACAAACTTTAACCTCACAGACTGTTGTAGGAAGGGAGGGTAGCAGACTGACTTCACCACAAAGTTCAAAACACAGAAATAGTAGAGGGATCAAGCCAGGCTGGAGGCCTGGATGAAAACCTCATTTCATTATGATACAGGAAGATAATTGAAAATATTTGTAAAAATAACAATTGCGTTATAAAAATCAATGATATTTACTACAGCGCCAGTCATTTGTAAATGATTTATTCCAAAACATAAATGTTCAGTTTTCACCTTTGCTCCAGCTCTCCAAAAGAATGTTAACTAAACCCAGAGGGGGTATGTTTCTGCGCAGTCTTTCAACAAAGCCGATCGTCTATATTCCAAGATCCTCTATCCACCCATTTGGTGATCCGTCAAATCGTTCTCCAATACTTCGGGACGTTGAATGGCAAGTGAACGAAGGAGAAGCCTGGACTATCCTGTCTTCATCCTCTGGAGAAGGAGGGAAAAGGGCTCTATTTCGGGTACGCCGACATTTCCCTTGACATTTCCTCACTCACATCATCACCGCTTCAAGACCCTCTTAGGTCACCTGCGTGTCTCAACAAGCGACCCTCGACAAAGGATATTTCCTTTTCTAGGTCAAGACGTCGACCCTTATTCTACCATTGCGAATGTATCCTTCTCCCACCGCGCTACCCATACTTCAGGAGGAGCTTTCTATGACTACACTACCCGCTACGGTGCTATCCGCGACAACGACATGCTCACGCTCCGAGAAGGCATGTTCCCAGAAAGTATTCCTGAAGCAAAGCCCAATCCTCTAGCCACCTCCGCACTCGAGAAACCCAAAGTGCACAAACACACGTTTAGCCAAGTCGTTCGTCTATCGGAGGAGGAAGAAATGCTGTTCAATACACTTGTGAAAGAGATGCATCTCGACCAGCTGCTCGACCTTCCTCTCATCGCCCTGAGTAACGGACAGATGCGACGAGCACGTATCGTGAAAGCGGTTCTGAAGAAGCCCGAGTTATTATTGTTAGACGAACCTCTCAGTACGTTTTTTTTAACAAAAAACACTCCCATCCCACACGTTTACATATGAAAAACCGGTAAGCTGGGCTTGACACTGCGGCACGTCCTAAACTCCTCCTTCTCCTACACCAACTTCACCAATCCCGAAAACCACGCGTTATTCTTGGATTGAGGACACAAGATGAAATTCCAGATTGGGTCACTCATGTCGCGTTGGTGCAGGACGGTACTGTGAAGACAGGAACTAAAAATTCGATTCTTCCATTGATCAAACGTGATTCGGTTGATGCGTGTGCAACTTTGACTTCCATCCTATCTCTATCTCTAGGAGGACAGCCTGTTCTCGACCTCCAGAATGTGAACGTCAAGTATGGTGATCGTGTTGTAAGCGTCTGGCAAGTTTCTTCTTTGATTTTTCCTCATTGTTCCTGTGATAGGTTCTCGACAACATCAATTGGAAAATAAGACAAGGTGAACGGTGGCATCTCCAAGGCGCAAATGGTGCGCTCGTTCGCTTCTCTACTATTCCGTCAGACCATGACAGATTCTATTCAAATCAGGATCAGGCAAAACAACACTACTCTCTCTCATACTTGGCGATCATCCACAATCTTACATTCAAAAACATCTTTTACTTCCTTCACCTTCCGCTACCGCGACTTATTATCATTCCAGTCAATTCACTCTCAACCATCGCAAACGTATCCCGACACCTCATCTACGTAAAACTATTGGCGTCGTCTCTCCTGAACTATTCGATGCGTTTCCTCGTCGTCATCCTGGGATGACGGTGCGTCAAGCTATAGAAACGGGTTTCGATGGCGTTTTCGTGCCTCTGTTTGGGGATAGTCATCCTGCTTTGGGAGAAGAAGAAGAAGAATCGTCGCGTCAATGGCAAAAGGCGCGTGTTCAGGAGATGTTGGAAAATCTGGGCCCACCTGCCTGGTCATCTCCAAAAAACGGATCCCATCATCAAGTCCTACAAGAATTCGCATCAAAGAGGTTTACAGACCTCAGTACAGGTGAACAACGGATCGTCTTATTGATGCGTGCGCTGGTAGGTCAACCACCGGTGGTATTGTTGGATGAAGTTTGGAGCGGGATGACGGGAGGTATGGTGAAAGCCGCGAGGCAATATCTCCGTGGACGACTCGGTCATGAGCAGGTAGTGGTGGTGATCACACATTGGGAAGATGAAGTGCCTTGGAGTGTTGCTGAGGGATTGAAGAGATTTAGGTTACAGGGTGGAAAGGGACAAGTAGTCGTATGAAAAACAGGGTTTGGATTTCGAGAGGGTCTTGTCTTTGGAATTGTCATGGCGGGCATGTCATCGTTAGAGTAATTATCACCATAGAATCTTATTTTTGGAGAGAGAGAGAAAGTCGCCTGGTGGAAGGAGAGTTTCCCTCAAGTATTAGATGTCTACAACCGGCAAATGGACTATTGCCCCCCCCTTTTTTTTTTGCTATATTCAAGCTCACCATCCTGATCATACTCCTTGTAAAATAAACTTGAAGATTACAGACAACACTCTTATAAAATATTTAAAAAGTATAAAATGAATCAATCTGCATCCAATCGTTGAAAAAAATGGGTTCAAGATATACTAGGATTCGAAAATTAGACTATTGTAATCCAGAGCATGAATCAGCATGTGAAATAAGAAATGATGATGTCATTTGGTCTTGTGAATAACTGCCTCCTACACCTGTTCCAAATGGAAGATTCTCACTTGCAACAGATGCAGGAAACCGTATTCACAAGCCCTTGATGCTAGATCATGTCATCATATATGGAACTTGGTAAATTTTGGAGTCATGGTCTGGACTCAAGATAAAGACCCCAACATGTCATGGCAGTTAATTAGTAGGTATGACAGTGAAAGAAGAAGTGACAAACACCAAATTGTGTCTTGATGTTGGCCAGGTAGGACATGATCTGTGCTAGCTGAAGAGCTGCTTGAGATGAAGAAAGACAGTCGTAGTCGTGAATAGAGAGCAGGGGAAAGTTGATGTCGGTAGTTCCCTTTCAGTTGGCCTTTTATGAAAACGTGGGGGAATCACACCCCACAGATCGATGGGCTGTTCCAGGCACCATTTTGAGTGGAGTCAGGGTCGATGTAATAACGCAGCAAAATAAATTGAGCGGAGGGGAAAAGAGGGAAAGACAGAAAGACTTAATTAAAAATGTAACTACAATCCCATATTTATATGTAAATATCTGAAACAAATGCTCCAGCAAATGGAGTTTCCAAGACAACTCGATGTCATTCCATAACAAGGATGTCATTTCGCGACATATAAGCAGTACATGAATATCTGGGTCTAGGGCATATTGTGACTGAAATGTGACAAGCGGCGAGAGGGTATATCTTTCCAGTTGATAATAACAATGATACTCAGTGTAATCGTGACAGAGCGCTAGCAGTGTCCGAGGAGTATCAGGTCTATCAGGATGTTCTCTGAGATGAAATAATCACGACATACCAGACCGTCCAATTCTCCCAATCAAATTATGAGGCCATTATGAGGCCTTGCTATCTTCTTTGGGGCTGTCCACATGCCTTCTCATCTAATACCAGGTGTGACAAGGAGGGTGGCAAGTGGAGGACAGACGGTTGATGCAGAGGGAAGGAAGGGGCAAAAGAGACCCTAATTAGAACCCAAGAACGTCAGGGTGCCTTGAGTCAGATGTACAATCCCGTCATCCGGACCAACAAATTCATGAGTTACAGCGCTTGACACCGACAACTTGTGACAGTGGTTCATGAAGAGCTTCTGAAACACAATGTAATAAATGCGGAAGTCTCGTCTAGATATTGAACATGTAAGACACCGTCAATGCTACCAAAGAAGAGACGGTTCGGCTCGCTATCGAGCTCGAGTATGGAGAGTATTGGCCGACGAATACGCAGCCAAGACCAGTCATATGCATGATGAATAGCGAGTGAGTGTTGGAATATCGAATACTATACCAAAAAAATTAGCTATGTCTTATTGTTCATGAGCTCTCTCCCCCCGTTGATTGCCTTACCTCGCCGTCAACTCAACAGTGAGCGGGTACAAGACACATTTGATCTTGAACTGCGCAGTCGTATTCTGCATTGAGTTGAGCTTGTTTAATTTGCATCATTTAACGTCACACTTTTTGTGTCTGAGACACCCCATGTCGTAGTGGCTGTCGAATGGTCTGCCATCATTTCAGGTGTGAGTTGTGATTGGTGTACTATTTTGAATTATTTTGAATTTTTATATATTTTTCAGTCTAGTTGCGCATGGTACGAAATAGGGCCAGGTTCTCAAGAGGTAGCAGGGCAATAACGAAGGTGTGTGGTTGAATCTCAACTGTCAACAGGCAAGAGCCTGAAGTCCGAACGAAGTGAGTCAATTATATTAACTATAAAGAAAAAGAACTATCTAAATACACACCTGAAGTCCGAACGAAATGAGTCGAACTTCAGCGAGATGTGAGTATGCTCTTATATCTTACGAAAACTTATTGCGATGACTGGTAAGAATTTTTCGTGATGGAATGAAGATGAAATCAAATTAACGACGGTCCCGGCTATTTGAGGGAGTTCCGAGCCGGTCTCGAAATGTACCATTCGACACAGGTGGATCCTTAGTGTTGTGTCATGGTCTTGGCCATAGGGTCATGAGCCATATGCTCCACGAACCTATTAGTTGATGATGCAAACCTCGTCAACAAAACGGGACTTTGACTGTTTATCAGTGGCAAAAAGTCAAACCGGGCCAACATCTACTCGTGTTATGATAACCTGGTAGGACCAACAGACATTTCCCGTCTGCGCTATCCAGGCTTGTCTTGACCTTTGAAATATGAAGCATCAAAGCTCCCATCAATGTTCGCATATCATACCTGAAAGTGAGAGTCCCAGGACCCATGGATGACTGTGCTTCGTGAAAGGTCTCAACGGGAAGTCGTCCAATGAGTGCAGTACGGACAGCAGTTCATGAGGGGTGTGAGGTCCTGAGAATGGTAAGTCGCGGTTGAGATGAGAGAGGAAATGAAGGAGTTCTGGGTATGTCCTCCGCACGAGAGCTGTCACCCCGTGACAGTCATATTTATGAGCAACGGCCATGCCCAGCCGTTCTGAAGATGGCATGCATGCTCAGCAGCCAATGAATTTGCTGAGGACGACGTGTCAACCTGGTTGCAGTTAGTTACAGTGACCCAGGTCTTTCTTTCATATTCATGCCTTCTACCGCCGTTCAATCTCATCTTTGGGGACACGAGTCCTATTAACTCTGTGGTCATTCTTTACTCCCTCCTCCATAACTCGTAACAAAACACTCCTCCAACAGCTCGAACTCAACTTGACGTTGATTAAACACTCAAGAAATGACTAATTGGGTACCTCGCGGTTGTTTGTCGCAAAGAACTCAATGCGGACAAATAAGGCGGGGAGCAGCAGTCACACTGGCTGGGTTCATTTCTTTTGTGTCACTTTGACGGACCATAGTTAGGAGCGTCGCAACAGCCGCTATGTCCCCAATAATTTTCTCGATCATCCGCTTATTCATTTTCTAGTTTTACCTTGTTACGAGTACTCCACTGTGTTGGAGTTTCTACATTCTACAGTAAATATGTGCATACTTACAATCTGGTATTTAGGTAGCTACTCTGTACCCCTGAGATTCAGTCTTTGTCTCTGGATCTCAGGTGCACATTCTATTTCTTCAATTATCTCAATATACTTAGTGACTAACTTCGTCTCTGGATCTCAGTTCCAGTTGCATAGCATCTTGAATGATACACTGCACAATACATATATTCTCCTACAGTCACCAAGATTCAAGCCCAAATAGAGGAGCATGACAGGAAGTCCAAAGCTGTGGAAGAGCAGATATCTCAGCTCCGGCTAGCCAGTGGTTTTTGTTGAATCAGATGAGGGTGCGCAGCTCAAATTTCTATGTACCTGCATTGCTCCTACATGCAGGCTCCACTTTGAATTCCTTCGAAGATTCTCAAACATTGTCTTCCGATGGCTTACAATGCTGTCATAATGCTGTCATGTGTAATTGAGGGGCACGCTACTGTCAGGACAGGTTTGTAGTTCTTGGCGAAGACTCGCTTCAGAGTTCGCTGGGCTATGGATTTTGATCAACATTGTCATTCCTCCAATTAGTGTTCCCTCTGCTGCCGGTCTCCAGAAAACGGCCACTCTCCCATATATTCCTGGTTAGCTATCATGCTATAGTGTCCTGTCACTTTCTATACCGTGGTACAACTTGTCATAATCACATTTCAATAGATTCAGTGCAGAGAACAAGAACACTGGAACAAGAATCGGGAAGTACCCTTTATCTCTTAGAGCAAGGACAACAACGAAGAAAATACAACTCTTCCCCCTTCTTCTGTGATAACACAAGAACCATCAACAAAGAAATCTTTCACGCATTCCAACTCAACAACAATACCAACCACGATTCAACAACGAAAACTGGCTTCCTACTCGACAAAATAGTGGCTCACTTCGTAAGATCCATATGTTCTCCGATATTGTCGCGCTTATGAAAATTCCTCCAAGATCACACAGGTCTCCATCATCAAAACCGACTACATCAGTTCGTCAAAAAAATGTTAGTGTCGTGATCGCGTCAGGTAAAAAGCAGGAGCAACAAGTGAGGGGATCGAAAGAGTTTGGACAAGGGGAGACATACTTTTGAGGATTTCAAGTTGTTCAGTTTACCACTCTTGTAAAAACCTTTTTGTTGCAAACTCAAGAGATTGATTTCATTTAATCACCGTATGATGGTTTCACCTGCTGCTTCGATTTTTGGAAGCTTGCAGACAGGTTTCGTAAATATCTTGTGGTATATGTAATGCGTGGTAGGCAGATGCGAGGTCCGAAGAAAAATGAATTACACTAGACAATTTTATGACATGCGCTAATTAAGTAATCAAAGGTATTTGTCTCCTACATTGATACACGACAACAGGAGACTTTGTACGACAATCTCATCATTGGTGGTTGAAACCACTAGTCCCAGTTGCTGGGCCAAAGATCTCTCGGCTCTGGCAACATACATTAGGAATGAAAAAACAACGATTGAGCATGTACACTATTTTGGAATCTGACCAAGCAAAGCAGATGCCCAAAAAAACTGTAAGTCTGGAGATTCTTACTTGTCATGCATCCTCTTGATAATTTGTAACTAGCTCCCAACCCATTTTAACTTCTCTTCTCTCAAACGCATCCTGTTCACGTTCACGTTCGCTCTCACTCTCACTACCATCCCCACTCATCATGAACATCATGAACATCACGAGCAAACACCCCACCTCTTCTTCCCTCCTCCTAGACGATCCTCGTTTTTTTTCTTCTACCTATCTCCTTCCATCTCTCAATCAACCAAACCCTTCGGCCTCGCAGCGAAAGGATTTTTCAAATGGATATCACTTTGTCTCCAATTTTTGTCATCATTGGCCGAAAAGAATGATTAGGGTCAAATACATGAGGTTTTTTTTTTACAGAGTGCTTGAACTTGTCCAAGACCAGACCAGACCAGATACATAAGGTAAACACTTCTGTGAACAAACGCGTATTTCGTGCTTCATCAGGACACCACCAGAAGAAGATACGTTGGAATGGATGATCGAGAAGCACAAGCTATATACTTTTAACAAACAAATTATTTTGCCTGTACCTGGTGGCCCCAACAAATAGACCCTTTTTTTTGGTCGATGATGAGCGAGGTTTTGGGAAGGGATTACTCTCTTTAATGAATGACACATGCCTGCGATGACACATTCCCAAAAAAATAATAATAACAAGACCCTCTTCGAAATCCAAACTCTTTTTTTTTCATACGACCACTTTGTCCTTTTCCCACCCCCTGTAAACCTAATCCTTTTCAGTACCTCAACAACAATCCATGGTACTTTTCATCTTCCCAATGTGTGTGATCATCACCACCACTAAACCTGCCTCACGACCAAATCGTTCCACACAGGAGAGATATATAATTGCCTCTCTCGCGGTTTTTCACAACCATACCTTCCCCCATCATCCCGCTTTTCCCCAAAAAAATCCAACAGTACCACCACCCGAGTGGTGGTGGTGACTGACCTTACCAAAAACGCACGCATCAATAAAAAGACGATTTCCGTTGTTCCACCTGTACTGTGGTCTGTTAAACCTCTTTGATGCAAATTCTTTCAGGGACTTGATGGATGGATGGATGGGATCCGTTTTTTTTTTTTTTGGAAATGACCAGGTAGGTGGACCCAGATTTTCCAACATCTCCCTGACCACGCTCCTTTTTGCCATTGACACGACGATTCTTCTTCTTCTTCTCCCAAAGCAGGGTGACTAATCCCCAAACAGCCAGAGGCAGAGGCACGAAAAACGAAAAACGCCATCTTCGAAACCCGTTTCTTTCTATAACTTGACGGACGGCACCCGTCATCCCAGAAATGACGACGACGACGACGACGAGGAACGAGGGGAAACGCATCGAATAGTTCAGGAGAAACGACGACGACGCCGATAGTTTTTTCTTTTTACGTAGACGAGGTGTTGGGGATACGTTTACGATTACGATGGTTGGAGAATGAAACTATCTGGAATAATTCTCACAGTAGCCGGAAGGTGAAGGAAGTAAAAAAAAGATGTTTTTAAACGTAAGATTGTGGATGATCGCCAAGTATGAGAGAGTAGTAGTAGTAGTGTTGTTTTGCACTGATCCTGATTTTGTGAAAAAATAGAATCTGGTGTCAATCATAGTCTGATGGGAGGAAGCGAGCACGCGCGCGCGTGTATACCATTTGCGCGTCTTGGAGATGCTACCCGTTCACCTTGTCTTATTTTCCAATTGATGTTATCGAGAACCTTATCACAAAAACAAACGAGGAAAAAAAAAAAGAAGGGACTTTGCCAGACGCTTAAACAAACACGATTCACCCGTACTTGACATTTCACACACACACACATTCTGAAAGATCGAGATCGAGAACAGGTTTGTTTGTTTGTCCTCCTCCTGAAGAGATAGGAATGGAAAAAGTATCAAAAGTTGCACACACACATATACACGCATATCAAACCCGAAAATCACGTTTGATCAATGGAAGAATCGAATTTTTAGTTCCTGTCTTCACAGTACCGTCCCTGCACCATACACGCGACGTGAGTAACCCAATCTGGAAAAGTTTTATCTTGTGTATCCTCAAAGATCCAAGAATAACGCGTTGGTTTTTCGAGAGAGAGAGAGATTGGTGAAGTTGGTGTTTAGGAGAAGAAGGAGTTATTAGGACGTGCTTGCTGCAGTGTCAAGCCCCCCAGGTTAACGGTTTTTCATATGTAAAAAAACGTTGTGGAATGGGAGTTTCCGTCTAACAATAATAACTCGGGCTTCTTCAGAACCACTTTCACGACCTACAACGTGCTCGTCGCATCTGTCCATTACTCATGAGCGATGAGAGGAAGAGGATCGAGCAAGCTAGGTCGAGAAATGCATGCATCTCTCTTTCACAAGTGTATTGAACAACAACATTTCTTCCTCCTCTGATAGACACGAACGAACGACTTTTGGCTAAAACGTGTGTTTGCGCACTTTGGGTTTCTTGAATGCGGAGGTGACTAGCGGATATCGCTTCAGGAATACTTTCCGGGAACATTGCTTTCTCCAGGGGGGAAGCGTGAGCATGTCGTTGTCATTGTCACGGATAGCACCGTAAACGGGGGGGGGGGGGGGGGGGGTGGGTGTGGAAAAAAAAAAGGTTGCAAATAGAGGGGGGGGGGGGGGGGGGGGGAAAGGGGAAAATTGACAAGGGGTGGGAAAGAGGGGGG
>Ga0153988_1000522_pt1 | contig 10041 bp, 7 predicted proteins | sample TSNC072MetaG_FD_104742 | JGI IMG/M metagenome (GOLD analysis project Ga0153988, IMG submission 104742) | Attine ant fungus gardens microbial communities from North Carolina, USA - TSNC072 MetaG | ecosystem: Host-associated > Fungi > Mycelium > Unclassified | place: USA: North Carolina, Jones Lake...
AGCATCGATCACGGCGGTTTCCGAGATATTAGCGATTTAATAAACGGTAACATGGTGGTTACCAGTTGATCTGCTTAATATCTCGGCCAATATTGATCGCCTCGAGACGTGACTGGCATCAATAGAAAGGTCTTCTTAAGGGCTTTAAGCTGGCTTTGAGACCGTGGGAATCGTCGAAGATTTGGTGGAGATATGACCGAATGAAGTTTGTGACACTAATATTGTCATAACATCACCTATCCACTTTATTTCTCATTGCCCTTTGGGCAGAACATTTGTGCATTTATGCATTTGGGGCATGACTACTACAGCATGTTCCCTTTGCACCTGCTCTCTGCTAAGGCTAGAAGAGAGTGCCATCTGGAGACTGAACTAATGGCCAGAGGGAATCCACTCTCAAAAAGAATCCTATGAACACTGTCACTGAATGACATCCATATGGAAGAGCTCTCTATAGCTTACCACAAATACACATATTCCTCTACAAAATCTGGGTATCACCTTTGGGAAGTATATTAGAGCATAGTAGATACAAAGATAAACTGATTTGAGCTCTCTCTCAGGGTGGGATATCTCTAAGGAAGTCACTAGTACCCTTGAAAAAGGATTTTGTAGCAACTTAGCCCAGATGACTTAATTACCCTCCAAGTCTGAGTTGACAAGGAGAACTTGATAGAGTTCCCATTATTTCCTATATACTACTTATACAACTACTACATGGTCTGTGCACTACTTTCCCATGGTCATCATGTGACTACCTCATGTGACATCACCTATTGTGACTGTGACTTGTGACCTTGGTCATGTGATACTTTTCCACACTCTCCCTTGTATAGTAAGTCTAAAGAAAAGAAAAGAAATATAAATAATGACTTAGCTGTTTTGCCAAGTCATAATACTACCCTCCCTCTTAAGTTTTCTTGTCCCAAGAATTTCCTTATAACTTGTGGTATGGGTCAACCATGTTGCCCATCTTGTCATCATCATCTTCTGTTTATTCTCTTACTCCTGATTTTTCTTGTTTGATTTCTTCTTCTTCCTCAATTGTTTCCATTGTTTTTCTTTTTTCTGCTTACCTACCTTTCCATTGCCTCCAATTTCTTTCCAATCTTCCCCAATATTCTTGGTCACATCTCTTATCTAACCACCCAAACAATTTTCTTACTGTGAACCTCCCTGGCAATTCTTCCCTCTCAAATATTCCTTCTTTCTATTCTTGTCTCACCACATCTTCTTGGTCTTGTTAATACTCTTTCTCAAATTCTTCTATTGCTTTCTTTGCATTCTTTAAATTCTCTCTACCTTCCCAAGTATCTGATTCTACTATAAATCCTTTTCAGCATACCAAGTATTTATCTCTTTTTCTCACTTATTGCTTATTCAAAATCCTCTCAACTTCCTATTTTTCTTCTTCTTTGATTATAACCAGAGCTGGTTACTTTTTTCTCTGCCCCTCCACTTGTCCTATGTATCTATGTATTCTACTAACATTAACTACTGGGTGTATTGTGGGAAGGCTAAAAGAGGAATATTGTTGAAGGTCTCTAGCCCTATCAATAGAATGTGTAGTTTTTCTTTTAGAGTTTTATATTTGCTATAGAGTCTCCCAAAAGAATGTATTTTTGCTATTGATCCAAGAGCATATATATACTATCAAGTTTCATAGTCTAGTAACAACAAAAAGAAGAAAAATAACAAGAGGACAAACAATGCTTGTTTCTATCAGAATACCACAGTAGTCGGCATGACAATCAAGGATAAAAGAAACAATAGTCAACAAGGTGTCCAAGAAAAGAAGAATAGAATAATCAAAATAAGGAAAGCACTACTATAGCTCACCACTCATGTACAGGATCATACACATGTAGCCCAGTGGCTACTCCCATAGTATTTTGATTGTACTTGGTAGTTCTAATTCTACTGTATTTGATGATACAATTTTCTTGATCTTGTAAGAACCAACAAACCTCTCTGCTAACTTCTCTGTCCTTCTTCTGACCATCTAATACTTTAGATCCTTAGTGCTCAACATCACTAAGTCTTCTACTTTATAGTCATCAATCTCCACTCTCTTCCTATCTGCATACTTCTTCATTTCTTCTTGTGCTCTACTTAGCATTGCTTTTGCCTCTTCTTTATCTTTTCAATGAATTTCTTTGCTCCTTTGTATTTCCCCTTCTTTCTTCCCTCAAATCCTATCCTTGGATCTTGCCTGTAATTTGCCTTAAAAGGCAATGTTCTAGTACTCAAGTGTGTTTTATTGTTATATGCAAACTCTGTTGTTCCCAACTATTCTGGCCACTGTTCTTGCCTATGATCAATAAACATCCTTAAGTACTATTCTAACTCCTGATTGACCCTCTCTGTTTGTCCATCTGTTTGAGGGTAAAATGCTATTGACAATTTACTTTCAATTCCCAACATCCTGTTTAACTCTCTTATTAACCCTACTACAAATTAAGACCCCTTATCTGAAATAATACTTTTAGGTAGGCCATGCAACTTCCATACATTATCCCTGAACAATCATACTAGCCCTTCTGCTGATGTTTTCTTTGTAGTTGGTATGAAGTGAACTATTTTTGTTAACTAATCCACTACTACTAAGATAAAATTGTATTCTTGAGCTAAAGGCAATTTTGCTGATATGTGTGTCCAAGGTTTCTTGGATATTGAATTGGGCATTAACTTGTTTGCTGGTTACTCTGTGCAATTTTTATTGTGTTAACAAGCATTGCACTCCTCCATATACTGCTTTACTTCTTTAGTTACTCCTGGCCACCAAAAATTTTGGGTAATCAGTTCCACTGTCTTCTATTGTTCTCTGTGTCCTTCTACTAGCATATTGTAATGTAGCCTGATAATCTCTGTTCTCAATTTATTGTCTTTTGGCACACACTTTTTTCTCCTTATATATTACATTATTTACTTCTCTTTACTCCTTATCTCTTAATATTTTCATCCCTGCTTGCTTTATTTCTTTTATAGCTTTTACTACCTTGACATCTTTTACACTTGACTGCCTAATCTTTTCTAGCAGGTCTACTCCTTCCACTATAATTTCTACTGCCTCTGTTCTTCTTACTTCTAGCCACTCAGGCTTTACTAACATCTCATTTTTGTTATCTCTTTCTACTCTAACCTCTCAGTCTAGTCTCCTACTCAAACTGTCTGCTTTTCCCATTTTACTTCCTAGAATATGTTTTAACATAAAATTAAATCCAGATAGGTACAAAGTCTATCTTGCTTGTCTCTGATTTAACTTCTGTACCTTCATGAAGTATTCAAGATTCTTGTGATCTGTTCAAATCTCAAATTTAACTGTTGCTCCTTCCAGGAAGTGCCTCTATGCTTCTAAGTATCTAACCACTGCTAACATCTTTTTATCATAAATCTTGTAGTTTCTCTTTGTATTGCTTAGAGGTTAGAAGATGAAAGCCACTAGTCTCCATAGTTCATCAGAGCACTTTATGGATAATACTCCTTCAGTTGCATAGTTTGAGGTATTTGTCTCTACCCTAAACTCTTTGTCTAACTCTAGGGCTGCTAACACTGGTTTTGTTGTGAAAATCTGTTTAAGCTCATTAAATGCTTGCTGTTGCTCCTGTTCCTACTGTCATTTCATATTCTTTCTTGTTAGCATATTCACTGGCCTAGCTGTTTGAGCAAAATCTTTAATAAATCTCCTGTAATAATCTGCAAGGCCTAGAAATTTCCTGATATCTTTTATATTCTTGGGCTCTGGCCAACTGAGTACTCCATCTATTTTCTCCTTCTCTATCTCTATTCTGTTAGATCCTATGACGACCTCTAAGAATTTTATCTTCTTTACTTTCCATATACACTTCTCTGGTATGACATATAAGTCATTCTTCTCTAGTCTCCTTAGTACTTCTTTCACAATTTCATCATGCCCTTTCTCTGTTTTTGTCCCTACTAGCATATTATCTACTGTCATGAATGTGTGGAGCAGAGATGAAATAACCCAGAATAGAACAGGGTTATTCTGAGGAAAAAGGAGATTGACAACAAAATTGGGAAACAACCTTGGTCTTAGCTTATGCGCTATGCCTTGATCTACTATTGTGTGTAATTGCATATTTCAGGAGGACGAAATTGTTACCAGAAGTTTAGGAGAGGAATAGTATATAGATTAATAGAAGTGAAGGTAGAACACATAAGAGACGTTAATCTACGAACTAAGGAACTAGGGTGTAACTAATGGAGTACTTATACTACGTCTGGAATAGAAGGAGTATAAGTAACTAGTCTATATCATGATCCTATAGGAGTAGACAACAGGAGTTCAGGAGCAAATTTTAGTAATAAATAATATATAAAAGGAATTATTTTTATTAAATTATTATTTTCCATCATATGGCATCTACAAACACTATAACTTTTTCTTTATTTATTAAGTTCCTCAAGATTTCATTTATCAGTACTTGAAATATAACTAGCGAGTTTGTTATCCCAAAGAACATTACTGTTGGCTCAAAGGAGCCCACTGTCATAACTTGGCAAAACAGCTAAGTGTCATATTCTAGAAATCTGACAATTATGTAATTTTATTTTTCCTAATAATTCTCCTAAAATTATAAATAGTAGGATAGCATAGTAGACTACTCTCCTCCTATTCTGGGCTTCCTATAAGTACTGAGTAAATACAATGTATTTCCTCAGTTTGCAAATTAACATCATTTGGTTCTAATCCTATTCCTGTCCACTTCAGTCTCTATTCTATATCCCTAGGACCTCTGTTCTAATGACTTCCTTCCATTCCAAAATAAGTGACCGATCTCACAACTGGAGACCAGGGTGCAACACATAAGTTGAAGCCAAGATTGTTTATCAAAGTTGTACTCTACTCCAATATTTTTATCCTATCCACCAGAGCCTGCTTTTTGGGTTTTCTATCATTGATAAGTACTATCTATTCTCTGATGTAGTACAATATATCCATTCTAGAGTGTAATTCTATTTATAACTCCTTTTCTCCATTCCCCATTTTTCCATATTTGACAGAATTTACAAACTCACACTGGTTCCTGTCATACTATAGTTCTGATATCTTGCTATTCTGTAGCTCTCTCTTCCAGGAGTAATTCTATTCCTCTTGCTAACCAAACTATTAGTTGTTTTACTTCTGGCCTCCCAAGAAGATCAAGATACCTCTACTCAAAAACACCTTGCACTTTGGTATACCCCTGTTATCTCCACTTCCAGTAGACTCCTTGAAATTCCACAATGTAGATCCCATCACTATCCCTCATATTAACAACAACCTAAACTGGGTCGATGCCCCTATTCCCACTCCTAACCCCATCTCCCAAACTCTACCTTTTGTCACTGATTGTAACCTCTTTAATAACTAGTTAGCTAAGGCTCTTCAATAATTATCTGAAAACCTTAACCGAGGATTGATACTAAAGCCTCACCAATCAAAGGCCTGCATTCTGAACACCTTTGACAGTTCTGATCCCCACAAGCTCAACTATTTTCTGTTTCAGTATCAACTCTACTTCCATGCCAATATTCCTCAATTTCCCACCAATGAAGAAAAAATCAATTTTGTAATGACCTATCTCTCTAGTGTAGTACAAGATTGGTTTGAAGTCGCACTATAATAGGAAGACCTTGGCTACACATAACCCTGGCTCTCTACCTGGTAGCTTTTTGTGGATGAACTTTGGGTCCATTTTGGACTCTCAGACCTAGTAAGGGATGCTACTAACCTCACTAATAACCTCTACATAAAGCCAGGAGATAAGATTGTAACTTATAATGTGGAATTTATGCAGTACACACTACAGTTGAACTAGGGTAATTCAATTCTCTGCTATTGTTTCTATCAGGGATTGCCAAATCGTCTCTAGGATCTGATAGCAAACTGAAAACATGGCAAACCCACTTTCTTCCATGCCATATACTAATTGGCAATTACCTTCAACAATTGCCACTGGGAACAAAATCATGAGTGAGATCATCTCTGGAACACACAGAGAGAGGTAGCAGACAGTCACAACCAAAAACAAGGTAAGATGACTTAGTATTCTACCTTCTCACAAAACTTCACTCTGTCTCACCCCCAGTCATTCATAATTCTGTCACAATCTGCACCCTTGCAGAATTTCCTAAAACCCCCCAGACTAACATCTGCCATTACTAAGTCACCATCCCTATTCACTCTATTAGTTGACCTCTCCAACAAACTAGGCAGAGATAGTAAATTAAACAGTAATGAGTACAAGTACTGTATCAACAATAATCTCTGTCTATATTGCAGATCGAAAGACCACAAGGTAGATAGATGCCCTAGAAAACAACCAATAAGAGTATGACTAACTACTCTAGAGGAACAAGAAACTCCACTTTCTGAGAACCTCTTGGAAAACTAGAATGCAGTCCCTAAGTGTTATGAACATCGAGTGGGACTACAACTATTATCAGCCATGGTCTAATAATGAGTGGTTAGTAGACGAGATGTTGGCAATGCTAGATGAGGACATTATTATGTAGTAATGCATCAAATAATGTCTGAGGACTCTAAGAGACAATGGACTCACAGAACAGACAGAACTCTTTGGAGAAATCTCGGACTATCTTTCTTTCTATTTTTGGATCTGTGCCAAATAGGACAACACCGGACTAACCCATTATTAAGACACTGACTCAACTTGTCACCCTTAATACTTCTGTCACTGGACTATCACTTAACTAGTCACTATTAGTTACAAGTAGTGTTACCACATTGTAACGAAGTCACAATACTTAGTTAGGATAAATATAGACCAGAAAGAGAAGAGAACGGCAAGTTCTCTCTTTCTGTATTTCCTCTGTAAAATCTACTCTAAGGAATTAGTACTCTTACTCATCTTAGGACAATCTCAAGGGTGCTACTCAAAGTCTCGCTTATATCTCTCCTCCAATATAACTTCACTGAAAACCTTAGCCGAACCCTCTAACGAGGAGCATGAAGATATCAAGTGTTAAATATAGGCTTCAAGTTGAAACACATAATTCAACTGTGAGGTCTAGAGTCTTAACACTAAGACTCAGCACAAACTAGAGATTGCATTGAATTTATTTGTGTAACTATGAGTCCAATGCGTCTCAACATGTTTGCTTTTTCTGACCCCAATTCCCTTTGTATACTCCTAGTTTCTCCTCTGGTATGTACTCCAGAACATATCCAGCCTATACCCATCTGAATGCTAGTAGACTCCAGATCTACATACTGTTTCTTGGACTTTGCTTTTACTCATGGACATTCTTTGCCTACTACTCCTACTCTACCTGTGGAACTATGCCTGTTTGATAGAATCTCAAATAACATTATTTCTGAGGTAGTACTATTGCCTGTAAAATTCCCCTCCAGTGAATGCATAACTCTTGACTTTTATGTCACTTTGCTTGATTCTTGTTGTTCTTTAGTCTTAGGTTACTCTTGGCTCACCCACTACAATCTGTTGATTGACTGGGTTTTTGGGTTAATATCTTTCTGACCACCATCTTTACTTCAAAGTCTGGCTTCCATTTCTCTTGTTGAAACCTTGGTAAATCCTTCATTCTCTTCAGCAGAAAACCCTCTGTAGTTCACCACATCTAAGACATTCCTATCTAAACCCAAGCGACCTCACATTGCAATTATCAATGTACCAGCTCTACTCTAGGCCTCATGTCTCTTAGGCTTGACAACATTTTTTCTCCAATTCTATTTCATAGTATAGGCTAAATCTACCACTATCTCAAAAAAAATCAATCTCTTCTCTATTCCAGAGGAATACCACAAGTATACTAATGTTTTTAGCAAGTCTAGAGCAGAAGCACTCGCTCCCCATTGCCTTTATGACCTCCGGATTGAACTAGAAAAAGATTCCCATCCTCTGGTAGAAACTATCTACTCCTTGTCTAAATTCAAATAGGAAACACTAAAGAAATTCATTGACAAAAACCTTACCAATGGATTCATTCACTTGACATCGTCTCCTCATGGAGTGCTGGTCCTGTTCATAAAGAAGAAAGATGGTTCCCTCCAGCTCTATATAAATTTCTGCGGACTTAACAAAATCACAAAAAAAGACTATTTCCTCTCATCTCTAACCTCCTAGATTCTCCCCACAAGGCTTGCATTTACACCAAAATTGACCTCCAACATGTGTATTATTTGGTCTGCATTGCTGAAGGGAACAAATGAAAAACTGCCTTCTGAACTCACTATAGAGCCTTTGAATAGTCAATAATGCCGTTTGGACTAACTAATGCTCCAGTTGCCTTTCAGTACTTCATGAATAATGTATTCTCCAACCTCCTGAATATGTACATAGTAGTCTACTTAGATGACATTCTGATCTACTCCAACAATATCACACAACACTGGAACCATGTCAAAGAAGTATTAAAACAACTCCAAAAATTGGGATTGTACATGAAGGTAGAGAAATGCAAATTCCACTCAGATTCCATGGAATATCTAGGCTATGTTCTATTACTATCTGGCTTGACTATGTCCAATGCTAAAGTGAAAACCATTTAGGAGTGGCTGGAATCAAAGAAAATAAAGGATATCTAATCCTTCCTAGGATTTTCCAACTTCTATAGGTGTTTCATTTTCAATTATTCAGACATAGTCATTCCACTCACCCATTTTACTAGAAAAAACACTCCATGGAATTTTGATGACAAATGTAAAGTGGCATTTAATACTCTAAAGTAAGTCTTCACCTTTGCTCCCATCCTTGCACATTGGGTTCTAGACACACAACTTGTTGTAGAAATCAATGCCTCAGACTATGATCTTGCTGCTGTTCTTTCTATTATAACTAAAGATAATGAAATCCACCCTGTAGCCTTCTACTCCCAGACATTCTTTGCTCTGGAGCTCAACTACAACATCTATGACAAAGAATTACTTGCAATATTTGAGGCCTTCAAAATTTGGCAACACTGTTTGGAGAGGTCTGCTTTGCCAATTGACATTGTGACAGATCACAAGAATCTGGAATATTTCTTGACAACCAAGATTCTAATGTGCCAACAAGCAAGATAGTCAGAATATCTCTTCCAATTCAACCTCATAATTTGATTCTGCCCTAGACGTCTTGGTACCAAACTAGATGCACTTACTAGACATTGGGACATCTACCTGAAAGGAAGATATAATGGCTACACTTCAGTGAACCCTTATAATTTCTGCCTAGTCTTTACTCACAAACAAATTGCAGCATCTCTTTAGGTAACCATCCTCACTACTCCAACACTTTGCACAGCCACAATATTAGATCAAAACCAACTCCACTCCAATATCCTAGTAGCACTTCCCTTCAACTCTTTTATTTCCAAACAATTACTTTATTCAGAAGGACGTTGGTCAAAAGACAATGCAGATTTCCTTAGACTTAACGACAGAATGTATGTTCTGGATAATGCCAACTTACGCCTTTGAGTTCTCCAGTATCACCATGACCATGTTCTAGCAGGACATCTGGGCTGAAATAAGACACTGAAACTCATACAGAGAGACACTATACCTGGCCAAATATCCGCGACAATATACAAAAGTTCTGTAAGTCTTGTGTTATCTGTATGAGATCCAAACCACAGCGTCACAGACCATATGGATCCCTCCAACAACTCTCTATTCCAGAATGCCCATGGAATTTAATTTCTATAGATTTCATTGAGAAACTCCCTTTCTTCTCTGATTTTGACACCATCCTAGTTATAGTGGATCATCTGTTGAAACAAGCCATATTCATTCCCACTCATGACACTATCAGTTCAGCTGAATTATCATGCCTTTTTGTTGTCTATATCTTTTTAAAACACAGAGTTCCATCTCATGTTGCATCTGACTATAGCTCTGAGTTTGTCTTTCACTTTATTACAAATGGCCACTTACTAATTTGTGATTGATGATTTGGATATTTGAAAAGCTCAAAAAAGCGAAGTTAGACAAGCAGCAAATGATGTTGTTAAGTCTGAGGTCTAATCCTCAGACTATGAGTCCTTATATACAGAAAAGTGATGGTCTGTGCACTA
>Ga0153988_1000523_pt1 | contig 10039 bp, 15 predicted proteins | sample TSNC072MetaG_FD_104742 | JGI IMG/M metagenome (GOLD analysis project Ga0153988, IMG submission 104742) | Attine ant fungus gardens microbial communities from North Carolina, USA - TSNC072 MetaG | ecosystem: Host-associated > Fungi > Mycelium > Unclassified | place: USA: North Carolina, Jones...
AGTGTCAGGGTCAGCAGGATCGGAGCTAAACTAGTGTGTTTAAGTATCACTAGTAAACAGGCTAAGGTAGCTCCGGAGGGTTGTCATGGTGTTTAGGGGTGGAAATGGGGGTGTCCCCTTACAGGTACTATGGTGGTTACTAGTTGATCTGCCTAATATCTCAGCCAATACTGATCGCTTCAAGACGGGACTGGTATCGATCAAAAGGTCTTTTTAAGGGCTTTCGGGTGCCATTGAGACTGTGAGAATCGTTAAAGATTTGGTGGAGATATGGCCAAATGAAGTTTATGACAACTTGATATCTTCACGCTCCTTACTAGAGGATCTGGTTAAGGTTTTCAGTGAAGTTATATTGGAGGAGAGATGTCAACAAGACTTTGAGTAGCACCCTTGAGGTTGTCCTAAGACAAGTAAGAGTACCGGTTCCTCAGAGTAAAGAGAATACAGAGAGGAATACAGAAAGAGAGAACTTGCCATTCCCTTCTCTTTCTGGGCTGTATTTATCCTAACTAGGTATTGTGACTATGTTACAATATGGTAACACTACTTGTAACTAAGAATGACTAGTTAAGTGATAAATCAGTGACAGAAGCAATGAGAGTGACAAGTTGAGTTAGTGTCTAATAATGGGTTAGTCTGATGTTGTCCCATTTAGTACAAGTCCAAAGATAGAGAAGGGAAATAGTCCAAGGTTTCTCTGAAGAGTCCTGTCTGTACCATGAGTCCATTGTCTCCTAGGATGTTTAGACATTCTATGCATTACTGTATAGTAATGTCCTTATTCTGTGCCATCAACGTTTCTTCTCACATTGCTATCATTTCGTCCACTAGCCATTCATTATCAGACCAAGGCTGATAATAACTGTAGTCCCACTCAATGTTCATAACATAATCCCCTTTGTTCAATTTGATGTTCTCATCAAATTTAATATCTGATGGGTTCTTCCAGGATGTTTGACCAGGTGACATTGTCAATGTCATCATAGTAGTCTCTGTCATCATCTTCCTAGTTTCGTTGGATGTATTGTCAAGGTCGTCTCATAGGAAGATGTCAAAGGATGGGTCTCTGAGATGTGGGAGTAAAGGGAAACGCAATGGTATGGCTAGTTGAAAGTCCATTTCTGAAGAGGACTTGTTTATTGCATTTTCAAGGAGTGGAATGACGTTGATCCTCTGGGGCCTTGGTGAGAAAATGTTCCAGGAATCATTGTCTGGTTGGAGTGAGACCAATGATGAAAGTGAAAAGTGGTTCGTGTTGGAACAGATTTGGATAATCGATTCTGGCTCGCTTGGCTTGTTGTTTTGTCACAGCAAGTTGTGGTTAGAGGAGGCAGAATTTTTTGTAATGACCAGGATTTCTTCAATTACATCTTTTGTAGACGTAATCAGCACATTGGTCGTCGACCACAGACAAAGCATTGTGTATTGTCTGTAATGAAGAGGAGCACATCCCTAGGATTTCATAATTCTGAATTTCCATGAGTATCATCTAGATTTCGTCCAGTTCCTTTTGAGGCATTGCCAGTTTCCAAGCATCCAGTAGGTTCATCATTGCTGGAGTCACTTTCTTATGAGTCATCAGAAGTGTCTCCAGAGTTAGATCTAGTTGATAGGCCAGGGTTCTGATTGTTTGTGTCTAATGAGTGTTATACTCTTCTTGCAGCGGTGTATAGGAGGTGTTGATGGATTGTAGGGAGTGGAAACTCGTTGAGATTCTTGAGATTGTTTTGGAGTTGAAGAAATTGCTGATCAGCTGTGTATTGGAGATGTAGGTAAAGAGCCCAGTTCTCTTTGAAAAGGTCAAAATCGGCAATAGCCACTGAATTCCCAATAAGAGTGGTCTGTAGCTGGGCCAAGGAATGGTCAAATAGCACAAATTGTTGTATGGGGGAAGTTTCATCAGTGGCGATTTGTTGATCAGGGGTAGAGTAGAATGGTAGAAGATCATTAGTTTGTGCTTGGAGAAACTGTTCAATAGAGAGGAAGAAGTTGTTGACTTGTTCATGGTTGACTGGTGAGGGTGTTGGTGGTGTGGTGACAAGAGTGGTTGTGTTGGAGATGGATAAAGGAGAGGAAGACATGAACTGTTGCATTGCTTTGCTAGTTCTGTCTCTGTCTTCTTTTATAGACTTTAAGGAGTTGCTTGGCATTGGTGATGTTTGTTTCCAGTTCCCAGGTGCATTCTGTTTCAAGGTATCCTTTCCAGTGAACTAGAAATTCCTTTACCCTGTTTTTATTTCTGGAGTCAATTATGTCTTTGGCTTCCCATTCTTCTTCTCCTGCAATGATCTTTGGTGAAGGTCTTTCTGAGAATTTCCCATATTAGGTGTTCTCTTGTGTGGGCCAGAGAAGATGGATGTGGAAAATGGGGTGTATCTTCCAGTGTGGTGGTAGTTTTAGCCAGTAGTTGACAGGTCTAGTTCTTTCCAAAATTTTGGAGGGGCCTACATGTTTTGGTATGAGCTTCTTTGGGGTTCCTTTGATTTGGATATGTTGAGAATCTAACCAAACTTGTGTTCCTGCCTTAAGGCTGGGAAGTTTGCTTTTGATTCTCTGATTTATAAGATTCTTGGCAACTTCATGTGCTTGTTTGGTGTTCATTTGGATGTTCTCTATATGGTTGGTTCTGTTGTTGGCGGTGATGGATGAGGTTTCTGGGGTGTCGATGTGGGTTTTTGTAGGGTGTCCAAACATGAGTTCGAATGGGGTGTGCAATCGTCCTTCATGGAGTCTGGAGTTGTGGAAGTATTCAGCCATAGATAGTTTGTCAGCCCATGTTTCAGGGTTGTCAGTGCAGTAGATGGCCAGATATAGTTTGATCTCTTGATTGAAACATTTGGTAGTGCCGTCTGTCTAAGGGTGAAAGGCAGTAGTGTCAGCGTCTAAAGTCCGATGACCGGAATTAAGCCAACTGTCTCTTTGTTCAGAGTTTGACAAAGAGAACTCGATGGAGTCCTCGCTCATTTCTCTACTACTTATATATTTTACTACCGTGGCTATGCGCTTACTCTCCTATGGTCCTCATGTTACTCTAGTCATGTGACACACTGTGACTGTGACCCATGATGTGACCATCCATCACACCATTGTGACATTGTGACAAAGTCACGTGATACTTTCCTGCGCTCCACCTTGTAGTTGTAAGTCTAAGAAAAGAAAAGAAAAAGAAAAGAAATATAAATAATGACTTAGCCATTTTGCCAAGTCATAACAAGTAGATATAGCTTGTTTGACTCCTAGTCCTTGTAAGAAGGCTTTTATTGACTTGGCAATAAATTGAAGGTCACGGTCAGAGATAACCTTGTCAGGAATACCAAATCTTCGGAAGAGGTTATCCATTAGAAGTGCCACAATTCCTTCCAAGGTTACTTCTTTCATTGTCGGTATTAATATTATTCCCTTTGTTAGGCCGTGGTCCACTACGGACAAAATAGAATCAAAGCCCTTTGACTTGGGTAAGTCAGTGATAAGATCCATAGTGATCTAAGCAAATGGTCAATTAGATTGTGGTGCTGAGATTCTTTGAAGTGGTGGCTTTAGAGAGTGTCGATTGATTTTGTATCTTTGGTAGTTTCTATAGCCTTTGATGTAGTTGATGATGAATTGTTTGAGTCCAGGCCATGAGTGTTGTTTTGATACTTTGTATAGTGTTTCTTTGATACCAGGGTGTCCAGCTGCTGGTGAGTCATGATGTTTTCTGAGTATATTTTGTTTTTCTTCTAGTGTTGGCTCGTTGGATAATTCTTCTGCTAGAAAGGTTGATTTGTTGATGAACTTGTTAGGTATAGCTTGTTTTGGTTCATCTTTGTCTTTATCTTTGATGAATTTTCGAGATAAGGCATCTGCAGCAGTATTTTTATTGTCAGCAATATGCTTGATCTTGATTTTGTAAGCACTGAGTGTTGTTGACCATCTTGTCATTCATCATGATAGTTTGGCTGGGCTGGTCCAATGGATAATGTTATTGTGGTCGGTCCAAATAATAGTTTCTTCTGGTGCTCCATTGATATAGTGTCTCCATTCCTAAATAGCTCAGATGATTACAAGAAATTCTTGCTCCAAAGTATGATAGCGTTTTTCTACTGGTGATAGTGGTTTTGAATAGAAGAAGCAGGGATGTTGTACTCCATTGTCATCCCTTTGTGTGAGTACTACTCCTGTTGCATGATTTGATATGTCGGTGAATATTTCGAATGGTTTTGTTGGATCAGGAGTAATAAGAATGGGTTTTTCTTCAAATTTCTTCTTCAGCTTGTCAAATGCTTTCTATGCTTCCTCCATTCAGATGAATTTCGTATTCTTCTTTACCAATTGATTAATTGGTGAAGCGATTTTGACATAATCTTTGATGAATTTCCTGTAGAAATTGCAAAATCCAAGGAATTTTCTTGTCCCCTTGATTGTTGAAGGTGCAGGCCAGTTGGATATGCCTTTGAGTTTGATCAGGTCCATTTGAACTTAATCAGGAGAGATGATGTATCTGAGATAAGAAAGTTATTGTTTGGCGAATTGGCATTTCTGGGGTTTGAGATATAAGTCGTACTCCTGAAGTATTCTGAGTACTTCTTTCATCGTCTTGTATAGTTGTTTCTTTGTTGGAGCGTAGATGAGAATGTCATCCATGTAAACTAGTATGAGGTTTTTGGCGATAAGTAGTGCGAATATTGTATTCATCATTGTTTGGAATGTTACTGGGCTGTTGCACATTCTAAAGAACATAACAGTTGGTTTGAATAATCCTTGATTTGTCCTGAATGCTTCTTTCCATCTATCTTGTTTTCGAATATGAATGTTGTTGTATCCGAGTCGTATGTCCATTGCAGTGAAGTATTTTTATTCTTGTAATTTGTCCAAAATACTTTGAACATTGGATATTGGATAAGCATTCTTGATGGTGTGTTTGTTGAGATAGCGATAGTCCTGGCATGGTTATAGTTTTCTGTCCTTTTTGGTCACAAAGAAGAAGAGTGAGGCCATTGGTGATTTCAAATGCTTAATGTATCCTTTTCATAAATTTTCTTTGACAAACTTCTCCTGTTCCTTGATTTCTGCAAAGGAAAACTTATAAGGTTTGAATGTCGGTTTCATTTTGATCTTGTGGTCCCAAGTTCTTGCTAGTGGGAATTGTTCACTTTTTTTTCATCAAATAGTGATAGATATTCATGATATTCTTCTGGAACCATTTGTTCAGTAGTTTGATTATCTTTCTGCTTACCTTTCTGTGCTAATACCTGTGAAGCAGAGATTTTAGTATTCAATTCATAAATCTCATAGTTCATTAACCATAGATCTTCTCCTTGAGAATCAAGTAATTCACTAAAATTCTTTGTTAGTTCAGCATTTCTCCATTTCATCATACCTTTCTTCCAATCAATAATTGGATTGTGTTTCTTGAGCCACAGAATTCCTAGTATAATTCGTAGTCATTCAAGGTCTGCAATAGTAAGCTTGAGTTTGATCCATTGTTGATTAATGATTGCATCTATTTTGACATAATCAGTTATTTTTTTGTTTTTGTTTATACTTCTGTCTCTGTTCTATATGGCAAGGGGTTTTTTTAGTTTTCTTCTTGATAGGCTCCAGTCCTTGATGAGAGTCCTGTTGATTAGGTCAAGTCCTGCTCCTGAATCTATTAATGATAAAGTGTCCATGGTTTTCCTTCCTAGAAGTACTTGTGTGGGAGAGTAAAGGGTGTTAGATTGACACAGTTTCAACTGCATTTTTACAATATCTTTTATGTGTAGTCTGTTTACTTGCCTGTTATTGTCCTTTGTGCTGGAAGGACTAAGCAAGTTAGGCATGGTTCCTAGTTACTTTGGGGAAAATCCTCCTCTTCTTCGTCAGAGTTGGAGTCTGTTGAGGGTTCTTCTTCTGGGATGTTTTCTGCAAGGTCTCTTTTCTTGTTAGTCTTTTTGGTGAAGAGATTCTTCTTAGTCTTGTAGGTCTTGTTGTGGGATAGAGTTTTGAAGTTGGGTTTGTTTGGGCATCAAGCAGCGAAGTGTCCTGGTGTTCTGCAACTGAAGCATTTCCCTTTCTTGAATGACTTCTTCTGATCTTTGGTAAGAATATTGTCAAGGATTTGATGTACCGGCTTCTGGATGTATTGGTTAGTGGTTTCTTGTTTGTCGTCAGAGTCTTCTTGATCCTAGAGAGTATTCTTGTAGTTCTCTAATATGACTTGTATGTTATCAATGTTCATAGCATTTGGGTCTTTATAGTTGTTATGGGGTCGAAGCCAGTTTGGATTCGTATAGTGTTTTTCTTTGGCCAGAATTCTATTAGGGTATTTTGCTTGTTTTCCACCCAGATAGATTCTTTCTATGCAGATGATCTCTTTTTTTTGTTTTGCTGCTTCAATCTATGCTTGGAGAGTATTATTGGGTTCTCGTCGAATGGCTTGTATGGTAATATTGGAATCCAAACCTTGTCTGAATAGGTAAATGAGTTACGAGACATCTGTAAGTCCTGCATGGATAGCAAATACTCTGAACTCAGAGATATATTCATCCACTGGTCTTGATAGTTGCTTGAGAGCATGCAACTGCTGCAGGATGTCTCTTTCTATATTGAATGGTTGAAAAGCTGAGTTGAGGGCTGCAAGAAAGTTTTCCATGGTTCCAAGGTAGATACCTTGTCCTGAGACTATGTGTGCTGCCATGAATTCTGTTCTCCAGACCAGGGCTTTCTTGTCTATATAGTAGAGCATGAACATGATTGTGGTGTATTTATCTGGGAAGTTGTTGTTATAGGCGAGCATATAGAGCAAACAGTTTTCTTTCCATTTCTGGTAATTCCTTAGATCTCTCTCAAATTTGTCAGGTTGAGCATATTTAGGCCAATGCTCTTGGTAAATTATTGTCGAGGAGATTGTTGTCGAGATATCGGATGAATCCATTGGAAGTTTTCTAAAGACATTATAGAATGAATTACCAGAGTTCCTTGATGACAATCTAAAGGTTCTGTGTCCAAGAATTCCTGCTGGGTTGATGGAAGTTGAGGGAGGTGCTTGTAGATTTGCAATAGTGTTTGTTAGTTGAGACATTTCAGAGTAGAGGTGTTATTCGAAAATTTGTTGTTGTTTTTTGGATTGTTTGATGAGGGGCTCAATGTCTTGTTCTGATTCTGAGTCGGTGGAAAAGGTTCTGGGTCTGAGTTGAGAGAAAGAGGATTGTTGGGAGGGGTTTCGTTCAATAGAGATAATTGGGTGTTGTTTGCTGTATTGTCTTGAGATAGAGATGGGTTGTTTTGACATATGCTGGGGTAGCGATCCAAGATTGCCTAAACGAGATTTTTTCCCGTTTCTTCACTAATGGGTCTAGTGAATATTGATCCTCGAAGGTCAATAACTGTTCTGTCTGAGAGAGTGATATGCTCTGTCTGACTTATGAAGTTACTATCCTCGATGGTCCATATATGACCTGATGTTGTCAATGTTGTAGATGTTCTATCCATGGTTACGACATTATCCTGGCTATAGTACAAAGCAATAAGAGCTCAGGGGTTCCACACAGTACAGCACGAGGCAATGAGAACTGGTAGGGTGTTGACGATACAGTACAAAGCAATGAGAGTCAGTAACTACAACTTCAGCAAACAATGTTACTTGTGATGAAGAAGAAAGTTCTCTCTTAATTGTTAAGACTCTAAACCTCACAGTTGAATATGTGTTTCAACTTGAAGCTTATATCTAATACTTAATATCTTCACACTTCTCACTAGAGGATCCAGTTAAGGTTTTCAGTGAAGTTATATTGGAGGAGAGATGTCAACGAGACTTTGAGTAGCACCCTTGAGGTTATCCTAAGATAAGTAAGAGTACTGATTCCTTAGAGTAAGGATTTTACAAAGGGAATACAGAAAGAGAGAACTTGCTGTTCCCTTCTCTTTCTGGGCTGTATTTATCCTAACTAGGTATTATGATTATATTACAATGTAGTAACACTACTTGTAACTAAGGGTGACTAGTTAAGTGACAGTCCAGTGACAGAAGCAATGAGAGTGACAAGTCAAGTCAGTGTCTATTAATGGGTTAGTCTAATATTGTCCCATTTAGCACAAGTCCAAAGATAGAGGAAGAAAAAAGTCCAAGGTTTCTCTGAATAGTCCTATCCATACTATGAGTCCATTGTCTCTTAGAGTCCCTAGACATTCAATGCATTACTACATAGTAATGTCTTCATTTTGAGATATCAACATCTCTTCTTGCATTACCAATATCTCATCCACTAGTCATTCATTATCAGACCAAGGCTGATAATAACTGTAGTCCCACTTGATGTTCATAACACCAATCCTCTTTATTGTCTATTGTCCACCTGATGATTTTTCTCTTCTTCTAGAATTGCTACCCTTTTTTCCTTTTTCTTCCTCTCTTCCTCTTTCATTCTTGTTCTACTACACAGGGGTGGACACCTTGTCATTTTGACCTCTCCTGTCTCCCAATTTATCTCTGGGTTATGCACTGCCAACTATGGCATCCCCAAAATTATCCGTCTTTCCTAGGTCACATATATCTATCCTTATTCTTTCTACATGACCTTTGTAATACACGTTCACCTTTACCTAGTGGGTGATTGCTCCTCCACTGTTATTTGTTCCATCCACATTTCTAACTGCTATGGGTCTCTCTAATTTTTGTAGCTTAAACCCATGCCTAGCTGCCATCTGCTTATCTATAAACATCCCTGTAGCACCACTGTCCAAGAGTACCTTTATGGTTATGCCTTTATGCGTATCCAACTTTTCTACTCCAATATTCATCCACATCTCTCTTAGCATTTTAAACGTTCTCCTGACATCTCTTTGGTTACCCCCCTCTTTTGCTGTGCTTTCCAGTTCTCCTAACCATGCACTGCTTTGCTGCGCCTTTGCCTCTCTGGGCCGCTATTATGCTGCAAGCGAATTTTCTGTGGAAGATAACATTTGATACATGTTATACTAATGGATTTGCAATTAGAATTTGCTCTAGAACCCTTTCTATATCCTCAGAACATAACACTATATGATAAGTATGTTGAGCAGGTGATAATCGATCTAGAGCTCATGTTGAGACCTTAAGAAGCAATTAAGATGAACTGGCATCAGGTTACTAAGAGAGTTACTGAGGGACTATGCTCTAGATCTACTCTTGGATGGACCAACTTAGAAAGATAGTAAACTTAGACTCTAGAACTAGTACTACTCAGATGAAGAACTTAGACTAATAGATTTTGTGCTTGTAAATAAGCATTGATGGCATCAGATCAGTTATACTTAGATAAATGACCTCTAGAATATGACTTGGAGATACTAGACATTTATTGAGACTTGTTAACTGCTTAACAGGTAATCAATGAAGTCTGCATTACAAAGCGGCATCAAGAGCATAATAGGAGAAGACAGAAGAATATTCTAGAAAAAAGCAGCAATAAAGACACGTTATCTTTGATGGGAAGGACTTGATGAAGGAACATGTCATCACAAAGAAAGGAGAGGGCCGTGTCATCAGTGGGATTTTGGAAGGCCTTAGGACAAAAAGAAGACAATGGAATCCTAAAAGTAGTAATAGTTTCTCTTTTATATTTTATTTCTTGAGTTCAGGGCTTTGTAATATTTTAATATAGTATCCAAAGTGCAGTTGGATTGGAGAAGAACCTCTTGACTCCTACCCCTATCTACACTGCCTCTGGAATTGTGATTGCAGATCTATTGAGAGTAAGAAGACTGGGACTAGTAGGGTGTCTTGAAAAGAACACAGAATATACCCAGAACTCGATCTAGAGAGAAGACGCAGATATAACTTGGGCAGGCTTCGGAGAAGACAGCAGGCTGGGAAAGCTTGGCTAGGTGCACACTTGGATTGCATCACACCTGTAAGGTTTGGTGTTGGGGGTGCAAACAAGGGGGCAACTGAGTGTAGAGGGTCCATGGGTGATCAATGTAAGAGGACCACTCAGTAGGCGATCACTCCTTAAGCTAGTGGATAGTCCCGGAAGCTAGTTTGAGATTCAAGTGGGGATATATCTACACACACTTGCTAGTATATATACTACACTAGATA
>Ga0153988_1000524_pt1 | contig 10028 bp, 6 predicted proteins | sample TSNC072MetaG_FD_104742 | JGI IMG/M metagenome (GOLD analysis project Ga0153988, IMG submission 104742) | Attine ant fungus gardens microbial communities from North Carolina, USA - TSNC072 MetaG | ecosystem: Host-associated > Fungi > Mycelium > Unclassified | place: USA: North Carolina, Jones Lake...
CGGTCAGATTCGTCATCGTGGGGGGACGGAATTCGCGCATCTTTAACAGCGACGGTGCCGAACATGCTGTGAATTCGAAGCGGATCGTGTGGGCGGGCTTCGTATCGGATAACGAGTTGAAAGCGCTGTACGAGAACGCCGGCTGCCTCATTTTCCCGTCGCTCTACGAGGGATTCGGTCTGCCGCCTCTCGAAGCGATGTATTGCGGCTGCCCGGTCATCGCATCGGCGCGTACGTCGATACCGGAAGTGTGCGGTGATGCCGCGATGTACTGTGAAGCGACCTCGGCCGACGATATCGCGGCGAAGATCTCGCAGATGATGAGCGACGCGGATCTCCGCCAGCAATACCGTGTGGCGGGGCAATTGCGTGCCCGCGAATTTCGTTGGGATCGCGCGGCGCGGAAAGTGCTCGAAATACTTTACGAGCACACCGGCGACCGCCTGCCCGATCTGACGCCACGTGCGTCGGCGAGTTGACTGACATGGACGGGCACGGAAATGAACCGCGTCAAAGTCCATCGAGGCCGAAGGCGGGCGTTGCGCACATTTGCCGCGCTCGCGGCGGGAGCCATCGTGCCACCGGTGCTGCCCGAATCCGCTCTGGCATTGACACAGGTTGCCCAGCGCCAACGTGCGCAGGCCCGTCTCATGACGAACCTGATCGGCACCAACGGTTGGGCCGGATCGGCCGCCGACATCGAGATGTGGCGCGCGATGGGCATCAGTTGGGGGCGTGGTTCAGTGGGACCCGGTCAGCCTGACCGGCCTGGTGAAACCATGCGCAGCGACAAGACAGGCGCCGCGTTCGATAGCGACCTGTCGCCGGTACTGATTCGCAACGAACGCAGTGGCATCGGCTCGCTGTTGATACTCGGCTATACGCCGCGCTGGAATGCGAGTGTGCCGGGCGATTCGAATTCGGCGCCCGTCGATGTGGATGCATGGAAACAGTATGTCGAGGCGGTGGTTCGCAAGTACTCCGCGCCGCCTTATAACCTGCGTTATTTCCAGATCTGGAACGAGGCCGCCGGCAAGTTGTCGGGCGGCCTGCCGCAGGCCACGTTCTGGCACGGTCCGGATTTCAGCAAGGACGAGAAGCGCTCTAAGCCCTACGAGCGTGCGATGCAGGACTATGTCGAGCGAATTCATATTCCCGCCGCGCGGATCATCCGCAATTACCACGCGTACGTGGTCTATGGCGGCTGGCCGGATCAGGGCGGTCTCGCGAACTTCCAGCAATGGCTGGAGTACCGCAGCCCGGTACTGGACGAGCGGATGCTCGATTGGGTCGACTATATCGACACGCACTATCTCGCCGTTTCCGATCTCGATTCGCTGTATCGGCAGTACGTGAAGAACGGTCCCGCGCGCGGCATCTGGCAAACGGAAATCGGCGACGAGTACATGAAGAACCCGCACTATCTGCCGCGCTATTTCTTCGAGTTCGCGGTGTGGGCGCTGGAGAGGGATTGGGACGACCCGGACAAGTATGTGTCGATGATCTATCACTGGGATGGTTATGAACCTTTCCGTTTGACGCATCGCGGTCCGCCGGCGCGAACCTACAACGTCTCGGGGCGCAGCCTGATCGTGCTGCGCAAGACCGCGGGCGGCCAGCTCGGCAGTTTTTCGAAACCCGTGCAGTTCGGCCAGGGCGTGACCGGCAGCGCACTGTTCTCCGGTAGCGATCTCGTCGTGCAGGTGAGTGCGAGTACAGGCTGGCAGACCGTCGCAATCGGTGGACTCGACAGCGCGCGTTCGCGCGCGGCGCAGGTCGATTTTATCGACGCGCTCACCGGCAATGCGAGTGCCGCGGAAGATATTGCATCGAATTGGGAAAACGGGCAGATGAAAGTGCGATTCAGAGTGCCGAGCCAGATGAACGGCGCCGGCAACAATCCGCCCAGACATCTGGCTTATCTGGTCGTGCGCGGTGTGGCCTGAGCATAGTCATTGCCTCGCCGCCTGTCGCAAGTATTACGGGTGCCGGTTATCGGCGTCCCGAACCTGACGAATAGAGTCGAAACCTCATGAAACACGTCACTATTGCAATCTGCAACTACAACTACGAGCGCTATCTGCGCGCGGCAATCGATTCGGCGCTCGCGCAGGACTATCCGGACACGCAGGTGATGGTCATCGACGATGGCTCGACCGACAGCTCGCGCGCGATCATGGAAAGCTATGGCGATCGTATCTCTGCCGTTTTCAAGAAAAACGGCGGACAGGTTTCGGCATACAACTACGCGATCGGATTGCTCGACACCGAGTACGTGATCTTTCTCGACTCGGACGACGTCCTGTATCCCGAAGCGGTTTCCGAAGTGATGCGCCTGTTCGATAGCGGTGCATGGTCGAAGGTGCAATTCCGTCTCGACGTCATGGATCGCCAGGGCGCCTTGACCGGCGCCTACGTGCCGCACACCGTGCCGCCTCACGACTGCACGAAGCTATTGCAGGGCGGCTGGCTCTATCCGTCGCCGCCCGCATCGGGCAATGCCTACCGCGTCAGCGCGCTCAGGCAGGTTTTTCCGGTTCCGGAAGAAGGCGTAAATCGCTATGGCGCGGATTTTTACGCGATCTATGGCGTCGCGCTGACCGGGCCGATTGGAACCGTGCCGAAGTCGCTCGGCGGCTATCGCGTGCATAACGCGGGAGGCGAAACGGTATCGTTCGCGAACTCGGAGCAACTGAACAAGGCGCCGAGGGCATTCAACATGCGATGGGCGATACTGAGAAACATCGCCAAGGACCGGCTGAACGTGGAGCTTCCGCCGACCTTTCATGACTTCTCGCACGAAAAGGCGACGTTCTGCTCGACCCTCTATCGCGCGAAGCTCCTCTCGCGCTGGCACTGGATGCTCCACGATTCGAGCGGCTATCTGCATACGATCATCGCGAATCCATTCTGGGGCGTGAAGAAAAAGCTCGGCACGCTCGTGCTGTCGAGCCTGTGCCTTCTGCCTTACTCGCCGCTGTCCGATTTCGCCGTGCGTTATATCGCCAACCCGCTCGCACGCCGGCGTGCGGCCGGGCGGTGAAGGCCGGGAAGGAGGGGAGCATGGATAAACGGGCGAGCGCCAATGTAATCGCGTTTGTGTACGGCGGGTACCTGATGAGGTATGTGTACCTCATCATCGTCGTGCCGTTTTATGGCCGGATTCTAGGCGTTGCCGAGTACGGCCGGGTGCTCGCGTCGATGTCGCTGATGAACGTGATCTGGATGCTCGTGAGCTACGGATTCACTTTCGTCGGGATGCGCGAGGTGTCGAAAGCGCATTCGGCTGCCGAATGCAATTCGATCTATTCGCTGCATGTCAGCGCGCGGCTTATTCTGGGCGTAATCGGCGCGGCGATCGGCGTCGTGGCGACGATGAGCTCGCCGGTATTGTCCGAGCGGCCGCTCATCGGCCTGCTTGCGACGCTACTCGGCATCGTCTCGGCGTTGAATCTCGGCTGGCTATTCCAGGGTCGTCAGCACTTCCGCACGCCGATCATGATCGAGGTGTTCGGTTTTGCGTTGAGCCTTGTGCTGGTGCTAAGCTTTGTCAAAGGACCCGGCGACGCCGTATGGGTTCTGGCGAGCCTGCTGATTTCGGGCATTGTGTCGTCGCTCGTGGCATATGGCCTTACGACTTATCAACTGGGCTGGCCGCGTCTCAAGCTCCCGGGTGTCGTGCCGCTCGTGCGAAGCTCCACGATGCTGTTCTGCTATTCGTCCGGTTCCGTGGTGCTCACGGCGTCGTCAACCTATCTGATGACGCTGTTGTCGACGCCCGCGCAGGTCGGCTATTTCGGTGCGGCGGAACGCTTTGCGACGATCGGATTGAGCCTAATGGGGCCGGCTTCGCAGGTATTCATTCCGACCATATCGCGGCAACTCGCGAACGGCGACAAGGAAGGCGCGCGCGTTACGACACGTCGTGGCGCAATCTTGCTGATGGGCTACGGCATGCTCGTGCTGTGCGGTGCCCTGACGCTTTCTCCTTTTGTTCTGCCCCTCATCCTGGGCCAGGCATTCGAGCCGAGTGCTCATGTGCTTCAGGTGTTTGCGTGGATGTTTCCATTCGCGGCTTTCAACGAATTCGTCGCGTTCTACGTATTCGTGCCGCGCAAAAAAGACCAGCTGCTCGCTGTTGTCGGTGCCTTATCCGGGCTCGCCAATCTTGGCGCGGCGCTGATTCTCGCACCGCACTACGGCGCGATGGGCATGGCGACCGCGCGCGTGATCGGCGAGGCGACATTGTCCGTGATTCTGATGGGCGTATTGATCCGTCTCGAACTGGTGAGCCTGCTTCCCGGCGCCGAGCGCGCGCTGGCGCGGTTTCGGATCACGTTCGGTCTGCACACACAGGCGCAGGCCGGAAAAGACGATTGACGTAATAAAGGATGTCTGGGGGTTGGATTGAAAAGTCACAGGAGGTCGAAGTGAAAGTCGCTATTGTTCACGATTGGCTGGTGGTCTCGGGCGGCGCCGAGAAAGTGTTGAAGAACATCATCGAGTGCTTCCCGAATGCGGACATCTTCTCGATTGTCGATTTTCTCGAAGACCGCGACTGCGTAAAGGGAAAATCGGTCAACACGTCGTTTATCCAGAGAATGCCGTTCGCGAAAAAGCGTTACCGCGCTTATCTGCCGTTGATGCCGCTCGCGATCGAGCAGGTCGATCTGTCCGGCTACGATCTCGTGATTTCGAGTTCGCATGCGGTGGCAAAGGGCGTGTTGACCGGGCCGAACCAGGTGCATATCAGCTACGTCCATTCGCCGATCCGTTACGCGTGGGACTTGCAGCACCAATATCTGCGCGAATCGCACCTGGACACGGGGGTTCGTTCGGTGCTGGCGCGCGTGCTGCTGCATTACATTCGCGGTTGGGATTCGCGTTCGGCGAACGGCGTCGATTATCTCCTCGCCAATTCGCAGTTCATTGCACGGCGGATCAGAAAGGCCTATCAGCGCGACGCCACGGTCATTTATCCGCCTGTCGATCTCGCCAATATGAAGGTTCGCACGCAGAAGGACGATTTCTACGTCACGGCTTCGCGCATGGTGCCTTATAAGCGCATCGATCTGATCGTGCAGGCGTTTTCGCAGACGCCCGAGCGCAGGCTCGTCGTGATCGGCGATGGCCCTGAGATGAAGAAGATCAAGGCCGTGGCCGGAGAAAACGTGGAGATTCTCGGTCATCAACCGTCCGATGTTCTGATCGACCATCTACAGCGCGCTCGCGCATTCGTGTTCGCGGCCGAGGAAGACTTCGGTATTTCCGTCGTGGAAGCGCAGGCTTGTGGTACGCCGGTTATTGCATTCGGCCGGGGCGGAGCGCTCGAATCGGTGGTGGGCTTGCCGCTAGAGCGGGCCACCGGCGTGTTCTTCAACGCGCAAACGGTGGAATCCCTGCTCGAAGCGGTAAGCCGGTTTGAAGACAATGCGGGCGTATTCGACCCTCGTCAGTGCCGCAGGAACGCCGAGCGTTTCTCATCGGAGAACTTCAGGAAATCACTCAAGGGTTTTGTCGAGTCGCGGCTTCCGGACGCATGTGTCGATCAGTCTTTGCCACCTGCGCCGAGCGTGCCGCGCTCGGTTGAAGAACGTCATCTCGCCGACCTCGCCGACGTTACTATACTCTGAGCGCGAGCCGGGCGTTGCTGCACGACGCTCGCCTTGCGTGCGCGCGGATCGAATGCAAACACGGAAGAGGCGAGCGGGCGTGCCGCAATCAGCAGTGAAATAATCAGAGAAAGAATCAGAACATTCGACGGCGACACCAGCCGATGTTCGGTGGCCGACATCACGAGCAGGCACACCGACGATATCTCCACGAAGCGGAAAGCCGCAAAATTACGCCCGCCGTCGACGAGGGCCGCAAACGCCGCGCCCTGCTTGCTCCACTCGACCAGCTTCCAGTAGAACGCCAGTATCAGCGTCAGTCCCACCACACCGAGTTCGGCCAGCACGTTCAGATAGGAGTTATGAGCGTGAGAGTCGCTATGTTCGATCACGACGTCGGACGGCACGCCGAGTAGATGGAAATACGAGGCGACACTGCCGATATGATCGTCGAACGAACCGAAGCCGAGACCGACAATCGGGCTTTGCTCGAAGTAGGCGAGCGCGCGCGGCCACAGCCATTCGTAGCGGATGTCCAGGTTGGCGACCTTTTCGTCCTGATTGTGGATCGAGAACGTATAGCCCATGTAATCGACGGTCGGATCGGTATGGTGGATCGCCATCGCGAGCGAACCGACCAGCATCGCGGCGATCAGCGAAGCCAGAATCCAGCGTTTACGGCCAAAGTACAGATACGGAAGGATGACTGCTGCGCCGAGCAGCGAGCCCCGGCTGTAGGTGGAAAACAGCATCAATGCATTGCAGGCGAGCAGCGCGACGAGCAGCCGGCTGCGCTTTTGCAGGTAACACGCGACACCGAGGCAGAACAGCATCGCGAAGAAGCCGCCGGCCGCATTACGGGCGATGAAGTAGCTGCCGAACGAATCGGCGGGATGCGTGAAAATGCTGGTCAGGCCGTTTTCGGCAATGTAGTAAGCGTAGAGCGGCAAATTGATGAGAACCGCGAACGTGAAGAACGTGCGCAGTACCTTGTTCAGATCCCAACGGTGCGCATACAGACAACCGGCAAAAATGGGCGCATACGAAATGAAGAAATTACCGTCGCGACGGTAAAAATCGAACTCCAGAAAGGACTTCGGATCGTAAAGCAGCGTCGAGGCAATGACGAAAAGCGTGAAGGCGGCAAGCGGTGCCATAAACGCAGGGTAACTACGCCCATAGAAGCGCCATGAGCAAAAGATAAGGGGCACGAAGCCAATTGCACTGACAGGTACAAAATTGGTGACGGTCAGAAAGAGCGCGATCAGTGATATATAGGCCATTGCAACTCCGGAAAACAGTAGCGCGCCGTTCGATGAGCTGGCTATACGCTGGATGACGGCGTGAACATAAAGCAGGATGCTGGCGTTGCATCGGCGAAAGACACGATACGTGTCCGTCTTTGACATGAACTTTGACACGAATGTGTCGAGACGTTCATCTGAACGGTAGCACGTGTAGGCGCTTATTTCCAATCTTCAGCGTGCTGTCTGCAACAGGAATGCAAGCTCGTTCGTATTCCTCGTAATCGGGGACCGCAGCCAGAGCCAAAACTTCCACTGTTCGCGCCAGAACGGCTTATTTCAGTATCGGCTGACTATGATTGGACACATCGAGGCGCGATGTGTCGCGAATGTCGCGATCAGTGTCGTGAACGTCGCTGCCTCACTTGTTCTTTCGGTTTTTTCGTTATCCGGTCGTCGTCGAACAGACAGCAGCGATCCGGCCACGCGGTTCTGTGTATTTCCCGAACGAGCCGGATTTTATTCCCGGCATCTGTCTTTCACTGCGAACTGAGCGGCTGGTCGGGGCTGTCCGACGCGGACGTCCTGTCATTAATCACACAAGAAGGTATCGAGACGATTCACGTCGCAACGCGTCAGGCGTTGGCGTCGACAGGGAATCGTTCGCGAGCCGGCTTCGATGGCGAGGAGTTACAGATGAGTAAGATTGGCGCGGTGGCAGCCGCAAGAGATGCAGAAGCGACGCTACAGCATGAGGTCGATATTCCGCCGCTCGTGCAGGTGATTCTGGCCGGCGGTTCCGGTACGCGGCTATGGCCCGTGTCGCGGGAACAGTTTCCGAAGCAGTTGATCGACGTGATCGGCGATCAGACCTTGCTGCAGGCCACGATGGGACGCATGGCCGGCTTCGGGGGCGCATGGGATGTCGCGGCCGATCCGGTGATCGTCTGCGGGACCGAGCATTATTTCGCCACTTATGAGCAGGCGCGTGAAATCGGCGTAAATGCACGCATCGTGGTCGAGCCCGCGCGGCGCGATACCGCACCCGCACTGACGCTCGCCGCATTGGCCGCATGTGCCGACAACGAGGATGCGATCCTGGTCGCGATGCCCGCGGACCATGCCATAGCGAATCTCGATGCACTCCATCGCGCGATCGAGATCGCGGCGACTCACGCGCAAGAGGGCGCCATCGTTACGCTCGGTGTGCCGCCTGAGCGCCCCGATACGGGGTTCGGCTATATCCGTCTCGGCAGTGCCTTGAAGGATGGCGCGCGCCGTATCGAACGATTTGTCGAGAAGCCCGCGGTGGAACTCGCGGCGCAGTATGTCGACTCCGGCAATTACTGGTGGAATAGCGGCATTTTTGTCGTGCGTGCTTCGATCTGGCTTGAGGTCATCGGGCAATGCCAGCCGGAAATGCATGCTGCTTGCGTGCAGGCCTATCGCGATGCCAAAAAGACCGACGAATGTCTGATGCCCGAAGCGGCCGGGTTTTTGCGTTCGCCTGCCGATTCGATCGATTACGCGGTGATGGAGCAACTCGGCAAGCCCGGCTCGACATTCACGGGCGTTGTGGTGCCGCTCGAAGCCGGCTGGTCCGATCTCGGCTCGTGGGACGCGGTATGGCAGGCGATGGAGAAGGACGAATGCGGCAACGCTTCGAACGGCCGCGTGCTGTTCGAAGGTGCGACCGCGACCTATGCGCGTTCGCAGGGCGGCCGGCTGGTTGCCTGTGTCGGCACGGACAACCTGGTCGTGATCGAAACCGACGACGCGGTGCTCGTCGCGGATCGCGCGCACGTGCAGGACGTCAAGGAGCTTGTATCGCGCATCCGGCGCGAGAAGTCGCCGGAAGCCGATACGCACAGAAAAGTCCGCCGTCCATGGGGCTTTTACGATTCCGTCGATCACGGCGAACGCTTTCAGGTGAAGCGCATTGTCGTCAGCCCAGGAGCGCGTCTGTCGCTGCAAATGCATCATCATCGCGCGGAGCACTGGGTGGTGGTGAGCGGAACGGCATTGGTGACGCGTGGAGAAGAGCAGTTTATGCTCGGCGAAAACGAGTCGACCTATATTCCGCTCGGCGTTCGTCATCGGCTCGAAAATCCGGGCCGCGTGCCACTGCAGATTATCGAGGTTCAGTCCGGTACCTATCTCGGCGAAGACGACATCGTCCGCTTCGACGACAAGTATGGTCGTTGCGACTAATGCGCTGGAGTCGAACGGAACCGCACCCTCAGGAGGCTGCAATGCGATTGCTGACTGGTCTACTGGCGAGATGTTTCGACGTGGCGATGATCGTCGCGGGCGCGTTCGCGGCCTCGCAGATTCGCTTCGACGGCGGCTCGCAACGGAGCTTCTACTTCGCGTTCGTCGCGTTTGCCGCGGCGTTTTCCCTTGCCGTGTTTCCGGCGCTCGGCGTCTATGACTCATGGCGCGGCCGCTCGAAGAGAGCACTGGCCGGACATATCGCGTTAAGCTGGCTTGTCGTGCAGGCCTGCGCAATGGTGCTGATGTTCTCGCTGCACCGGATCGATCTGGTGTCGCGGCTCTGGTTCGCGTACTGGACCGGTATTTCCGGGGCCGCGATGATGGCGGGCCGCATGCTGACGCATGCGTTGCTCGGCCACGTGCGCGTGGCGGGAATGAACTTGCAGCAGGTAGCGGTGGCCGCATGCGGGGATCATTGCGACGAAATTATCCACAAGATAGAGCAGTCGCCGGCCGCCGGGTTTCGCGCGAATGCGCTGTATAACCTGAGCGCCGGTTGCGAGCCCCCGACGCGTTCGTCCGTGCGCGTGTTCGAACGGCATGAGGCGTTTGCCCGCTACGTGCGCGAGCAGAACATCGGCGAAGTATGGCTTGCACTGCCGCTTTCGGAAGAGCGTGCGATTCTCCGGCTCGTCGCGGAGTTTCGCAACGACCTGATCAATATCCGCTTCATGCCCGACGTGCGCACGCTCGCGCTTTTCGAAGGCAGCATGTCCGATCTGCTCGGTCTGCCGACGATCAATCTCGCCGCGTCGCCGTTGCCGCCGAATGCGCTGGTGAAGAAAGACCTGTTCGATCGTCTCTTTGCGCTCGTTGCATTGATTGCGGTTGCGCCGGTTCTGCTTGGCTGTGCGATTGCGGTCAAACTGAGTTCGCATGGACCGGTGTTTTTCAGGCA
>Ga0153988_1000525_pt1 | contig 10020 bp, 11 predicted proteins | sample TSNC072MetaG_FD_104742 | JGI IMG/M metagenome (GOLD analysis project Ga0153988, IMG submission 104742) | Attine ant fungus gardens microbial communities from North Carolina, USA - TSNC072 MetaG | ecosystem: Host-associated > Fungi > Mycelium > Unclassified | place: USA: North Carolina, Jones...
AAGGCACCGTTCTCATGGTACCTGACAGATATTCTCACATAGTCCAATAATAGTTTTACAGGCTCACACAAGATGTCAATGGAGAGAAGGGAAGGAGAGGAGTGGGAATGCGATCGGAGAGATAGCGGCTCTTAGGTGGGAACCTACTCACGTCACTAAGCATAGCCCTAGGGTAGTCCCCTTACACTCCTCATCTCTTAATATCTTTACCCCTGCTCTTTTCATTTCCTTCACAGCTTTTACTACTTCATCATCCTTTACTTTCAACTTTCTAACCTCCTCTAGTAGATCTATCCCCTCCACTATTATTTGTCCCATCCACGTTTCTGACCATTATTGGTCTTTCTAATTTCTACAGCTTGAACCCATGTTTAGCCGCCATTCTTTTGTCCATGAACATCCTAGTGGCACCACTGTCTAAGAGTGCTTTTACAGTTATGCCTTCATGCATATCTAACTTTTCTACTTTAATACTCATTCACACTTCTCTTAGTATTTTGAAGGTTCTCCTGACCTCCCTTTGACTACCCCCTCTTTGGCTGTGCTTTCCGACTCTCTTGGTTGTATGCCACTTTGCTGCACTTTTCCCTCTGTAGGATGCACTGCTTTTTTCTCCTCTTTCTTTTGACATCCATACCATCTCTGCCTATCCTTGATCACCCCCTGCCTTCTATTTTTCTCCATATGACACCTCTTCTCTCTATACTTTTTGCACTGCACATATGTCACTATTACTTCTTTCATATACCATCCAAGCTCTAGTAGGTATGCTTCTTCTGGCACTCCCTTGCCACAATGCTCCTCCACTCTCTTTGTTAACTCTACCACTGAACTCCTCCTTCACCTTTCTTGCTGTACTTCTTGTAGCTTAGCCACGTGCACCGCCTCTCTTTTCTCCACTCTTCTTACCCTCTTCTTCTTTTCCTGTGCTTTTTCCTTTACAGGGTACACCGGCTTCTCCTCTTGCTGCACTTTTTGTGGCCTTGCCACATGCGCTGCCTTTTTCTTCCTCATCCACAATGGGCACTCCTTGCATCTGTGCTCTTTCTTCCTGCACTTAAAACACTCAATCTTTACTACCCCTACTCTTCTTATCATCCTTTCTTCTACTCCACATTGCATTACTTTACTCTTTAATACTTCAAACTTATTTTGGGGTATTGTTACCCCTTTCTCTGTCTCTTTCTGCTTCCTGCAATTTCGGGTCAGGTGCCTGAACCTTTTGCAACCAAAACACAACCTTCCTCTTCTCTCTTCAAGTTCTTTTCTCAGTTTGGTGAGGGAGTGTTTTTCTTTGAGCAAGTTGCTTATGATAGAGTTATATTGTTCCAAAGACATGGTGGTATGTCTCTGGAAGAGGTTACAGATTTAATGGCGATTCTTGCTATATAAACTATGTTTGCTGGGACACAAGATCTTCACCCAGCCAGATGCCTACTGCTCTACTAACTACTGCCCTAATAGTATGGTTAGACTATCACCCAATGGATGGGATCTCTAATCTAGATGGCCTTCTAGAAGTAATCGTCACTCCTCTGCATATACCACTCACAATGGAGCACAGCACTAAGTTTATACTATGAAGCAATATAAGTAAACTACTAAACACTACTTGATTGCGAGGTCAGGTCTCAGTAGTAATACCCAAGCTTAGTACTACACTTCTACCCACTGTCCTTAACTGACAGTGAAGTCCCCTTAAGCCAAGGGCCTGGCTATATATGGAGGTAGTTACTGATTATGATGATCAGCGACCGAGGGTTGATTTATGATGAGATAAAAGATTGAGCAAGGTCCAAGGCGGATGGTGCTTGGATGTGAATCAAGTTCTAGTGTAAGAAAGCTAAACTCCAAGCCGGAATAAAGCCAACTGCTCTTTGTTTAGCGATTAACAAAAAGAACTCAATAGAGTTCTCATTAGATTTTCTACTACTTATACAACTACTACATGGTCTGTGCACTATCTTCCCACACCTATCATGTGACCAATCATGTGACATCATATGATGTGACACTTGTGATATGACACTTTCCCACACTCCCTTTTGTGTAGTAAGTCCAAGATAAAAGAAAAGGAAAAGAAAAGAAATATAAATAATGACTTAGCCATTTTGCCAAGTCATGACACTTACTTCTTCAAAGGTCAATCATCCCAAATTTGGCATGTGCTGTTTCCAAGGACAGATTTAACTACCTTTCCTTCAACTACTCACTGGAATCCTTCATAACTACTTAACTGGAGATGATTATTCCTTAAGAGAATTTTGCAACAATATATGACAGTATAGTGCAACATTTGCTATGACTTCAGTAGGAGTCAAAATTGATAACTCAGTCATAGGATAGTCTAGCCTCTACTATTTCAAGATCCAAGGAGAGCTTCATCATCTCACTGGTACTCTTCTTCCTTATAGTGATCATTCTCCTGCCTATGCACAAATCTACATCCTTGATACAGCAGAGCAGCTCAATATCAGGAGACTCAATAATAGAAACCTGGATCCTGTAGTGATAAATAATCTTCAGACAATGCTCTTGGATAGCCATCCATATATTAGTTATTATTGTCATGCCTATGAACTTATTAGGAAAAAGCTAGTAGAGAAGCAGGAAGAGATCTCAATTATGCTACATGTTGATTTGCAACAGGATCAAAGAACCCATAACCTGCCAACAGCTGAGGAGATTACAGTCATTATTCCAGAGGAAGGGGTATATCATGCAATGGATAATAAAGATGTAGTATTATGGACAAGAGGGGGTTAACTTGAATATATCAGCCAGAATAGTCCTTCATATGCTACTCTTCACTATGTTCTGTTGTTTCCAAAGGGAGGGAATATGTCATAACTTGGCAAAACAGCTAAGTCATTATTTAATATTTCTTTTCTTTTATTTTCTTTATTACTAGGGTGAAGCATGGAAAAGTATCATATGACCATCACAGAGTCACAAAAGGTGTGACATCAGTTACAGTCATATCACAATGGAGTCATAGAATGTGACAAAGAAGTCAGCTAATGGACATGAGGACTATAGGAGACAAGGTGCATAGCCACAATAGTAATTGTATATATAGTGTAGCAAAATCTAATAGGAACTCTATCAAGTTCTCTTTGTCAATTGCTGAACAAAGAGCAGTTGGCTTAATTCTGGCTTGGAGTTTAGCTTTTTTATAGAATGGGTAGTATCCAAGAATTCCAATCTGTGGTGCTCAACTTAGAGAATGAGAGGAAAATACAAGGCAAAGAGATGGGAAGGAATGGGCTTGCTCACAGGTGGTCTCTGATAGATGCTACTATGCCTATTGCCTTCATGTTAGAGATGGTCCTCAACCACCTCTTTTCTATGGTGGAAAGCTGTTCCAGCAGTTTGTTGTTGATGCATGGGCAAATTATGAGTAGAGGAAACTTAACTGGGCTAGGACACATCAACATACTCTTAGATCTGAGCTCTACTAGGGACTACAGGATGCTGCTGTGCATAATAGGCATGATGGAGAAGATGTTGGGCCTTTAGGACATAAACTCATTCTTCTCTCTTTTCATGTAAGAAGTCCTAGATTTATGACTTAGTTGTTCCAGGATGCTATGGCCATTTGCAGACACTTCCACAAACCAGATCTCTTCCTTATCATGACTGCTAATCCAAAGTGGTCAGAAATCATTTACAGTCTCTTTCCTGGCCAGACAGCTACTGATTGTCCTGATATTATATCATGGGTCTTTGAGCAGAAGAAGAAAGTACTTCTCAAGCTTATTGATAATGGTTTTTTTGGTACTACAGTAGCTTATATCCACACCATTGAGTTTTAGAAGAGAGGTCTTCCCCATATCCACTTGCTCATCTTTCTTTATTCTCAACATCACATTCAAGACTCTTATTATATAAACTCTATGATCTCAGCTCAACTTCTTAACCCTCAACTACAGCCACTTCTCTATGCAAAAGTCACCAAATATATGGAGAAGACTCAACTTACTGCTTGGTTTGACTACAACTCTGCACATGATGATGGTTTGGGCCTTACCTACTGGCAGTTTTCCCAACACTATACCTGAAATGCCAAAGACAAGTCATGGCATCCAAGACAATATGCTAGGGTAATTGAAAGGATGTACTTTGTGTTACTATCAAAGGGAGAATAGTTCTTTTTACAGCTTCTTTTAACTATGTTTGAAGATAGAAAAAGTTGGGAGCATCTGAGAACCTGGAATAGCCAAGTGTTTGATATATTCAAGGAAGCATGTATGGCAAGAGGATCACTAGAGGATGATCATGAGTGGAGAATTTGCTTGGAGGAAGCAATTGCAATATAGCCTGGAATGGCATGTCATTGGTTGTTGGCAGTTATCTTGCTGACTAATGAAGTAGCTGAGCCTCATTTACTCTAGGATCAATTCAAGACTGGACTATGTGATGATGTCAAGCACAAACTATATCATATGAACCACTACCAAGCTGACCAGAAGATACCAGAGGATGATATTTATGATTATAGCCTTTGGGATCTTAACAGGATATTAGTGGGAATGGGAAGAAGTTTTGCTGATTTTCTACCAATACCTCTTCCACAGCAACAGTGGGCTCATAGAATACCAAATCCTTTCTTGTAGGCTGAGTAGTATGTGTTAAGACTCTAGACCTTACAGTTGAATATGCATTTCAACTTAAAGCCTATATCTAACACTTGATATCTTCACACTCCTCGTCAGAGGATCCAGTTAAGGTTTTTAGTGAAGTTATATTAGAGGAGAGATGTCAACGAGACTTTGAGTAGCATCCTTGAGATTGTCCTAAGACAAATAAGAGTACCGATTCCTTAGAGTAAGATTTTACAGAAAGAATACAGAAAGAGAAAACTTGCCATTCCTTTCTCTTTCTGGTCTGTATTTATCCTAACTAGATATTGTGACTATGTTACAATGTGGTAACACTAATTGTAACTATGGGTAACTAGTTAAGTGATAGTCCAGTGACAGAAGCAATGAGAGTGACAAGTCAAGTTAGTATCTAATAATGGATTAGTCCAATGTTGTTCCATTTAGCACAAGTCCAAAGATAGAAAGAGAAAGATAGTTCGAGATTTCTCCAAAGAGTCCTGTTCATTCTGTGAGTCCATTGTCTCTTAGAGTCCTCAGACATTCAATGCATTACTACATAGTAATATCCTTGTCTAATATTGCCAACATCTTATCTACTAGCCACTTATTATCAGACCATGGCTGATAATAGTTGTAGTCCCACTCAATGTTCATAACACACAGGGGTGGGCATCTTGTCATTTTGACTTCCCTAGTTTCCCAATTTATCTTTGGATTATGTGCTACCAACCACAGTATTCCCAGAATTACTTCTGTTTTTCCTAAGTCGTACACATCTATCCTTATTCTTTCTACATGGCCTTTGTAATACACATTGCACTCTACTTGGTGCATAATGGCCCCTCCACTATTATTTGTTCCGTCCACATTTCTGACAGTTATTAGTCTTTTTAGTTTTTACAGCCTAAATTCATGTTTTGCTGCTATTCTCTTATCTATGAATATCCCTGTTACACCACTGTCCAAGAGCGCTTTTACCATCACACCTTTATGTGTGTCTATTTTCTCTATCCCAATATTTAACCACACCTCTCTCAGCATTTTGAAGGTTCTCCTAACCTCCTTTTGGCTATCCTTCTCTTTTGCTGTACTTTCTGACTCTCTTGGTCATGCGCTGCTCTGCTGTGCTTTTGCCTCTCTGGGCCATGCTGCCTTCCCTATATACCTACACTATCTCTGTCTGTCCTTGGTCACTCCCTGTCTTCTATTTTCCTTCATATGACACTCCTTCTCTCTATACCTTTTGTACTGCATGTATGTCACTATTACTTCTTTCATACACCATCCTAACTCCAGTAGGCATGCTTCTTCTGGTATTCCCTTGCTACAATGCTCCTCTACTCTCCTCCTTAATTCTGCCACTGAGCTTCTCCTCCACTCTTGTTGCACTTCTCATAGCTACACTTCTCATAGCTTTGCCATGTGCACTGCTTTCTCTTCCTCCACTCTCCTCAACCCTTTTTCCTACGCTTCTTCCTTTACAGAGCATACTGGCTCCTTCTGTTGGTGTGCCTTTTGCAGCTTTGCCACACGTGTCACTCTTTCCCACAGTAGACACTTCCTACACTTGTGCTCCTCTTTCCCACACTTGAAACATTCAACTACTACCAACCCCTGCCTTCTGACTACTTGCTTTTTTACCCTACATTGCATTACTCTACTCCTTAATATTTCAAACTTATTTTGGGGAACAACAGTCCTCTTTTTTCCCTCTCTTTTATTCCTGTAGTTACAGACCAGGTGCCCAAATCCTTTGCATCTTCTATACAGTTTCCCCTTCCTTCCTTCTAATTCTTCCCTTAGTTTGGTGAGAGAGTGTCTTTCTTTGAGCAAACTACTCATCAACGAGTTATATTGATCTAGGGACATTGTGCTATATCTTCTGGACAAGGTATATAATTAATGTTTTTGATCTTACTAATGTTACATCTGTTGGGGCACAAGATCTTTACCCAACCAGACACCTACTGCCCTACTAACTACTGCCCTAATAGTACTTTGTCTATCACCCAACAGATGGGATTCCTAATCTAAATAGCTCTCTAAAGGTAACTGTCACTCCTTTGTATGTACCAACTCACAATGGAGTCATAGTACAAGGTTTATACTAAGAAAAGAATACAAGTATACTACTTAGACACTGCTTGTTTGTAAGGTCAGGTCTTAGAAATGATACCTGAGTTTAGTACCACTCTTCCACCCACTGTTCCTAACTGACAGTAAAGTCCCCTTAAGCCAAGGGCCTGGCTATGTATGGAGGTGGCTACCAATCACAATGATTAGTGGCCAAGAGTTGATTTGGATGAGATAAGAGAGTGAGCAAGGTCCAAGGCAGATGGTGCTCTGAAGTGAATCAAGTTCTAGTATCAGAGAGCCAACTCCAAGCCAGAATTAAGCCAACTGCTTTTTATTAGTGTTTGACAAAGAGAACTCGATAGAGTTCCTATTAGATTTTCTATACTACTTATACAACTACTACATGGTCTGTGCACTACTTTCCCATGCCTATCATGTGATGTGACACTTATGACATGATACTTTCCCACACTCCCTTCTATGTAGTAAGTCCAAGATAAAAAAGAAAAGAAAAGAAATATAAATAATGACTTAGCCATTTTGCTAAGTCATGATAGTCACTCTTTTGGTATAGTGGTAAACCATACAGTATGTGACTACTGGTCCATGGCACAACTGTGATAGCTTACTATCTTTGGGAAGTTAGAGGTTTTCTTTGTCTTATTTTTCTTTGTTATATCATTACTTTGTAATCATAATAAAATACTCTAGGACATAGAGAGAAAATTGAAGAATCATACTCCTATCATCCCTCTCTGTTGCTCTAGAGCTTAATGGCTATTTGAGTGATTGAGTCTCTATTTCTCTAAGCTTTCATTTTATTTTCTAAAGACTACTAAAAACCTTCCCTCAGAGGGGAATTTGGGCCTCAACAGACTCAGGCATTTGCTTATGCTAGGAGCTAATCCCTTGCTATATGTTTTTGGAGTAGGCTTCTAGCTGTATAGTCAGCTAAAGTAGAGCCTACATAAAGGCATAAGAGTTCTAGGTAAATCTACTATATCAATGGTAAGCCAGACTACTAGACTAGGTAAGAGTAGCAGTGCCACAACACAAGACAAACATATGTCTTAGAGATCCTATTACAGTGAGAGCAACCTTGAGTAAATTTATAAAAATATTACTTCAATTTCTTTCAGTTATCTGAGTTTTTCCCTCTCTATTTTCCCTCACATAAGCCTCTTTTTCTCATTTGATAACCTCACCAGTGCCTACTTGTTTAGTACACAATTGTGAAACACTTTAGAGATTCTATTTCTTTTACCTGTTTTCACTTTTGTTTGTGATCAAATCCCTTTGATTCCCATTAGTAGTTTCCAAGATATCAGCGATTTAATAAACAGTACTGTAGCAACTTAGTCTGAGATAACTTAATCATCTGTCAGGAATGACTCCAGGAGGGAAATTTACTCTAGGGGAGGACTTGGCCTCAACAACTGGTTGTGCCCACCTCTATACTTGCCCCTTCTGGATTTTAGTAAGATTATATTCGAGAAGAAGAAGTAGTGATAAGCAGAATGGAGTTTTCCCAAGGGAGAACGAAACTAAGGTAAATTACAATAAATTGGATTATAAAATAATTCAGAAGATTCTGGGGTGGCTGATAGTCAGGTGACTAAGCCATGCACGTGCGTCACAGTGTCACCATCATAACATCATCCTCCAAGTCCAAGTTGACAAGGAGAACTTAATAGAGTTCCTATTTGATTTTGTACACTACTTATATATGTGGCTGTGCCACATCCTCCTGTGGTCCTTGTTATGACCTTAAGGAGTAACTCAGGTTGCAACACTCAAGTAAAGACTTGAAGATAAATTAAGAGTAAAGAAAGGAAGGGAATGATACAATTGGTAAAGCATAAGGAATACAGAAGAGTATCTACTGTATATATACCTATGTACCATGAGATGGAAATGAGGAGTACATATGGCAGACATGAGGTCTGCTAAGTAAAGAACATGCCCCACCAGTGAGGCACTGACTGAGCCATTAGATATATAAAGTGATATGAAACAAAGAAGTAGTCCATATGTAGAACACCTGGAGTCAATGAGGTTGATCATTACAATTATAGTCCTCATATTATTCCTGTTATGTGTCTATCTCCTCACATGTTGTGACTGTGACTGTCATGTGACCAATGTCATGCTTTTGTGACTATGTGACTGTCACGTGATGCTTTCCTATGCTCCATCTTAGTAATGATCTAACTAAATAAAACAAAAAAAAAAAATAGAAAATGACTTAGTCATTTTACCAAGTCATGACAAGTACTATGGTAGTTACCTCTTGATCTGCCTGATATCTCAGCCAATATTGATTGCCTTGAGATGTGACTGGTATTGATCACAAGGTCTTTTCAAGGGCTTTTTGTAGCCATTGAGACCATGAGAATCATCAAAGAATGGATGGAGATAGGTCTGAATGAAGTTTGTGACATGTTCTGTGCTAGATAGCCAGTTTTTACCCTACTGAAAAAAAATTATGATTGATCTGAGGTATTGTATAATTAAAAGTTGATAAATTTTTAGTTGGTGAGGTGGCTGAGTTGTTGGAGCATGAGACCTGAATGCAGAAAGTCCCATAACAGATGCAACAGGTTGGACATTTGAACCTCATCTTGACCACTAAATAATTCCACACAAAAATGTGTGAAGAATTAAAAAAAACTAAAAAGCAATTCAGCAGCTCAGGAAATAAATTCCACAGCTCTGAATTGTTTTAATTGGCCAACTTATTTTCAGATCTCTATTCTCTCAATTTTAGCTGCCATCCTCAACATGCTGTTTTTGGTGTTCAAATCATCTGATCAAAGAAGGTCATATACATATATTTCCTTTTCCTAGTTTGAACAGAGGGTCACAAATGGGTATGTGTATGTGCGTCCAATCCACCAGAAGTAGTCGCCAGATTTTTTTTCCTTTTTTTTTTCAATTCAATCCATTCAAATGCATCACTCTACCCTTCCCCTCAACCAGGCAAGTAAACCCTTCGTCCCTTCTCTCTCCCAAACTCGGTGCTGTGGTACTCTGAACCTGTGAAAAACCAACAAAAATCCAAACGTCAGAGAAGGGCATTTTCACGAAAAGAAAAGAAATTCCTTACGTATTTCCGTCAACCAACAACACATCCAAAGGCAACAAACCCATCTCAGGCGGTAACCGTCCAATCTCATTATCCCTCAGGTCCAATTCCTCCAACTTCCATTCTGAAACAAGTCTGTTTCCCTTGAACATTTGAGCAATAGCTGCAAATCCATCGAGGTGCGTTATCTGATTACCCCTCAATCGTAGGTGTCGCAGACCTTTCCTCGCTCCGTCATCACCCGTAGGCGATGGG
>Ga0153988_1000526_pt1 | contig 10016 bp, 9 predicted proteins | sample TSNC072MetaG_FD_104742 | JGI IMG/M metagenome (GOLD analysis project Ga0153988, IMG submission 104742) | Attine ant fungus gardens microbial communities from North Carolina, USA - TSNC072 MetaG | ecosystem: Host-associated > Fungi > Mycelium > Unclassified | place: USA: North Carolina, Jones Lake...
GCGAGCCAGGCTACTAGACTAGGTAAGGGCAGTAGTGTCATGGCGCAAGATGAATGCGTGCCTTAGGGATCCTATTACGATGAGGGTTCACTCGAGTGGATACTAAGAACATTTCTTTTCTTCTTAGGTTTCTATTGAATATGTTTTGGTTATTCTTCGGACATTCTACCTTCAGTAAGCTCTCTATTATTTGATTTATCTCCCCAGTGCCTACTTTTTTAGTGCACAATTGTGAAGCAGTTTGGAGATTTCGTCTCTCTGACCTTGCTTTTACCTTTGTTTCGTGATCAAACCTTTTGATCCCCATCACCGCAAGAGTCGGTAAAAGAAAATGGAGGTCAGTAAGCTCTCAGCTGGCCTCCTCAAATTTGTACAGTGTATTGCACCCAGAAAAATTGGGCAATAAATTAAATTCCTGCAAAAACACTGAGAGAGTAAGAGACATACGGCATACACTAAAGCCGCTAAGAGAAGTATAGATAAAAGTGGGATTAGAGAAGTTGGAGAACCATAAAGGGGTAGCAGTAAAAGCTCTGCTAGACAGCGGAGCAACAGGCCTATTCATAGATACGACCTTTGCAAGAGAAAAGGGGTTCAAAATGGAGAGAATGAAGTACCCCCTGCTAGTTAAAAATGTAGATGGAACAGTGAACGTAGGAGGAGCAATAATGCACCAAGTCGAGTGCAACATGTTCTTCAAAGGACATGTAGAAAGAGTCAGGATGGATGTGTGCAACTTAGGGAAGACAGAGGTCATACTAGGAATACCGTGGTTGGCAGCCCATAACCTAGAGATAGATTGGGAGAAAGGGAAGGTAAAAATGACGAGGTGTCCACCCATATGTGGGAAAAGGAAGCAAGAGGAGAGAAAAAAGGAAGTAAAGAAGATAGAAGAGGATGAAGATGAAGAAATGCTAAAGAAATTGGTACCCAAAAGATTTTGGAAGTGGAAAAAGGTCTTTGGAAAAAGGGAGTCAGAAAGAATGCCAGTGCGAAAGGCCTGGGACCACGCAATAGAGTTGAAAGAGGGGTTTACGCCAAGGAAAGGGAAAGTATATTCCTTGTCAAGAGAGGAAAAAGAGGAAGTGTAAGCATTTGTGGAAGATCAATTGTGAAAAGGGTACATTCGTCCCTCCAAATTACTGCAAATGTCACCAGTACACTTTGTGGCAAAAAAGGATGGTAAAAGGAGGATAGTACAAGATTATTGTCATATAAACCAATGGACGATAAAAAACGGATATCCACTACCACTTATTGCGGACATACTAGATGGAGTAGGGAAAAGGAAGGTGTTCACGAAGTTGGATCTAAGATGGGGTTACAACAATGTCAGGATCAAAGAGGGAGACGAATGGAAAGCAGCATTCACCATGCACATTGGAGCATACGAACCCACTGTAATGTATTTCGGGTTAACAAACTCCCCTGCTACTTTTCAAACAATGATGAATGGCCTATTCCAGGACCTTATAAATCAGGGGGATACGGCAACCTTTATTGACGACATTCTAGTAGCAACAGATACAGAGGAAGGGCACAACGAGTTGGTGGAGGAAGTGTTGAAAAGGTTAGAAGACAACGACCTATTTGTGAAACCAGAAAAATGCAAGTGGAAAGTGAGAGAAGTAGAATTTCTGGGAGTAGTAATTGGGCCAAAAGGAGTAGAAATGCAGAAGGAAAAGGTGGAAGGAGTACTAAACTGGCCAGCACCCAAAAACGTCAAAGAGATGCAAAAGTTCTTAGGCCTAGCCAACTATTACAGAAGGTTTATAAAGGACTTTGCAAAGATAGTGGCACCATTACATGTACTGGTCAGAAAGGAGCAGAAATGGAAGTGGGAAAAGGAGCAAGAAGAGGCGTTTAGAAGGCTAAAAGAAGTGTTCACAACAGAACCTGTTTTAGCGATACCAGATATAGATAAAGAGATGAGGGTGGAGGCAGATGCTTCAGACTATGTGACGGGAGAAGTGTTGTCGCTAAAATGTGAAGATGGCAAGTAGAGGCCGGTGGCCTTCATCTCAAAGTCATTAAACGCTATAGAGCGAAACTATGAAATTCACAACAAAGAGATGTTGGCAGTGATCAAATGCCTTGAAGCATGGAGACATTACTTGAAAGGAGTGAAACTGGAATTCAAAATCTGGACGGACCACAAAAACCTCCAGTATTTCATGACAAGCCAAAAGTTGAATCGACGACAAGTGCGATGGGCCCTGTATCTCTCACGATTTAACTTCACCTTAAAGCATGTTCCAGGAAAGAGTATGGGGAAGGCAGATGGATTAAGTAGAGGACCGGATTGGCAAGAAGGCATGGAAAAGGATAATGAGGATCAAACGCTGATCAGGCCAGAGTAGGTCAAAGAGGTAGAAACAGTGATAGGAGAAGGGGATTTAAGGGAAAGGATAAAGAAGGCACAAGAAGGAGACGAAAAAGTGGTAAAAGCAGTAGAAGAGCTGAAGAAGACAGGGGTAAAAACGTTAAGAGACAAGGAATGGGAAATAAAAGATGGAGTAGTACTGAAGGAAGGAAGAATATACGTGCCAGAAGGGGAACTTAAGGGGGAGGTAATACAACTACACCATGATACCCCAGTAGGAGGGCACGGAGGAAGATAGAAGACAACAGAACTAGTTACCAGAAATTACTGGTGGCCAGGAGTAACAAAAGAAGTGGGGAGATATGTGGAGGGATGTGATGCCTGTCAAAGATACAAGAATCGAAGCAAAGCACCAGTAGGAAAATTGATGCCCAACGCGATCCTAGAAAAGCCATGGAGTCATATTTCAGCAGACTTCATTACCAAGTTATCACTAGCCCAGGGATATGACGCAATTTTAGTAGTATGCGACAGATTTAGCAAAATAGCGCATTTTATAGCCACTACGGAAAAAACGTCAGCAAAGGGGTTAGCAAAGCTGTTTCGAGACCAGGTATAGAGGCTGCATGGCCTCCCAGAAAGCATCATATTGGACAGGGGAGTACAGTTTGCAGTGGGGATGATGAAAGAGTTGAATAACTTGCTGGGAATTCAAACGAAACTTTCAATGGCCTATCACCCACAAACAGATGGGCAAACAGAAAGAATAAACCAGGAGTTAGAACAGTACCTAAGGGTCTTCATCGACCACAGACAAGAACAGTGGCCGGATTGGCTAGAAACGGCGGAATTTGCGTATAATAACAAAATCCATGTAGCAACAAAAAACTCACTGTTTAAAGTAAATTATGGACAAGACCCAAGGATGGGATTTGAAGATAGAAGAAAAGGGAAGTATGAAGCGGTGGGGAAATTCATGGAAAAAATGAGGAAGATTCAGGAGGAGGTGAAAGCGGCACTAGGAAAGACACAGGAGGAAATGAAGAAGTTTGCAGATAGGAAACGAGGAAAGGGAGAAGAATACAGAGTAGGGACTTAGTGCTGTTAAGTACGAAGGACTTGAAATAGTAGATGAAGGGAAGAAGATCAGAAAAGCTGATGGAGCGCTTCGTAGGGCTCTATAAAATCAAGGGGATCGTCTCTAGTAACACAATAGAGCTGGAATTACCCAGAACTATTAAAATACACCCTGTAGTAAATGTAAGTAGAGTATGACTATACAAACCACAGGTAGAGGAACAGAAGAAGACACCGCCAAAACCGGTCATCATCGAAGGGGAAGAAGAATTTGAAGTAGAAAAAATTCTAAACAAACGAGTAGTACGGGGAAAGGAAAAGTTCTTGGTACGATGGAAAGGGTATACAGCAAAAGGAGATATATGGGAGAGTAGGGAAAACCTGGAAAATGCGAAAGAATTGGTAGAAGAGTTCAAGAGGGAATACGGGGAAGAGGCAGAAGAACTTAGGCAACAGGAGCTGGAAGAAGAAGAGAAGGAATTTAGCTGGGAATTACCAAGGGAATTTACAGCTAAACTACTATATGGTTGGGGGAAAAGAAGATATGAAAGGGAAAGAGAGAAAAGATGGGACGAGAACTGGAATTGATGGAAAAATTCCTCGGGACGAGGAATCTTGAAGGGGAGGCCATGTTATAAGAGCCCAAAGAAGAAACAAGTTTCCTATGCGTTCAAACACTTGATCGCAAACATCAAGTCATACAATATAGACAAGATATAAATAGTGTGGAAACTTAAGTAATCATATCATGTGACAAGAGCATGTGATTGTAGAATATTCTAAAAAGACGTGTGATTGTGGACTAGTAGTGTACAGCCACTTGTAAAAGTAGTATAAGTAGGTAGTCAATCCAACAAGGAACTCTATCGAGTTCTTCCTAAACACTCATCTCGAGTGGTCCTTGAGTCGTCAAGACTTAGTGATAACAAGAAGCAATAGAGGTGACAAGTTGAGTCAGTGTCTAATAATGGGTTAGTCTATTGTTATCCTATTTAGCATAAGTCCAAAGATAGAAAAGAAAATAGTCTGAGATTCCTCTAAAGAGTTCTGTTCATTTTGTGAGTCCATTGTCTCTTAGAGTCCTCAGACATTCAGTGCATTTACTGCATAGTAATGTCCTTGTCTAGTATTACCAATATCTCATCTACTAACCACTTATTATCAGACCATGGCTAATAATAGTTATAGTCCCACTCGATGTTCATAACATAAAATACAATGAGGAACTCTATTGAGTTCTTTCTAAACATCCACCTAGGATGAACTCTGAGTCTTTACAACTCTATGTTAACAGCAATGAGCATTTGATGAGCTTAGACAAATCTTTACATCAAAACCAGTGTTAGCAATACTAGACCTAGATAAGAAATTTAGGATAGAGGCAAATTCCTCAAATTATACAACTGGAGGAGTACTGTTAATAAAGTGCTCTGATAAATTGTGGAGACTAGTGACTTTTATTTCAAAATCTCTAAGTGACACAAAAAGAAATTACAAGATATGCAACAAAGAAATGTTAGCTATTGTCAGATGTTTAGAAGTATAAAGACACTTTTTGAAAGGGGTAACAACTAAGTTCAAGATCTGGACAGATCATAAAAATCTTGAATACTTCATAAAAGCACAGAAGTTAAACCATAGACAAGCTAGATGAACATTGTATCTATCAAGGTTTAATTTCACACTGAAATATATTCTAGGAAGTAGGATGGGGAAAGTAGATAGTCTGAGTAGGAGGCCAGATTGGGAAATAGGGGTAAAAAAGGATAATGAGAATGAGACATTAGTAAAACTAGAGTAGCTAAATATAAGAAGAATAAAAAAGATAGAAGTTATTGTGAAAGGAGTAGATCTACTAAAAAAAAGTAAGGTAGTCTAAAGTAAAAAATGATGAAGTAGTAAAAGCAGTAGAAGAAATGAAACAAGCAAGAGTAAAAATGCTAAGAGATGAGAAATAAAGAAAAGTAAATGGTATAATATATAAGGAGAGAAAGGTATATATACCCAAGGATGATAAGTTGAGGGCAGAGATCATCCAATTACATTACAATATGCTAGTAGGAGGCCATAAAGGATAGTAGAAGACAGTGGAATTGGTTACTTGAAACTTTTGGTGGCCAGGGGTTACAAAGGAGATGAAATAATATGTGGAAGGGTGTGATTTCTATCAAAGAAACAGAAAATGCACAGAACTACTAGTTGGCAAATTGATGCCAAATTCTACTCCAACAAAACCTTGGATGCATATATCAGTGGATTTCATTATTAAGCTGCCTTTAGCACAAGGATATGACTCTATCCTAGTAGTTATGGACTGGTTAACCAAAATAGTATACTTTATACCTATTACAGAGAAGACATTGGTAGAAGAATTGACACAGTTGTTCAGGAATAATGTATAAAAATTGCATGATCTACCTAAGAGCATTATATTAGACAGAGAACTACAGTTTGTAGCAGAATTAATATGAGAGTTGAACAGGATATTGGAGATTGAAAGTAAAATATCAATAGCATTCCACCCTCAAACAGATAGACAAACAGAAAGGGTAAATCAAGAGCTCAAACAATATCTAAGGATATTCATAGACTACAGACAAGAGTAATGACTAGAATAACTAGGGATGGCAAAGTTTGCATACAATAATAAAGTATACTCCAGTACTAGAATATTGTCTTTCAAGGCAAATTACAGACAAAACTCAAAAATGGGATTTGAGAGAAGAAAGAAGGGAAAATATGAGGAAGCAGAAAAATTAGTGACAAAAATAAAAGAGATTCAAGAAAAGGCAAATGTGACACTAGGAAAGGTGCAAAAAGAGATGAAGAAATATGTAAATAAAAAGAGAGCAAAAGTTAATAAATACAAAGTAGAAGACTTAGTTATGTTAAGTACTAAGGATCTGAAGTATTAAATGGTCAGGAAAAGAACAGAGAAGTTGATAGAGGGGTTTGTAGAGCCTTATTGTAAGACTCTAGCTGAGATGACTTAAGTCTACTCCAAGTCAGAGTTGACAAAGAGAACTTGATAAAGTTCCCATTTGATTTTCTATACTATATATACAACTACTATCATGGCTATACACTTCACCTCCCACAGTCCTTATGTTACCTGTCATGTGATTATCCTGTCATGTGTTGTGACTGTGATGTGACTCCTTTCCCATGCTTTACCTTCATAGTAGTGATTCAACTAAATAAAAGAAAAAGGAAATAGAAAATGAAAATAGAAAATGACTTAGCCATTTTGCCAAGTTATAATACTTATAGGATAAAGAAAATCATATTATCAAATACAGTAGAATTAGAGCTATCCAGTATAGTAAAAATACACCCAGTAGTTAATGTTAGTAGAATACAAAAATATATAGGGCAAGTAGAGAGGCAGAAAATGGAGCAACCAGCTCTAGTTATAATTGAGGAGAAAGAAGAATAGAAAGTTGAAAGGATTTTAAATAGGTAATAAATAAGAGACAAAGATAAGTATCTAGTATGGTAGAAGGGCTTTACAGTAGAGTCAGATACTTGGGAAGGGAGAGAGAACTTAGGAAACACAAAAGAAGCAATTGAAGAATTTGAGAAAGAATATTAGTAGGACATGGAGGATGTTGGAAGACAGGAATAAGAAGAAGGGATATTTAAGAGAGGGAAATTGCCAGGGAGATTTATGATAAAGAAACTATTTGGGTAATCAGATAAAAGATACAACAAAGAATATTGGGGAAAATTGGAACATAATTGGAGACAATGAAAAGGTAGACAAGTAAGAGAAAAATGAACATTAGAGACAATTGTTAAGGACCAGAAAACTTCACAAGAAAAGATGAGTAATTGAGGATTTAGTTACAACCTTAAGGGTTGAGCCAGCCTCTGTACCAATCCTCAGCTTCAAGTTGAAGGAATTAAGGTCCAGACTAGGATCACAAGAGGTTAGGAAGAAAGAGAAGAAGTTGATTGAAGTTTTGCCTATGAAAGAATAAAGCTAAGATATATTGACTAAATCAATGCATACTTCAGGTATGCTGACTAATCTTAGGTAATATTCTGCTAAGTTCAGGGTCATAGTTAAGGCTATGACAATAATCAAGGAAGAAGAAAAAATTAAGAAAAAAAAGTCAGAAATCAAAGAATAGATGAAAGATAATGAAGATAAAATGAGCAACATAGTTGACCCATACTATGAGTTATAAAAATCCTTGGGATGAGAAAACTTAAAAAAGCAGTAGTGTCATAACTTGGCAAAATAACTAAGTCATTATTTATATTTTTTTTCTTATTTAGACTTACTACACAAGGAAGTAGTGTGGGAAAGTATCACATGATCATGTCACATGATAAGTATGGGAAAGTAGTGTATAGATCATGTAGTAGTTATATAAGTAGTATAGAAAATCTAATGGGAACTCCATCAAGTTCTCCTTGTCAACTTGGACTTGGAGTAGATTTAAGTTGTCTTGGCTAGAATCTTATATCCTTGTTCAATTCTTGTATACTATTTATATATTTACTACATGGTCTGTGCACTACTTTCTCACACTTATCATATGACCCATCATGTGACTGTAATATGTGACATTGTCATGTAATGTTTCCTATACTCCTTCCTTATATGATAAGTCCAAAAGAAAAAGAAATATAAATATAAATATTAACTTAGCCATTTTGCTAAGTTATGACAATGCTAGGATTATACTATTATCTCAAGGAGAGAATCCCTACTTAAAAGACTCTAGCCACAATAACTTAAGCCTACTCCAAGTCCAAGTTAACAAGAAGAACTCAATAGAGTTTTCATTAGATTTTGTATACTACTTATACAACTACTACATGGTCTGTGCACTACTTTCCTATGCCTATCATGTGACTCTATCATGTGATATCATCTGATATATAATATTATTATGTGATACTTTCTTATACTCCTTTCTTGTATAGTAAGTTCAAATAAAATAAAAAAAGAAATATAAATAATGACTTAGCTATTTTGCCAAGTCATGACATAGAGTAGTATCATGACTTGGCAAAATGGCTAAGTCATTATTTAATATTTCTTTTTTTTTTCTTTTATTACTAAGGTGGAGCATGGGAAATATTACATGACAAGTCACAGAGTCATGAAAGGTGTGACAACAGTCACAAAATGGTCATGTCACAGGTCATGTCACACATGGAGTCGCAAGTCATGTCATAGCATGTGACAAAGAAATCAGCTGATGGACATGAGAACTGTGGGAGACAAGACGCATAGCCACAACAGTAATTGTATATATAGTGTAGCAAATCTAATGGGGACTCTATCAAGTTCTCTTTGTCAATTGCTGAACAAAGAGCAGTTGGCTTTATTCCAGCTTGGAGTTTAGCTTTCTTACACTCTAGATGGCTTCCTAAAGAATAACTGTCACTCCTCTGTGTGTATGAGTCACAATGGACCCTAGCACAAGGTTTAGACTAGGAAGCTCTTCAGAGTTAGAAGAGAACTTGATGGAGTCCTCGATTGATTTGTTGTACACTATATATACAGTCTAGACTATTTGTCCTCATTTAATCTACAAGTGTCCACTAGTCACTGGTTCAACTCCAGTCTATGTTTGTTTTCTTAGTCATGGTCGAGATGGCTCATAATGATATTGATGATGATTCACCTGTTATTCAAGCTGTAGTAACAATACAGAGGTTTATTGGTCATGGAGTGACATCATTGTTATGGAATGACATCAAGTTGTCTTGGAAACATCATTTGCTAGAGCATTTGTTTCAGATATTTCATATATAAATGGGAATGTCATTACAAAGTTAAAAAGTAATGTTGCAGAGATGGATGATCCTTTTGTAAAGAATCTGGAGAGTCTCCTTGCAATATTTGGGCATGCAACATAGCTAGAAGTGACTTATTCAATGAAAAGTACTTCTATTACTGATTTCTTTACTCAGAAGGCTTAATTTACATGTAGAAATACTGTAGTAAGCTCAGAAAATGCAATAAATCTGTTTTTGGTCAATTTCCAGCTGGAAAAAAGGTGAATTTCTATTAAGGCATACTCTCTAATAAGGCATACTTTTTGACCCATTTGACCGTGACCGAGGGGTATGCCTTATTAGAGGTTTGACTGTATATACTATTTCTGTTTTTGATAGAGGCGACAACTTATCATCTGCTTGGCATCAGGCAAGTTGGCCATCATTTTAGACTATTCTGAGTGATACAACACTCAGTGCAAACGTTACCAAACGATACGAAATCGGCAAACTTGCACGGATGGATGTCCTGCGCTGCAGGTATAACATCAATCCAAAGCAATCCAAAGATCATCTTGAACCGCAAGCTTCACATTTGCGTCTTTCCCCATGCCTCAGGCGCTTTGGATTCTAGTCATGAAGTACAATTTGAGCACTGTGCATTTCTCCGTTTATATTCATCTGACCCTTAGCGACAACTACTTTGGGTTCCAAAAATGATTAGCGGATTCATTATTCTCCTCCATGCCTTTCATCAGCTTCTACAGTGCAGATGATTTCATTTCGATACACTACCAGACCAATAGCCAATATGGTAATGTCGGTGGATTCGACGTGGACAAGCCGATTATCTTGATCCTCTCTCCAATGTTTTTTGATA
>Ga0153988_1000529_pt1 | contig 10007 bp, 8 predicted proteins | sample TSNC072MetaG_FD_104742 | JGI IMG/M metagenome (GOLD analysis project Ga0153988, IMG submission 104742) | Attine ant fungus gardens microbial communities from North Carolina, USA - TSNC072 MetaG | ecosystem: Host-associated > Fungi > Mycelium > Unclassified | place: USA: North Carolina, Jones Lake...
AGTACTTATAGGAAGTCCGGAATAGGAGGAGAGTAGTCTACTACGCTACCCTACTATTATTAATATTAGGAGAATAATTAGGAGAATTAAATTATATAATTATCATATTTCCGGAATATGACAACAACACTCCTCCTATGGCATACTCCAAGGTATTAGTTTCTAATCGCATTTTTTGCTTGGGATAGAGAATAGCTAGTGTTGGAGAGTTTGTCATCTTGTCTTTAAGTTTGTTAAAGGCATTTTTCTCTTTCTCTTGCCATTTCCACTCTTTCTTTTCCATTAACTCTATCAGTAGTTTGGCAACTTGTGCAAATTTGGGATAAATCTGCAATAGAAGTTGCAGAATCCTAAGAATTATTATACTTCTCTCTTGTCTCAAGGTTCTGGTCATTGAGCTACTTCTTTTATTTTGGTAGGATTGGCTTCTATATTGTCTTGCAATAGGACAACTCTGAGGTATTTAACCTTGGTTTGATGGAATTTGTATTTCTTTGGGTGAAGTAATAGCTTATTGTCAGCCAATATTTGTAAGACTTGTCTTACTATGCTTCTGTGTTTATTCATTGTTTAGGTAAAGATTAGAATGTCATCCATATAGATCACAATTTTCCCTGACATTATTAGCTCATGGAATAAGATGTCCATCATAAGTTGAAAGGTTGCAGATGAGTTGCACATGCCAAAGTACATGATTAGAGATTCAAACAAATCTCAGTTGGTCCAAAAGACTGCTTTCCACTCATTTCTTTCTCTTATCCTCATATTATTATATCTCTATTAAATATCAAGTTTAGTGAAATATTTGGCTCCTCATACTTTATCAATCAACTCTTGAATTAGTGGTAAGAGATATTTGTTCTTTATTGTCGCTTCATTGAGTCATCAATAGTCTTGTACTAGTCAGAGAGATCTATCTTTCTTTTTTACAAAGAAGAAAGAGGCTGCACATGGTGACTTGAAGGGTCTAATCCGTCCCGATTTTAGATGTTCTTTGAGGAATCTATTGAGTTCTTCTTGTTCTTTGATGTTTAATGAATACACCTTGCAGTCCTTTAGTGTTGCATTGGGTATTAACTCAATGGCATTGTTACACCATTAGAGAATTTTCTATGGAAATGTAGTATAGAATACAAATTATAACCCTGGATTTTACTATTGAAACCCACTCTAAAGACCTATAAGCCCCAGACCTAATCTAGACCCAAGATTGAGTACTTCTATTAGGTAGTAGCCAAGCTACCACATGCTAGAATAGCTTATACCTCAGGAGGCAAGACTGATGAGCTAGTATCAGATTTCTCAGATACAGACTATCAATATTGAAACTCTAGAAATCAAAGGCTCAAAGATATCTTTGGAATGTAAGATAATTTCAATCTAGAGCAGACTTAGACTAATATAGCACCTAGGTGACAGATCAAAAGTCTATTAGTGACTAATGATCCCATTACTACTGGACTCAGTCAAGAAATGGATATGCCACTAAACAACAATCGTATTGCTAATGCTCATACATACTATCATGTATTTCTAGACTGTATTCAGAGTAGAAGGAAGTCAGTTCAGGGTTTAGGGAACAATGGGCAGGAGTGAAGTATGGAGGTAGAGCAGAATCACATGGTCATGTCCAGGAGATATAGAGAATAGAAAGGTAACGGCTGTCATGGCCACATGGTAGTATCATAGGGAAGAGATGCAAGAAAAAGTAGTAGAATAAAGGATTTCCTTTTCTATTTCTTTTTAATTGAGTCTTCAACATTTGTATTATTCTAATATATTTCTCAGAGTAGAGATTGATGGGGGAGCCTCCTTGGCCCTTGCCTTCATCTCAGAAGCTCTTGAGGTTGTAAATACAATTCTCTTGAGTATATAAAGGGTGATCTTGGTGAGAGGTTGAGTTGGTGAATGTTTTCTACCATATACTCTACTCTTTCTTGAGACAAGATGCAGCGGTTGCTTGAACAACCTTCTATAGAGTAGCAGGCCTGAAAAGCCTAGCTAATCATTGACTCAGATCATATCACACCTATAAGGTTTGGTGTAGGGGTACAAATAAGGGCTTGATTGAGTGTAATAAGGCCCATGAGTAGTTTACTGACTATTCTACTAGTAAGCTTGTTATGGTATGTAAAGGTGGACATCTTAGAGATACTATGTGGATAGGATCTAGATCGAGCCCTCATCATTCCTTTTATACTTAGATTCTAAATAAGCTGCATATTCACTTTTTAACTAATACCCTTACTTTCTCCTTTTCTCTATGAACCCTTTAGCATGCGATTGAGGACTGTTACTGCTACTTACCTTTGCTTGTCACAGTAAAATCCTCTTTTGTCCCTTTTAACAGGAATTGCAAGTCTGAACCATCTAGGAACTATGGGTCCAGAGAGATCTATATTATGATCAAGAAAAGAGTTTGGCTCAATATCAGAAGGGGAGCCAAGCATCGGTGGTGCAAAGCCTAAAATATCAAATTCCAGGTTCAGATAGATAAACTGAAGACCCAGATGAAAACCTCATATATCTTGTATTTGAAACCTTTGCAGGATTGTTCTTAGGTAATTAACTTGATCAATGAGTATCTACTAATTTCAATAGATAATGTATAGATACAAAAATTCCATAAGTTCCTCTAAGTCCCTATATTCTCATCTCTTTATGAATTTTTGTTTTAATCATTAAAGATGGTTTTATTAGGGCTACAAAAGAATATGTCATTAACATAAACAATGGTAACAGTAATGTTTGTGCCAAGTTTTTAGTATCTGAAAATTTCAGCCTCTAACTTTAATTGTTCAAAGCTGAGAGGTCTTTTATAAATATATCCAGTTTATACTACTAGGCAAGTTCTACTTGCCTAAGGCCATATATTATTAAGACTCTAGACCTCACAGTTGAATACATTCAACTTGAAGCCTATATATATACTTGATATCTTCACACTTCTCATTAGAGAATCCGATTAAGGTTTTCAGTAAAGTTATATTGAAGGAGAGATGTAACAAGACTTTGAATAGTACCCTTAAGATTGTCCTAAGACAAGTAAGAGTACCAATTCCTCAGAGTAAGATTTTACAGAGGTAATACAGAAAGAGAGAACTTGTTGTTTCTTTCTCTTTCTGGTCTGTATTTATCCTAACTAAGAGTGTAACAATTGTTACAATGTAATAACACTACTTGTAACTAAAGGTGACTAGTTAAGTAATAGATTAGTGACAAGGGTAACAAGTGAGTCAGAGTTGAGTTAAAGTCTATTAATAGGTTAGTTCAATATTGTTCCATTTAGATTGAGTCCAAAGAAAGAAAAAGAAAATAATCTGAGATTTTTCTGAAGAGTTTTGTTCATATTATGAGCTGATTGTCTATTGGAGTCCTTAGATATTTAATGTATTACTGCATTGTAATATCCTCATTTAGCATTGCCAACATCTTGTCTACTGACTATTTATTATTAGACTATAGCTGATAATAACTGTAGTCCCACTCAATATTCATAATATATATAGCATGTCAAAGCCTTAGGACTATATTTGGGTCCCTAGTAAACCTTTCTGGTTACTTTATGTAAATTTTCTTATTAAGTTTCCTATAAAGGTATACATTTCTAATATCATGACTTATTATATGCCATTTCTCAAGTGCAATAAGTCCTAACATTAGCCTAATAGTTTCAAAGCAGGCTATAGATGAGTAAATATCTGTATAGTCTGTGTCTGTATGCTAGGAGAATTCCTTCACAACAAGGTATGTTTTTTTTTGACCATTAGATTTCATGTCAAAAACCTATCTGAATTTTATTAGTAACTTTTTTATGAGATGTTTTTCTATTCTTTTGAATAGTTCCTCTGTACTATAGAGCCTTTAGTTCCTCTTGGCAGACACATTCAAATTCTTTGTAAATATTATCTTTGTAATATCCTTGAATTGCTATTCCTAGACTTTGGAGTGGTTAGGCCCATGTTCTAATGATATGTTCTTATTTTTGTCATCATTTAGTGAATATGCAAATTTAATAAGGTGATTGAATAACTCTACTTCCCCTTCTCAGCATAGATATACTAGTTTCCCTTTATTAATGTTGTTTGGAAAGGTTTCATCAACAGGGACTAGGGCAAAGTTATTGCTAAACAGCTGTTCATTAGAAAGGATAGCATGGCTAGGTCTAGGAACCTACTAGTGCTCTATTGCATCCATACTTTTTATTTAACAGATGCATTCTTGATTTTGAAACTGTTTACTCCATCTTTAATTGGTCTATAAGGTGCCTTTGTTCCCATAGATGTTCCCAGGTCAATACAGCACTGTTCACACTTGTAGAGGATTGCATCTAGGTAGGAGTGTATCTTCTTCTATTTGATAGTACTCTTCCTTATCCCAAATCAAGGGTAGCAGATCTGGTACTTGCACAGTTATATATAGGCACTGATCATCATCAGATTTGCCTTGATCTTTTTCATGTCTCCTAGTGGGGAAAGGATAGGGAGTGTGATGGTAAACATCTTTGTTATCATCACTTGGACCTTTTGGATTTAATAAGAATGATTTGGCAGATTTTGATAGTATTTAATCTTACTTCTTGTTTGCTGGGCATTGGGGGAAGAGATTCTCATTGATGTATGAGTAGAAGTAAAAACCATATTTTCTGGTGAGCGCTAATAGAGATCAAAGAGAATTGATTACAAAACAAAGATGAAAAAAAGTAAAAGAATGAAATTATCAAAATGTTTTACAATTGTGCACTAACAAGTAGGTACTAGGGAGATAACCAAATAAGAAAGAAAGCTTAAAAAGTGGGGATAATGGAAGGGAAACACTCGAATAACTGGAAAAAACTGAAATAGTATTTTTAATGAATCTACTCAAGATTGATCTCATTGTAGTAGGATCTCTAAGATGTGTGTTTATCTTGTGTCATGATACTACTACCCTTACCTAGTTTAGTAGCCTGGCTTGCTATCAATATAGCAAAACTACCTAGAACTCCTGTACCTTTGTGCAAGCTCTACTTTAGCTGACCATATAGCTAGAAACCTATTCCAAAAATATGTAGTGAGCTATTAACTCCTAGCATAAGCAAATGCCCAAGTCCATTGAAGGTCAATTTCCCTGCAAGGGAAGGTTTTGATATTTTTATAAAGGAAAAAAAAGCTAAGAAAATAGAACTCAATTACTCAAATAGCTGTTAAGCTCTAGAGCAACAGAGAGGGATAATGGGGATATGATTTGTTCCCTCTGTACCCTAGAGTATTTTATTAGGATTACAAATCAATGATACAACAAAGAAAACAAGACAAAGAAAACCTTCAGGCTTCTAAAGATAATAAGGCCAAAATGATTGAGATGGTATCTCTCCTGAACACTTGGTGACCACTTCCTGCTCCTCTAATCCTACTCCTGGAATCTTACTCTGCATGATAGATGACTCTCAAGTCTTTTGATAGGCAGTAGAGAGAGGTGGCAATCTCAAGCATCTTGTTCTCAAACATGTTATCTTCATCAATTCTCTCTTCTATCTCTCTTCCCAACTTCCCTAGTCTTTCTGCTGTCTCTTCTATACCTTTTTGCTTTTTCAAGCTCCAGTTTTCTTCCATTACATTTGTAATATAGCCCTCATAAAGATTTGTCTTCCCTATTCTTGCTATAATTAGCTATCAGCAATGATAGCTTGCATCTGATAGTAACCTAGAATTATAAATAAGCAGTGGGCTGTCAATACTTGATGTCATTTGGTTGGAGATAAGCTTCCTAAAGGTTTTTTTGCTCTTGAGGACACTTCTAGAGGAAGTTCTGGTATAAATCTGGTATGAAACTATCTAGGTAGTTCTTATGAGATATTTGTAGTGGTAGTCACAGCCATTATTCTGCTACTCAAGCAGTATACACAAGTCCATGACAGGGCATCTAGTAGTTATTTCTAGGGGGTCAAACTTGTCTCTTGAGCTGATTTTGATAGTTATAATAGTTAAAATGCCATTTATTTTGCCTAAATAGCTCTTTGATATGACAGTGTATAAATATATTTCCATGGTCTCTAGGTACTATGTCAATGTATGTCATCAATTCAGATTTCAGACATAATTTATCCTTTTACACTGCTTGGGGAATATAGACATAGGTCCCATAACTAAAAATTTGTAGATGTTCAATATAAGATTTCTCTCCCTTGAGTATCTCATAGAAAATATGCCAATTTAGTTGCATTTGGGATATGTGGTTGTATACATGACAAGCTTGATTATATAAGAAATTCCACCAGCTCTGAGGTATGTATACCCCAAAGCACATGTATTCTGTTTTATCAGATAGTATGTGCATAAATCATTCTACACAGCTGTTCTATTGAGATGTGTAGGGTGTACTTTGAAGGATTCTAATACCTCTATTTTTTTAGAAGGTCATTGAAGGCCATTGACTTATATTTACCCCTGCTATCTGATATCTGCATTTGAACTGCAATATGAAATTAGTTCTCTACAAATATAAGAAAATGTTTTGTGGCTTAGATGGCTTTGTCTTTGGTAGTGAGTACTGATATCCATCTGTATAATGTGAAATCATCATAAAATATGATGATATACTTTTGTTGGTAGTAACTAATTACAGGAAAAGTTTTCAGATCTAAATGGATTAGTTGAAACAAGCAAGTGGCATAGTGGTTAAAGGGAGAAAATGTTGGAATTAGGATCTCATACAAGCCTATGCGATGCAACTAATGAGATCAATATATTGTTGGTAGGTATGTTACATGATGGAGACACAAGTATATAGGTAATGTAGTTACTTGATACTTGACATCTATTTGTTAACCCTCCCTGTTCGTATTTCAACAGAAAAATAATAGTTTGTTATTTTTCCTTGCACACATCCTGGACAAATATAGTCATTGGTTGAAATCTTGATATAGGGGAAATCTCTAGTGTGTTTTCTTGCTCATCTGAGAACTTCTCTTGATGGATGCCCAAAGTGTTTGTGAACAGTGTTAAAATCAACTGTTTTAGCTAGGTGAGTACTAGGACACTGCATTGTGAAGTCTAGTATCTATAACACAAAAATTGTGTCACCTAGAAATCTCAATACAAAAGTCATGAATTCAGTGCCATTAGGGGTGTTAATCCTAACAAATCCCTTATCTCCTATAACAATAAACCTATCCTGAAAGAAGGCTCCAAGAGATAGTAGTCAGCAAGTCAAGTTCTCATAATAGATGTTGTTAATCCTTGTTGTTACAGCATCATTGCAAGCATTGAGGTACCTTAATACTATAGATCATTTGTCTGTAATTAGTGTGAAACCATTTGCAGTATGTATTGGGAGTAGTTCAGGTAGTTTCTCAAACATTGCAAAATCATTTCTCCCTCCTGTAAAGTACAGTGATGTCCTTGAGTTGAGGATCAAAAAAAGGGTGATTACCTCTGCCTGATGTGCCTTCCCTTTGTAGACTTTACAAGTAGAGTAGGCTAAACTGTGCATACAGTGATTTATTCATGCATTTGTTAATATATTGAGTAGGCTACAGTGTATATAACTGCAGCCCAAAACTGAGATCAAGTGGTTCAAAGCTGGTAGTGTATCAGTAGCAATTCTGTACTCTTTGAGAGAGGTAGTGCACCTAATGTTGCCTTCAACAAGGTAGATGTTATCAATACTCATATTTTTAAATAGAGCACCAGGAGAAATCTCTATGTCCTTGTTGAGTAGTTCCTAGAATTGGGATCCTAAGAAGACCATGTTGTTTTCCCAGAGGGTCTTGTCTCCAATTTGGGAGGCTAGTGAGTTTGAGATTATAAAGTCATGCATATGTTTGTTAAACTTCTCAGTGGACTTGGCAAGGTAAGTGTGCTTTGCTAGGTGATCAGTAGGAGTAGGGGCAGTGGTATCTGCAGTTATCATAGCACTCAAGGTGAGTAGGGTATGCTCAGGAGACATAGGAGATAGTGCACTATTAGTATACATTATGATGGCATTGCCACTTGGGTTGTGAGATTCCTTTATAGTGCATTCTGTACTCTGGGCAACTTGAGACTCATTGTCTCTATGTATTTTTATAGAATTGAGGGTATCTAATTGAGTTACACAATTCAAAGGGTAAAAGCTTATAGCATCAATAAAGGCTAGGAGTATCCCAAGCATATTTGACACTGGTAGCTAGCCACATAGGCTGAGGTCAAGTTCGTTCCAGTAAATGCAGCTGTTTGCACAATGTATGTATAGGGGTGCTGGTGAGTCTGCTGCCCTTCCTGTTGCTTGTACCTATGTTGATGTTAACCACCACGCTTACTGCATGGCTTGCTAGGTCCCTGACTTAGCTATGCATTCTGCTGCTGCTAAAAGATAGAATCCTTCCATATGGGATAGTAGTGGTGTTCACACCATGTATCTAGTAGTACACTGTGCTGAGAGATTGTTTACCTGTATTAACTATTTACGAAAGCCTTTTGTACTGTACGAATGAACGAATAAATATCACCAGTGTCAGCGAGCTGACTCAGAAGAACACTGATTGTAGGGAGATTTGGAGATATTGTGATAACTATGATTGATTGACATCAACAACTGCCATCTAGGCAAATATTCTGAGCAGACTCACCTCTGTAACCACCGTCAGATATGTCTAGAACAAAACTAGCTTCCCGCGTTTGGTCTTCACGATCAATATTCGTGAACCTGAAGAGAAGTTTATCTCGTCCAATACCTTCGATATTACATGCTAGCTGAGATTCACAGCCAATAAGCTCAGGTGAAACTCGGGACGCATGCGTGCTAAGTGTTGTTCTTTCCTCATCCTTTTCTATCCTACAAATTCAGAGGTATTGATATACTCAAGTTTGATCACACACCTCGGACGAGGTTTGCCGTTATTGTGTGGTACTGGTCAATCTCTCCTTGGATTGCGGCACACTTGTCCTGGAGAGATGTCAGTTGCCGTTCAAGCGCGACGACTGAGAGCTCTGTATCCTTCCGCTCTTGTTTCTCGCGTTCAAGGTCTGGAACGAAGTATCAGATACAGGAATTCCAGTATCTGGTTATCGAACCGCATGCCTGCGACTAGGTCTATTTCTATAAGTTTTCGTTTATTTATCTCCTTCTCAACATGTTCAGTCTTCTCTGCGAATTTCTTCTTCTCAGCGATTTGGTATTTGCGTCGTTCTGAAATGGAGGTTATCGCTTTGTTCTTGAATCCAACCAGTGCCTTGAGGAAATTGCGTGTGGAGTCTTCAAAAATGTTGATGCGTAAATCAATCGTTGGATTTTGCCCCTGTAAAAGTTGTGAGAGATCAATCCGAGATCGACGAGCAGTGGTCATTTGATGGTTGAAGAAGAGGAACATGCATGTGACCAACGGGATAGTCACATGTAATCTTTTTTTAGTCAAAAGATTGTAAAGATTGTAACGCAGTGCTCGATCGCAGTCCGCGATAGCATACAGAATACACTACAAAGTCCTACCTATGCAATCACATGTGAAAATCAGATTACTCGCAACTAATCTGAATCATGTGAAGAAAAGGGAAGGGGAAGGCAGTCAGAGATTGTAAATGAGACGACGCCTACTCAGTCATGTAGTCCAAGCAGTCGCTGAGGGATCGTCGGACAGAAAAGAGACAGAATTCATTATTCCGTCTTCGGATTTATACATGAAACAGCTGCAGCTCTTCACAGATTATGTGACACAGAGCTAGTCCGGTAGTCTGGTCGATTGGTGATGCAGAGTCGTGGGAAAAAGGACCACATGGTGTTTGAGTTCGGCGCCTCCACGTGGAATCATTATATTCAACAAACCTTCCTTTGGTTGTGATCCTGCTGCTATGCCTACCGACATTCAGATGCAAACAGCGAAACCATTTTGTATAAACAATTTTACTATGGGGACTGCAAAGACTACCAATGACATCTATATGGAAACTGCAAAGACGGGTCTGATGCCCAGACAGGGTGCAATGAAAGGATGGGAACAAAAGTTATTAGAATCGCCAGAAGTTATGAGGAAAGCTACCGTAGCTCAA
>Ga0153988_1000530_pt1 | contig 10002 bp, 12 predicted proteins | sample TSNC072MetaG_FD_104742 | JGI IMG/M metagenome (GOLD analysis project Ga0153988, IMG submission 104742) | Attine ant fungus gardens microbial communities from North Carolina, USA - TSNC072 MetaG | ecosystem: Host-associated > Fungi > Mycelium > Unclassified | place: USA: North Carolina, Jones...
CCAATATTGATTGCCTTGAGACATGACTGGCATCAATCAAAAGGTCTTTTTAAGGGCTTTTGGGTGCCATTGAGACTGTTGGAATTGTCAAATAATTGATGGAGATATGGCCAAATGAAGTTTGTGACAAAACCTATATCTAACACTTGATATCTTCATGCTCCTTGTTAAAGGATCCAGTTAAGATTTTCAGTGAAGTTATATTGGAGGAGAGATGTTAACGAGACTTTGAGTAGCACCCTTGAGGTTGTCCTAAGACAAGTAAGAGTACCGATTCCTCAGAGTAAGATTTTACAGAGGGAATACAGAAAGAGAGAACTTGCTGTTCCCTTCTCTTTCTGGTCTGTATTTATCCTAACTAGGTATTGTGACTACGTTACAATATGGTAACACTAGTTGTAACTATGGGTAACTAGTTAAGTGACAGTCTAGTGACAGAAGTGATAAGGGTGATAAGTTGAGTCAGTGTCTAATAATGGATTAGTCCAATGTTGTCCCATTTAGCACAAGTCCAAAGATAGAAGTGTTGTAGAAAATATTTGCAGACTGGTTTATCTTTGGAATGTAGGAGCGTTTGCAATTTATTCCTTTGCAAACTAGTGGATACATACAATAAGCTACTGAGTCTATATACTAAAAAGGTGGAATGTTCTAGAACCTTCAACAAGATTATGACGTCGACTTGATATTCCAACAAGAAGAAGGAAATAGTCCGAGATTTCTCTGAAGAGTCCTGTCCATTCTGTGAGTCCATTATCTCTTAGAGTCCTTAGACATATTATGCATTTACTGTATAATAATGTCCTCATCTAGCATTGCCAACATCTCATCTACTAACCACTCATTATCAGACCATGGCTGATAATAGTTGTAGTCCCACTCGATGTTCATAACAAAGACCCCAAAAATGACCAAGGACCAATCAAATGACCATAAAAAATAAAGCAGAACAAAAGTCCTACTAGTATGGCATACCTGCTCTGAGTAAAGGAGAAAGGAAAACATTCCCTTTTGACCTCACCTACCTAGGTAAGGAGCTCAAGTGGAGTTTGAAACTAAGGGAGGTTTTTAGTGGGTTGGCTTATCCAAGCCCACACTATGGGAGCAATCCCATGCTGGTTAACCAGTTTTTCTCCTACTGAGAAAAAAAAAACAAGAGAACATATCCTCTATGACTGTGAATGGTACAAAAAATCATGAAACCCAAAGCAAGAGACCCTGAAAGATGTTCTTACATTCCTAGAATTCAATCCTGGCATGTTCTGCTTTCAAGAAGGCATCACTTAACACTAGTCTCATAGTTAGCATCGTGCTTCAAAATCCACATCTCCTAGTGAATTTCCATGTCTTCACCTATTTCTTTCTTTCTTCCCTCTTCTAAATTAAGTAGTCACTTTGTGTAGCTACCACGGCCTACCATGATAAATTGTTGAATTAAAAAAAAGGAGTGAGTGGCTGTGCAGAGATGGTTTTGGTAATATGATGGGGCGCAACTGATGCAGCATTCCCTATCAATATGTGCTATCGAATTTGTCAGACCATTAAAAATATAGTGATGATATATTGTTGTTCGAATCGGTGAGTATTGGTGGTAGGTTCCGTATTATTTCGAGTTGATGCAAAGTGTGGCTTTAATTCTGTGATAGTGTTTAGGGGCGAGGGCCCATAACTTGAAGGATGAATGTACTCAGAGGTCACATTAACGGGTAGGCAACTAGTTGCCTAAAGGATGAATGTACCCCGAGACGACGGTAAGCTGATGATCAGTGAAACTACATGGAAGCACACTATCTCAGATCTACTCTGCAGTGCCAGATATAAATGCCAGTGAGAACAAGAATCTGAGATGGGAGTACTCAGACGAAGGAATGTTGGAGGGGTATATCTTTCACATTAATGGATCAGAATGTTCGGATGCCTAAGTTCATTTCAATAGCTCCAATAACAGTCCATTCATCCATTTCTAATTTTGTGCTGGTCTCACCACTTTGAGTATACATGTACTCACTTTCGGTGTGTTTGTTCAGTAAAAGAAATCCTTCAAATACGGATCTGATTATGTCACCAATGTCCCACAGAACATTGTGATGCTGCTAACTCGATTCAACAACTTGATGCATTCAATACTTGGGCACTGCAGACTTCTGGAATACATCTTCATCGGCATTAACGGAAGCATACTGCCATACTACGTAATACAAAATAGCCGACTTTCAATTTACAACAGATGTGAGCTTTCGTACGTTCAATTAGGGCAGCTACCACGGCAGCAGAAGACCTTTATGCCAGTGATGCAAGGCGCTCCACAACCAGTGGGACTCCTGCCACAGTCCTGATATCCAGTGGGACAAGCACCAGCACAGAAGGGCGCAGTACCATCATAGTAACAATTTTCCGGCGGGGGGCAGATATCAGCTTTGGTCAAGGTGGTTAATTCGCCGGCAGTACTATCGACGCTGGAGACTTCATTGACAGATGCACCATTCGGAAGGGCAAAAGCCCCTGCAGCGAGCATAACGACAATGGTTGCGAGAAATTTCATCTGTCAAATCAATGAGTCGCTGCGTATCAAGGAGAATACCGATGACCAGCTTACAGTTACAAGCAATGTGTCACTAAGGATTATGATCAGGTCAAAGCATTGAATCCTATGAGAAGAGGACTTACAAGTTGATTCAATGAAGAGATTCTGGGAATAACTGTATGTTCTGCCAACCCTTTATAAAGATTCTACCACGACCATATCTTTAATCGGATGGCGCTGGTTTTTACACGCTTTGCTACATATTTCTAGTATGTGGGGTTCCAAGAGGAAAAAAATGGGGTGGCGTTAATAGAATGGGATGAAACTACGTAAATGAGCCTCCTAGAAAGACTAGAAGAATGGAAGGAGGGGTGGTGAGCTAGCTACACAAGCCAAGTGATAACTGATGTACGTGAATCGTTATACTTCAGACACTGGTCTAGCTCCGGTACCAATTGTTGTCTCTACCAGATATTCGTGAATTGAATAGATTTTATATTATATGACTGAATAGTTTGACTACTCACCGCTGGTCAATGATTACTGTAGAAGGGACCGTCTTCTCTTCACAAATCATTCTTGATCATCCAATATGGTCCCACCAGATACTAATTGATAGCCTAGTACAAGTGATCGTTACAAAAAAACCAAAGTGTCAAAAGTGCCAACTTAGACCGAGGCTCGGACCTCCTTTGCATAAAATACAGAATTTTGTGACCCAATTGACTCCAACTTTGGCTGCAATAAGTGCATTCCTGGTCATATTTTAGCCGGACAGTACGAATCAATTGATACGGCTCATTACGTATTTGAATGAATTCACTTGTTCGCGAAAGATTTCTAACAGCAGAACCAAACTTTATTGCCAGAACAGTCCAAGAACCAAGTGAAGGTCGGGTAGACATCAGAATTCTCGATGGAACCAAGAGTGAGGTAACACGTGAATAAATAGTATTCCGTTCCCTTCTGGATCGCGGTGAGTTATCGTTCAGATAAGATCCTTTATCTCTCGTTAGCTCTTGAGCGTCGTTGATCCCGAAATAAGGCTATTTTCGGAGTAAGTGTCTGAAGACGCGGTGAATTAAAAATAAACTCGACGCACAGGCTAGCAGTTGCCATTCCATAACCATTATAACTGTATTCATATCAACAGCGTGTCCAGATCCTTGTTCAGACTACGGATCCTTCCTGTTGGATCAGAAGCTTTCGGTCATTGAGGCAGCCCCACTTTTGGTCATGTCATTTGAAATTGACCTATTCTATCAGCTAGTTAGTTGATCAGTACGTGTGGAACAAAGGATTTCTTATCCTGCACCTGTGCTGTATCCACTACCTTATCTGAACCGAACTAGGATGGCAGGTCAAGCAGGAGTTCTGAGAATTGTATTTCACTCGCGACCGCCGCATGTGTAACACATGTTTGTACATGTATATACTCGTAGCGTAGTATTCTTTAGTCTTGACTTGGTTTCAAATATCTTGAAATCCCTATCACAGAGTTCGAGATCGTAACAAGAATATCAATAGACGATTACTCGTAGCCTCATATGAAGGGAGAAGGATGCACTTAGAGTTTTGACGCTATCTCCTACAGACCTTCCGCGTAGAACTCTAGTCAGACTCTCTTTCGAGAAGCAACGCTTTTTTCATATGATACTTCTAGAAGTTTCGTTAGCCACTGCGCCAAAACTCCCCCGTATACCACCTCGACCATTGAATTCCTATCGGTCTAACCTTTCTACGTGTCATTCTTTGTCTCTGCCGTCTGGGGTCCATCCAGTAATCCAAGAAGACCATAACGTGAACCAATGTATCTATCGTATTCTTGATTCTGCTGCTGTCGTAGCCTTATTTGGAATTTAGGTTATACATTTTTTGAAAGAATAGTTTCCTCCACGTGATAACGCACTTCCAGTAAATCGATGCTTCCGCAAAAGAGAACTGATCAATTAAGGCATAGACTCTCGGGATGCAAAGGTTGGTCAAATACAAATAAATCAACCCTTCTGCCATCCACTCAGTAAAATTATGAAAAATATCAAGTTTCTTATAAGCGTAGAACGGTAGAGGAAATCGAGGGTGTTTGAAGATATGATTGGTAATAAATTTTGTTCACTGTTTTTTCTAGACAGCGTCCAGATAAACACTAACACATCTCTCTCAGAATGCTATGATCGACAAAGAGAAGTGTTGACGACTGCTAATCACATAAATGTACATCTGACCATTTTGAAGCAATCAGGGATCATTGGACAATTTTGAATCAAGGAGTCTGGCAAGAGTACTGAAGTCGAAGCAAAAACAGCTTGCACGGTGGGTAAAACACAACAAAAAAGCCCAGAGCTGGGAAAGTGATTCAGGCCAGACCCGTAGATGACTTCTCATGCCGTATCCGTTGATCGCTGTCATTGTCACGGTGAGGTCCTTGTTTGCCATTTCACCTTTTCTTTTAAAAAATCATCAATTTACTACCTGGTGCTTGATTGCAGTCTGTGGTAGATAAGTTTACTTAGATACATGAGAGAGGTAGAGAAAGGAGAAGAAAGATATTTAGCTCGGATGTTGTGCAATGACATAGACAACTGTTGATTTTGCCTGAAAGATATTTAACTACAGTACAATTGTTTAGTGTGTGTTAAAGTAGTATGGCTCTCTCACACCTCATACATTGTGTGATCACATAGACAGCTGAGGGAGGTCTGTCTGTGTCTCTATGTTTAAATTACACCCCATACTCTAAGTCCATGTTGAGACAAACTCTAAGTAATATTTATAATGTCCCAGTAGCAAGCTACTAGACATCAATTAATATTGAACTACTGAGTAGATCAATCAATTACTATGTTATGAGAGAACTATAATGATATCTCATAATTAGTTTATCATTGTTATAAATATCTTATAGGGCAGTGCAACCATGTTAGCAGTTCTGTCCTCAAAAATAGCAAGAGAAAGTTCTTTGATGGATTGCATTTCTCTCTCATACCACCATCTCATATGGTAGCACCCAATAGAGAACTAGCAAATATACAAAAGTTTCCCTTCTCTCATCTAATAAACAATGCTCTGAACACTAATCACAACATACAAGATCCTTCGTCTTCAATGGAAGTTGACAAAACCACTTAGAGAGGATGTTCCTCAAGCATCAACCACAATCAACAGAGGTTCTAATCTATGAAGTTAACCAAATCTAACATATCCAAAATCTCCTCTATAGATTATGCTGACAGGGTACAAGCCCGTAGTCACCAGTCGTGGGCTGACCAACTTGATGAGAGGGCATAGAAAGCCTCCTCTCAAACTAGTGTGCCTCATGATCACAATGAGACCTATCCACCTAACCCTGCACCTCAGGATAACAGCATTAACAGCATTAATTACTTGGCTACTCTCCCGGACCTAGAACCCTCAGCCATTCCATATCAGGCAAACCAACCTACAGACCCATAACTATGGGACAGAAATTTCAGCTCAATTTCCTTATTTGGTACAGACAAATTCCTAGATGGCGATACCAAGAACATTGCTTGCTCTCTTCAAAGGATTGCCACCTTCATTAAACAAAGACCCTTAGGTGACAAAGATGGCCAAGATATCCTCCAAATCTCTGAATTTGGCTTCATAGCATGGGACCTCATATCTTCAATCTACAACTCTGGATGGGATAAGCTCCTAGTAGACGACAAGTTGAGGACCTTTCGACAATGTGTCATCTCACAGTTTAATAGGAAAGACATACCAAGCATGAAGGTAAACAACAAGACCAACCCAGTTAATATATCCAGGATTTCTCCTCTTATTTCTCCTAGGCCTAGTACGAGTGTCCTGGCCAAATCTAAACACCATAGGAATACTAGATCTTTTGCACAAGCCACAAAAGGAAATACTGAAGATATTCTGAAGTTAAAAGAGGCCTTCCCCAAACTGTCAACAAAAAAAATTATTGAAATGCATAACATCGCTTACAACACCAACCAGAAATCATGCCTGAAGCTAAATATGACTACCAAAGGGCCTTCTAGGAAGCAAATCATCATACCCATGAGCCAGGACAATTCCAACATCATTATCACATGTGCTGATGAACATATTTTCAACATCAATAGATTTCTCAAGTCCATTAAATCTGATGTCACAGCCAACTTTCTCTGCTCAGACAACAGAGACATTATTGTCACTACTAACCAAATAGCTTCATCATCTGACATGAGCATCATTGAAAAATATATCAAAGAATCTGACAACATTAATCCCAATGATATTTTATCCCTTCGTCTTCCCCAATCCAAATCCTACCTGAAAATCTTGGGTATTCCATATATAACCAACAATGGTACCCCTATCTCTCACAACCAAGTGGAAGAAGTCATCAAAAGGATCCATCTCTTTAATGACATTACACTATCATCTTGCCCTCGTGTCATTAAAGCTTCTCCAAAATCTGACATGGCTGTCATATGGATAGATATATGGGACTCTCAAAATGGTACCAAAGCTAAAAGTTTAGTCAACAGATGCTTTAATATAGGTCAACACATTGCCACTATTTGTGGCACTAACATGAACCCTGGTGTTCCCCAATGCAAAAACTGCTGGAAATAGGAACATACTACCTTTGTTTGTCAATCACATGGAACCAAATGCCAGAAATGCAATGGCCCCCACAAAGTTGAACACCACAGAGACTTAGCCTGGTACTGCAAAGCAAATTTTAAAAGTAATCCTCCTAGACTTGAGACTGCAAAAGGTGAACTATGCCTACATTAGTTCAAATGTATTAACTGCAAAGGTAAACACCAAGCTGATAGTTATGACTGCCCATTCTGGAAACACAGGTTCAACTGTGAGTGGCATGCAAAAAAGTCCCAAGAGCTCTGAGAAATCAGAGACAATTCAATTCGCTTAGCTATGAGTAGGATTAAACAATGATTATAAAATCCTTAGAAATATTCTCACAAAATTTTCGAAAAAACAAACTACTTGCAGATCCAATTCTCGAGAATAACAAGAACTATGACATCATTCTCATCCAAGAACCCCTTGGGTCTAACATATGGCAAATCCCTAGCATATTATCCCAAGAAGGTGACAACCTCATTGGAGCACCCTACCACCCATCCTGGACATTATTTGTCAGAAACTCAGATACAAAAAATAATTATCCAAGAGTTGCCACATATCTCAATACTAGACTTTCCAAACTATGATTCTCTATGTGAAAAGATATCTTCAACTATTGAGATATCAATTTCATATTATTTTTCAATCATGGCACTATGCATTTTCTCTTGAATGTCTACTCTGATAGCCAACAAAGTGCCTTAAAGCATCTGAAAGATACTGAGGTCAACTTGAATAATGTCATCATAATGACAGATAGCTTCAATATCCATAATAGTGACTAGAATCTATCTTATCCTCATCATTCAATACATGCTGACACTCTCTGTGAAATCAGTGATAGCCTCAGCCTAGAACTATCCACCCCCATTAACCCTGTCCCCACACAGTATGCAGACAATGCTCAGAACTCAAACTTGGTCATCTATCTCATGTTCCTTCAACCTAACCATAGAGGCTTTGATAATCACCAAATCATACCAGACTTACAGAGACCATCTTTAACTGTATCAATTGCCATCAAAGAGAAACACATCCACATGATGAAACAAACAATTACTAAGAATGGCAAAGAAGAGAAAGAGTTTATTAAGGAACTAGAGGAGAAGATAAGCTCTACTGATACATCTAACATCCCAGACAGCAATAGTCTCAAGAGCATTACATAGAAACTTGCTACAGCTATAGAAGACCTTTGGAACAAGCACTCTAAATATGTCAACATCACCAAATGCTCCAAAGAATGGTGGAATGAAGACTGCAAAAGAAATCTTGCTACATATTGACAATTAGGTGAAAGATGTGATTGGAAATCTTATAGAAAATCAGTCAAGATAGATAAACAATCATTCTTTGACGAGAGAATCCAGGAAATTGCCTCACTTAACAAAAGACTATGGGATCTAATAAATTGGGTCAAAAAGTGCAAACTACCAGCCACAGAGGCTATTAAATTCAATGGTTAACCATATAACAACTTGAATAACCTATAGTATGCTCTCCATCAGTCATATAACTCTGCTCAAGACAGACCAACTAATCCACAACTCCTTGAGGAGATCACCCCTAGCCTTGCAGCTAAATGGCCCCCTTTCTTTAGTGCAGAAATTTACAAAGTACTCAACAAATGCAATAACAGCTCTGCCCCAGGCCCAGATCATCTATTATGGAGACATCTCAAGAGAATACTATATGACGAAGGCTGCATGACCAACATTGTTAACATTGCTAATGCTTGTATTAACCTTAGTTACTGGCCTATGCATTTCAAGAGATCTTCATCTATTATTATTCCCAAACCTAACAAATCATTATATGACTTCCCCAAATCCTTCCGATCTATTGTCTTACTTAACACAATTGGCAAACTCATTGAAAAAGTCATAAGCAATAGAATTGAGGTTCACACTATCTCATCAAACTTTCTACACCCTAACCAACTAGGTGGCATTTGACAGTGCTCCACCATGGATGCAGGAGTATACCTCACATATATTATTCATGCTAGCTGGATCAAGGGACTCTACACTAGCACCCTAGCATTTGATATCGCACAATTCTTTTCTTCTCTTAACTACTACCTTATTCTCTTAATCTTGACCAAAGCTGGTTTTGACAACAGGATCTCTCAGTTTTTCTCTAACTACTTGGTCAACAGACACACTCAATATGTCTGGAACTACTTCACATCTCCAGCATTCAACACAGATGTTGGTGTTGGCCAAGGCTCTGCTCTTTTCCCGATACTTTTTGTTCTCTATATAGCCCCTCTCTTCCATATATTTCAAAAAAGAATCATTAATCTTTCTATTCCTGTCTCTATTCTTTCTTTTGTTGATGATGGTGAAGAGGTTGTTGTTGCTAGGGGTTTTTCTGTTTTCTTTATAAATAGAAGTTTCCCCAACTACTGTCTAAGTAGCAGTGAAGATAAAAGTTTTAAATAAAGATATAATATATGATCTCCTAAGGAAAGCACCCTAGTTAACACCATGTGTCAGCACAATGTTCCTTGTGCAAATTCATGGGGAAATGAATTCAGAAGTTGAAGGTGAAAAGAAGTTGTAAAATCAAAGTTTTGCCAATGTACCATGGTAGTGGTGTTACGCCGCTAGAGAATTTTCTGTGGAAATATAGCATGGGATAAAAATTATAACCTTGGATTTCACTATTAGAACTCACTCTAGAGAACTCCTACAAGCCCCAGACATAATCTAGACCCAAGATTAGGTACTTTTATCAGGTAGTGGCTAAGCTGTCACATGCCAAAAAAGCATATACCTTGGGAGGCAAGACTGATGAGCTAGCATCAGGTTTATCAGAGACAGACTATCAATGTTGATACTTTAGGACTCAGA
>Ga0153988_1000533_pt1 | contig 9997 bp, 9 predicted proteins | sample TSNC072MetaG_FD_104742 | JGI IMG/M metagenome (GOLD analysis project Ga0153988, IMG submission 104742) | Attine ant fungus gardens microbial communities from North Carolina, USA - TSNC072 MetaG | ecosystem: Host-associated > Fungi > Mycelium > Unclassified | place: USA: North Carolina, Jones Lake...
ATCCACTACTACAACCACAAACGCATCAAGCTGAAATTGAAAGGGCTGAGTCCCGTGATGTACAGGACTCAGCCCTCAACGGCCTAGCCGAATAAACTGTCCAACTTTACGGGGTCAGTTCAGCATCGACAGACGCACCGCCGTTTTTATTGCCGCACTAGCGCATTCGAACCCGCGCTCAGATCTTCAGGCGCGTGACCTTCGTACCTTGCAGCGACACGTCGCCCATCAGGCCCGCGTTGGTCATCACGAAGACCTGCACCGGGGCCGTGGCCGTGTTCGTGTCGATCGCGCCGTTCGCACCGACCTTCACGAGCGCGACCGATGCGTCGGCGCCGGCCGACCAGCCGTCCGTGTTGCGGAATTTGTCGAGCGAGTCCTGCGTCATGAACATGAAGATGAGCGCCTTCGACTGCGCGCCGGCCTGCAGGCCGAACGAGCCCGACACCGTGCTGTAGTAGCCGACCGTGGCACCGCCCACGCGCAACGCGCCTTCGCCATACTGGCCGCCGACGATGAAGCCCGCCTGCAGCACCGAGGGGAACACGAGTACGCCGCGCGCCTTCGAGACCAGCTCACGCGAGCCCGGTACGGTGGTGAACAGCTTGGACATCGTGCCATCGACGCTGGCGTCGATCGATTGACGCTTCGAGGCGTTCGTGGCGGCGGTGGGGTTGCTGTTGCCCGTCGTCGTGCAGCCAGCGAGTGCAAGGCCTCCGACAGCGAGTGCGGCGGTCGTCTTCAACATGAAGTGTCGTCTTTGCATCGTTTTTCTCCATTTTCTTCATCATGGATCCGTGGCTCAACCGTGGATGGTTTCGCCCGGTCGCTTTTAAGTTATAACACAGGCGACGCGTAAAGGCGCGTGGCATGCGCATGCGAAAGCCTTATGGGATGGGGCTTTGAGGCCGATGGAGACAGACCGGCGAGTAATTTTGACTGGTTTCGAAGGGCGCCCCGAAGGCATGGAAAGACCCTCAACAGGTGCTGCGCGAGCGGGGCGCGGACGCATGGACGGTGAGACGCACGCTACACGCCGTGATCCCGGCGATGCGCGGCTGCGGCGCTGACGAGGCGACAAGGATGCCTGTTTTTACCGATTTCCCCGCGGGGCATCATGCGATTGGAATCGAATTGAACGTGCCGCGCTCGTGCAGCAATTTCGGCGGGCAGGGAATCGGTGCGAACCCCGCATGGCACCCCGTGCCGTTCACCCGTGATTCACCGGACTCTTGACCGGCGGCGGACGCCGCAGCGCGCGGCGCACCATGCCGATAATCACGCCGATCAGGAACAGAATCGCCGCCGGCACAACCCAGTAGCCGACGAACGCGTGCCATAGATAAGCCATCAGCGTCGAGCGGCGCACGCTGTATTCGTTGATCGCGTCCTGCTGGCGCGGCGCGTTGGCGGCCAGCACGTCGGCCGGGCAGCCGGCGGCTTTCGCCTCGTCGGGCTTGCCGTGGCAATGCGCAGGCGCGCCGGCCGCGCGTTGCGCGTCGGTGAAATTCCAGGTGGTCAGCGCGCGGTCGAGATCGACGGCGTTATACGACATTTCCTCGCGGATCTCGTTGACCGCCACGATCGCCACGGGCACGGCCCAGAATACGATGACCAGCAACCACCGCCTTAGCCAGCGGTTTTTATACTTCGATACCATCCTTGCCTCCGGTCAATGCTCAGCAGCACGAACGACAAGATGGCGGCCCGTTTGATCCGGTTGTGTCTGGTATGTAAGGGTGGGCCGTCTCCGCAGCCATCATAGAAGAAAAACGGCGCGTTCGTGCGGACGGGCTGCAAAGGAAGGCCAAGGGCGCGCGGGCCGCGCCGGCGGGCGCACGGCCGGGCCGTATCGGACGAGGCACGCAGGGCGCGCTAGCACCCGCGTGCTTTACACAGGCGCCGGCAGGTGCCGACGCCGTGGGAGACTGCGATTCCGCGTGGGTGTTCTAGTTGGCCGGCGCCGGTGCCGACGACGACAGGCAGGTCTTCATGAATGCCTTGCGCTCGTCGCCCTTCTTGCCGGTGGCCTGGGTGTTGCACGCCTTCATCTTGTCCTGCTGGCTCATCGGCGCGGCGGCAGCCGGCTTCGCGGACAGGCAGGTCTTCATGAACGCCTTGCGGTCGTCGCCCTTCTTGTCGCCGGCCTGCTTGTTGCAATCGGCCATTTTGGTCTGCTGGCTGTTCTGTGCGAATACCGGCGACACGAGCACCGCGCCGAGCACCAGCGCAGCGATAGCGGATTGAATCTTCATGGGACACTCCATCGGTGGTGAAAACGTTTTTGGTCGTTCATGCGCGCGGGCGTCGACAACAGAGAGGAACCCCCGGCGCATCCATTATGGCGAATGCTGTCTGCGAGAACGTAGAAAAATGCCATCCGGTTGACAACGGGCACCGCTCGTTTTCCCTTAGGGGCCCGGTTGATGCCGCATGGTCATGCACTGCCAGGTGCTGCACGATCCCGTAGCCGAGCGCGAAAAGAGCGGCATGAGAAAGCCGCGAGTCCGCTCTTCCCAAGCTGTTATCGAGGCTCGAACCTGCGCTTCGACGATAGGCCGGAGTCATCCCGCCACAGGTCCACGAGAAAACTCACGGGCATTAATAACGGCTGTTCTTTCCCGAACTTGAGCCCATCTAGGCCTCTGGAAAAAAAATTTCGGCGAATCCTTAAAACACCCTGTTTCACGGGGATTTCGTCATGTCCTCGTCACACGCCCGCGACGATAATCCCCGCGCCTGAAAGCACACAATCACACGGGCGACCCGCAAAAAAGCGGGAGATTTTGCATTTCCAGATCTCGGGGGATCTTCAGATGACTATCCGTCACCGCATCACGCTTCTCGTCGTTCTGATGCTCGTCGCGCTATCCGCCATTGGCGGCTACGCCGTGCTTCAGACCCGCAGCAGTGCCGTCAATGTCCGGCAGGTTACTCAAGGTGTCGTGCCGAGCGCGCTCGCGTCGGCGGACCTCGTTTCGCAGGTCAAGGACGTTCAGCTCGCGATGATGACGCTCGTCTATGCGCCCGACGCGAATATGGTTTCGCAGGCCCAGACGCTTCTGAAGAGCAAGGAAGCTTCGTTGCAGGCGGCGCTCGACGTGCAGGCCAAGGCCGCGCAAGGTCAGGCGCAAACGGGGCTCGTGAGCCAGGCGCGCGAGAGCCTCGCGAACTATTTCAACGCGGTCAACGACACCGCGAAGATGAAGGCCGAAGGCAAGAACGAACTCGCGCAGGCCTATCTGTTCGCGAACGTCGCGGAGTATCGCGACGAACTCGAAGGCATTGTCGAGACGCTGCGCATCGAGAAGAATCGTCAGAAGGACGCCGCGATCGGGACGCTGAACGACGCGCTCGCCACCACGACGACCGCGATTGCCGCCGCAACCGGTGCGGCCATCGCCGTGCTGGTGCTGATCAGCGCGCTGCTGTATCGCCAGATCACGCGTCCGCTGAGCCGCATGCAGGTCGAGATGAGCGAGATCGCGGCGAGCCAGGACTTCACGCGGCGCGTGCCGGTCGGCCGCATGGACGAAATCGGTCATTCGATCGTCGCGTTCAACGGCATGATCGAAAAGATCCAGCAAAGCTCGCTGCAATTGAAACAGAAGACCGCCGACATCCAGGCGATGCTGCAGAACATGCAGCAGGGCATTCTGACCGTGGTCGAAGGCGTGGTCGTGCATCCGGAGTACTCGGCCTATCTCGAAGCGATCTTCGAAACGCGCGAGATCGCGGGGCGTCCGCTGCCCGATCTCGTGTTCGGCGGTACCGACATCGGCAGCGATAGGCTCGCGCAAATCGAAGCCGCGCTCGAAGCATGCATCGGCGAAGACAGTATGAACTTCGAGTTCAACCAGCATCTGCTCGTCAACGAAATCGCCAAACCGATGGCCGATGGCCGCGTGAAGACACTCGATCTGAGCTGGTCGGCCATCACCGACGAAAACGACGTCGTATTGCGCCTGATGCTGTGCGTGCGCGACGTGACCGAGCTGCGCGCGCTTGCCGCCGAAGCGGGCGAACAGAAACGCCGCCTCGAAATGATCGGGGAAATTCTCGCGGTGAGCCAGGAGAAGTTCCATCACTTCGTCGAAAGCGCAACGGGCTTTATCAGCGAGAACGAGCGGATCATTCGTCAGCATCACGAACCGAGTCACGAAGCGGTGGCCGAACTGTTCCGCAACATGCATACGGTCAAGGGCAATGCGCGGACCTACAGCCTTGCGCATCTGACCGGCGTCGTACACGAAACCGAGCAGCGCTACGACGCATTGCGTCGCGAGAACAGCAACGAAACGTGGGACCAGCAACTGCTGATCGACGACCTGCAGCGCGTGAAGGCGGCGCTCGAAACCTATGCGACGATCAACGAGGTGAGCCTCGGCCGCAAGGGGCCGGGCCAGCGCGCGGCAATGGAGCGCTACCTGATGGTCGATCGCGAACTGATCCAGAAACAGTTGAACGTGCTCGACATGCTCGGCAGCGCCGACCCGGCCGACCAGCGCGAACTCGCGACGTTGCGTGAATCGTTGCAGCGCGAGTTGCGTCTGCTCGGCACCGAATCGATCTACGAGGCGCTCGCGGGCGCGATCGAATCGCTGCCGTCGCTGGCGGCCGAACTCGGTAAGGAGGCGCCTGCCGTGCGTATCGACAACAACGGCTATCGCGTACGTAGCGAGGCGAGCAATACGCTGCGCAACGTGTTCACGCATCTGCTGCGCAATTCGGTTGACCACGGCATCGAGGCCGCCGCCGATCGTCTCGCGAACGGCAAGCCGGCCGCCGGTGTCATCGACCTGGAAGTCGGTGTCGATAATCACGCGCTGCAGATCACGATCAGCGACGACGGGCGCGGTCTGGCGCTCGCGAAGATTCGCACGGCCGCCGTCGAACGCGGCTGGATCGAGGCCGATACGGCGATCAGCGACGAGGCAATCGCGGAGATGATTTTCCGTCCGGGCTTCTCGACCGCGCAGAGCGTCAGCGAGATTTCGGGGCGCGGGGTCGGCATGGATGCGGTGCGCGATTTCGTACGGCGCGAGCAGGGCCGCATCGAATTGCGTTTTACCGACGAGCGGCGCGGCGCGGACTATCGCCACTTCCAGACCGTCGTGTATTTCCCCGAGGCTTGGGCCGTGGACAGTCTCGACAAGTCCGCCGATGCAGCGCAATCGCACGAGCGTGACGCCGATACTGCCGCGGGTCGGGTCGTGTGTTGAATGAGCGTATGTTGAGTGTAGCGAGGGGAGCCGGTCGTGCTTGAACATTATCTTCTGGCCGCCTGCGTGGGCGGCATCGTCGCGGCATTAGCCGCGGGAATTTTTTATCGCCGCAAGCTCAAGGCGGGCGAACAGGTGCAGCGCCTCGCGCGTGAGCGCGCCGAGGTACTTGAAGCGCAACTGGAAGCCGCGCACGACCTCGCTGAAGAGGCCAGCCGCGAGCATGCCGAGTTCGAAGCGAGGCTGGCCGATCTGCGCGCCGAGGCACAGCAGGGCGCGCACGAGCGCGATGCCTTGCAGACCTCGCTCGATGCCGCTCGTGCCCACGGCGACGAATGGCTGCAACATGCCACGCGAATCGCCCAGGAAGCGGCCCGTCTGAAGACGCTGTGCATCACGTTCGAGCGCTGGCACGAGCAGATGATTTCGCTGATGTCGCAGAACCGCGATATGCACAAGAAGAACCAGGAGCTGTCGTCGATCGTGCAGCACGTGCTGATCGTGTCGCTCAATGCGTCGATCGAAGCGGCGCGCGCCGGCACGGCCGGCCGCGGCTTCTCGATCGTCGCGGGCGAAGTGCGCTCGCTCGCGTCGCGTTCGCAGGACCTGTCGAAAAGCTATCGCGAGAGCCTGCATCGCAACGATCTGACGACGGCCGCGACGTTTCAGGACATTCAGGCGGGCGGCAAGATGATCACGGCCTCGCTCGGCGGCGTCGAGGCGCTGGCGACGCAGTTTCAATCCCGCCTCGAACAGGTCGCGGCATGATTACCGATCAGGCGAAGCAAAGCATCGCGGACATCTTCTGCCACGCCGCGCGCGCGCGTTTGCCCGCGGCGCCGGGCGATGCGTGCGAGATCACCGCAGTGCCCATGTGGAATCGCGATCGTCCGGCCGCGCCGTGCGCGATGGTGCTGACGATATCTTCGATCGGCTTCCGGCTGCTGTTCGTGCTGCATTTCAGCAAGGACGAGGCGACGCGCGCGTATTACGTCGGCGACGACACGACGCGCTCGCTGCCGGAAACGCTGATGGAACTCGGCAATCTCTGTTGCGGCTATATGAACCAGCAACTGGTGAACGACTTTCCCGATCTCGGCATGTCGACGCCGTATGAACTGCATAGCGCATGCGTCGAGTATCTCGACGAATTGCGGCCCGATCAGGTGTGGACGTATGAGTTGACGATTGGCGGAGCGGTCCGGCTCGGCGTCACCTTATGCCTGTGCGCCCAGGCGCCGCTCGATTTCAGGGCAGAACTTGCCACGGCGGACGAGCGTGAAGGCGAACTCGAACTTTTCTAGCGACACCGCATTCGCAAACTGAATACGATGAATCTCAGCAAGCCCGTCAGTAAGGGTGCTCGTGCTCGACGACAGTCCAGCACACGCGGAAGCCCTGAAGTTTTTTTTCGATGAGCACAATCTCATGGCGCTGAAGGTGCGCGACAGCCGCCGCCTGGGCACGGTGCTGAGCACCAGTATCTGTTTTGATACAACGCGTCGTCGACGCAAGGAAATTGGCATGGCAAAGATTCTGGTGGTGGACGATTCGAGCACGGTTCGCGATGAAGTCGCGGGCTTTCTGAGCAAAAACGGTCTGGACGTCGCGACGGCCATCGACGGCAAGGATGGTCTCACGAAGCTCAAAACGGATTCGAATATCCGGCTGATCGTGAGCGACGTGAACATGCCGAACATGGACGGCCTGACGATGGTCGAGAAAATTCGCGGCGAACTCGCGAACAAGACTGTCAACGTCATCATGCTCACGACCGAAAGCAGCCCGGCGATGAAGGAGCGTGGCAAGGCGGCCGGCGTGAAGGGCTGGATCGTCAAGCCGTTCAAGGGCGACGCGGTGCTCGAAACGTTCAGGAAGCTGGCGGGCTGAGCGGTGGCCGTGGACCGTCGGCGCATGGCGGGACGGGCAGCCACAGGCATGCACTGATGCTGGCGCAGATAAAAAAGCGGGCGCCGCATGATGCGGCGCCCGTCGAGGTTTCGGCCCTGCTTCAACCGGCATGACATCCCGGCAGAAACGGCATCAACCCTGTTGCTTCACCTCGAGCCGGAACTTGTGCAGCAGCGGCTCCGTGTAGCCGCTCGGCTGCTGGCGTCCCTCGAACACGAGCGCCTGCGCGGCCTTGAACGCGATCGTGTCGTAGCCCGGCGCCATCGGCTGGTAAAGCGGATCGCCGGCGTTCTGGCCGTCGACGACCTTTGCCATGCGCCTGAACGTCTCCTCGACAAGCTCGCGCTGGATCACGCCGTGATGCAGCCAGTTGGCGATGTGCTGGCTCGAAATACGCAGCGTCGCGCGGTCTTCCATCAGGCCAACGTCGTGAATGTCCGGCACCTTCGAGCAGCCGACGCCCTGGTCGATCCAGCGCACCACGTAGCCGAGAATACCCTGGGCGTTGTTGTCGACCTCGGCGCGGATTTCCGCGTCGCTCCACTGCGCCTTCTCGACGACCGGAATCGTCAGCAGGCCGTCGAGCAGTTCGTCGCGCACGCTCGCATAGTCGGTGCGTTCGAGTTCCCGCTGAACCGCCTGCACGTCGATCTGGTGATAGTGCAGCGCATGCAGCGCGGCGGCGGTCGGCGAGGGCACCCACGCGGTATTCGCGCCGGCCTTCGGGTGCGCGATCTTCTGTTCGAGCATCGCGTGCATGAGGTCCGGCATCGCCCACATGCCCTTGCCGATCTGCGAGCGGCCGCGCAGGCCCGCGTTCAAGCCCACCAGCACGTTGCTGCGCTCGTACGCGGCGATCCACTTGCTCGACTTCATGTCGCCCTTGCGCATCATCGGGCCCGCTTCCATCGCCGTGTGCATCTCGTCGCCGGTGCGATCGAGGAAGCCCGTATTGATGAACGCGACGCGCTCCGACGCTTCGGCGATACAGGCGAGCAGGTTCACGCTGGTGCGGCGCTCCTCGTCCATGATGCCCATCTTGATCGTGTTGCGCGGCAGCTTGAGCAGGTCTTCGACGCGCGCGAACAGCTCGCTCGCGAACGCGACTTCGGCCGGGCCGTGCATCTTCGGCTTGACGATATAGATCGAGCCGGTGCGCGAATTGAGCTTGTTCTTACGGTCGTGCAGCGCGCACAGTGTCGTGATGACCGCGTCGAGAATGCCTTCCGGAATTTCGTGGCCGTCTTTCGTGAGCACGGCCGGGTTGGTCATCAAATGGCCGACGTTGCGAATGAACAGCAGCGAGCGGCCATGCAGCACGACCGGCGCGGCGCCGTTCGCGGCGACGTACACGCGGTCTTCGTTCAGGCGGCGCGTGAAGGTCTTGCCGTTCTTCGTGACCTCTTCGGTCAGGTCGCCGTTCATGAGGCCGAGCCAGTTGCGATAGAGCTGCACCTTGTCGTCGGCATCGACGGCCGCGACCGAGTCCTCGCAATCGATGATCGTGCTGACCGCCGCTTCGACCACGACGTCCTTCACGTGCGCGGCATCGGTCTTGCCGATCGCGTCGTTGGCATCGATCTGGATGTCGAAGTGCAGGCCGTTGTGTTTGAGCAGCACGGACGAAGGCGTGCCTGCCTCGCCCTGATAGCCGATGAACTGCCCGGGCGCCTTCAGTGCGCTCGTGCCGTTCTTCAACGTGACGACGAGCTGGCCGCCCTCGACGCCATAACGCGTTGCATCGGCGTGCGAGCCGTTCGCGAGCGGCGCGGCTTCGTCGAGGAACTTGCGCGCATAGGCGATCACGGCCGCGCCGCGCACCGGGTTGAAGTCCTTGCGTTTTTCGGCGCCGTTCGTCTCGGGAATCGCGTCGGTGCCGTACAGCGCGTCGTAGAGGCTGCCCCAGCGTGCGTTCGCCGCGTTCAGCGCATAGCGCTGGTTCGACAGCGGCACGACGAGCTGCGGGCCAGCCTGTTCAGCGATTTCGCTATCGACGTGGTCGGTCGTCGCTTTGACCTGCGCGGGCGCCGGCACGATATAGCCGATGCCTTCGAGAAACGCGCGATACGCACGCAGATCGCGCACCGGACCCGGATTGGCACGATGCCAGTTGTCGAGTTCGGTTTGCAGGCGGTCACGCTCGGCCAGCAGAGCGCGGTTTTTGGGCGCCAGCTCGTGCACGAGGGCGTCGAAACCCGACCAGAAAGCGGCGCTGTCGATTCCGGTGCCGGGCAGGGCTTCGGTTTCGACGAACTGGTCGAGATTGGCGGCGACCTGCATTGCGCCGCGCGGGTTCATCTGAGTCATCGACTGCTCCATCAGTTTGAATGGGACCGGTGAGGGGGCACCGGTCCGCGCTTGACAAAATTGCACTACGGGGTTGCTCTACACACGCGCCTCAGACCGCGAGCGCCTGAATGCCGGCCTTCGCGATCTGTACGTCCTGCTCCGACTTGACGCCCGACACGCCGACCGAGCCGATCACCTGGCCGTCGACGACGATCGGCACGCCGCCTTCGAGCGTGCCGAGCAGCGGCGCGCTCAGAAACGCGGTGCGGCCGTTGTTGATCATGTCTTCATACACCTTGGTCTCGCGACGGCCGAGCGCCGCGGTGCGCGCCTTCTCGGTCGCGATGTAGGAGCTCGCCGGCGCGCAGCCGTCGAGACGCAGCAGCGCGAGCGGATGGCCGCCGTCGTCGGCGACCACGATGGCGACGGCCCAACTGTTTTTCTCGGCTTCCGCGCGGGCGGCGTCGAGAATGCGGGTCGTGTCGGCCACGCTCAATACGGCTTTGCTCAGCATGATGATTGTCCTGTCTCGGTGAGGGTAGGGAAGCTTCTAACGGTTTCTTATCCAGTGACCG
>Ga0153988_1000536_pt1 | contig 9995 bp, 8 predicted proteins | sample TSNC072MetaG_FD_104742 | JGI IMG/M metagenome (GOLD analysis project Ga0153988, IMG submission 104742) | Attine ant fungus gardens microbial communities from North Carolina, USA - TSNC072 MetaG | ecosystem: Host-associated > Fungi > Mycelium > Unclassified | place: USA: North Carolina, Jones Lake...
CTGGCGATTCTCTATACCGCGCTGTTCGTTTGCCTGCCGCGCGCCTATCTCGGCTTTCACTACCCAACCGATTTGCTGGTGGGCGCGGCCATCGGTATCGTAATTACCCTGGTCATGACGCGAGAGGCGATCCGTGTGCGCTACGCAACACCAATGCTGCAATGGATCGAACGCTATCCGGGGCCCTCGATGATGCTGGCCTTTATTCTGTGCCTCGAACTCGTCACTCAGTTCGACGAACTGCGAAAACTGGCGAGCGGTGTGTTCAAGCATCTGTGAAGTACGCGGCGCGGCGAAGGGATCGTGCCGGCTGGTTTGCCGGCCCGTCTTTTACCGGTCCGATCGGTTTTTCTTCGCTCTCCTCAAGCGCGCGTACCTGCTGCGCGCTCATCGACGCACTCACTCAGCCTCGATTCGCGGCGATTTCCATAACAATTCGCCGTCTCGAGGCGAATCCCTGTTCAGACCGTTGCCTGACTAATTCCACGATCGCTTGCGGTGCGGTGTCCGGTGCTCCAGCGTTGAAGGGCGGCGCCGGAGCATATTCGAGTTCGAGCTGAATCGCCTGCGCTTCCTCGACTCCCGCCAATTCCGCCGCTACCGTCAGTCCGAAATCGATGCCCGCCGTCACACCGCCGCCCGTAATGAGGTTGCCGTCACGGACAACCCGTTCGCGCGTCGGAATGGCACCAAGCGGCTCGAGCAATGAGTGGAAGGCCCAGTGAGTCGTGGCACGCCGTCCGCGAAGCAAGCCCGCGGCGCCAAGCAATAGCGCCCCGGTACAGACAGACGTGACGTAACGGGCATGGGCGGCCTGTTTGCGAACGAACTCGATCGTCTGAACGTCCTGCAGCAGATCCGTCACGCCGCTTCCGCCGGGAATGCAGATCACGTCGAGTGGCGGGCAGCCCTGATACGTGGCAGTGGGGGTAAGGAGCAGTCCGCTGCTGGATGCCACGGGTTCTCGCGTTTTCCAGATCAATCGGGTCGTTGCGCCGGGCAACGATGCGAGTACGTCGTGGGGACCCGTAAGGTCGAGCTGCTGTACTTGCGGGAATACCAGAAATCCGATTTGGAGTGTCATGAGGATACCTTGTCAAATGTAGAAACGATTTTTCGATGAGTGTTTCGGGTGGACGAATCGATTCTATGCAGGTAGCCTTTGGCAAAATTGCCATTTACCCCTCAGTTTCTGCCACGCTCTTTTTTGCCACGTCATGTCAGCCGAAGCGCGCTCTGTCTTGATGCTTGCTTTCCCGGACGTTCAACTCCTCGACGTCAGCGGGCCCTTGCAGGTTTTTGCTTCCGCGAATGAACTGGCCGTGCAGCGCGGGCTCGCGGAACCCTATGCACCCCGGCTCGTTGCAGCCGAGGCTGGGCTCGTGACCTCGTCCTCGGGTGTGGCGCTGCTGGCCCGTTCCATAGGTTCAGTGAGAGGGTCTGTCGACACGCTCATCGTTCCCGGCGGCCGCGGCGTTTCCGCGGCATCGGCGGATGCGCGCCTGACGCGTTGGACACGGCGGCAAGCCGGCCGGGCGAAGCGCATCGCTTCCGTGTGCTCGGGGGCGTTCCTGCTGGCCGAGGCCGGCTTGCTGGATGGACGGCGCGTGGTCACGCACTGGGCCCGCTGCGACGAACTCGCGAACCGCTATCCGAGGCTGTACGTGGAAACCGATCCGATCTTTGTTCGCGACGGCGCTATCTGGACATCCGCCGGCGTAACCGCGGGAATCGATCTCGCCCTTGCGCTCGTGGAAGAAGACCTCGGCCGTTCAGTCGCACTGGACGTTGCCCGCGAGCTCGTCGTCTTCGTGAAGCGACCGGGCGGCCAGTCGCAGTTCAGTGCCATGCTGTCGATGCAAAAGGCGGATGACCGATTCGGCGAACTGCATGCGTGGATGACGGCGCACCTTGCGTCCGATCTTTCCGTCCCTACGCTGGCCCGACGGCTCCACATGAGCGAACGCAGCTTCATGCGTCACTACAAGGCGGAAACGGGCCGGACGCCGGCGCGCGCGGTCGAGCAACTTCGGGTCGAGGCGGCACAGCGACTGCTCGGCGAGACCTCGTGGCCGGTCAAACGCATCGCAACCCGTTGTGGGTTCGGCAGTGAGGAAAGCATGCGGCGCAGTTTCGTCCGTTTGTTGCGGGTCGCTCCGCAGGGGTATAGGGAGCGGTTCTCGTTTTCCTGAACAGTGGAATCGTGGAGCGGGGCTCGTGGGCCATTCCCTTGCCGTTTGCTTTGCAAAGGATTGGAGGCCAGAAATGGGGTAATCAATGAATAAATGGGGTAATTCTTCGACCAAATGTCCCTTTTAGCCAGGTCCGCATCCCTCTCCGAAAGGTTCTGTGGCCTGCTTTATGGTCGGAGAATGGGGTAGTCAAACAACGATAATGGGGTATTTTTCACGACAATACCCCATTTAATGGCTATGATTACCCTGTTTAGATAGTTTGGGCTTACGTTTCCATGCACTCGCTGACTCCCGAGTATCTCGCTGCGCTGCGCTTCGACGGCATCCAGGCGGCCACTTTGCGCTCACTGGGCGAGTACCAGGGCAAGCAACAGCTATATGTCGTGCAGTCCCCGGAAGCTCTCAAAGGCCTGCGCCAGATCGCGGTGGTCGAGTCCACCGAATCATCTAACCGCCTGGAAGGCGTTGTCGTCGCTCCCTCGCGATTGAAGTCCCTGGTCATCCGCAATGCAACGCCAAAGAGTCGCTCCGAACAGGAGATCGCCGGCTACCGCGACGCCCTGGCGTTGATCCACGAATCCGCTGCACACATGCACTTCAACGAAGGCGTGGTGCTGCAATTGCATACTCTGCTGTATCGCTACATGCCGCAGGCTGGCGGACGTTGGAAAGCCACCAACAACGACATCGTCGAACGCCATCCGGATGGCACGTCGCGGCTACGCTTTCAGCCGGTCGCAGCGCATCTGACTCCGATGGCCACGGCCGATCTGACCCGGCGTTATGCCACCGCGCTGGATCAGCACCTGGCCGACCCACTGGTGCTGGTACCGCTGGCAATGCTCGATTTCCTGTGCATTCACCCATTCCCGGACGGCAACGGCCGCATGTCCCGATTACTGACCCTGTTGCTGCTCTATCACTTCGACTATGCCGTAGGCCGCTACATCAGTCTGGAACGCATCTTCGAGGACACCAAGGAAGGCTATTACGAGACGTTGGAAGCCAGTTCGCAGGGATGGCATGAGGGGCAGCATGACGTCAAACCTTGGCTTGACTACTTCTGGGGTGCCTTGCTGCGCGCCTACCGCGAGTTCGAGGAGCGTGTCGGCACCACCGGGCGCGGCCGTGGCAGCAAGGGCGATCGGGTGCGTGCGGAAGTTCTGGGGCGGAATTTGCCGTTTTCGATCTCGGAGATCGAGGAAGCCTGCCCGGGCGTGAGCCGGGACATGGTGCGACTGGTGCTGCGGGCGATGAAATCGGAGAAGTTGATCGAATCAACGGGCAAGGGGCGTGGTGCGAAATGGAAGCGCATCGCCGCAGGCGGCCATGGCAGCACGATCAACGAAGATCAGGAGAGGACGAGACGATAGACGTTCCCTCACTCAGAAAGAAGCCAACTGATCGAGGACTACAGTTCGTTTCGTCACCGACCGATTCATCGAACCCAGCGGTAAGCGATGCAGTAGCGGTCGACCGACTCTTGATGAGCGATGCGCCGCACACGATTTTATCACCCCCGGAGGCTGCGGCGCGGCCGCCGAGGGTCATGCCGAGTGGCTTAACTGTGACGATCGACCACCACGCCGCCCCCGCAAAGCCCCACGACAACCACCCTATCGCTTCCCAACCCTACTTACGCGAAAAAACCGGCTGCCGTTTCTCCCTGAACGCGGCACGCCCCTCGCGCGCATCGTCGGTGGCGAAGCAGATGGTTTGCAGATCCCGTTCATACTGGATCGCGTTTTCCAGCGGCATGTTGAATGCCGCGTGTAGATTCGACCTGGCGGTTTCCGCCGCGATCGGCGCGCGTTGCGCAATGGTCCGGGCGATTTCCTGCGCTCGCGGCAAGACCTGCTCCGCGCTCCCGACAACCTCGCTGATCAACCCCCACTGGAGCGTGCGCTCGGCGTCGATCGGGTCGCCGGTCATGAGCATCAGCGCGGCATTCGACGCTCCGATCGAATTGGCCAGGAAGGCCGCCATGCCGCCGCCGCCGATCCAGCCCAGCTTGATCTCCGGCGCGGCGAATTGCGCATTGGCCGACGCGATCCGGATATCGCAGCTCAATGACGTTTCCAGGCCGCCGCCGAACGCGTATCCGTTGATTGCGGCGATCGACGGCTTCAGCAGGCCGCGCACCGCGTCGCAATAGTCGGGGCGATTGCGGAAATTCCACGGTGTCGTGTAGTCGTCGAGCGTGCCGATGTCGGAGCCCGCGCAGAACGACTTCGGTCCCGCGCCCAGCGGCGCGGCCACGCGAACGATATTGCCGCCGCGGTCGTATTTCTCGCATCCGAGGAAGCGGGGTTCATTACCGGGTAGACGCTGTTTGTCGACGGGGGATGGGTGATGCGTTGATCGTGCTCGTGAGCCCGCATGCGTCCGCTGTTTGAGGCATCGATACCGCGCATATAAATCGCAGCACACGCCGCCATGCGCTCGCCCGGTCGATGATCGAAAACCCCGTATCGACCCGAACGGGCGTCGAAGAGGCGCTCTCGCGCACACCGAATCGGCCCAGCAACGCTTCGGCCGCGGTCTTGCCGATCGTGGCCGCGAAGCGACTGGCTCGCATTGAAGGTGTGGTCGCGCGTGACCAGGCCGGTGAGCCGTCCTGAGTTCGCTGGCCGCCTCATCCCCCTTACCCCTTCTCCAAAACCAAAAAAAGCCCGACCAAAGGTCGGGCTTCAAAGTCGGCCGCGCCCTCCACAGGACGCAGCCCCTGCAAAACAGCGAGGCTGTTTGCGTCGTCGCCGAACTTAAGCAGCCAGCAGCGAGCGCAGCACGAACGGCAGAATCCCGCCGTGCTTGTAGTAGTCGACTTCGATCGGCGTATCGATGCGCAGCAATACCGGAACGCGCTTGTCGCCGTCCTTGCCGTGGATCACGAGCGTGACTTCCTGTTGCGGCTTGAAGTCGTCGCCGAGGCCTTCGATGTCGTATGTTTCTTCGCCGGTGATGCCGAGCGACTGCACGCTATCCGAGCCCTTGAACTGCAGCGGCAGAACGCCCATGCCGACGAGGTTCGAGCGGTGGATGCGCTCGAAGCTGCGTGCGACCACAGCCTTCACGCCGAGCAGTTGCGTACCCTTCGCCGCCCAGTCGCGCGACGAGCCCGTGCCGTACTCTTCGCCCGCGAACACGACGGTCGGCGTGCCGGCGTCGATGTACTTCATCGCCGCGTCGTAGATCGACTGCTGTTCGCCGCTCGGCTGGTGAATCGTCAGGCCGCCTTCGACGCGCGTGCCGTCTGCCTTCGCCGGGATCATCAGGTTCTTGATACGGACGTTCGCGAACGTGCCGCGCATCATCACGTCGTGGTTGCCGCGGCGCGAGCCGTAGCTGTTGAAGTCGGCCTTCTGCACGCCGTTCGCCTTCAGCCACTTGCCTGCCGGCGAGTCTTCCTTGATCGAGCCGGCCGGGCTGATGTGGTCTGTCGTGACCGAGTCACCGAAGATGCCCAGTGCGCGCGCGCCCTTGACCGGCGCGATGCTCGTGGCCGGCGTCATCGAGAAGTCCTTGCCGAAGAACGGCGGCTCGGCGATGTAGGTCGACTTCGGCCAGTCGTAGACCTGACCTTCCTCGCCCTCGATCTTGCTCCACAGGTCGCCCTTCTTCGTGAGCTGCGAGTAGTTCTTGCGGAACGCGTCGGCGTCGAGCGCGTACTTGAGCAGCGCGTTGACTTCTTCGCTGGTCGGCCAGATGTCGCCGAGGTAGATGTCCTTGCCGCCCTTGCCCTTGCCGACCGGCTCGGTCATCAGGTCGCGCGTGATGTTGCCGGCGATCGCGTAGGCGACGACGAGCGGCGGCGAGGCGAGGAAGTTCGCGCGGATGTTCGGGTGAATACGCGCTTCGAAGTTACGGTTGCCCGACAGCACCGCTGCCGCGACGATGTCGTTCTTCGTGATCGCTTCGTTCAGTTCCGGCGTCAGGTCGCCCGCGTTACCGATACAGGTCGTGCAGCCGTAAGCGGCCAGCGTGAAGCCGAGCTTGTCGAGGTACTTGAGCAGGTCGGTCTTCGTCAGGTATTCGGTGACGATACGCGATCCCGGCGCCAGCGACGTCTTGATGTGCGGAGCGACCGTCAGGCCAGCCTCGACAGCCTTCTTCGCGAGCAGACCGGCGGCCAGCAGCACGCTCGGGTTCGAGGTGTTCGTGCACGAGGTGATCGCGGCGATCAGCACGTCGCCGTTCTTCACGTCGACGCCGTTGCTCGTCGTGTATTGCGTGTCGAGGTCGGCTTCCTTCTTCGCAAAGCCGTTTTCGGCGACCGGCTTCGAGAACAGGTCGCTGAAGGTCGATTTCACGTTGCCGATTTCGATGCGGTCTTGCGGGCGCTTCGGGCCGGCCAGCGACGGCGCGACCGTGCCGAGATCGAGCGTGACGACCTTCGTGTAGTCGATGTCGCCTTCGCTCGGGATGCCGAACAGTTCCTGCGCCTTGAAGTAGTTTTCGAACGCGGAGATTTCGGCGTCGGTGCGGCCCGTGCCGTTGAAGTAGTCGATGGTCTTTTCGTCGACCGGGAAGAAGCCCATCGTCGCGCCGTATTCCGGCGCCATGTTGCCGATCGTCGCGCGGTCCGGCAGCGACAGCGAGCGCGTGCCTTCGCCGAAGAACTCGACGAACTTGCCGACCACCTTCTCTTTACGCAGCAGTTCGGTGATCGTCAGCACGAGGTCGGTGGCGGTCACGCCTTCGCGCAACTTGCCCTTCAGGTTCACGCCAACGACGTCCGGCGTCAGGAAGTACACCGGCTGGCCGAGCATGCCGGCTTCGGCTTCGATGCCGCCCACGCCCCAGCCGACCACGCCGATGCCGTTGATCATCGTCGTGTGGCTGTCGGTGCCGACGAGCGAATCCGGGTAGTACACGGTGTCCGCGCCGTCAGCCTTCTTGTGCACGCCGCGTGCGAGGTATTCGAGGTTCACCTGGTGAACGATGCCGACGCCCGGCGGCACGACCTTGAACGTGTCGAATGCCTGCATGCCCCACTTCATGAACTGGTAGCGTTCGTTGTTGCGCTGGAATTCCAGTTTCATGTTCAGGTCGAGCGCGCCCTTCTCGCGGAAGTGGTCGATCTGCACCGAGTGGTCGACGACGAGGTCGACCGGCACGAGCGGCTCGATCGACTTCGGGTTCTTGCCGACGGCCTTCGCGACGCCGCGCATCGCGGCGATGTCGGCGAGCAGCGGCACGCCGGTGAAGTCCTGCAGCACGACGCGCGACACGACGAACGGGATTTCGTCGACGCGCGCGGCGGTCGGCTTCCAGTTCGCGAGTTGCGTGATGTGTTCTTCGGCGATTTTCTTGCCGTCGTAGTTACGCAGCACCGATTCCAGCACGATACGGATCGAAACCGGCAGGCGGTCGATCTTGATGTTCAATGCCTTGCCGAGTTGCGGCAGGGAGTAGAACTTGCCTTTGCCGGAACCGCTGTCGAATTCCTTGAGCGTTTTGTGGAGGTTGTGGGCCATGGTGTTTTCCTTGGTTTGGATCGCGGAACTACAGTACTTAACCTAGATGACGTACAGATCGACGTACTCATTGACCGGCATCGATTCGAGCCTGGCCTGATCGAGCGACACGCCGAGAATCGCCAGTTGCTGCTTGACCGGAAAGCGCCGCGCGAGGTTGGTCCTGAACTTCTCGACCAGCAACGGGATACCGTCTTCGCGACGGCGCTTGTGCCCGATCGGGTATTCGACTACGACTTCGTCGAACTTCGCCCCGTCGTCGAATTCGATCGTCAATGCATTGGCGATCGAACGCTTCTCCGGGTCGTGATAATCCTTCGTGAATTGCGCGTCTTCGACGCATTCCATCTTCGCGCGCAGCGCGTCGATGCGCGTGTCCCGTGCGACCGATTCTTCGTAATCGGCGGCGGTGAGGCGGCCGAAAATCAGCGGCACCGCAATCATGTACTGGATGCAATGATCGCGGTCGGCCGGGTTGTCGAGCGGCCCCTTCTTATCGATGATGCGCAGCGCCGCTTCGTGCGTGCGAATCGTGATCTTCCTGATGCTGTCGACGCGCTGGCCTTGCGCGGCCAGTTGCGCATGCAGTGCGAGCGCGGCTTCCACGGCGGTCTGCGCGTGAAATTCGGCCGGAAACGCAATCTTGAACAGCACGTTTTCCATCACGTATGAGCCGTACGGGCGCTGGAACCTGAACGCGTTGCCCTTGAACAGCACGTCGTAAAAGCCCCACGTTTTCGCCGTGAGCACCGACGGATAGCCCATCTCGCCGGTCTTCGAAATCAGCGCGAGGCGCACCGCGCGCGAGGTCGCGTCGCCGGCTGCCCACGATTTGCGCGAGCCCGTGTTCGGCGCATGGCGGTAGGTGCGCAGCGCCTGCCCATCGACGAGCGCCTGCGATACCGCGTTGATCAGTTCGTCGCGCGTGAGGCCGATCAGTTCGCCGACCACGGCGGTCGACGCGAGCTTGACGAGTAGCACGTGATCGAGCCCGACCTGGTTGAACGAGTTTTCGAGCGCGATGCAGCCTTGAATTTCGTGCGCCTTGATCATCGCGATCAGGACGTCTTTCATCGTCAGCGGTGCCTTGCCCGCTGCGATGGCGGTGCGCGAGAGCCAGTCGGCCGTCGCGAGAATTCCGCCGAGGTTGTCCGACGGATGTCCCCATTCGGCGGCAAGCCAGGTGTCGTTGAAGTCGAGCCAGCGGATCATCGCGCCGATGTTGAAGGCGGCCTGCACCGGATCGAGCTGGAACGACGTGCCTGGCACCTTTGCGCCGTTGGGGACGATCGTGCCCGGCACGATCGGTCCCATCAGCTTGGTGCAGGCCGGGTAGGTGAGCGCCTCGAGTCCGCAGCCGAGCGTGTCGATCAGACAGTGCCGCGCGGTTTCTAGCGCGAGCGTGCTGTCGATCCGATAGTTCAGAACGTAGTCGACGATATCCGCCAGGACGGTGTCCGGGGCGGGTCGTACGTTCGATATCGCTGACATCAGCGGAGCAGACATCGGGGAGCGTTCCTGACGGCGGAAATCAGTTAGTTGCCGACCTTGTTGATCGCGTTCGATTGCGTCGCTGCCGGCGCGCCTTGCGCCATGGCTGCGGTTTGGCACTCGTCGGCGAGACGCGAGCTGTCCTTGTCCTGGAACAGCATCGCCTTGGTCGGGATCACGACGAGATCCATACCGGATGCCGCGTCGTGGAAGCGGTCAGCGCCCGTGGTGGTCGTTTCGCGCGGCAGGTTGTAGTTCTTGTTGGCCCAGTGAACCGTGACGATCTGGTCACGCTTCATGTCGCCTTTCATTTCGAAAGAAAGACCGTCCTTGCACGACCACTTTTCGGCGCCGTCCGGTACCGGATCGACCTTCGCTTCCTTCGCCGGGTTCGGCTTGCGCTTGATCAGGCGGCGCGGTTCCGGACGCTTGGCGACGGCCTTCTTGGCAGCCGGCTTGGTGGTCGGCTTCGTGGTGGTGGTCGCCGTTTGCGCGGCGGCGTCAGTCGAGACGGACAGCATCGTCGTGGACAGGGCGCCAATCACGGCGGCGATCATCAGCTTTTTCATGGAGAAAACCTTTCTATCTAATTTCAGTTAAACAGTGCACGGAAGACCGGTTCTGGGGCCGCGCGGGTTGAACTGCGCGCGCTTCGAAAGCGCGCAGCGAGCGCTATTTTCTCCTATTTAGCGGCACGTACTTCAAATTCTCGGGGCCGGTGTAATTCGCGCTCGGCCGGATGATCTTGTTGTCGATGCGCTGCTCGATGATGTGCGCGCTCCAGCCCGCCGTGCGCGCGATCACGAAGATCGGCGTGAACATCGCGGTCGGC
>Ga0153988_1000542_pt1 | contig 9961 bp, 7 predicted proteins | sample TSNC072MetaG_FD_104742 | JGI IMG/M metagenome (GOLD analysis project Ga0153988, IMG submission 104742) | Attine ant fungus gardens microbial communities from North Carolina, USA - TSNC072 MetaG | ecosystem: Host-associated > Fungi > Mycelium > Unclassified | place: USA: North Carolina, Jones Lake...
AGAAAATGTAAATTGGGAGAGAAGAGAGAGTGCTGGAGTTGCAATCGATAACATAAGAGATTGTCCAGGTGTATTTGCCACTCATTTTCTCTTCTTACCAGTTTTAACTATTTATTAGTGTCTTCAACAGCTCACTCGTCACTTTATATACTTGGCTGTATCTTGGCTGCTTGGTTACATCTTGCATGTAGAATAAGCCGTACTAAAACTGCTCGAATTCTCAAATTTGTTGAAACCATCATGAATGTTGCCAATACACCATCTTCTTCATTGAATCCCTCACTTCCAATAATCTCTGGTCACTCAAATCATTCATTCTCACTACCACACAATGTTCATACTGCTATAATGACTTTATCTATTCAACCTTAGATTACATGTTATATATGCTGCCCTAAATGCTTCTATCATTATTCACTTGGAGAACTTGCTAAATTTTGTACTTGGTGTGAGACTCCCTGGAGCAGACCATGCAAAGAAAAGCTGTGGACACTGCAATCTACTCATAGTGGCTCAAAACTTGTTCCTCAACAACTTTATAATGTGCAAGTATTCAGCTCATGGCTTGAGACCTTTCTTTCTCATCCCAGAATTGAAGATCTTATTGATCAATGCTATGAGCATTAGCCTCTGGATACTGGTGTAATGCATGACATCTGGGATAGCCTAGCCTGGTAAAGTCTAGGACCTTTCACAACTACAAAGAACAATCTTACATTCAGTTTCTTTATTGATTGGTTTAATCCATTCACAAATAAGATTTCAGGCAAAACAGTCTCATGTGGCGCCATTATGATGTTTTGTCTTAATCTTCCCTATCATTTGTGACACCAACCAGAAAATACCTATTTCGCTAGAATCACTCCTCCTCCCTATAAGCCTAGTGTCACAACCATCACAGCATTATGAGACCTGATTGTTGAGCAATTGCAGCATTTTTATCATGAACAGGTTATCTACACATATCAACATCAAGCTAGAATAACAAAAAAGTGGTTCTCTTACCAACTATAGGTGACTTACCTGCAATCCGCAAAGCACTTGGGTGTAAGGGAATACCCTAGGAACAGCCTAGATTGTTAGGGAACCACTCAGAGGCGATCACCCTTAAGCTAATGGATAGTCCCAGAAGCTAGTTTGAGATTCAAGTGGGAATATATCTATACACATTTGCTAGTATATATACTACACTAGATAGTCAGGCATACAGCACCATGGCAACTGATTTATAATCACAGAATGTCCTAGAACAACTAATAATAGGCATTGCACTGCATGACACAGACAGGAGAAGTCAGGAACAGTGGGAGTGTAATACACAATCTGTCACTGGGCCGTTAATGTGAGGGCGACCAGAGTAGACTCCAGGAGATTCCTCAGTTAAATTATAGTATAGGATATGTTACAACTCACCTCCAGGAAATTCCTCAAAGAATTAGATGAGGCTCCTGGAAGGAATAATCTACAATATATACTAAAATGCCCTTGCATTCCATTCTTTGGTAACTAGGGGCTGCATAATGAAATTATGTTGGGAGGCAATAGAGGGCTGCTCCAGGGTCATGTGTGAGGGGTCCCCTTACATTTACCCCCCCTCCAAGGTTGCTGCGTCTTGAAGCAATGGTTCTGGGATTGAAAATGGTGTCGAAGTCGGTCTGGCGGATGTGTCTTGGGGTGGCTGGGTGCTTCCGATAGTACTCCGCAACGAGGTCCAGTGCCTTGACATCGGAGGCTACCTCCCAAGAGTTGTGTTCTCTGCTAAAACCCTTCCACTTGACCAGGAACTGGAACCTTCTCCGGTGCCAGCGATTATTTAATATCTCTTCCACTTCCCACTCTTCTTCTCCGTCAACAACGATGGGTGGTAGCGGGGCTTGCAGTTCCCTCCCTAGGATCGGATCTTCCGGAGCGGCGGACAACTTTACGATGTTGAATACTGGGTGCAACTGCCTCATTCCGTGAGGTAACTTGAGATGGTAGGCTGACAGTCCCACTTGGCTCTCTATTTTGAAGAGTTCTAGTCAGCGATGTGACAACTTCGGAGACGGACGTGTCGTTTTGATGTCTGACGCGTCTAAGTATACTCGGTCTCCTGGTTTGTATACGGGGGCCAGAGTCCTCTTTCGATTATAGTACTGCGTCATGTCCTCCTGTGCTTTGCGGATCGCTGATTTGGCCTCTTTAGTGGCGGACTTTATCCTCTCTGTGAATTCGTTGACTGTCTCTAGTCCGGAGGGGACTTGGCTTGGCTCAAAGCCCATACAGAGAATTCGTCCAGTGTCTAGTAGGAACAGAGGTTGCTGCGTCGCGGAGTGGACGTGGTTGTTGTGCTGGAACTCCGCGATGGGCAGGAGGTCATACCAGTTGTCCTGTCGTTCGTTGACGAATAGGCAGAGGAACTGGTCGAGCTCCTGGTTGACGTGTTCTGTTTGTCCGTCCGTCTGGGAATGCCAAGCTGTAGAGGAGGATAGTCATACACCTAGTAGCCTGTACAGCTCCTTAGTGAATGAAGCTACAAACTGAGGTCCGCAGTTGGAGACAACACGCTTCGGGAGACCATGGAGCTTCCAGATATGGTGAAGAAAGAGTCTGGCCACTCCTTTCGCTGTGACCATTGTGTGCGTCAGAACAGAGTGTACTCTCTTGGAGACGGAGTCTACGACAGTCATGACAGCGTCGTATCTGGAGGACTCTGGGAGTTCGACCACGAAATCGACACTGAGTGTATCCCATTGTGCATCCGGAACGGAGAGCGGTTGAAGTTCACCAACAGGAGAGTGTCGCCAGGGTTTCGTCCGGAGGCAGAGATTACAGGTGGCTACATACTGGCCAATATACCTAGACATCTGGGGCCACCAGTAGTTCCGGGACACTAGTTCTAGTGTCTTCCAGTGTCCAGGGTGACCTGCGATGTGAGTGTCATGGCAGAGGGCTACGATCTGTCTTCGTAGGTCTGGACTCTGAGATACGTATATCTTCCCTTGGAACTGGAGCAGGCCATCTATGTTCGACCACTCTGAGGAGTGCACTGTTCCGTTAGCGGAGCATTGGAGCTCTCGTGCTGTCTTAGTGATGGATTCCTCTTGGTCTCCGTTCCAGTTTCCTTTGCGTATGTCGGACAAGATCTTTTGTTCTACGCCTGTCAGTTCCACTCCTTCCAGGGCACGCACCGCAAGGAACTCCAGTTGAAGGAGGACCACATTCTCATTGTCGGAGGCTCCATTTCCATGATCAGCTCTTCTTGACAGTGCGTCCAGTTTGCCCATAGCATGTCTGGGGTGGTGATGAAGCAAGAAGTCGAATCTAGCCAGATGCAAGGACCAATGAGCTTGGCGACAGTTAAGTTTCTTGGCTGTCATGAAATACTTGAGGTTCTTGTGGTCGGTCCAGATTTCTACTAGATGGGTCGCTTCTTTCAAAAAGTGCCTCTACTCTTCTAATGCACGGATAATGGCTAGCGTTTCCTTGTCGTGGATTTCATAATTCCACTTCATGGAGGACAAGGACTTACTGTAGAATGCTACGGGGTGCCATTTTCCATCCGTCGTCGACTGCTGAGACAAGACTGCTCCTGTAGCGAAGTCTGAGCTATCTGCTTCGATCCGGAAGAGGTCCGATTCCTGAGGAGACACTAACATTGGAGCCGTGGTTACCATTGTTTTGAGGTCTTCAAAGGCTGCCTGTTCCTTTTCACTCCATGTCCAGACTTGTTCAGAGCGTGTTAGGTCAAAGAGAGGTCGAGCTTTGGCAGAAAAGTCCCAAATAAACCTCCGGTAGAAGTTCACGAAGCCTAGGAAAGCCTGGACATCCGTCTTGTTCTCTAGAGTAGGCCATTCTTGGACTCCTGCGACTTTGACCGGATCCATGGAGACTTTGTTCTCCGAGATGACCAGACCCAAGTACTCAATTCATTGCTTGTAGAACTCGCACTTCTCTAGGTGGAGAAAGAGTTTGTTCTCCTTCAAGACTTGTAACACCTATTGAACTGCTTACGCATGCTCTTCTTCCATCTTGGTGAAGATCAGGATGTCGTCCAGGTAAACTACCACAATACCTTCTGCTATGAGGTTCCAGAAGATGTCATTCATCATGGTTTGGAAAGTGGCCGAACTGTTAGTTATTCCAAAGAACATTACCAAGGGTTTGAATAGGCCTCAATTGGTTCGGAAGGCCGCCTTCCACTCGTCTCCGGGCTTAATGCGAACGTTGTTGAAACCCCAATGGACATCCAGCTTGGTGAAGTATCTGGCCCCACAGAGTTGGAACACGAGTTCGGAGATCAGTGGGAGAGAGTACTTGTTCTTGACCATCATAAAGTTGAGTGCTCAATAGTCCTGAACTAACCAGAATGAGCCATCCTTTTTCTTGATGAAGAACACTGGAGCTGTCATGGGGGATTTGGAGGGGTGGATTCGTCTGGTGCGCAGATTCTCTTCTAGGAAGGAGTCTAATTGCTTTTGTTCCACCAGAGACAGAGGGTAGACCTTCGACAACTTAGGCTCTGAGCCCAGAATGAGTTCGATGGCATGGTCCCATTACCTGTGCTCCTGGAGGATGTTGAAGTTTTCCTTGGCAAATACAGACTCAAATCCTCTGACGCAGTCAGGCGGAATAAAAGGTTCCTTCTGTGCCTCCGCAGATCGATGGGCTTCTTCTGCAAGTTTCTGGGAGGTCATAGAGGTGGTATATAGGTCTTCCGCAGTAGAGTCTGGAAGGATTCTGGTCATAAAGAGTCAGTCCCCTGGCTTATATTCAGCTTCACAAGTCCAAACGGGGGCCTCGTCCTCTTCCGAGTCTTCCACATACTCTGAAGAGGGTCCAGACTGGCAGACGTTGAGGGCTCTAGTCTCCATCCTCTTCCGTGATGTTTGTTCCTTTCATATCACATGGCATCCTTCGCATCGAGGGGGACATCGGTTCATCTGCACTTCTCCGGTCTGCCAATTGACCTCTGGGTTGTGGTCCTTGAGCCAGGTGTAACCGAGGATCATGTTTTGCCTTCCGAGGCTGGAGACAGCGAGGAGCGTCCTTTCGGAGTGGGTTTTGTAATAAAGAACCACCTCTACCACTTCAGAGATCTGACCTGCCTCATTGGAGGAGCCATCCACATTGTACACCGGTATGGGGCGAAAGATGCTCCAGGTGTTAATGCCTTTCATTTGGATGAAGTCTTGATCTATGAAGTTGCCTGTAGCTCCAGAGTCCAAAAGCGCCTTGACAGAATACACCTCACTGGTGTCTATGGTGCTGACTTCTATTGACAGGATGATCAACGTCCCATGAGCATCGAGAGTGTTGACGGAGAGTCATTTGGGTAACCTCTTTTCCCATTTTGGCTTCCAGGGTTACACTATCCTGTCCAGAGTAGAGAGGGAGAGAAGGGGTGCGCCTATAGGTTTACAGATATCTGTATTGACCTCTTCTACGTCTAATACAGTGAACCTATTAACTAGCAGCGACCGGGGCGCACTTTTCACTGGCTGCACTAAACAAAACTCTCCTCTGGGGCTGAACAAACCTCCTCTTCCTCTACTGCATCCTTCAGGGCCATTAAATCTTCAATCAATTCCTCTCTTTGCTCCGTGGTTAACCTCCAGACGTCCAAACAGTGGGGGCAGTCCTTTACAAGATAGTTGGCTTCTCCGCACTAATAGCAACCTTGCGGAGGTAAGGAGCGCGTTTTCTGAACTGCGTCTACGTCCATGGGTATTCCACCGGATGGTGCAGGCGGAGGCGGAGGGAGTCTTGGCGGAACGGAAGGCGGAGCTACTGGAGGAGAGCAGAGTACAGAGAAAGGGGTTGGTTAAGCAGGGGCAGAGCACGCAGGGGTCACGATCGTCGACTGGAGCATGAATTGGAACGCTTCATTTGCCAACTGCGCCTGGTCGATCCTCCAGGCTGCTGCATACTAGGCCTCCGGATCCATGTCTGCAGATCGTCTGAAGGGCATAGTGGCGATCTGACTTTGGATGTTCAATTTGAGTCCGTGGCAGAATTTGACCACCAAGGTCCAAGGGTCCGTATATCTGGCGTCCGAGGCTAGGATCAGGAAGCTGTCTAAGTAATCGTCCACTGTCCGGTTTCCTTAATAGTATGAAGACCCCTCCAAAGTGTTGATGGCGTCTGCTTTTGCATTGACTGGAAAGAATTGACTCCGGAATTGTTGTTCGAAGTCGGTCCAGGATTGAATTAAGAAGATGCCAGTGTCCACCTCCTGGTGAAAGAGGTTCTCGGACTACTTCACAGTATGTCCATCCTTGAAGAAGGCAAGGGTCCAGAAGATTTTTTCCTCGTTGCAGGTGAACTGCTCCAGGGCCAAGTGCAAATATGGTGTGCAGAAGTTGAGGAAGGCTTGGCCAGAACTCCATTTGCTGGAGAAGTCTGGAGGAGAAGGGAGTTTTGGCCTCGTCCACTATTTGGACGGGGCAGACGGAACTGGGGAAGGAGGGCTGACAGACGGCAGAGACATGGGTATCGGAGGCAAAGCGACTGTTGGAGCAGGAGCGGTTATGAGCTGAGTGAGTTGTTGTAGTTGGGCTGTTAGGTCCACAAGAGTAGCATTGATAGTGTGTTCTGAAGCATTCTGACGTTTGGTCAACTCTTGGAGATAATGCTACAGGTAGCCCAAGGCATCAGCAACAGCTGGGGGGGTATCTGCAAAGAGCGACATCTCTCTTGGAGTGGAGTGATCAAAGAGCCAGAGTTTGTTAGCGGAGGGCGACTAGAGGGCAGCTGTCTACTGAGAAATTCTGGGGCTCTGACAAAAAGATCTAATTCTGCTATGAGGGCGACCAGAGTAGACTCCAGGAGATTCCTCAGTTAAATTATAGTATAGGATATGTTACAACTCACCTTCAGGAGGTTCCTCAGAGAATTAGATAAGGCTCCTGGAGGGAATAATCTATAATATATACTAAAATGCCCTTGCATTCCATTCTTTGGTAACCAGGGGCTGCACAATGAAATTATGTTGGAAGGCAATGGGGGGCGCTCCGGGGTCATGTATAAGAGGTCCCCTTACATTATTCCTCTCTGCTGGAACCTTCTCTTGGGGTTTTACACTATCGCTAAGTGTTATCTATCCTCTGACGTAGTATATTACTCTATTCCAGAGTTAATTCCTATCTATTACTCCATCCCTCTATCTTCCACCATTCTGTTCTTGATACTAAGTCATTTTCTATTTTTATTTTCTATTTTCTTTTCTTTTATTTAGTTAAATCACTACTATGAAGGTAGAGCATAGGAAAGGAGTCACATCATAGTCACAAAGTCACAAAGGTATGACATTGGTCATAGGTCACAGGTCACAACATGTGACAGGGTAGTCACATGACAGATAACATAAGGACTATGGAAGGTAAAGCATATAGCTACAATAGTAGTTGTATATATAGTGTAAAAAATCAAATGGGAACTCTATCGAGTTCTTCTTGTTAACTCAGACTTGGAGTGGATTTAAGTTGTCACAGCTAAAGTCTTACACAAGTGGGAGTTCAAAGTGCTTGATTTGGCAAGAGCTGACATCAGGGATATATATATGGTTGCAAACTAATATTGTGGTCAATGTCTCGATGCATATAATAACAGAGAATGATAGAGCACACAACTGTCTCAATCTACTAACTGAAGTATTCCCAAGGACCTGCATTGGGTATCAGTTGCTGTATGGTTAGGAGACAGATGATAAATTACTTGGATATAAGTATAAAATGCTCAAAGGGGCATGACATTGTTATGAATGGTGTAAGGGAACAGTATTTAGGGTTGTGTTTAGTAAGTCCAGTAAGCTCGCATCTACTAAAGCTCTATATCTGTTCGTTATTGCATTCCTATTGTTTTTTGCTTCTTCTGTTTGTATCATGCAGTGCAATGCCTTCTATTCTATATTTAGGACAATGTGCGATTATAGGTCAGTACCTTGTGCCTGTGTGCCTAACCATCTGTTATAGTATATATATCAGCAAGTGTATGTAGATATACTCCACTTGAATCTCATACTAGCTTCTGGGACTATCTATCAGCTTAAGGGTGATCGTCTCTGAGTAGTTCCCTAACAAATGGCAGTGGTGACTAGTAAAAAGCAAAGAAAAGAAGAGAAAAACGGCATAGAAGTATCAGTATCTAGGTCTTCCATCCAATCAGACAGATCTTTTCCCTATGCTGGCAAGCCACAGAAACTTGGTACAGTTGCAATAATACTATATTCCTACAGTCACTTTTCCCCATGAGATATCTCTTCCCAATCCTACAAGTTCCTCAAGCTTGATTACTAGTATATTGGGTGGGTTATGCTATCGGTGCATCGCAGTTCTATGGTCAGTGGAGGTTGGGTGCTGATAGTCAGAAGTTGGTACTGAAGGCAGTTGTGTCATCAGTAGAAAGCAACTGGATATTGTTGGTGGCAGAACAACAGGGTATAGGGCTGGAAATAATGATAACATTGTTATTGTGTTTTTTGATTTGTGCAGGTATTCTTGGTACTTGGCCTAAAGAGTGGAAGAGTACAAAGACAAAAGCAGAGTAACACTGTGACTGTCATCAAATACTATAGAAATCTAGTATTCCATCTCTTCTGTCTTATCAAAATCTTTCTCATCTACTGAGATTTTCTCACTTTCAACATTAGATAGATCATCCAACTTGTACCTAGCCAGGATCTCTTTACTATACTTCTGTAAGAGGACATCTAGGGTGATGCTTAGTAAGTTCTGAGAGTCTGAATCTATTAGTGGCCCATTGACAGATCGTGTATTGCATTCCTATTGTTTTTTACTTCTTCTGTCTGTGTTATACAGTATGATGCCTTCTTTCTATTATTAGGACAATTGTGATTACTGATCCATGTGCATGTGACTGCCCATGTGATCGTCTGGTGTAGTATATATACTAGCAATGTGTCATAGATCTACTTCACTTGAATCTCAAACTAGCTTCTGGGACTATCTACTAGCTTAAGAAAGATTGCCTCTGAATGGTTCTCTAACAACTTCTGCATAAATGCTTTATCACTGAGCCATTTATCTTGGCTATATGTAAATGTTTCTTCTATGTCTGAAAGAAGTGCAATAGATTTGTTAGCAATTTTACGACGTAATTGAGATTGCAGTTGACTGAAAAATTCAGGATCATAGTAATCAACAGGGACCTCTTGTGGAAGGATAAGAAAGGTTGTGTCTTGTGGTTCACTGGGCATGCAATGAAGTTGGTCCTAACAACATCTCTTTGTATAATCATATTATGCCTCTTCTTCCTGCTTGTCAGACTAGCTAACTCCAAAGCTGGAATTAAGCCAACTGCTCCTTTATCAGTGTTTGACAAGGAGAACTCGATAGAGTTCCCATTAGATTTGGTACACTATATATACATACAGGGTAACCCTAACCCTGTCCTTTTATCCCATGCTTCCCTATAAGTCAACTTGCTCTTGTGCATCCATCAATATTACAAATTAAAAGAAAAGAAAAAGAAAAGAGATAATGACTTAGCTGATTTGCCAAGTCATGATACCACTTCTTGTTAAGTAACCGAATAAACTTCTTTATGCTGGTAGAGCATTCAGGGCGATTGTCAAGGACGTGTGGAACAGGAGCGAAGTGACCTGGAATGGAGCGGGATTACTCTGGAGTGGAAGGGAGTTGACAACAAAGTGTGGGAACAACCTTGGCCTCAGCTCGTGCGCTGTGCCTCGATCTGCTGTTGCATATGTGGTTGTGTATTTTAGGAGGACTGAATTGTTGCCAGGAGTCTCAGAGAGGAGTGGTATGGATTGATAGGAGTGAGGATAGGACAAGTAGAAGACGTAAATAACTTTAATCTACAAACTAAGGAACTAAGGTGTAACTACTGGAGTACTTATACTAAGTCTGGAATAGGAGGAGTACAAGTAACTAGTCTACATCGTGATCCTATAGGAGTAGACAACAGGAGTTTAGGAGCAAAAAATTAGTAATAATATAAA
>Ga0153988_1000544_pt1 | contig 9927 bp, 8 predicted proteins | sample TSNC072MetaG_FD_104742 | JGI IMG/M metagenome (GOLD analysis project Ga0153988, IMG submission 104742) | Attine ant fungus gardens microbial communities from North Carolina, USA - TSNC072 MetaG | ecosystem: Host-associated > Fungi > Mycelium > Unclassified | place: USA: North Carolina, Jones Lake...
CAAGTGGTAACGGGAAATTAACCATGTAACAGCGGCTCCCTTCGAAACAGGCCGACCCACGGGCAGCGCCGGGATGCAATCTCGCGTTTTGCACCGTGTTCCCCCTCTAATCCACCTAAAACACGCGTTCGATCAATGTAGAATTCGCCGCATGAACTGTCGGACAAATCCGATGGACAGCAAAACTGTCCGGTCCGTCGATCCGGCCCGCAACGGGTCGATACGCGGAATCGAGCAGAATCAAAAGTAGGGGGGCGTGCGCGTGAAACAATGGACCATCCGGCAACGGATTCTTTGCAGCTTCGGAATCGTTCTGGTCGTGATGCTCGCAATGGCAATCGTCACTTTCGGGCAGCTCGGCGGCATAGACCGCGACGCGATAAGTCAGCAGCAGGACTCGATGCCGGGCCTCTACTCCGCGACCGCGATGCGGGCGGCCTGGTTCGAAGACTATTCGATCACGCAGCGCCTGATCTTCGTCGACACGGACGCCGACTCCACCAAGCGCGACCTCGCGAGCCTGCAGGACACCCAGCAGTCGCTGCAGAAACAGCTCAACGACTACAGCGCGACGGTTTTCCGCAGCGACGACCGGGACCTCTTCAACGAATTCCGGCAATACAACACGCAGTACGCGTCCGTGCAGACGGCGCTGCTCAATAGCCTGTCCACCTCGAAGGACAACGCCGCGCGCATCTTCAACGCCCAGCTCACGCCGGTCTGGGAAAGCGGCCGGTTGACGGTGCGCAAGCTCGTCGACGACAACAAGCGCTACGCGGACCAGTCCGCCGCGAGCATCCGCACTTCGGTCGATACGACGCGCATCGTGCTGCTCGTGATGCTGGCGCTCGCCTTGATCGTCGCGGTGCTGGCCGGCTACTGGCTGCTGCGCGCGGTCACGGTGCCGATGGCGAAGGTACTGCGAGTTGTCGACGTGATCCGCACCGGCGATCTGACGCAACGCCTGCAACTGCATCGCTCCGACGAAATCGGTGCGCTCGAAGCGGGCTTCAACCGCATGACCGACGAACTCACCGCGCTGGTCGGCCAGGCGCAGAAGTCGGCGGTGCAGGTCACGACGTCGGTTACCGAAATTGCCGCGACCTCGCGCGAACAGCAGGCCACCGCGAACGAGACCGCGGCCACGTCCACGGAAATCGGCGCGACCTCGCGCGAGATTTTCGCGACCTCGCGCGACCTGCTGCGCACGATGAACGAGGTCTCCGAAGTGGCTAGCCAGTCGGCCGCGCTCGCGGGCACCGGCCACAGCGGCCTCGCGCGCATGGAAGAAACCATGCGTCACGTGATGGAAGCGGCCGGCTCGGTCAACGCGAAGCTCGCGATCCTCAACGAGAAGGCCAGCAACATCAACCAGGTCGTCGCGACGATCACGAAGGTCGCGGACCAGACCAACCTGCTCTCGCTGAACGCGGCGATCGAAGCCGAAAAAGCCGGCGAATACGGCCGCGGCTTCGCGGTCGTGGCGACCGAAATCCGCCGCCTCGCCGATCAGACCGCCGTCGCGACCTACGACATCGAACAGATGGTCAAGGAGATCCAGTCGGCGGTGGCCGCCGGCGTGATGGGCATGGACAAGTTCTCCGAGGAAGTACGCCGCGGCATGCTCGACGTGCAGAACGTCGGCGGTCATCTGACGCAGATCATCGAGCAGGTGCAGCAGCTCGCACCGCGTTTCTCGATGGTCAACGAGGGCATGCAGACCCAGGCGACCGGCGCCGAGCAGATCACCCAGGCGCTGACGCAGCTGTCCGAGGCCGCGCAGCAGACCGCGGAGTCGCTGCGTCAGTCGACCCAGGCGATCGACGATCTGACGCATGTCGCCAACAGTCTGCGCACCGGCGTGTCGCGCTTCAAGGTCGTGGCTTGAGGCCGCCCAGGCGATCCGCCCTATCCTGCGCCCGCCCCGCTCACGCTGCTCGCCCACGCCGATGCTCTTCATCCTCTTCACGCTCGACAGCGAACGCTACGTGATCGACGCGACGCAGGTCGAGCGCATGATGCCGCTCGATCCGCGCGCACCACCGAAGACGATCCCCGGCGCGCCGGCGTGGGTCGCGGGCGTGCTCGAACACGACGGCGCGCCGCTGCCGGTCATCGATCTGCCGGCGCTCGCGCTCGGCCGCCACGCTGCGCCGCTGATGTCGACGCGCGTCGTGCTGGTGCACTATCCGCATGCGGGCGGCCAGCGCCTGCTGGCGTTGCTGCTCGAAGGCGCGACCCGCACGATTCGTCTGGAACCCGAAGCATTTCGCGCAACCGGCATCGACACGCCGCACGCGCGCTATCTCGGTCCGGTCGCGAGCGAAGCGGGCGGGCTCGTGCAGTGGATTCGCATCGAGGCACTGCTGACCGACGACGTGAAGGCGCTGCTCTTTCCCGAGGCACACGCATGAATGCGCATCACGACAACGCGCCGCTTTACCGGCGCTTCGCCGAACTGCTGCATCGGACGATGGGGCTCGACGCGACCTCGCTCGGTCATCGGGCCATCGAGCGCGCGGTCGATCAGCAGGCCGCCGCGTGGCGCGCGGACGGCCATGCCGAGGCAACGCTCGCCGATTACTGGAACGCGGCGCAGGTGTCGCCCGAGCTATGGCAGGCGCTGATCGAAGCGTTGACGGTGCCGGAGACCTGGTTCTATCGCGACGCCGAGGCATTCCGCACGCTCGCGCGGCTCGCGCAGGAACGCTTGCGGGAACGCGCTCACGCGGCCGGCGGCATGCTGCCGCTGCGCATTCTGAGCCTGCCCTGCTCGACCGGCGAAGAGCCGTACACGATCGCGATGACCCTGCTCGACGCGGGCCTCGACGCCGCGCAATTCCGCATCGACGCGATGGATATCAACGAGCGCTCGCTGGCCGCCGCGCAGCGCGCAGTCTACGGGCGCAACTCGTTTCGCAGCAGCACGCTCGCGTTTCGCGACGCGCACTTCAGCCCGGCCGGAGACGGTTGGCGTCTCGCGCCGCGCATCGTCGAAACGGTGCGCTTCTCGCACGCGAACCTGATGCAGCTCGACACGCCCGCGCTCGGCCTCTACGACTTCGTGTTCTGCCGCAACGTGCTGATCTATTTCGACCGCGACACGCAGCAGATCGCGTTGCAGGCGCTCAATAGCGTGCTCGCCGAAAACGGCACGCTGTTCGTCGGCCCAGCCGAGACCGGCTTGCTGATGCGCTACGGCATGCAATCCGCGAAGATTCCGCTCGCGTTCGCGTTTTATCGCGCCTCGGCCGAGAGCGTGCAGGCCAGCCACTGGCACGCCGCGCCGCTCGCGACCGCCGCCGCACTGGCGATGACACCGCCGGCACGCGTGCCTGCCCCCGCGCCGGTGTTTTCGGCCGAGCCCTTTGCGTGGCCCGATCCGGTTGCGCGCACCTCGTTCGACGGCGCGACGCGGGTTGCATTGTTCGATGCCAGTGCGTCGCCGTGGATCAGCCCGCCGCCGGCACGCGCGGCCACGCTCACGACGCACACAACGCCCACGACACCGGCATGGCCGCCGCAACCGGCGCAAGCCCAGCAAATGAATGGGGACGTCAACGCACACCTTGAAACACCGTTCAGTACGCAGATCAAGGCCCCCTTCGGCACCCCAAGCGCTACCCAAGGCAAGGCAGCCCCCACGACCGTCGAACGCGACACGCTGCAAGCCGCGCGCGAGCTCGCCGACGCCGGCCGTCTCGCGGAAGCCGCCTCGGCCATCAACGCTTATCTCGAACAGCACGCCCCGCACGCGGAAGCGTTCTACCTGCTCGGCGTTCTGGCCGACGCCAGCGGCGACAACAACGTCGCGCGCGCCCAGTATCGCAAGGCGATCTATCTCGATCCGCAACACCCGGAAGCGCTCGCGCATCTGGCGACGCTGCTCGACCTCGAAGGCGACCGCGATGGCGCGCGCCTGCTGATGCAACGCGCGGCGCGCGCGCAAGGATCGTCCCGTGCGTGAGTTCCGCGACATCCGCGTCGACGATTGCTGGAACCGCATCGGCGTGCGCGGCGATTCGTCGTGCGAACGGCTCGCCGAATACGTGCGCTGCCTCAATTGCCCGGTATTCGAGGTGGCCGCGGCCCGGCTGCTCGATCAGCCGGTGCCGCCCGTCGCCTTGCCGCAGCAGGACGCGGCGGCGCAAGCGCTGCCCGACGGCCACGACGCACCGCGTTCGCGCGAGACCGACGAATCGCTACTCGTGTTTCGCATCGGCCGCGAATGGCTAGCGCTGCCCACGCGGATTTTCAAAAGCATCGTGCAGACGCGCACCGTGCACACGCTGCCGCATCGGCAGCATCGCGCGGTGCTCGGGGTCGTCAACGTGCAGGGCGAGTTGCTCGTGTGCCTGTCGCTCGCGCATCTGCTAGGCTTCGAGCCCGACACCGCCGCCGCGCGCGACGACCGCACACGTCTCGATCTGCCGCGCCTGCTCGTGATCGCGCGCAACGAAGAACACGCGGTGCTGCCGGTCGATCAGGTCGACGGCGTGCACCGCTTCGCGCCGTCGACGTTCCGCACGCCGCCCGCCACGCTGTCGGAGAGCGCCGCCACGCACACGCACGCGGTCGCGCCGTGGCGCGGCATCAGCGTCGGCCTGCTCGACGCCGACGCGCTGTTCGACACACTGAACCGGAGTCTCGGATGACGGACGCCCCGCGCCGACCGTCGCTGATCGACCTGTTCCGCGAAGAAGCGCGCAACCAGGCCCGCGTGCTCGACGACGGCCTGCTCGTGCTCGACCGCGCGCCCGGCGACGCCGCTGCGCTCGAAGCCTGCATGCGCGCCGCGCATTCGTTGAAGGGCGCGGCGCGCATCGTCGGCGTGCACGCCGGCGTCGAACTCGCGCACGCGATGGAAGACTGCTTCGTCGCCGCCCAGGAAGGACACGCGCTGCTCGACGCTGCGTGGATCGACGTGCTGTTGCGCGGCGTCGATATCGTCGCGCGCATCGGCAACGACGAGGACGAAGCGGCGCGCGACGAGGTCAGCGCATGCGTCGCGGCATTGCAGGCACGAATGGCCGGGGTGGCGCCGCATGGCAGTGCGCCCCCTGCCGATGGGCCGCCGCCCGCGCAAACGCCCCGATCGGCTCCCGCTCCCGGCACCACGTTCGAACGTCCCGCGCTGCGCAACGAGCCCGCCGCACCCGCGAACCCGCACGACGCATTCGATCAGCTAGCCAGCGCGCTGCGTGCCGAAGCCGCCGCGCCCGCAACACCAGCCGCGGTCGCGCCGCCCGCTTCGGCCTCAACCGCCAGCGCTACGCCGGCCTCGCCCGCCAGCGCGCCAGTCCTGGCCAGCCCGCTCACCGGCACCGCCGGCACCGCGAGCACCACCGGCATCGCCACGCCGGGCGAATCGGGCCGCATGCTCCGCGTGCGCGCCGACAACCTCGACCGCCTGCTGTCGCTATCGGGTGAATCGCTGGTCGAATCGCGCGGCCTCAAGCCGTTCGCCCAATCGATGCTGCGCGTCAAACGCGTGCAGCGCGACAGCGCCCGCGCGCTCGATCAGTTGCACGCGACGCTCGCGGACTTGCCGCTCGATCCGGCCGCGCTAAGCGCGCTCGAAGAACTGCGGCGCCTGACCGCCGAAGCGCAGCAACTGCTCGGCGAGCGTCTTGCCGATCTGGAGAGTTTCGACCGCCGCTCGACGCATCTGTCGCAGCAGCTTTACGACGCCGCGCTGCAATGCCGCATGCGTCCGTTCGGCGACGGCACCGGCGGACTCGCGCGCATGGTGCGCGACGTCGCGCGTTCGCTCGGCAAGAAAGTGCGCTGGCAACTGATCGGCGGATCGACCCAGGTGGATCGCGACATTCTCGATCTGCTCGAAGCGCCGCTCGGCCACATGCTGCGCAACGCGCTCGATCACGGCATCGAGGCGCCCGCCGCGCGGCTCGCGCGCGGCAAGCCCGAGGAAGGCTCGCTCGCGCTGGAAGCGCGCCACAGCGCCGGCACATTGCAGATCACCGTCTCCGACGACGGCGCGGGCATCGATCTCGATGCCCTGCGCGCGGCGATCGCGCGCAAGCAGCTCGCCAGCGCAGAAACCGCCGCGCGGCTCTCGGAAGCCGAACTGCTCGAATTCCTGTTCCTGCCCGGCTTCTCGCTGCGCGACCAGGTGACCGACGTGTCGGGCCGCGGCGTCGGACTCGACGCAGTGCACGACGTCGTCAAGCGCGTGCGCGGCACCGTGCGCATCACCCAGGAGCCCGGTGTCGGCACGCGCGTGCAGATGCAGTTGCCGCTCACGCTCTCGGTGATCCGCAGCCTGCTCGTCGACGTCGCGGGCGAACCGTACGCGGTGCCGCTCGCGCACGTGAACCGCACGCTGCACGTGAGCCGCGCGGACATCGAACTGCTCGAAGGCCATCAGCACATCGCGTTCGGCGGGCAGCGCATCGGCGTCGTCACCGCGCACCAGATTCTCGAGACCGCGCCGCCCGTCAACGAAGGCAGCACGGTCTGCATGGTCGTGATCGGCGACGGGCCGCAGACTTACGGCGTGGTGGTCGACCACTTTCTCGGCGAACGCATGCTGGTCGTGCAGCCGCTCGACGCGCGGCTCGGCAAGATCCGCAACATCACCGCCGGCGCGTTGATGGAAAACGGCGACCCGGTGCTGATCGCCGACGTCGACGACTGGCTGCGCTCCGTCGAGCGGCTCGTGACGGGCGGCACGCTGAGCCACGCCCAGCACGGCGGCGTCGAAACCGCACGGCGAGCGACGCGGCGCGTGCTCGTGGTCGACGATTCGCTGACCGTGCGCGAACTCGAACGCAAGCTGCTCGCGACGCGCGGCTACGACGTGACGATCGCCGTCGACGGCATGGACGGCTGGAACGCGGTGCGCAGCGAGCGCTTCGATCTCGTCATTACCGACATCGACATGCCGCGCATGGACGGCATCGAACTCGTCACGCTCATCAAGCGCGACCCGCAGCTGCAGGTGCTGCCGGTCATGATCGTGTCGTACAAGGACCGCGAAGAGGACCGCCGCGCCGGTCTCGATGCCGGTGCGGACTATTATCTGGCCAAGGGCAGCTTCCACGACGAAGCCCTGCTCGACGCCGTGCGCGATCTGATCGGCGAAGCCTACGGATAAGACAGATGAAGATCGGAATCGTCAACGACATGCCGCTCGCCGTCGAGGCACTGCGACGCGCACTCGCGGCGCGTGAGGACTACAAGGTGCTGTGGGTCGCGCAGGACGGTCAGCAGGCCGTCGAATTCTGCGTCACGCAGCGGCCCGACATCGTGCTGATGGATCTCGTGATGCCGAACGTCGACGGCATCGAGGCGACGCGCCGCATCATGGCGCGCGCGCCGTGCGCGATCCTGATCGTCACCGTCGACGTCGGCGCGAACGCGTGGCGCGTCTACGAAGCGATGGGCGCAGGCGCGCTCGACGCGGTCGATACGCCGTCGCTCTCCGGCCCCGATGCACACAAGAGCATCGCCATGCTGATCGCGAAGATCGACAGCATCGCCGCGCTCGTGGGGGAGCGCCACGCACCACGCGCGGATGCGCCAGCGGATCGCGCGCGGGCGCGCAGCCGCGAGCTGTCGCTCATCGCGATCGGCGCGTCGGCGGGCGGGCCGGCCGCGCTCGCCACGCTGCTCGGTGGTCTGCCGAAGGACTTCAGCGCCGCGCTCGTGATCGTGCAGCACGTCGACGCGGCGTTCGCCGCGGGCATGGCGGACTGGCTCAATCAGCAGTCGGCGCTGCCGGTACGCATCGCGCGCGAAGGCGACCGGCCGCAGGCGGGCGTCGTGCTGCTCGCCGGCACCGACGACCATCTGCATCTGAAGCTGCCGAACATGCTCGGCTACACGCGCGTGCCCGAAGAAACGCCGTACCGCCCTTCCGTCGACGTGTTCTTCCACAGCGTGGTGGCGCGCTGGCCCACGCGCGCGATCGGCGTGCTGCTGACCGGCATGGGCCGCGACGGCGCGATCGGCCTGAAGGCGATGCGCACCAAGGGCCATCACACGATCGCGCAGAACGAGGCGACGAGCGCCGTGTACGGCATGCCGAAGGCGGCCGCCGCGCTCGATGCCGCCGCCGCGATCCTGCCGTTGCCGCGCATCGCCGACGCGCTCGTGGCCGCCGTCGGCGGGCGCGAGGCCCCTTTGGCAAGTTGACGTGGATTTCCCGACCTTCATTCTGGCAGAACAACATGGACACGCCTAAACCGCCCCAGAACGCCGCCGCACAGCATGCCGCAGACCAAGCGAACACACTGGCACAGGCACCGGCGCACCCGCTCGACACGGAAGACGCGCCCAGTCTCGCCATCGACGACGCGCTCGCGCGCATCCTCGCCAACCCGCCCGCGGCCGAGTGCCCGATCATGGTGCTGCTCGTCGACGACCAGGCGATCATTGCCGAGGCGGTGCGCCTCGCGCTCGCCGGCGAGCCCGGCGTCGACTTTCACTACTGCGCGTCGCCGGAAGAGGCGGTGCAGTGCGCCGAGACCACCCGCGCCACGGTGATCCTGCAGGATCTCGTGATGCCGGGCACGGACGGCCTCACGCTGGTGCGGCAGTACCGGCAGAATCCGGCCACGCGCGACATGCCGATCATCGTGCTGTCGACCAAGGAAGAGCCGCTCGTGAAAAGCGCGGCGTTCGCGGCTGGCGCCAACGATTACCTCGTGAAGCTGCCGGATCGCATCGAGTTGATCGCGCGCATCCGCTATCACTCGCGCTCGTATCTGAACCTGCTGCAACGCGACGAGGCGTATCGCGCGCTGCGGCAATCGCAGCAGCAGTTGCTCGCGACCAATCTGGAGCTGCAGCGGCTCACGCATTCGGACGGCCTGACGGGTCTGTCGAACCGGCGCTATCTCGATCAGTACCTCACCGCCGAATGGCGCCGCGGCGCGCGCGACAAAACCGGCCTCGGCTTCCTGATGATCGACGTCGACAACTTCAAGGCCTACAACGACACCTACGGGCACGTCGCCGGCGACGAAGTGCTCAAGAGCGTCGCGCATACGATCGAATCGTGCCTCGGCCGCGCGTCCGATCTCGCGGCGCGCTTCGGCGGCGAAGAGTTCGCGGTCGTGGTGCCGGGCACGTCCGCCGGCGGCTTGCGGCTGCTCGCGGAAAAAATCCGCCTCGCGATCGAAGGCCTCGCGATTACTCATGCGGGCTCCGCGGCCGGCGTCGTGACGATCAGCATCGGCGCGGCGAGCCTGGTGCCGTCGATCGTGCAGCCGGTGACGACGCTGATCGAAGCCGCCGACGTCGGCCTGTATCGCGCCAAACGCGACGGCAAGAACCAGGTGGCGGCGAGCGGGTAACGTAACAATCGCGGCGGACAATCGGGGGCGGAGAACGGGCAAGACCGCATAAGGAACGCAGTGCCGAAAGCGACGTGCAAAACGGCGCGAAAAAACACGCCCGTCCCGCTACTATCGACCGGTCAACCCAACCCAGTTCAACGAGGAAAGGAAACGCGATGAGCTACGACGACAGCAATCCGTTCGCGAAAATTCTGCGCGGTGAATTACCCTGCATCAAAGTGGCCGAAAGTGACCGTGCTCTGGCCTTTATGGACCTGATGCCGCAGGCCGATGGCCATCTGCTCGTCGTGCCGAAGGAAGCAGTCGCGGAGATTTTCGATCTGTCGGACGCCTCGCTGGTTGCGTCGATGCGCATGGCGCAGAAACTCGCCATTGCCGTACGCGCGGCCTTGCGCCCGGACGGTGTGTTCATCGGCCAGTTCAACGGCGCGGCGGCCGGGCAAACTGTGCCGCACGTGCATTTCCATGTGATTCCACGCTGGGAAGGCCATCCGCTGAAAATGCACGCGCGCGAGCCCGTCGACGCGGACACGCTCGAAGCACTGGCCAAACGGATTCGCGCGCATTGGCGCGCCGATTGAGGCCAGGCAGGCGCAGCGAGTGG